>Ga0207433_10004341_pt1 | contig 26190 bp, 24 predicted proteins | sample YelNatPaOPGAMG01_FD_187559 | JGI IMG/M metagenome (GOLD analysis project Ga0207433, IMG submission 187559) | Hot spring thermophilic microbial communities from Obsidian Pool, Yellowstone National Park, USA - OP-RAMG-01 (SPAdes) (version 3) | ecosystem: Environmental > Aquatic > Thermal springs... | reverse complement strand
TGCGTAAGCTCTTGGTACTGGCTTAAAAGTTCTGTATAGTTTGAGACTTCCTGCTTAAGCTCTGTGTAATTTTGCAGAAGCGAATAATAGGTTTCATTAAGCGAAGTGTAGGCAACCATTAAGTTGACATAGTTTGTTAAGATCTTCTGGTATTCGGCTGAAAGCTCCGTGTAGTTTTGTACGAGTGAATAGTGCGTTTGGTTAAGCGAATTAAACTCTCCAGAAAGCTTTTGGTACTTGTCCAGCAATTCCGCATTTTCAATGTCTAATGCATGGTAGGATTCGCTGAGACTTTGAAGTTCTGCTTCAAGCCTTAAATTCTCGCAGCCTAAAAACGCTATTAATGCCAACGATACCATGAAAAAGGCTAAAAGAAGTTTAAACTTAATCAACGAATTTCACCTTCACTGGATAAAAGCCTTCAAAGTATTTTGCATTTTCTCTCAAAATTGACTATTATTCGGTGCGATTTACACTTGCAAGAGCCTTACTTAGGCGATCTTCCACATGCTTATACTCTTCAAGCAAGCTTTCACCAAGCCTTGTAAGTCTTGCGCCTCCTCCGCCAGATTTGCCGCCTCTGAAGGTTTCCACGACTGGTTCGCCCAGTGCCTTCCTAATCCTTTGCAAGTAACTCCAGACGTAACGGTAGGACATGCCGAGTTTTTCAGCGGCTTTTGAAATTGATTTTTCCTTTTCTATCTGCTCCAAGATTTGGGCTCCGCCCTTGCCTATCAAGGGTTTTCCTTCGTATTCTAGCCATATTTTGTATGAGAATTTGCTTTTGTTTTTTGCCATGGTGTTTTGTTTGTTGCATTAGGTTTATAAGTTTAAATCGACATGATTAGTGAAACACATCGCATTTCAATGGAGGCTGTTCAAAATAGCTCAAAAACATGAAGTTTCAGCGTTTAAAGCGTTTGCAGCCCTATTTTTTGGCTTCATTATGGGAATAGCTGCTGGCTTAATAGGCGTTGGCGGGGGAGAATTTAGAATGCCAATATTGCTTTATATCCTTGGGCTTTCTGTTGTTTCGGCTGTGGCTGTTAATCTCCTTGTGGGTTTTCTAACCGTTATAGCTTCTTTCTTGAAAAGGTTTCAGTTGGGTTTGTTAAATGAAAGGGCGGTTAACATCTCCATTGCCATGTCTTTAGGCTCAATTTTTGGCGCCTACTTGGGTGCATTGTTAACCAACAAGATTCCTGAAAAGCCTCTGAAAAGGATTTTGGCAGTATTTTTGGTGGTTGTTGGATTAAAAATTGGACTTGAGCCTTTCATTCAAATTCCGCCTTTACCCTTCCAGTGCACATTAGGCACATTGGAAGAAATTGTTTTGGCAGTTTTTGTTGGCGCTGTTATAGGCGTTATATCTGGAACCTTGGGGGTGGCTGGCGGCGAGTTTAGAATCCCAATTTTGATTTACTTATTCAATTTTGACATAATTTTGGCTGGAACGGCAAGCCTCTTGGTTTCCATACCAACTGTTGCCATGGGTTTTCTAAAGCATCATCAAATGGGACACACAAACCAAGGCGCAACAATTTTGGCAATAATAATGGGCGTGGGGTCGATTCTTGGCGCTTTAATTGGAGGCACATACGCAACAATCATCGACAAGGACATTATTAAGGTACTGCTTGGCGCCATCCTAATTTTGGCAACAGTGAGGATGGTTACAAAGCCCTAAACTCCTTTAAGAGCCTTGCATCTCCTTCTTCAGCTCATATAGGATTACGAGGGCTTCTCCTAAGGGTATGCCAAGCCTTGCGGCTAATTCTGTGGGCGTTATGTCTGGTTTTTCGTGGAGAACAACTTCGCGGGTGTAAGCCTTATGATTTGGATACATTATTAATGCGTGAACTGTTTCGATGAGGATGGGCCAAAGCTTTTCTTTTTCAAATTCTTCTAAACTCATAGCGCATCAAAACCATATTATATTGGAGGTTGAATATTCAATTTACCGTTAACAAGTTCTGCAACATCAATGCGACTTTAACCGTAAAGTATATCTCTATCAGAAAGTGATTAAACGCTTCAAAAATCTAAAAGGGGCAAAAGTGGAAAGGAAAGATGACAATTAAAGCAGTAATCTTCGACTTAGACGGAACACTAACAAGCTTTAACATAGACTATAGAAGTGTTAGGGCTGAAGTGCGAAGCTTCCTAATAAGAGCTGGAATGCCCGCTTCCGTTTTGTCCCTAAACGAGAGCATTTTCGAAATGTTAAAGAAAACCGAAATCTTCATGAAAAACAATGGAAAACCCGAAAAGGATTTTATGGAAATCTGCCGCAAAGCTTTAGGAATAGCTGAAAAATACGAGTTAGAAGCAGCCAAAACCACAGGGCTTCTTCCAGGAGTTTTGGAAACTTTAAAAGCGTTAAGGAAAATGGATGTGAAACTTGGCTTATGCACCATAAACAGCGAAAAATCCACAAACCACATATTAAAAAAGTTTGGAATAAAAGAATTTTTCGATGCCGTAACGCCCCGGGACAACGTGAAATATGTTAAACCAAACACCGAACACCTCGAGGCTACATTGAAGGCTTTAAACGTTAAACCCGAAGAGGCAGTGGTTGTGGGAGACGGCTCCAGCGACATGAGATGCGCCAGAGAATTGAAGGCAGTTGCTGTTGCCTTGCCAACCGGAGTTTCTAACCCAAAAGAGCTAATCGCATCAGGCGCAAACTACCTCATAACTTCAATAACAGACGTGCCCACACTAATTGAATACATAAACAAAACAATAGGGAAATGAAAAATTTTCATGCTGGCTTAAAGTAGTATCTTGGCCACTGGGGCCACGGTTGGGTGGCGTCGCATGTTCCATAGTCTAATGTTAATGGCATGCCAACCTTTATTTTTTCTAGGGCTACGCCTTTAATCATGCCTGGAATTTTTATGCCATTTTCAAGTTGGACTATGCCAACAGCATAAGGTGCCATTCCTTGGAATTGGGGTGGTGCAACGTGAATAATTGTATATGTTAGGAGTTTCCCGTTTTTGGGAAGTTCAACCCATTCAAACTCGTTGGAGAAGCAGTCGTCGCATAATGGTCTTGGTGGCAAATGTGTTTTGCCGCATTTTTTGCATTTTCCACCCATAAACTTTCCTTGAAGCATAAACTTATAGAACTGTTCAATTGTGAAGGGCGTTTGCTCGCTCATTTTAGTCCCTCCTGTAAATGTGAACGGTTGCTGTGGCGCCTGAACCCCCAACATTATGCGTTAAGCCTATTTCCGCATCCTTCACTTGCCTCTTTTCCGCTTGTCCAGTGAGTTGCAAATAAATTTCATAGGCTTGCGCAGTGCCTGTTGCCCCTACTGGATGTCCTTTTGCTTTTAATCCGCCGCTTGTGTTTACTGGAATTCTTCCACCCAGCTTTGTCTCGCCGTTTTCGGCTAGGCGTCCGCCTTCGCCGGGTTTGCAGAATCCCAAATCTTCGTAGGCTATTATTTCTGCTATTGTGAAGCAGTCGTGAACTTCTGCGACGCTGATGTCTTCTGGTTTTACATTAGCCATTTCATAAGCCTTTTTGGCTGCTAGTTTTGCAGCTGTAAGCGATGTGAATTGTTCCCTTTCATAAATGCCTATTGTGTCGCTGGCTTGTCCACTTCCGATGATGTGTATTGGCGTGTCCGTGTATTTTTTGGCTAAGTCTGGTTTTGTTAGGATTAGGCAGCTGGCGCCATCAGTTATTAATGAGCAGTCATAAAGCTTGAGGGGCCAAGCAATAACCCGTGATGACAAGGCTGTTTCAAGAGTTACCTCTTTCTGCATGTGCGCTTTCGGGTTTAGGCTTCCATGATAATGGTTTTTCACGGCAACCATAGCCATTTGCTTTTCTGTCGTGCCATACTTGTGCATGTGGGCTGTAGCCATTAAAGCGAACAAGCCTGGAAAGGTTATTCCATGCCACTGCTCAAACGGGTAATCAGAAGCCATAGCCAAATATTCTGTAACTTCAGGCGTTGTTCTATGGGTCATTTTCTCCACGCCGCCAACCATAACAACATCGCACAAACCAGAAAGCAGAGCGTAAATTCCAGCCCGCAAGGCAGCGCCAGAAGATGAACAGGCGGCTTCAACTCTTGTGGCGGGTATATGCAATAGTCCAGCCCAGTCAGCCATTGTGGCGCCAGTGTGTCCTTGATGCTCGTAAGATTCACCCATATGCCCAACAAAAAGGGCTTGAATGTCCTTTTTTGGATTAAGGTTTGGACAGCGGTCAAAGGCTTCTTTTGCTGCCTCTGCAAAAATTTCCCTGGCGTATAAGCCTTCCAGCTTTCCAAATTTCGACAAGCCAGCAGAAACTATGGAGACGAGAGGTTTACCCTTCATTGGGGTTTCTCCTTTTGTTAATCGTTATTGTGGAAAACCAAATAATGTTTGGACTGATATTTAAATATGTTAACCAATCTTTGGTTTTTCTATAAAGAAAATTTAAAAAATAGGGTGCTGTTTGGGTTAAGACTTCAGAATTACTTGGGTCCGAAAGTTTTTCTAACCCAAGCCAAGGTTTTTTCCATGTCTTCTCTGAAGCGTTTCAGCTCTTCTGGTGTTCTCTTTGGCGGTTTGGGTTCTTCTGCCGGCGTTGCGTAAACGTCTAGGAGGTCGCCTTTTGGTTGCTTTTCAATGTGTATGTTCACTTTTAAGCCTATATTCACTTTTTCTGGGTCAATGTTCCGCATTGTCATAGGCAAGCACGTGTTTGTTCCTTCTATTCGCACCATGGCGCCGACAAGCGGTTGCAGATGCGCCATTGAAGGCCAAGCAATAGCCATAACAGTGTATGAGTGCACTTCGCCTTTCTTTGGAAGTTCAATCCACACAGTTTCTTGAAGCCTACATTTTGGGTTGTAGCAATGAGCACGCGGCGGGCAGTAGACTAATCCGCATTTTGGACATTTAGTTCCATAAAGTTTGCCTTCCAAAAGTCCCATGAAGAATTTTGAAACTTTGCCGTAACTGTGATGATAGAAGTCTGCATGCGGTCTATGCACAATCATGAATTGTTCAGGCTTTAAATCGTTAAGCGTTGGGCCGTCGTTCATCTCCACTATTTTCCAGCCTACGGGTCGCCATCCGCCTTCGCGTTCCCAATTTTCCCAGTATTTCTCGTCAATTTTCTGTTCCCTCAACACTTTTTCAGGTCCCGGCTGCTTCATAATTTACACCTCCAAAACAACGGCGCCTGCTTGGCAACCAGTACCCCCATGTCCATGCACGAAGCCCCTCTTTGGTTTGCTTAATTGTCTTCCTGGCGCACCCCATTTTTTGCCAATTTGGTTGCTTAATTGCCAATAGACATCAACAACTTGAGCTATTGATGTTGAACCCACGGCATGTCCTTGCGCTGTTAAAGCGCCGCTGAGTTGGCATGGAAGTTCTCCATCTGGAGCGATTACTCCTTCGCGGAGCAGTTTCTTTCCTTCGCCTCTCTTGCAGAAGTCGAAGTCCTCAAGCCCCGCCAAAACCACGCCAGCGTATGGGTCGAAGATTTCAACTAGGCTTATTTCTTTTCTTGGATTCTTGATTCCAGCATCCTTGTAAGCCATTCTTGCGGCTACACGAAGAGAACCAAAGTTGGTTAAATCTGGGTAAGGCGACAGTGGACGGGGAATTGTTTTTGGCCATATTTTCTCGTCTTCTGGATACAACCCTTTCCATGCAGGATTGTCTGGACGGTCTCCAGGCCTCATAGTGTCTGTTCCAAAGCCAACACCAGTTATCCAAACTGGATTGTCGGTTAATTTCTTTGTCATCTCTTCATTCGCCAGAAGCAGAGCTGAAGCTCCTTCGCTTGTCATTGCACATTCAAGCAGCCTATACGGCCAAGAGATTAACCTTGATTTGTAGACATCTTCCACTGTGATTTTGCTGAAGCCATGCTGTGCTGGCCACTGTGCGTATGGATTGTCGAGGGAGTTGTTATGGCAGAGGACGGCAACTTCAGCCAAGTCTTCTTCTGTTTCCCCGTAGACGTGCATTCGCCGAGTTTCAAGCGTGGCGTAAAATGCGTTGTATGTGAAGCCTGAAACGAAGTCCCAATCTGTGTCGCCTGCAATTGCTATTGCTTCGTTAACTTTCTGTATTGGAAGCTCATTCATCTTTTCCCATCCCACAACAAGAACCACGGGAAACATGCCTGAGCGAATCCATAGGGCTGCATTTACCACTGCGTCAATTGGAGTTGCTCCGCCAGATTCAACACGGAAGGCGGGCACGCCGCTTAAGCCAAGGTAATCGTGGATTATCCAGTGCATGCATTGTTGTTGCTCAAGTATGTCGCTGAAGTAGGAGTAGCAGCACGCATACCCCTTCTTTATGAAGTCTCCAATCTCAAGGTCTGGAACATCATCCAAAATCATTTTAACCGCTTCTGCACACATTTCTTCCTGCAGCGTATGCCTCGGATTGTCAAATCTTGATATGCTTCCTGCGACTATTCCAACTTTTTTCGACAAGTTTTCCACCTCACTTTGTGAAGGGAAGCTATTCAGTTAGGTGACTATAAGATTTTTGTGGAAAAGGAAGTCCAAAACCATGTAGCATTTTAAGAATATTTTTATAACATCTTACGCCAATTTCAATGCATGCAAATACTAAAGTTAGCCACTGCCCTACCAAAAAACGAGTATTCAACGGAAAAACTCTTAGAAACATTTCCATGCCAACTCCCCGAAGGCGTAAAACAAAATGTGCTTAACTTAGGAGTTCTAAAACGCTATCTCATAAATCACGCCAATTCAGAAACTGACCTGGTTAACCTTTGCTCGGAAGCATGCCAAAAAGCCATCCAAGAAGTTGGCATACCCATTAAAAAAATTGGATTTTTTATTGCCGCTTATGATGCAAATCCCTTCCTAAGTCCAGGTTTAAGCCAGTTTCTTGTTCGCAACATAGGTTTTAACCCTTATATTAAGCATGTTAATGTTCAGGGAATTGCCAGCACAGCCTTTCCAAAAACATTAGAAATTGCGGAAAACTATTTGGCTGCTCATCCTAAAGATTATGCGTTAATCTGCGTTTCTGGAGTAAGCTCCTACTGGTTCCAAAACCAGGTGCGAGGCATAAAGGATGTTATGGAAGTTAGCCAAATACACCAAATAAAAGATAAAGCCAAACAGCAAATGGAACTGCAGAAATGGATTGCGGTAATGGAGTATTTCCTCTTCGGAGACGGCGTAGCCGCCGCAGTAGTAGCCAATGGCGATGAAAGCTTGTCTTTTAAGAAAAGTGTTGAAGTTACAAACTTGGGTGAAAGGGATTATTTGGCAGGTTACGCTAGACTTTCAGCATTAAATGAACCCTTCAAGTTTGGCTTCCACTCATATTTAGGCAAGGAAATCCCACAACTTGGAGTTAAATACACTGGTTTAGCCCTCAAGAAACTGCTTGGAAAAAATGTGAAGGAAACAATTAAAGCCACAAAGAAGTTGGCAGTTCACACAGGCAGCGAAAAAATTTTGAAAGCTATGGCAGAACACCATGGAATTGAGCATGAAAAGTTAAAGGAATCCCATGAAGTGCTTAGGGAATTTGGCAACCTTGCTGGGGCAAGCTTACCCTTCATCCTCGAAAGGATAATTTCAAACAAGTTTTCAAAGGGTGACATTATTTTAATGTTAGGTTATGGGTGGGGATTTTCAGCCACAGCCTCCCTATTAGAATTTTAAGAAAAGGTTCTCCTTGCTTCATAGAGTTTTATGGTTTTGGACCGATAAGAAAATATCTTTTTAGGTTTGATACGGATATGTTAGTTTAATCCAACTTTAATGGTGGAGGCAAATAGAACAAATGTTGGAAAAGGAAAAAGTTGATGAGATAAAGCGGGAGCGGGAACGCTGGGAAAAGACGACGCTGCCAAACTGGATTAGGCAATGCCCAGAATGCAAAAGCGAATTTAGGAATCACTCAGGCATGCTCATAAAGCGGGTTTACACTCCAGAAGATGTTAAAGATTTGGATTACATACGGGATTTAGGCTTTCCAGGCGAGTACCCCTTCACAAGAGGCTTGCATGCAACAATGTATCGTGGGCGTTTATGGACAATGCGAATGTTCGCTGGGTATGGCACGGCTGAAGACACGAATAAGCGCTTCAAATATTTGTTAAGCGAGGGCGAAACCGGACTAAGCACAGCCTTTGACTATCCAACCATTATGGGTTATGATTCTGACCATCCAATGGCAAGAGGCGAAGTAGGCGTCTGCGGAGTCGCCATATCCTCCCTACAAGACATGGAAGTTCTCTTCAACGGCATACCATTAGACAAAGTTACAACTTCCATGACAATAAATGGGCCAGCCTCAATACTGCTTTCCATGTATATAGCCGTAGGCGACAAGCAGGGCGTGTCAAGGGAAAAGCTTGGCGGAACAACACAGAACGACAATTTGAAGGAGTTTTTCGCCCAAAAATTGTGCATATTCCCACCAAAACCTTCAGTGAAACTAACAACGGATGTCATAGAATATTGCGCTAGGCACCTGCCAAAGTGGAATCCCGTGAGCATAAGCGGTTATCACATCCGAGAGGCTGGGGCAACAGCCCTTCAAGAATTAGCTTTTACACTTTATGATGGAATAGCCTATGTGGAATCAACCCTTGAAAGAGGATTGAAAGTTGACGATTTTGCCCATCGCCTAAGCTTCTTCTTTGCATCACACAACGACTTCTTTGAAGAAATAGCCAAGTTCAGAGCAGCAAGACGCTTATGGGCTAAGATAATGAAGGAACGCTTTCACGCTAAAAATCCAAGGTCCATGTGGATGCGCATGCACGTTCAAACATCAGGCTGCACCCTCACAGCTCAACAACCCTTAAACAATATTGTACGCACAACAATCCAAGCTTTAGCCGCTGTTTTGGGTGGAACCCAATCCTTACATACAAACTCCTTTGATGAAGCCCTATGCTTGCCAACAGAAGAGGCTGTTCGCGTAGCCCTAAGAACCCAGCAGATAATAGCCTATGAAAGCGGAGTAACAAACACCGTTGACCCCTTAGGAGGCTCATACTACGTTGAAGCCTTAACAAAGGAGATGGAAGAAAAAGCCATGGAATATATCCAAAAAATAGATGACATGGGTGGAGCCGTAGCCGCCATAGAAAAGGGCTTCTTCCAAAAAGAAATTGCCGAAAGCGCCTACAGATACCAGCGTGAGATTGACGAGAAAAAACGCATATTAGTAGGCGTAAACGAATTCACCATAGAAGGAGAAGAATGTCCAATAGAACTTTTAAGGATAGACCCAAAAGTTGAAAAAGAACAAGTTGCAAGACTTCAAAAACTAAAAAGGGAACGCGACAACAGGAAGGTGAAGGAAATCCTCGAAAAACTCCACTACGCAGCAGAAAAAGAAGAAAACTTGATGCCAACAATAATTGAGGCAGTGAAAGCCTACGCAACCCTCGGCGAAATAACGGATGTATTGCGAAAAGTTTACGGAGAATATAAAGAATTAATAGTAATCTAATGAAGAGAGGCAGAAAAATGCAAAGCAAAAGAAAAATTAGAGTATTAATCGCCAAGCCAGGTTTAGACAGCCACGACAGAGGAGCAAAAGTGGTTGCAAGAGCCCTAAGAGATGCTGGAATGGAAGTAATCTACACGGGTTTAAGGCAAACTCCAGAACAAATTGTCGAAACAGCCCTTCAAGAAGACGTGGACGTCATAGGTTTAAGCATCCTTTCAGGAGCCCACAAAGCCCTCTTCCCAAGAATAATGGAACTTCTTAAAGAGAAGGGATTAACAGACGTTATGGTTTTCGCTGGAGGAATAATCCCAGATGAAGATGTTCCAGAAATGAAGAAGTTGGGCATAAAGGAAATATTTGGACCTGGAACACCAACGGAAAAGATAATAGAGTTCGTTTTGGAAAACGTGCCTAAAAGAACCTAAGACGTGCCAGAAATTGTCAAAAATTGAAGAATTAGCTCAAGGCGTCCTTGCTGGAGAAAGAAGAAGCATAGCAAGGGCAATAACCATCATAGAAAACGACGCTCCAGAAGCCAAAAGGCTTATAGCAAAAATCTACCCCCACACTGGAAAAGCCCACATAATAGGTTTAACGGGACCAGGCGGTTCTGGAAAGAGCACCCTAATCGAAAAAATTGTTAAGGCGTATAGACGAAGAGGCAAAACCGTAGGCGTCGTAGCCGTAGACCCCACAAGCCCTTTCACTGGCGGAGCCTTCCTAGGCGACAGAATAAGAATGCAAGAACTCAGCACCGACGAAGGCGTCTTCATAAGAAGCATGGCAACCCGCAACTATCCAGGAGGAATAGCCAAAGCAACAAGGGATGCCGTTAAAATTTTGGATGCAGCAGGCAAAGACATAGTGATTGTGGAAACCGTTGGCGCTGGCCAATCAGAAGTTGAAATAATCAAGGTTGCAGAAACAATAGTAGTTATTCACGCGCCCGGTTTGGGCGATGACATACAAGCCATAAAAGCTGGTTTGATGGAAATAGCCGACATCTTCGTTGTAAACAAGGCTGACCGTGAAAATGCAGAAAAAGCAGTAATAGACATACAAGCAATGCTGCAATTAAACACTAAAGAAAAAAAGTGGAAGCCGCCAGTTCTAAAAACAGTAGCCCTAACAGGCGAAGGAGTCCCACAACTCATCGAAAAACTGGAAGAACACAGAAACTTCCTAAAGAAGGAAAAAGCTGAAGAAAAAAGCCTTTTAAGAGCAGAAACCGAACTTGTCGAAGCCATAAAAGAAAAAGCAGTAAATTCCATAATAGAAGAGTTGAAAAGGGAAGGAAAATTCCAAGAAGTCCTGCAAAAGATTATGGCTAAAGAAATAGATCCCGCTTCGGCGGCTGAGGAGCTTTTGCATTCAAAATTTAGAAGGAAAAATGATGCCAAAACTTGAGAAGGGAATGGTTCAGGTTTACACTGGAAATGGGAAGGGTAAAACTTCAGCAGCTTTTGGACTCGCATTAAGAGCCATAGGAAGAGGATTAAAGGTTTACATAATCCAGTTTATTAAGGGCGGATTCGACTACGGCGAACTATACATTGCAGATAAGCTTCCAAACTTAAAATTGAAGGCTTTTGGAAGGGGCAAATTTGTAACAGAAAAGCCCCCCGCAAAAGAGGATGTTAAACTTGCAGAGGAAGCCTTAAAATTGGCTGAAGAAACCGTCAAAAGCGGCGAATATGACATAGTAATCTTGGACGAAATCAATGTGGCTTTAAACTTGAAGCTGATAAAAACTGAAAAGGTTATAGAGTTAATCAAGAAAAAGCCTAAACATGTTGAACTCATATTGACTGGAAGATATGCACCAGACGAAATAATTGAAGCAGCAGATTTAGTGACCGAAATGAGGGAGGTTAAGCATCCATACAATAAGGGCTTCCAAGCAAGGAAAGGGATAGAATATTAGCAAAATTATGGATTACGTTTCTTCAAGAGATTTTTAAGGGCTTCTCGAACGTCTCTGAAGGGCATGGGAAAACGGTGAAATTCTGGTTTGAAGGGATGCATTTCGCTTTCAAGAAGCTCTTTTAAACGGGCATAATAAGATTCAAACTCTTCCATGCTATTGCTTTTAAACTTGAAAATTGGAACATCACCAACTGGTTTTTGCCAACGTTTATCCCATGCAACAACAGCACTTGCATCGCCGAACTTTTCAATGTTTCTTTCAACTAAAACTTCCCTATCCACGCTTAGCATGATAAGCAAGCAGTTCACACGCTTCCTTCTCGTTGTTAGTAAAAACTGGCGTGTAATATTGTCAGGCGCCGTTGAATCGATAACAACACTGTAACCCTTCTCCAACAAGGCATCTCGCATATCAGCAATCATTGAATAAACAAGAAATTCGTCGCGGCATGGAGGAGCCTCATTGAAAAGCATCTCCCTCAACTCATCTACGCCTATTCTTGCAAAATATTGGTTTTCAGCAATCAACCTTTTAGCAAGCATTGTCTTTCCAGACCTTGGATAGCCGCTCAAAACGATATTCCATAAACCCTTAACAGCAACCCTCATTTAATTCACCTCGGCTGAACAAATTTGCGAAGCGTCCAGTATTTGGTGTTTCGTGTTTCGCTTCATTTTATTATTAGCTTGTAAACTTCTTTTGCAACATATTCCAAATACCTTTCCTTATCCGTCAAATTGAAAACAGTCACAGAAGCATCTCTTGTTATGCCAACAACATAGCCATACTCCCTAGCCCTAGCCACTACATACCACAAGTCGCCATGCTTACAGTAATCTTCGAAAAGCGAAGTGTTTATCAAGTCTGGACCGTAAAGCGAAAGCTTATTCACATTTGGAATATCCACATTGTCAAAAAACGTAATTTTTGTATCTTCAGGATTTTTCAGATGAAACTCCCTTAAGACTTCGGGCGGAATCCTGGCTTCAACAATGCCACCAACCTTTTCGAAAATAATCTCGCTAAGCTTATTGGCTATAAAATTGGCTGTGCGCTTCTTCTCAACAATCGTCAAAAAAGTGGCATCTTCATGTTGGGCAAAACTAAAAACAGCCTCAATAGTGCGTGGCAAAGGCGCCATATTACCTCTATGAAAAACGTGAATCACATAATCATGCGAATAAACGCCTCTAAGCATGTTCTCTTTTGGCTTTGGCAAAAGCCCCACAACCTCGCTAACAAGCGTAAACTTGTAATTGCTCTCCTCATAGGCTTCTTCAGTGCGATAACCATCAAGCCTAGAAGCAATTTCCACAAGTGAAAGCGGTTCGGAAAGCCTAAAAACTTTACCAGCAACAACCATACTTCCACCCGAGTATTGCTTATGTTATCCACTAATAACTAAAGCTTTATGCTTAATGTATTATTTAATTACACCTAATAGGGATATGATATAGAGAGGTTGAGTAGGTTAAAGTCTCCTATATATAAGGAGGGGATGCTGTTTTGTCCTTAATGCAATTCTCCGCTTTTGGCTGTTGAAGAAACACATTTGAGGTTTAAATGCGCTGTTTCCAAAAACCCCTTGGAAAACTTACAATGGCATTGTTAAAGAGAATGTTTGATGATTTTCCAAAAGAACTAGCCAAGGAATGGCTATTGGAGATGAGAGCGCAAAGAAAATCCAGTCCAGTTTAACATCTAACTAGTCAAATTCTTGTTATAACTGGAATGCAGCTTTAATTATAAATTGGCTAATTGTTTTAATAAGGGAGTTTTTAACTCTATTATTTACTGCGAAAAGAGGCTTAGGGCTTCAATGCTGATTAGCGAAGTAATCCTTGAAAACTTCATGAGTTACGAGTATGCTAGGGTACCATTTAAACATGGAGTAAATGTTGTTTGTGGACCGAATGGTTCTGGAAAATCTTCGCTTTTGTTGGCTATTTCCGTAGCCCTTGGGCAATCCTATACGGAACGTTCCAGAAAGCTTAGCGATTTGATTCGTTGGGGAAAAGACCAAGCCCGTGTCACATTAATATTGGATAACACGAAGAGAGGCGGGAAACGCCCAGTTCCAAAATTTAACAAAGACCAAATTTTCTTGACAAGAGTTTTGCGTCGAGATGGCAAATACTGGTTTGAATTGGAGAATAGGGCTGCCATGAAGACAGATGTTGAAAGATTATTGTCCAAGTTGGGTGTCGACCCAGAAAACATGCTTATAATAATGCATCAAAACATGGTTGAACAGTTCACAGTGCTTTCTCAACAGGAAAAACTGCGAATGGTTGAAGCGGCTGTGGGGTTGGAGCCATACCGCCAAAACGTTTTAGAAGCCCAGAAGAAACTGACGCGAATATTAAGCCAAGAAGATTCTGTAAACAAGCTTTTGGAGTCGGCTGAGCAGACGCTTAATTATTGGAGGGAACAGTACGAGAGATATCAGGCGAAGAAGCAATTGCAGACAAAGAGGAGATTTTTGGAGAGGGAACTTGCCTGGGCGGAAGTCTCAAAAAGAGAGGAAATTGTTAAGGTTTTGGAATCGGACAGAAAAAGGGAACTGGATGCCTTAAACCAGATTGAAGAAGAGACAAAAACAGTGAAGGAACAGCTCCAAACGCAACAGGGCGAACTTGAAAAATTAAAAAATGAGTGGAAAACCCTTTTCATGGAACGCTTAAGCCTTGAAAGAGAAAAAGCCAAGGGCGAAGCAACCATTTCATTTTGCGAGCAAATTCTGAAAGAGACTGCAATCTTGGAGAAAGGAAACCCGTCAATCCAAACAAGCATAACAATTAAAGAAAACCAGCCGCAGTTCAAGTTTCTTAAAAGCGAAAACTTGAAGGAGCTTATGCAAAACTCTAACCAGCAAATTTCAAAATTGAATGTGGAAATTGACGAGAACCAAAAGAGAACCAAGTTTTTGGAAGAAAATATGGAGAAGGTTGACAACCAAGTTGTGGACAGCCGCATCCAATTGGCTTTACTGCAGTACCGCAAAGAAAACATAACAGCCAACTTGGAAAGACTTGAAGGCGAACTTAAAAATGCAAAGGCAAATTTGAATGAGGCTTTGGCGAAAGCTGAGCAAACTGGACCAAGAATTGCAGTTGTAAAGAATGTTGGCGAAATCTTGGATGAAATTCGTGTTACGGATGGGCATTTGGCTGCCCTTGCTGATGTTTCAGAAGACATAGAACGCATGTATGAATCCTACTCAAAACTTTACTTAGAGTTGAAGGAGAAAGCGCAGCAAGTTGCCGAAAACCGTGAGAAGGCTCTGGAGGAAGTTAAGGTTAGAATGCAGAATTGGAGAACAGTTATCCAAAGCCTCCTAGACCGCGTTAACTTGGAGTATCAGAAGATTTTGGCTCAAGCCCAAGCCGTTGGAGAGGTCAGGCTTGTTAATGGACATGATATAGAGGCTGCAGGATTGGAAATTGATGTTGGCTTTAAGGGTGGCAAACCCGTTCCACTGGATGCTTACACGCAAAGCGGCGGAGAAAGAACAACGGCAACCATGAGTTTTCTTTTGGCTTTGCAACAGCATGTTCGCTCGCCATTCAGAGCCGTGGACGAGTATGACATTCACATGGACCCGAAAAATCGGGAACTAATCGCAAAAATATTAATTTCAACTGTTAAAGACGCAAACGCCCAATACATCGTTATCACGCCAAGTCAAGTAACATTTGCGAAGGAAGAGGCAAACATAATAACCGTGCAAAACATTGAAGGGAAATCCATAATCAGAGAGGTCGCCTAATGCAGTCGAAAAAAGAGCGCGCGAAATTTGGAAGGGAAAAACTTCAACGCATAATAGAAATGTGCAGGTCAGTTGAAGAACGCTCCCTTGACCCATTCTTAATAAATGTTGAAGAAATCATCAGCATAATCAAAGAGTATTTTCCAGAGTGGGAAATCCCAGAAGACCTATGCTTAGACGCTGAAACCATACATCACCTAGCTTCGGTCATAAAACTTCAAAGCGAATGGGTTAAGCATCGCTCAACATCCCTCTACACAGACCCTTTTCTGCTTGAAGAGAAGCTTACACGCATAGAGAAGGAAGAAATTGTTGAAGCCTTTCTCCAAGCTTGGCATCCAATAGTTGAGATGGAGCAGATTTCGCTTCATAGCTTGGCAGAAGCCACGAGATACTGGGAAAGCCTACTGCCACTAAAAGAGAGGTGGAAGGGATTTCCGCCAGCAGAGGTTGAAACAAGCCTTGCAACAAGAGAAGAACTAATTAGACAAAGAATTTTGCGAGACAAAGCCTTTTCAGAAGAGCTTGAAAATCTCTGGCAAGAATTAAAAGTTAAAGTTGGAGAAAAAGGCGAAAATGGAAAAATTCACTATTGGGATTTTGTCGGAGCAGAAAACTATGAGGAAACCGTGCACAGAGCCTTTTTGACAAGCTTCCTCGTCACATATGGATACGCAACCTTGGAAATTCATCCATTAGAAGAAGAAATTTTCATAAAACCAAACGAAAAGCCCATAACAAAGATTGGAAAGAAACAGTTGGTTTCCATTCCAATAACTGTTTCGCCAGAAGACTGGATGAAATGGAAGAAGGGAGAGCTAAAGTGAGCAAGAGGAAAGGCTATTACGCAAGCAAAATAAAACGAGCAGTCCACATGCTCTTTTACAGAAGACACAAAAAACCAGGAGTGAAAGGCTGGGAACTCCGCAAAGTCTTAGGCTCAGATTACCCAAAAGTCTTGAAAATTTTGGACGACTATCTAAAAGCTTTGGATTTGCAGGTTAAAACGGTTTTTGAAGAGGAAAAGGCTTTGGAAAAGCCAAGTTTAGAGGATTTGGACAAGGCAAGATTCTACATCACATTAAGGGGCGATTTAACGCCGAAAGAGGCTAAAATGATAGGATGGCGCATCGACGATTTGGCAGGCTTAGCCATAACAATCGCATACATAATATCAAAGAAGGGCAAAGTACCGCGAAAAGAGGTTGAAGAATTATTGCGTGATAAGCTTCCCGGATGGAAGGTGGGCTTAAACATTGACCGTTACATTCGCTATGGATATTTAACGCAGGATGAGAATGAGCAGTTATATTTGGATTGGAGAACACGGGCAGAAGTAGACCAAAAAGCCCTCATAGACCTGATTTTGTCAAAATAGAAACGGTGGGTTTCTTCAGCGCTTGGCACCAGAATCTTCTCTTTCTGAAAATTACTTTTTACTTAACAAATAAAGAAACACTACAGGAGCTATCGCGAATAACCATACTTTCCAAACTAAGTAAAGCAGCCAAAGTTCTTGCGGCATCATGCTGAAAGCCAATGGTATCATTGCCATTCCTATTCCAATACTAGATGCAATAATCACTGCTTGTCTAAGCTTCATGAGGCTATCTTCCAATTCTTATTGTCCGAATACTCCTTCTCCCTTTCCCGCAATAAACACAGACTTAACCGTAGTAAATAAAGCTGCATAGAATAATCGTCTAGTCCAAGCGGAAATTGATTATTTACATGATTCAAAAATACAAAAGTGCGAAAATTACTCTTTCATTTTCTTATTTTATGGTATAGGATGGCTATTAAATCAATGACGATGAATGCTGCAAGAATCAATAGTGGGCTGCCAATAAATTGGTCTATAAACTCCATGCTCCGCTCACCTAGTTTAGGTTATGCTGACGTTTTGTATTTGGAAGTATCTTTTGGCTAAGAAGCGTAGGCGTTCAGCGTTTCTTCCGTTTTTGCCTATGGCTACTCCTTTGTCTCTTGGATTAACTGAGACAACAGCTATTGTTTTTCCGTCAGGTCTCTCTGTAAGGCGAATCTCTTTGACGGTTGCTGGTTTTAGGGCGTTTTTTATGAATTGGGCTGGGTCTTCTGAATACTCTATTATTTCATGTTTTTTCCCAGTCATTCTCTCTAAAGTGCGGATGTTTCTCCCGCCTTTTCCGATGGCTACGCCGACTTGACCTTCATTAACAATGAAAATTACTCGTCCCTGTTCTTCGTCAACTATGCAGTCTTTGACGCTTGCGCCTGTTATGCTTTCAAACAATGCAATGTAACGCATTTCTGTGCTTGTGAATTTTATTCCGCTTGTCATTCGTTTCCTCCGTGAGTTTCCTCTGACTCTGCGCTTTGTGTCAGTTCAAGAATTTCTGAGTCGCCGGGTTCTCTTATACTTAACGCTGAAATTGTGAAGGGTTTACCGCAAACAGAAGCCAAATCCATTGAAGAACCCTTATACGTTATTAAAGGAACATTTGAAAGTTTACAATAATATTCTATGTCCTCACGCAGTGTTGTGGGACAGTTCGAAGCCAAAATTATCATTTTCGCCTTTCCTGTTTTTGCATTTTGGAGGGCAGCGTTTGCTCCAAAAGATACTTTGCCAGTTTTTACAGCCGTCGCAATAGCCTTATCCACATCTATCATTTGTTCTCCCTTCCCAAATCTATAGTTGACATGAATAATTCAACCAATCCAGTGCCAATAGGTATGGATTGCCCAACAATAACGTTTTCGGTTACACCTTCCAATGGGTCACTTTCACCTTTTATGGCTGCGTCAACAATGTTTGGAACCGTTATTTCGAAGGCAGCCCTAGCCAGAACACTTGATTTCTTGCCGCTTATGCCATGACGCCCTATCTGTTGCACTTCGCCTGTGGACGTCATCATGTCAGCGACAAGCATAACGTGGCGGATGTCAACATCTAAACCTTGATCTTCCAGAACACTTTTAGATTCGTGGATTAAGGCGTTTCTTGCGGCTTCTATTCCTAAGGTTTTGGCTATTTCGTGAACATTGTTTGTCGTTGTTCTTGACGTGTCCACTCCGTAAACTTCCAAAACTTTGGGAAGGTTTGAACCGTCTGTTCTTATAACCCATTCTCCATGTTCTTCTGTGATTAAAACTCGCTTTATGCCTGGAACACCCTTAATGTAAAGTGATGAAACCTTGTCTAACAGCTTTTTGAGAAGTTCAGCTTTTTTAGGCTTTATATGTATGCTGTTGCCCCTTACTTTTATTGTGCAGTTTTGTATCTGCAGTTTTTCCTTCAATTCTTGAAGTGAAACTCCTCTATCCTCCATCATTGATTTGTTAAGCTCAACAACTATTTCCTCATGCATAGGGTCTTCATAAACTGTTTCAGCCAAATCCTCCAAAGTTGTGTAATATATGTTACGCGCAATTTTCACCGCTGCCTCTCTGCTTTTCTTGTGTTCTCCAGTTAGGTAAATTGTCATTATCGGCGTGGACGGTATTCTCCGTGCATCAACAATTTCTATCAATCTTGGCAAACCCAAGGTTACGTTCTGCTCTCTAACTCCAGCATAATGGAATGTCCTTAGAGTCATCTGTGTTCCGGGCTCGCCAATTGATTGGGCTGCAACTATGCCTACTGCTTCGCCTGGTTCCATTAAGGCACGCTTGTAATGCTCAACAGTTAATTTGATGGCTTTGTCAACGCCTGCCTTGGTAAGTTTCGCTTTGGCTAAGCTTTGTTCAAGTTCTTCTATGAGTACTGGTGTAAGCTGGTCTTCAACTTCTTTCAGCTGTTTTTTAATGTATTCTGCTGGGGCTGGTCTACCTTTCTCTTCTGCGATTTTGAACTGTTCAACTAGGCGGCTTACGTTAACGGCTTTTCCATGGTCGCTTTTTGCTGGGTCAACGCCGTCTTCTCCGTATTTAAATTGGATTATATCTCCTGCTGAATTTCTAACAGTTCCATCATATTCTAAGCGTATATGCTCCAGAGCGTTAATCAGTCTCCTTTGCATGTAACCGCTCTGTTGCGTTCTAACGGCAGTGTCTACTAGACCTTCCCTTCCACCCATGGCATGGAAGAAAAATTCAATGGCGTCTAATCCAGTCTGATATGAAGAATAAACGAAACCCCTTGCCTTTGGACTTGGGTCGCCAGACTTGAAGTGAGGTAAAGCTCTACCAACATATCCACGAAGTATTCTTTTTCCACGCACTGACTGTTGCCCTATGCATGCGCTCATTTGCCCAATGTTTAGGCTTGAACCCCTTGCGCCTGTTCTTGTCATTACTATGCCCGCATTTTCTATTGTGAAGTCTTCGTCAGCAATTTTTCCAGCGTCATCTCTAGCTTTGGCAAGTTCGTTCATTACATAAATTTCGAAAGAATCTTCCAGAGTTTGTCCTGGAAGCCTTGGTAAGGTGCCATTGCGGTAACTTTCTATGAGCTCCTCCACTCTTTTCTGGACTCTTTCCATGGTTTTGTTTATTTTGCTTTCAGCTTTGGAAGATAGGACAAGCTGGTCGTAAGAGTATGTGAAGCCTCGCATTGTGATGAAAAGCTTCAATAGTCTTGTTATCTTGTTTAGGAATTCGCGTCCAGCTTGGGTTCCATAATCTTTTATTATTCTGTGGAGGAGACTTTCTGATTGTTCGGCGCCTATTGAACGCCTATCTATAACACCGCTTATAAGTTCACCATTTTTAACAACAACATAAGCATCATACTTGCAGTCTTCTTCCTCGCATTTTGTGCATCCTTGGCAAATGTTCGCCTTCAAAACATAATTCATATCTTTTGGCAAGAAGAGACTGAAAATCTGCTTACCAGTCCACAATGGCTGCGGCTCTTTAATTTTAGGCTCTGGTAAAGGACCATCATAACCGGCAGCCATCAGCAACCTGCTTACTTCTTCTTTCGTTACGTAGTTTGTTCTTCTTGTGAATAGGTATGCTGCTGTTATAAAATCGCGGATTGCCCCTATTATTGGACCACCAAATCTGGGCGAGAGAATTTGGTCTTGAACTTGCATTAGCAGAAGTGCTTCTGTTCGGGCTTCTTCGCTTTGCGGTATGTGAAGGTTCATTTCGTCTCCGTCAAAATCCGCGTTGTAGGGTGGACAAACGCAAAGGTGTAAGCGGAAGGTTTTATAGGGCAAAACGCGGACACGGTGAGCCATTATTGACATACGGTGCAGTGAAGGTTGACGGTTAAATATGGCTATATCCCCATTCTTAAGATGCCGCTCTACAATAAAGCCTGGCATTAAAGCCTCAGCAATCTTCTCCCTATCAGTTACAAACTCAAGTCTTATTCGTTTGCCATCAGGTCTTATAATGTAGAGGGCGCCAGGATACTTTTCAGGTCCATTTACTACAAGTTGCCGCATCTCCTCAAGATTCCATTCCGTAACCTTTTCTGGCACGGACAAGCGCATGGCAACTTCAATTGGAACGCCCACCTCGCTTATGTCAAGGTTTGGGTCTGGAGAAACAACCGTTCGGGCTGAAAAGTCAACTCTTTTTCCGGAAAGGTTGCTTCTGAATCTTCCTTCCTTTCCCTTCAATCTTTGAGATAATGTTTTTAATGCCCTTCCAGAACGATGCCTCGCTGGCGGTATCCCTGATGCTTCATTGTTAAAGTATGTTGTAACATGATATTGCAGAAGCTCCGACAAGTCTTGAATTATGAGGGTTGGAGCGCCAGCATCCATGTTTTCCTTAAGCCTTTGATTAATGCGAATTATGTCCACGAGTTTGTGGGTTAAATCATCCTCTGAACGGATGCCAGATTCCAGCGTTATTGAGGGGCGAACGTAAACTGGTGGAACTGGTAAAACTTGCAGAATCATCCATTCTGGACGGGCAGCTTTTGGATTGAAGCCTAAAAGTTCAAGGTCTTCGTCAGGTATGCGTTCCATCCTTTCCCTAATCATGCTTGGCGTTAATGGTTCTGAACCACTTTCAGGAATTTGTTCGCTGAATTTCGTTGGCTTTTCAAAAACTATCTTATATTGAACAGCACCGCAGTGGGGACACTGTTTCGCCTTTATTTCCTGCGTAATAGATTTGTAAACTTCGTCTGGAACCAATCCCAAAAGTTGACGGCTCTTGTCAATTCTGGCTCTAGCCCTCTTTATAGTTTCATCTGGAAGCAATATACGCCCACAGTTTCTGCATGTGGATTTCAAAAGTTCATAGATTAATTTTGTGAACTCAATGTGAACTATTGGAACTGCAAGTTCGATGTGACCGAAATGGCCTGGACAACGGATGGCTGTATTTCCACACGTCTTACACCTTTGTCTAGGTTCGAGAGTTCCAAGTCTGCCATCCATGAGCCCAGCGGTTATTGGGGCTCCATCCTCATCGTAAGTGTCTGGCGTTTGAATTTCTACAACAGAGAGTTTGCGCACATCTTGTGGTGAGAACAGGCTGAAGTGGATGCCGTCTATGACTTTGTGGACTACTTCTTCAGCAGCCATTTTAAGCCCTCTCCTTAAGCTTCAATTTCGGCGCTATGCAAAGGCTCATCAATTCTTGGAGGAGAAGTTTGAAAGCGTAGGAAACTACCACTGGGGAGATTTTTGCTTTGTCCCCGCATATTCTACAAACGTATTTTCTCTGTTTCATGTCATAGTAGGCTATGTAACCGCAGTTTTCACAAACATAAAGCGTATACTTATCAGACTCTTCCAAAAGCCTATCTCGCAAGAGCATGGCAGCTCCATGTCCAATTAGGCAGTCACGCTCCATTTCACCGAACCTTAAGCCTCCGCCCCTAGCCCTTCCCTCTGTGGGTTGCCTAGTCAACATTTGCACTTGCCCTCTGGCTCTTGCATGGATTTTGTCAGCAACCATGTGATGCAACTTTTGGTAATAAACAACGCCGACAAAAATGTCTGCAACAAATTTTTCGCCAGTAACGCCATTATAGAAAACTTCGCTGCCAGTGTGGCTGAAGCCCAATTGGATTAGAGCCTTTCTAAGCTCCTCTGACTTTTCGTTAGAGAATGGTGTTCCATCCACGGGTTTTCCCCTTGCAGCGGCAACCTTTCCAGCCAAGGACTCCATGAAATGCCCAATAGTCATTCTTGATGGAATAGCGTGCGGATTGATTATTATGTCTGGAACTATTCCGTCTTCTGTGAAGGGCATATCCTCCTGGGGAACAATTAATCCTATGACGCCCTTTTGTCCATGGCGGGAAGCAAATTTGTCGCCTAACTCCGGAATGCGTTGGTCTCTAACGCGGACCTTCACAAGTTTGCTTCCTTCCCCAGATTCCGTTAAGAAAACAGCGTCAACAATTCCAGTTTCTGAAGGACGCATATCCACAGAAGTGTCCCGCATTGAAGGACCTTTAACTTCAAATTCTTTATATTCCTCAATAAACCGTGGCGGACTTATTCTGCCAATTAGAACATCTCCGCCAGAAACGCTTGCTTCCAAACTTATTATGCCATCAGGCTCAAGAAGCCTATAATATTGTTCTCCCCTGAAACCGCGTGTTCCAGGCTCTGGCACAATGAACTTATCTTTTAATCCGCCCAAATACTGGCGGCATTCTGCTTCATAAATTCTATAAAAGGTTGAGCGTCCTAAGCCTCTTTCAATTGAAGCTTTGTTGAAGATTAGGGCATCTTCCATGTTATAGCCTTCAAAAGATAAAACGGCAACTACACAGTTCTGCCCAGAAGGTCGAAGCTTATATCCCATAATATCCATTAACGCCGTTTCAACCAGTGGTGTTTGCGGATAATGCAGAATATGGGATCTTGAGTCTACACGTTGGTTAAAGTTTGTGGCGTAAATCCCTAAGGCTTGTTTCGCCATTGCCGCTTGATAAGAGTTGCGGGGTGACTGGTTGTGTTCTGCGTAGGGTATTGTTGATGCACAAATGCCGAGAATAGTGTATGTTGCAATTTCCACATGCGTATGCTCAGGAGTGATTTTGTCAAGGCTTATTGCTACATAGGCGTTTTCTTCTTCTTCAGCATCCAAATATTCGATTATGCCGTTTTTTACAAGGTCTTCCCATGACCATTCTCCAGAAACCACTTTTTCCACATGTTCCCGTTGAAGCCTCGGCACGCCGTCTTCAACTATTATGAGGGGTCTCCTAACCCTTCCCTCATCACAGTTTAAGTATATTTCATCCCTTTCCTCATGAACTTTTGAGAAGTAAGCGATGTTCACTTCCGTTGAAATTTCTCCCCTTCTTCTCCTATCCCTAAACTCTCGTGTTAACTCCTCTGGAGAATTGCAGTATCCAATGAGGTTTCCGTCAACGAAAACTTTAGCTCCAGAAAGTTTGATGGTTTCGTTTGCTTCATAAACTGGTATTACGCCCATGCTGAATAAGACTTGCTTAATTTTCTCAGGGTTGACCCCAACAGAAATGCACGCTGACAAAGCCAAATTTTTGACGAGACCGCAGTTTGAGCCCTCCGGCGTTTCGTTTGGGCATAGGCGACCCCAATGGGTTGGATGTAAGTCTCTTGCTTCAAAGTTTGGTTGACTTCGGCTTAACGGTGATTGAAGTCTGCGAAGATGGCTTAAGGCTGAAATGTGGTTTGTCCTATCCAAAAGCTGAGTTACGCCAACCCTTCCCCTTCCCCAGTTTCCAGTTGCAAGCGCATGCTGAAGGCGTTCAGTTATTATTCCTGGGCGGACAGCCGCAGAAACCGTTATTATGGGTCCTTTTACGCCTATACGTTCAAGCTGATATTTAATGTCTCTAACAAGGTTTCTGAAGGCTACTCTGAAAAGGTCTGCAAGAAGCGGACCAGCAAGTCTTAAGCGTTTGTTTTTGAAATGGTCTTTGTCGTCTACTTTTCTCCTTCCAAGCTTTAGTTCAATAACTCTGCAAACCATCTCACCTAGGAACAAAGCCTTGTCTTTTCTGCTCTCGTTTGTTCGCCCTATATGCGGCAGAAAGTTCTTGTCAAGAATTGTTTCTGCCTTTTGTATGCGATATTCTTCAACTTGACCGTGGGCAACACGGTTTCCAATAAAAATTATTGCATCTTTCACTGTGTCTACGCCTAGAGCCTTTTCAAAAGAGGATTCCAATTCTCTCTGCATTTCCTTATCCAGAGAAACGGCTTCAGCAATTTCCTTATCAGATTCTAAGCCGAGGGCACGCATTACTATGACAACTGGGACTTCTGTGGGAACGCCTGGCATTGAAACGTATATTGCGCCGTCTGACTTCATTTTCAACTCTATTCTCGCTCTGAAACCCACAGTTGTGGAGAACATTTTCGCTTGGTATACGGGTGTTGCGCCTTTCTCGTCTATGTCCACTATTATGCGGTTAGGAGCCAAATCCTCCATAGCCACTATTACACGTTCTGAACCGTTAACTATGAAATAGCCGCCTGGGTCATCTGGGTCTTCCCCGCATGCTATTAATTCTTCCCTTGAAAGCTGTGATAAGAAGCATAATTTTGATTTCAGCATTACTGGAATGTTTCCAATGTAAACAAGCTCCGTGTCCTGTTCTCTGCCATCTATCACTGGCGTCATTTCAAGAGCTACAGGCGCCGCATAGGTTAGGTTTCGAAGCCTTGCCTCCATGGGATAAATTTCATGTTTTGTCCCGTCCACTTCTGTTGTGTATGGACCAGTAATTCGCGTTTGAGGATCTATAATCCAAACTTGTCCAAGCTTAACTTTGTATGGGCTTTCTGGAACATCTATTGGAATTTCGCCAACTTCATCTATAACTTCTTGTAAGCCATGGTCTATAAACTCGTTGAAAGAGTCTAAATGTTGACGGACTAAGCCTTTCTCTTTAAAAAATGCCTTTAGCAAAAGATTTGTGTGTTCTGTTGCAATTTCAGTCAATTTTAACAAACCCCCGCCGTTTTACCCTTAAACATGCGTGGATAGGATTATGTGGTGCGGGTTTTCTCAAACTTTCAATTTCCTCCAACAGTTGGTTCATCCAACCGAAAAATTGTCTCCAATTTTAAAGAGCTAAGCACAAAAAACCACACACCTCACTAATAAACTTTTTTGTGTACTTCCTGATTGGATAATGCATAATGATGATTTTTGCACCTTTTTCGCTTCTGAATTAGGCTACTCCGTTTTTCAAGTATGTTGCTTGTGTTTTCGAAGCGGAAGCCTTATGTATTACAATGTATTCTTTTTACTCTAGGATGGAAAATGACAGAGAAAAGCACTGTAGTTACTGTGCGATTGTCAAAGCGGGATTTGGAAAGAGTTGAAGCCGTGAGAGTTCTGGAGGATGTTGACCGCTCCACATTAATTAAGGAGTTTATTGAGGATGGACTTCAAAGAAGGGTTGTACATCTCTATCAGAGGGGTAAGTTGACTGCGAGACGTTCAGCAGAATTATTGGGAATTCGCTTACGTGAATTTCTTGAATTGTTAGAGAGGGAAGGTGTTCCAGTTAACTGGGATTCTGAGAGTGTAAGAGAATATTTGAAGGCAAAGTATGGAGAGTAAGCCTTGCCAGTTGTGGTTTCCGATGCTGGTTCGCTTATTCATTTAGCCCAAATAAACAAGTTATACCTCCTCAAGCAGCTTTTCAACCAAGTGATTATTACGCCAAATGTGAAAAGAGAAACCTACGACGAAGGCGTTAGACTGGGTCATCCCGACGCTCAGATTATAGGAAAAGCCATAGAGAAAAAATGGATAATATTTGAAGACATTCCAAAGAAGTTGGCTTCAGCTTCTAAAAAATTAGCAGAAGATGAAAACATTTCTAAGGCAGATGCTGAAACGCCTCTGTTCGCAAAAGAACGAAAAGCTGAATTTTTAGTTGATGATAAGACTCTCTCTGACTTGGCAAAAATGTTTGGAATTAAAACGTGGAACACTTGGACCGTGCTTCTAGAAGGGTTGAGAAAGGATTTCATTAAACTCGCAGATATAGAGGCTGCAATAAAAGAACTTGGCGAGAGAAGACATAAGCTGAAAGAGAAACAAGCCGCACAAATATTAGAAGCAGCTAAAGTCATACTTCAAAAACGTGGTTAGCAACC
>Ga0207433_10004338_pt1 | contig 26212 bp, 24 predicted proteins | sample YelNatPaOPGAMG01_FD_187559 | JGI IMG/M metagenome (GOLD analysis project Ga0207433, IMG submission 187559) | Hot spring thermophilic microbial communities from Obsidian Pool, Yellowstone National Park, USA - OP-RAMG-01 (SPAdes) (version 3) | ecosystem: Environmental > Aquatic > Thermal springs... | reverse complement strand
AAGAAGAAGAGCGACTAGATGTTTACAATCTGACACGTGATTTGTTAAGACAAGGATGGCGACTAACCTACGATAGAGTACCGCTAGATAAGCTACGAGCCATCGGACAAGTGGAGATAGTGGAACAGGGACTCACAACAGTTACATTCTATAAACTGGATCCGAACCTCCTAGTGTCCAACGATCAACTGTATCAGTTAACGGAATTGACCATTACTGGACCATGGATGGCTCCAGTCATGTCTGATACTATCATGGAAGGTGGAGGTATTCCGTCACTTAATCCGATTGGGACAGTATCAGGAGTATCGAGAGGTGCTAACAGGATGTATAAGGAAACTATTAGCGATAAGGACACATGGGATCTAATCCGCACCAAGCTGCAAGACAAGGTCAAACATATTCCTGGAGCTTGGATCGATCCTACTCTCGCGTTGGTTATTCCATTTCGAACAGACTGGAGGGAATTGGTGAAGTTAATGAAATCGGACTAATAAATGTCGAATAGTGGTACGATTAAGGATTGTGGTACTTATTGGTTGAGTTTAGCCGAGCAAGGATCAGACGAATGGCATAGACTACGACAGGGAAGGATTACGGCGTCTAGAGTGATGGACATCGCACTAGATCCTAAGAATTTACATCGTAAGGTGATAGTAACTGAAGCCATGAAGCATGGAAGAGATACTGAACCCATCGCACGACAGTGGTATCAGGAACAGACAGGAAACGAAGTAGTCCAAGTCGGTATCGCTATTCCTAAATGGGATCAAAGATTAGGCGCTTCCCCTGATGGATTAGTGGGACACGATGGTATGATAGAGATTAAGTGTCCTATGCGCATGTACGACGCCGTCAGAGTGTATTCACATCTGAGCAGTAAAGGAAAAGAGGGACCCAATCCAGTATCACCACCTCACTATGCTCAGATACAGATGAACTTGCGAATACTAGAAAGGCAGTGGTGCGACTATGTCGTGTACACTGAGCGCGACAAGTTCATATATCGAGTCCAACGAGATAATGTGTATTGGGATCGTCTATATAAACGCCTGCAAGGTATCGTATGTGTATACGAAACACTATCGTGAGATACTCACGATAGTTAATTGGATATCTTGAACAAGGACAGGGTTGCATTGGTAATACTTGAACCTGAGGGTCCGAAGATTCTCAGAGTTAGATACGTATTAGTAGTTGTAACGTTTACAAGACAGTTGAGAGACACAGGAACGTATACACTATTTGTAGCCGTCATAGGTAAGGAAGCTGTGACGCTTTGAATAACAATATGGTTCTGTAGTAACTGTAGTTGTACAGGAGAAGTACCAACAGTACTAGTAAATACGAGAGTACCGAAGGCTTGAACTTGATATATACCAGTAGGGTGAACGGCAGCACCGCCTGTGGTTGATGTTACAAGTCCCTTACTAATACTGTGAGAGGATGCGAAAGTAACAGTGTTTGTTGTGCTACTTCCGGTTACAGACCCTGAACCGCCTGTAGCTTCATAGATCGGACTGATGGTAGTACCAGCAGGTCCTGTTGGTCCTGCTATTCCCATATATCCTCTTGGTCCTATTGGACCTGTTGGTCCTTGCATTCCTGGTATTCCCATATGTCCTCTCGGTCCTGTTGGTCCTGTTGGTCCTGTTGGACCTGTCGGTCCGTTGTTTCCTACTGGCCCTACTGGACCTTGCAATCCTTGGAAACCTCTGTTAGACATTTATGCACTAGCTATTTTTTGTTCTCTTGATTAGATGGGGAACTAGAACATATGCGCTGGTTAACGAACAAGAGGAATATATGTCGTCGAACCAATTAGTGTCATAATGATTTCGGAAATGGAGTTGATAGTTCAGCCATACGATTGGACACTATTCGACTGTCCTGAAAGAGAACATAACATCATTCGATGCTGGTCATTAGATACGCAATCCAAGCCAATACTCATCACCATTCCAGACTTTAAGCCGTTTATGTACATCGAGTTACCTGTCTACGTAGAAAGAATACAACTAAGATGGAATAAGGACCTAGCTAACGAAGTGTACGAAGTCATCAAGAAACGACTGAAGGAGAACGCTCCCGCTTCTTGCCACTTTCGAACAATGGAGAAACTGTACTACTATCGAGGAGGGAAGACGTTTCCGATGTTGTTAGTATTCTTTAATACATCTAACGCTATGAGACACTGCATAAATTTGCTCAAGCATCCGTTACAGGTTTCGGAATATCCTCCTATGATCCTTAAGTGTTGGGAGACTAATATTCCAACCGTCAAGAAGCTTCTATCTCTCAAGAAGATGGGTTACAGTCAATGGATGAAGGTTAGAGTTCAGCATGTTGATTCCGACTCTGGAATGGACAAAGAATCCAGCATCGAAGAGTATGTATGTAGTTGGAAGGATATAACACCGTTAGATAGTACCAACGTAACTCAGCCACTGATAATGGTTATAGATATCGAAGTGTACTCTGATAATCATGACGCCTTCCCCGATAAGTATAGAAGTTCTAACGTAGTATACATGGTATCGGTGATCTGTCAACGTTATCAACGACCAGAAACCAGGACCAACTACCTCATCATGTTAGGAGATCTCCCCTCGTTCGATGATGTGAAAGTTATTAACGTTACAAGTGAGATAGAGCTATGTCATGCGTTAGCCGACTTAATTAATGAGGTCGATCCAGATATCGTGACAGGTTACAATATCTTCTCGTTCGACTACGACTACCTAGATGCAAGACTGAAGAAGGTAGCAGAAGAATGGCGTCCAATGTCTCGAGCTTATGGATCCAAGACATGGATGAAGACTAAGACTTGGGAGTCTTCAGCCTATGGAGTTCAGAATATCAACATGCTGATGATGGAAGGGAGAATTAGCATCGATATGTATCCGATCATTCAGAGAGACTATAAGCTAGACAAGTACGACCTGAACACTGTGTGTCACCACTTCCTAGGTAAGGGAAAGCATGACGTCAAAGCCAAGGATATGTTCCAGATCTATCAACGCTATCGAGATCATGGAGCAGTGGAAGATATGATGAAGGTAGCCCGTTATTGTATTCAAGACTCTGTGTTAGTGATCGAGTTAATGGAGAAGGTTAACGTATGGGTATCTCTGATCGAGATGTCTAATGTCGTCGGCGTTCCTATCGTCGATATCTTCACTCGTGGTCAACAGATTCGATTCCTATGTCAGCTGTATTCTATGGCAACCGAGAAGGGTATAGTGTTAGATCAACGTGATAGTCTCGACGAGTCTTTCAAGGGTGCGTTCGTGTATGAGCCTGAAGCCGGTCTGTACGATCACGTGATTTGTTTAGACTTCTCGTCTCTGTATCCGTCGATAATTCGAGCGTTCAACATCTGCTACACTACTCTGGTGCCCGAGGAGTCAACCATTCCAGACGATGAGTGTCACGTTCTATGCTGGGAGGATGAAGGGAAGAGTTATCGCTATCGCTTCGTTAAGCAACCACAAGGACTTCTACCTAAGATGTGCGACAACTTAGTCAATCAACGATCCAAAGTACGTAAGACTATCCTAGCCCCTCTCCAAGACTCGGGAGGTAATCCGAGACCCGATCTGACTGAGGAACAGAAGCTAATACATCTGGTAGCCGATAAGAGACAACTAGCTCTGAAAGTGTGCGCTAATTCTGTATTTGGTGCATTGGGAGCGGCCACAGGTTATCTTCCATTGATCGAAGGGGCTAGATCTATCTGCGCTATAGGTAAAACCTTGATTCTACAAGCTAACCAATATCTCAAGGATACATATCAGGCTACTATCATATATAACGACACCGACTCGACGATGGTTAAGCTTCCCTTCGTCAAGACTAACAAGGAAGCCATTGAATGGGGCTATAAGTTACAGGACGAGATTAACAAACTGTATCCTGCACCTCTACGAATGGAGTTTGAGAAGGCTGGACGTATGTTGTCCATCTGTAAGAAGAAGTACAGTTATTGGTTGATTGATCGTGATAGCTTCGAGTATAAGCTGGATAAGAAGGGGCAACCAGCTCTGATGAACAAAGGCATTGTGCTAGCACGTAGAGATGGTTGTAAGTGGCAGAGGGAGATCTACGATAAGGTGCTTAAGAAGATCATGATCAACGCTACGCTATCGGAAGTATTAGATCTAGTCAATGAAGAGATTCTAGCCTTGGTACGCGGAGAAGTTCCTTGGCAGAAGTTGAGCATCATCAGAACATTGGGTTCAGACTATAAGAACGAAGGCTACTTCATGAACGTGTTCTCCAAGGAGTTAGATAAAATCGGTAAACCGATGGAGCCTGGTTCTCGTCTAGAATATGTCGTCGTTGAATGTGAGTCCAAGATTCTAGGTGAGAAGATGAGACTAGTGGATACTTATCTGGAGAGGAGAGGAACACCGCAAGCCGAACAGATAGATAGTGTCTACTACATAGAGAGAATGTTAGCCAATTGCGTTCAACAGCTGATCAGTGTCGGCTATAAGAACCAACTACAACAGTTAGATAACTATTATCGGGAGCTTGATTGGTATAAGTTGTTTACTACTCTCAGTGCGATGGGACATCAGGAACAAGTGACGCAAGCCTTACAACAAGGCAATGGATACGAACAAGCCTTTCGAATCTTAGCGGATACACGTGGACTCAAGACTAAGGTTAAGAAACTTCACAGTCAATACTTCGGACGAAAGAGGGACAACAGCGTCAGAATCAACAAGACGCCTATCGACAACCAGCTGCGTCTTCTGCTGATGAAGAAAGCCATGCTACAAGAGTTGAAAAGATTGGGTATCAAATGATTGTCCCGATAGCCATTCCCACTATTCCCTCATTGCTGCGCTACTGTATATGTTGCATGTAACATAATCGTAATATTACGATTATGTTCCTATAAATGTCTCGAGGATTTCAAGGTTTACAAGGTCCTCATGGACCTGCAACTGTTATTCAGGATGGCTTCTTTGGTATCTACTCTCCATCTACTCCACTATCCATTAATAGTAATACCATCACTACCATCCCTATCGTTTTCAACTCGTTGGTTAATCTTGCAACTTTCGTGGCTTCTCCTAACACCTTCCTAACTGTTAGTGGAAGTATCACCTTATCACGTACCAATCCAAGCCAACCCGTTAAGTATCGAGTTATCTTAGCCGATAGTAAGACATATCCCAATCCCAACTCTTATGAGTTTGAGTTCGACTATTACTACGGCGCCGAACCAGGAACATCTACCAAAGACATAGTACCGCTCAATGCCTTAATTGAACCTACGTCAAGTACTGGCTTCATCTTAGCCGTCGAAGCTATAACAACAGGTAGTACTACCGTTAACGTTGTGTCTGCTGTTCTAGGCGCCTTCGTTCTGCCAGTATCTCCTACCGCAGTCACTAACGCTAACACCATATTCAACGGATGAGTTAGGACAATGTCTTAACTCAGTTCGAGAACTATTTTCGTTATTGGTAAATGAATACAAGCTTGAGTAATCCAATCAGTCCAAGAGAGGAAGAACTTCTACAATTCACTCCGACTGACACTGCTTCTGATACTCAATTCTACACTCCAATCGGCCAAAGAGAGGAGCAACTTCTACAATTCACTCCCACTACTTCATCGACATCTCCTAGAACAGTCAGGGACATGTCACCCATTTCCTCATCTCAAAGAGCAAACAACGACATGGAGGAGTTTGTACCGATCAATGAGGGTGTGAGAGTGTCACCTCGTGCAGGAAATGTGTCACCAAGAGGAGGTAGAACGTCGCCAAGAGCTTCACCAGTCGCATTCGTAGACCATGGGGGACGTGTGTCACCTCGAGGAAATGTATCACCTCGAGGAGGTAGAACATCTCCAAGAGCTTCACCAGTCGCATTCGTAGACCATGGGGGACGTGTGTCACCTCGAGGAAATGTATCACCTAGAAGCAATAGAACATCTCCAAGAGCTTCACCAGTCGCATTCGTAGACCAAGAGGGACGTGTATCACCTCGTGCAGGAAAAGTGTCACCTCGTGCAGGAAATGTATCACCTCGTGCAGGAAATGTATCACCAAGAGGAGGTAGAACATCTCCAAGAGCTTCACCAGTCGCATTCGTAGACCAAGGGGGACGTGTATCGCCTACTTCTAACGAGGAAGTTAATAGCGCACAAGTCAGTAAACTAGCCGAGTTAATCGAGAGAGAATACTCACCTCGCAATATCAACAATCTGTTAGGCGAGATGTTTAGAGCTGGATTCATCGAAACAATGCCAGCAGGTACTAACCAACAATTGGCTAACTACTTAGCTTGGTCGATCATCTCGAATCGTAGTCTGCTAGGTGACAGATTTCCTAATTTGGTTAAGTTAATAGATGAAGCCAAACGAAGACCGGTCGTTAATACTGTAGCTTATCAACAAGCATACGAATACCTGATGACTCTTCCACTTAAGGAAATCAGAGATGCGGTAGCTTTGACTAGTGGTCCAAATAGTCCATATCGTCCTGGACGTAGTAAGGACAGTGCTGCTAGAGCCTTACTGACTAACCTGATGGAAGGTAACGTCAACAATGTATCGCCTGTAGCAGCTATAGCTTACGATATTCTGACGGGTAGACAATCTTACGCTACACCCACTAGATTAGGTACACCAACTCGGGTTAAGCAGATGACTTATCAAGAACAAGGACTCCCTCCACCACCAGCTAGAACACCTGGCAGAATCACACCATCTAGATATCAAGCATCTCCATCTAGATATCAACAGACACAACCTAGTTATCAAGTGCAACAGACACAACCTAGATATCAAGTGCAACAGACACAACCTAGATATCAAGTTCAAGAGACACAACCTAGTTATCAAGTTCAAGAGACACAACCTAGATATCAAGTGCAACAGACACAACCCAGATATCAAGCATCTCCATCTAGATATCAAGCATCTCCATCTAGATATCAAGCATCTCCATCTAGATATCAACAGACACAACCCAGCTATCAAGTGCAAACGTATCAATCTTACAAGTTGCCACCTCCACCAAGGAGAAGATAGACGTTAAAGTCGTGAGAATCTCACGACTTTCACTATTATCGGCTACCATTAAAATGGAAGACCAAGAGTTCGTGAACCTCCTAAGTCAGGAGCTGAATAGATATTACGAAGGAAAGCCGCCAATGTCGGCCAGTAAAGTATACGACTTCCCAGATGTAGCTAAGCATTACATCGATTATCAGACTATCATTGAACAGGTGTATCACGACTTTCCATCCGATTTATATCCCTATTTCTATGCACCATCAAGACCTGGACAAGTCTTATTAGATCAACAAGTGGAACAGTTACTAACTTATTCGCCCGAGGAGCTGGAAGACATGTTCCAAGCTGTTCAGGAAGATACTAGCGTACCTTCATCTTGGATACACATGGTAAAAGAAGAAACTCAGGACAGACCTACACACATCGCTGCGCTATTAGCTCGTATTAGATTGGGTGGTATATTAGTTGGTGAACAAGAGTTGAACAAGTTAATCGATAAGATTAGCCAATTACTACCATCACAAGTCGACTATTACCTTTCCAACATCAAGCCTCGTTACCATGGTGGTTATCCAGATCAAGCCTTAGCAGATATGATCATCGGCTATAACATGACTAACCTTCTACAAGAGATCGAAGGAATTGAACCCCCAGTAGTAGCCAACTTAGTGCCTCTAGCGTCTCCGCCTTCCAATCCTTCACTTAATCTTAACCGAACACAACCCCTCATAACACAACAAGGGAGACAGTTAGCCTTTAACTATCTCAACGCTATGAAGTTTTCTGACTTGAAGGAGTTAGCTAAGTCGCTTAGATTGGAAAACACTGGTGTCAGAGCGAGTAAGGAGGAAATCATCGATAATATCCTTCATTACTTAAGCACAGCAGCACCTGGTACATTATCTCCAACACTTAAACAGGTTCATAACCTCTTAGTGGGTGCTAATCCTACTAATCGAGTAGAGAGACTAGCCGAATCACCCAATATACAACAGACTTATCAACAACAGACAAAGCAGACGAAACCCGAAACAAGAAGTCAAATGGTCCAAGCTATCAGAGAAGCCGAGTCTACTCATGTCAAAGCTAGACCTAGTCCATTAGCTACACCACAGATAGATCCATTAGCCGTTTGGTATCAAGCTCTGCAAACTCACAGTCCTGAACAGGTAGCTAGTGCTCTAGGTATGGTTGTTCCTCCAGGTTTCGATATCAAGACTTACATCGAGAACAACTTAGCAGATTATAGTCCAGTGATTGTCGACGGCTATACTGAACCGTTAACGATACAACAGATAGCTAATAATCCTAGCGTACTGAATCATTATACAGACAATGATGTGTTTAATCTCATGGGTATCTATCCACCCTATAATAGTCGTAAACAGTTAATCCAGCGTCTAATCACTAGTCTAACTACTCCTATGTTCTTTATGCCCATCAACATGAAATGCGCTAACGGTAATAGAGATAACGCTATAGCCTTCGGTACCGCTGTCGATTATGATTGTTTCACACCTCGAGAGTTGATCCAAGGCTATCGTAATGGTGTCCTAACACTCCCTGGTGGCTACAAAGCCAGTCGATCCAACGTTCAAGAACTGAGAGAGTTAGCAAAGGTTAATCCCAACTTTCAAGAGCTATATCGAGTACTATCGACTTAAAGCGTAACATGTACACGATGAATACGTTAACATCCCTTGTCGAGGTTAGGGTTGGAATCTTAACAGGCTTCCGGGTTATATCGTGGCGAAGCCACGATATAACCGAGAGCCGGATGCTTCGCATCCGGCTTGTTTACATCTTCGTGTGGATGATACACGAAGATGTACATCTTCGAGTGCTTCCGCGTCGGACGCTTTGTATCCGACTGAGAAGGTGAGTGCAAGGCGCTCTCTAAGGTTAGAGAAATGTTAACTCGACTTATGGAGTTATCAACTATCCCATATTCATGATATCGTCTCCTATATGTGAGTTTTGGAATCTAACAACTCGTTACATCTTCTTGTATCATCCACAAGAACATGTACATCTTGGAAGGTTCTAACCTTACAGAGGTGTTAACTCGACTTATGGAGTCGGAAACTATCCCATGATCAAGGCTGTGATATCGTCTCCTATATGTGAGTTTTGGAATCTCGACGCCTGTTTACATCTTCTTGTATCATCCACAAGAACATGTACATACTCGGTGCTTCCGCGTTGGGTTCCGCGTTGGGTTCCGCGTTATTTGGATGCTTCGCATCCAAATAACCGAGAACCCGGGAGCTTCGCTCCCTATTTGGATGCTTCGCATCCAAATAACCGAGAACCCGGGAGCTTCGCTCCCTATATCGTGGCGAAGCCACGATATAACCGAGAAGCCGAGCGCAAAGCGCTCAAGGTTAGAACCTTCAAGAGGTGTTAACTCGACTTATGGAGTCAGAAACTATCCCATGATTGAGGCTGTGATATCGTCTTCTGTATCTGAGTTTTGGAATCTCAACACTGTTTACATCTTCTTGTATCATCCAACGCGGAAGCACCGAGTACATACATCTTCCTGTGAATGATACAAGAAGATGTAACGAGCGTTGAGATTCCAAAACTCAGATGTAGAACACTGAACTACTGATGAGGTTAACAACATACAACGAGTCATGTTAGACAACAGCACGACAATAAGCGACCAAAGAACGACACAACGATATACTGGATTTAGACGATGGATAGTGAAGATAGCAGCTAGAGAAGGATACAAGGAGTTGGTGGACGATATGCTCCAACAAGGAATTAGTAACGTCGATCTTGTGGCTATCTCGGCGGCTGAAGGAGGACATGAACACATAGTTCAACACATGATTAGAAGAGGAGCTAACAAGTTCAATCGGATAGCCGTTGCTGCAGCCAAAAGTGGACATGAACAGATCGTCCGTGATATGATTAGAAGAGATCCTGAGCACTTGATGATCGATCTCACTGCTATAGCTGAGTATGCCGCCTTAGAAGGTCGTGCAGGTATAGTTAATGACATGATTAATCGTGGAGTTGATGATTATCAATGGATAGCTGAGAGAGCAGCGCTAGGAGGACATAAGGATATCGTGGACGACATGATTCGAAGAGGAGCCTACAATTTCAACGACATAGCCGTACAGGCAGCCATGAAGGGATACAAGGATATCGTAGACGACATGATGTGGAGAGAGTCGTTATTAACATAATGCTTGTACAACCGACATATCGTCCACAGAGGAGTTGATATATCGGCTAGGATGAACAAGCGACTATCTCAGATAAACATCGGACGATGAACATCATCCGATGAATCGGACTGGTTCGAACTCCTATGAAGGAGGATACACATAGTAAATGTACCAGTTGGTAGTAATAGCAATAGATGGGTTCATAACTCAGGAATGGCTCGATCACTACATGTGGCAAGGAGTGGATAAGGTGTTAATGGTAGGACGAGGTCCCGACGTCGATGGTGTGGAATATATCGACGACTTATCTCAAGTCGATGCACGCTGGTTCTTCACGGCTAGACAAGACGAGTATATGTTTGGGTTGTCTGACAAGTTAGGTAATCTGATAGTTGGCTACGACTGCTCAATTCGTGTTCCATGTCTCCTATTCGGTACTCCTTATCAAGACGATCCGCCAGCAATTCGAGAGTATCTAACTCATCCTATAACTGTTGGTTATCCTCGTACTATCTTGATGAGTGGAAGTATTCGAGTCTGTGACGCTTCTAATCTCAGACTGCATCGTTATCCTCTCATCTCCGTCAACAACTTCAGAGGATCGATGGAACTGTTCTATCAATGTAATCGTCTTAGTATCGAAGATACCACACTTCGCGATCTGGTTAAGTACGACTATCGACCACCTATGAGACAGAAACACTATCTGTGTGTTCTGGCTACAGCTAAGAACGAAGCCACTATCTTGGATGAGTGGATCCAACACTACCTATGGCAAGGAGTCGATCGTATCTTCCTGATAGATAATGGCAGTACAGACGACACTAAGCAACGTGCCAGTCGCTATCCTCAGGTTACATATTATTATAAGCCTAAACCTCACAGTCAGGACGATCATAATCGCCAAGTCTATCCCGATATCGATACCACCTGGTTAGCTATCCTCGATATCGATGAGTATATGTATGGTACTGAAGCTAAACTATCTGATACACTCCGACAATATGAAGACTACGACTGTGTTAGTGTTCCATGGTCTGAGTTTGGTAGTAAGTTGAAGGATAACCCTAAGTCTCTTCGTCTTGAGTTGATCGATCGAGTTAGTATAGACGACGGCTGTAATATCAAGAGTGTGTATAAGAAAGACAAAGTACCATCGTGGTGGATCTATCACCACTATCCCGTTAATCGAGACTATCTCCGTTGCGTAACAGAGACGGAAAAGATCCGCCTTAACCATTATCGTCTGGTATCAGAGTGGTACTTCCAGAATGTCAAGGCTACACGAGGAGATGCAGTCAGTGCCGCGTTAGATAACGATTATAGAACTATGGACTACTTCCATAGTCGCAACGCCTCAATATATGGACAAGATACTCAACTACGCGATCTAGTGTTGAAAGCTAACCAGTAACATACGACAACCTCGTATGTTATTTATTCTTAAGCTCAGCGATCAGCTGCTCCTTTCTAAGTCCGGAGTAAGGAACACCCAGCCTCTTAGCCAGAATCTTGAGATAAGGCAAGGTATAGCTTCCGTAATCGACATTACCGTTACCGTATTCAGCCAATAGATTACCAAGCTTTTGGATCGATCCTATCAAGCTGTCCCTATCCATATTAGAACGAGAAGGAAGACCTAAGCGTTGGTATAAGACCACAAGCTGGTCATCGGTTAGCTTATCCAAGTAAGTGGGATCGAACCGTTTGTCGATATCCGATGTAACAGTGGAGTATTCGTTGTAAGGAATGGCCGACTTGGATAACTTGGCAGTATGGGTTACAGGAGCCATAACGTCCGGTATGGATGGATAGTTATAAACGGGTTTGAGGTTACTTCGTCCCCGACCACTGGTCTCGTTCTGGTCACTTCGTTCCCGACCACTCATACTCTGCTCTCTCTCCTTTCTTAACTTGTTGAGAGAGTTAATAAGGTCAGCCTTCAGACGAGGAGGAGACGAACCTCCCAACCGCTCGCCTTTGGCTCGCTCTGGTCGCTTCGCTCCCACACTCTTATACAGTTCCTTGAGTTCAGCAACCTTCAGCTTATTGAGTCCTTCTATGTCAGGTATCGGACACTTGGAAGGACATGGATTGGTGCAGGGAACAGACGATTCAGATTCTTCGTTATCTACCTGCTTGATGACCCTGATGACTAAGGTTTTCAGAGTACGATAGTCCATATCGACCCATTCGGACAGGCTACCGTTAACGTTACGCACCAGCTTAGACACTAATAGTTCCTTCAATCTATCTTCTGCCTTCTTTGCATCTTTGCACGGTTCGAATAGCCTAACAGTGACTTGAGGAATGAAGCGGAGGTATTGCTTGATAATGTCGGCATGATTACACCCTGTAATGCCGAACTTGAACCTTCCACTCTTCTCGTAGATGGGATCGGTGATGATGTAGACGTGGGACATTTACATAGCCGTGACATCACGGCTATGCTTTTTATAATCTTACCTTGTTGTTACCTGTAGTACTTAACACCGTTAGCTTGCTAAGCTTATTTAACCCTTTAGATACGCCACAACGCCCTTCGATATATAACTTCTCCAGATTAGGGAACATACACACGTCTGTAATCTTGGGGTTGTTACTGGCGTTTAACACTATTAGATTCAAACCCGTCAAACCTTTCTGATCCACTCCACAATTGCCTCGAATAGATACATTCGTTAGATTCTTAAGCTTGGACAAATCTACGATGTTAGGATTATTATCGACATTAATCGTTGTAAGTTTAATCAAATGCTCAATGCTCTTCTGTTTAATACCACAAAGACCACCAGCGTTTAACTCGGTTAAGTTAGGACTTATATCCGTCACACGTGCATTGTTATAACAATGCAGAGTGCATAGATTGGTGAGTACGTCTAATCCGAAGCAAACACCACAACTGCCACCAATGTCTAAGTGTTTGAGCTGTCTAAGATGACTAACCTTCCTAATCCCTCTATTGTTGTAACATAGTAGCTTCTCCAATTTAGTTAGTCGATACATTCCGTGTTGATTCACTCGACTATTACTAATATCTAGTACTGTTAGTTCCATAGCAAAGTTAACATCGAAGATCTTGGTGGTTCCAGCGCAGTATAGTTCTCGTAAGTTGTATAAGCGATCTATGTGTCCTTGTTTGATTGAAGTGTCTGATATATCTAGAATCTTTAACTGTTTGAGATGATTGAGACTACCAATGTGTTGATTACCACGACAACGAAGTTCAACTAAGTTAACTAACAGACGTAGCTCGGTATTGGTGATAATGGCTTTACCCAAGTCTAACGTAGTTAGACTACTAAGATCGTCATGATAATAGAAGCCAGTAGGACTAGGAATGGCGGTGGGCTCTTTGATAATGGACACCACCAACTTATTAAGCTCGATAGTATCTATTAGCTTGTCCATATCACACTTAATCAGATTAAGATGCTTATCGCGAAAAGGTACTATCCTGCTATCTAACAAGTCCATGAGAGTGCTAATAGTTAGAGGAGCTTGTATATCAGGAATTAAACGCAGAATCTTGAAGTTGTCATTCGATGGTCTATATTCATCAACAACGGTAGTCAGACGGATATAATCAGGGTAACTATCACTAACAGACAGAGCAATGAACATTTAAATCAATTTACTGGCTGGTCAGGTCCGATATTCAACATGGAGTACTTATCCTCGATATTGAATATCTCCAGTATTTTCTGGTCCTCTTGTCTGACCATATCCGTATCCATTACCATGATGGAACCATTGCGAACGATTACAATCAACTTATGTGGGTCCTGTTCTAACACTTGACGGAGACGATCCAAACTATCTATAGTTACACCGTTGACGTTATCGATGATATCTCCTTCAAAGAATACGTCAGATTTAGCGGTGGTACTTCCAGGGAATATCTGAGTTATGACGACATAACGTCCGTATTTTCTCTCTTGGGGACATAAGAAGGCTCTGAGACGCCCAAACTTCTTCAAGAGATTAAGAGATACTTCAGTACAACACATACCACCAAAGATGCCATACTTGTAAGGTGTAATCTGAGGGAATACGTAAGGGATACGATTAACGTCTTCGATCGGCTTATGACTACAAATCAAGCGATACCACTTACCTTGTCGACAAATCTGTAGTATCATCTTAGCGTTGATAGGTATCATATCTACCAGTTCAGCGATATCCAATCTTCGAGACGATAGACATTCATCTTCCTGTCGAGGCATGGGAGTAATATCTTGGACATGATACACTACTACCTGCCCCTTTCTATCGACGAAAGCGCATACCAATAACCGTTCCTTAGCATTATAATCATCGATTGTTAGGACGCTACTACCCCTCTGTTTTCTCATTGCCAAGAAGGGATCTTCGTAGCAGATATGAGTAATGATATCTCCTGGTTCTAACTCACGAAGACAGGAGTCCTTATCCACTCGTCTGACATAGATACCTTGAACAGATGGAGAGCCGCACAACTGCTTGGTCAAGCCTCGAGTAGTACAGCACCATCCAAAGTCTAACGTTGGAAGTGGAACCACTATGTTAGACTTCAACGAGCCCAGGATAGCCAGTAGAGTTCGAGACGGGATAGCGTAACCTACGTTCTGAGCATAAAGATAGCCCGAAGCGTTGATGCCGATCACCTTACCCTCACGATCTAATAGAGGACCACCACTATTGCCTGGATTGAGAGCGGCTGTCACTTGAATATGAGTCGCGTTTCTAGCCTTAGCGTCCTCTTCAGCTCCACCATCCTCTTGAATATGTTCATCGTCACCCTTCCAACCCGAGATAATGCCTGTAGTATATTTAGCACCCTGATCACCGAAAGGATAACCGATGGTCATTACCTCCTGTCCTTGATACACATCCATACTATCACCAAACACTACATCTAATTCACGAGGATCGCTGATAGTCTTGATTATATCACGAATATCGTCTGGTGATAGTTGAACCAAGGCTAGATCCTTCTCGTGACAGATACCTCGTAAGGTCAGAGTTAGATCTCGGCGTCCCAAATTAGGAATACGACCAGTGATATTCATAGCGTTACTTACCACATGAGCATTAGTCACCACCAATCCGTTAGCTAAGTCTATGATGAAGCCAGAAGCTTTACTGCTTTCATCATGAGGAACAGCGTATGGACGCTTAGGATTATAATGGAACTGCGTTACTATCAACTGCAACACAGAATTACTCCATCGAGAACCTAATTGATGCCACTCCATTATCTTATTTATAGCGACGAAATGGAAGATATCGAGGACATTCTGAATAAATTAAGCAAACTAAGAATAGAGGGAGAGAGTAGTCGCGACTACATTGTACGACAAGATATCGCTTACTATATCGCTAAGATTACAGACTTATGGAAGGAAAGACAAAGAGTACAAGTCAGAATCGACGAGTTAACACAGCAACTTAACGACCTGTTCCCCGAGGAGGAACAGCTACAGCAGATCAGAGAAGAAGTGGAGGAAGAGATAAGCCGAGACATACTATCCAGGTTACCACCACAAGCACTTCGTCAATATAATCGTTTGCTCAGACTTAGAAGATATGAACTCCAGCCCGAAGAACATGAGAAGTTCGAACAGTTGAAGGAAGAGTATCTAGCTACTATCAACTACTCCGACACAGAAGGACAGGAAGAAGAGCTTAGATACTACGAGCTTCCCAACGGTATCCAGATCTACTTCGATCTCAACGAGACATTACGCAACGGAAGAAGAGGAGAGAGTGGCGATATCTTCGTCCATATCGGAGATAAGACATATCGACTTCCAATGAGAGACGAGTTCATTGAAGATCTCCAAGAACTAAGCAGAGATATAGAAGAGGAAGACTCTATAACCAGACAGCAAGAGAGAATCAGACAAAGCATGGCGATGTTGGAAGATAGACTAGCATGGATTAACCAAGAGTTATACAACTGTATCCAGCAGAGTAAGAGACAGTTCGGATTATGAACTTTATGAGTCGTGACTTCATCGTTCCGATACAGAACAGTCGTCTACATGTATGTTAGTGTACATACATGTACTTGTCAGGGTTGCGATTAACCCTACTTCATGTACTGATAAGCGCGGATAGGTCTGTACACCATACAAATGGTTGAAGTCTACTATAACTCCACGACACCAAGCTTGGATTCACTAATAACCGAGATACAGGCTGTTATTCGCAACTACGATTGGCAGATGGTATCGGGAACTTTCTTGGTTTGGTTCCCTGACCAGACTACAGCATCACAATTAGTAAATCCATCGTCGAGACGAGTGGTTGTTCATTTCTCAGATCAGCTACCAGATGTTTCTGGTATCGTGTTAGTCATCGATACTATGCTTAGCTATGGCAAGATTACAACACCTAGAGGTGGCTATATCGTAGACTATCACAGAATCTCGCAACAACAAGCTGAACATAGAGCCTTCACTACTACTCATCGAATGATAACAGCGGACGCCTTTCAACGTCTGCCTGTAGTTAGTCCTATTCCACCGTCGGAACCGTTCAGCGCTGCTAATAGTTTAGCTCTTAAGGAATGGAAGGGAGATCCGTCGGAGTTATTGGCTGTTATTTACATGTTGGAACTTATTCCCCTTTCGGGTTATTATCAGACTGTTATGGCGTGGAGGGAAGATTCAGATACTAGATACGATTTAGAGCAGTTAGCTGTGATCAAGGAATACTACATCCAATATGTTGGAATCGATCATGTCCATACTCTCATTAACATGTGGAACGCTATAGTCCAATCCGTCTTCATTCCTGTCAAGTCCGAGTTCCTACAAGCTATGGCACAGTACCGGAAGACGGGTAGACAACCAGCCATTATCTCATCGATTGATGACATCAGAAGACACTTGGCTAATTACTATCCTAGACTGACTCGCACAGTTGATAGTATTCATCCCTTATATATGGACGACAAGGGTAGAGTGTATCAGATTGGACACAATACGCTAGTATCGATGATGATAGCGACTATTCCTGATCACATTGTGGGATTGGTACTGATTCCTCCGACCACACTTCCTGGCATTATCTTGGTGGGTATAACCTTGGATTCATATAGGATTGTGACTCATTTTCCAGATGCACCACAACTTCCTAATAGGATCGACGAAGAGATAACGGGAGATTAATCTTAAAATGGACCTACTCGAACAGACCTTGGAGTTTGGCTCCTTCTTCGATACTCTTTATACTGGTGAGGTGAGAGTAGTCGATGTATTAGAGTTAATAGCTTCTAAACCCGTAACCGATGCAACCATCTACGCCTATCGTGCCGCTTGTCAGTATATGTCTCCTTCCAAACATATACTTAAGAACGGTAAACACTTCTTGGAACAAGTACCCTATCCCGAGTATGCAGCTCTGTATGCTAAACTGCATGGCGACTTCACTATTCTTCCTCCATCGTTGGCTAACAAGTTAATCGGAGACTTGAATAATATGCCTCACTTATTAGAGAGGATGTCTCTATTATGTACAAGTCTTCCCGTCTTCTTCATCAACGATGACTTCATGTATATCAATGATGCGATAGCTTGTCGTACTATTCAGAGATCGGATCTGTATGCAATGATAGAGATGACAGATAAGGCTCCAAGCGTGAGTAGATTCATTAACCACGACTATCTAACCATGATCTCCTTGTATCCTCCAGTTTATCAAGACGAGTTGTTAGATCGTGCCGAGTTGTTGTCTTCTAAAGCTCCTCAATATTGGGAACGAGTAGCTAAACCTTACTATGCGATCTCTATTCGTTCTACCTTGTTAACCGATGGTATTAAGTTCAGCTATCCTCAAGCTATGAGATTGATTAAGTTATTTCCTAATCTATTGCCTAGCTGGTACTCCGACCTATCTGAGGAGGCTTGGTCTCTGTTATCCTTAACAGCCATTCAGAGAGCTTATTGTTTGGGCTTCCAAATCGAAGATGGAGAAGTATCCGAATCGGAATTGAAGGAAGCTATGCTAACCCTATCTACCAAGGGTATCGATAGCTATTGTCAACTAGTGTCAGCCAGAAATCTCGAACAGACTAAGAATTGCTATCACACTCATCTACAACAGGTGACCATCGTTAACGAAGAAGATACTCTATGCGAGAAGCCTGAAGACTACTCCCCCTTCGATATCGCTTGTCTGAGACAAGGCAAGCATCTGTTCAGATTCACTCGTCCAGAGTTCAAGACGCTCATAGATTCTAAGGTTAATCCTTGGAATAAGGAACAGCTGCCCGTCTTATTCCTATTGCAATTATACAATAAGTTGAGTATGGCTACTATTGCACAATTGCCTGACCCTGCACCGATAAAGGAGCTACTTAGCAGATAAATGTCATTCCCAACAGATCTTCAGGACATTCTAGTCAAGCTGGAGTTCTTATCTCAAGTTACCAAAGGCTGTAAGATTAACACCAAGGACATGTCCTTGTCTCCCACTTCTTCATGGTCTGGTTCGATTAAGAGAACCATTACCGGAGAAGATAGAACACTCACTATTCACTATATCAACGAGACCATTAGAGAAGCAGCCGAAATCATCGAACGCTATAAGAATAACCACGACTACATCGTAGTACTCATCAACGCCTACCAGAGAGCTAAGAGCGGCATCGAGAATCTCAGTGAAACTTACCAGACTTCGTCCAGTATCGTGGCTAATATCAGAGTAGCGTTAGCTAACATCGACCTCCAACTTAGACAGCTAAAGTAATGTATAGAGATAACTCTATACATTCTTACACTTGAGGAAGCAAACCTCCCCTTCATCAGCTATTATGACATTATCCATAACATACTTAACTATCTTATCCATGTGCTCTCTGGAGTCCAAGATTCTGTGTGAGATTTCGTTGACAGATCCTTGATACTTCCAGAACATGATAGCGCCTAACACAGTGCTGAAGAAGGCGATGTAAGGGAAGGGTAGCAGAGATAGATGAATAATATCACTGATAGTCATACGTTTAATCTAGATGGATTACTAGCAACGACATATCTACTCGAACCTTATCTAATCCTTGCGATGTTTCTTGACTTTCTCAATATAACACTAAGTCCAATAACGACAGTTCCTTCACATACATGATTTTCATACTCTACATGCTAAATGGATGTAATCGAAGTAATCGTCTCCTTCCTTCCCTTGTATCATATCTACCTTCTATCTTCTGAAATGGTAGTGTTCTTACCCTTGTTAATCAGAGAAGGTAAGAACAGACTAAAGATAAGTCTCGAACCGGTACAGTTAGCCTTGATTATCGATGATGTTAACATCATTAAGTACTATCTGTATGCCGTCGATCGTTTGTTCATGCCTCGAACTCCCAAGCTTAAACCGATAGAGTTACTCACTCTATCCTTGAACCATCAATGTGTTCGTATCTCTAGCTTCTTGATGACTAAGCGTTACCATCGCGTTTCTTTATTCGTTAAGAATGTCGACTGGAATCTTCCCATCTTCCATCACTCGTGTCGGGTTTTCCGTCGGTTATTGAAACGGTTCTTGAAGCGATACAATGTCGATGAGTTAGACACACAAGACGTTTCCGATTCAGGCTATTTAGCTCGTTATCGTTCGATAAATAATCTCATGGACTATATACAAGACTTGACCAAGGGCTGGTACGTTGATAGTCTGTTGGTGTTATACCCTGATAATATCGAGGAGATTCTACGGGATGTTAAGAGGTGGAATACTTGCTATCCTGGCAATGTTCAGCTATTGGTTGAAACGGCTAACAATTCAGATCTACTCGATGAGGTCATTGTAGATAGGAATGTACCAGATACTAAGCTATTCGAAGCATTAGATGTGTTAAGACAACATGAAGACTTCGAGCAAGACTTTCACCACTATCTACCTGTCCTGAGTAATTACCGTCCTAAAATATTCGATACACGCAACTTCCTAGTTCGTCGTTATATGTTAGCTCGTCAGGGTGGATCTGATTTATGGTCCTTGTTAGACAAGATATTGGAACTCAGAAAGTACATATGTTCCACACCCTTCTATCATCTGTTAGACTGTATCTCCAAGTTCGGAGACGATGATAGCTATCATCGTCTGCAGTATTATCGTATAGATGTTAAGGATTCCACTCTATAGAGTTATCTCTATAGATTCTATTGCTTACATAGTTGTGCTTGTAGTTCTCGCTGCAAATTCTCCCTCGCTTTGGTGTTAAGGGTCAATTGGCGATTGATGATGGATGTGACTTTATCGAATGATACCTTACCACCTTCCAAGCATTCAAGGAATAGCTCTGAGTTACTAGCACTTTTCTTCCAAGCTTCGAAGACTACACGACATACAGGATCGGTCACGTGACTTAGTGCCTTGTCTATGATTGTGTCGGAGATAGCCTTGAACAGTCTGTTTTCATCTGCTACTCCTCTACATGCACGTCCGAGAATAGTTTGACGATCTTCTAGCACAGTGTTGAGGTTGTTAATCTCTACCTGTTTCAGGTATTTATCTAACGCTATCCATCTCCTAATGAGATGTAGGAAGTCTCGATGGTACTGTTTAGGAAGTTTAGGCAGATAGCTAAGTGTATCGTCTTTATCATGGATATTAAGCGTTAAGATCGGACCTGGAGCGTGGAAGGATGTGAAGTGATATGAACCTTCGTGATCGGCTTCGAAGTAGATCTTAGAGTTATCGGGTACTATCGGTCGATCTGGATTGTCTAATAACACTAAGCTATCACCGCTATTAAGGATAACTGTTTCACCTTTCCATAGGTCGATGACTCCTTCTACATTGTTCCAATTAATGGTTAAGGGTTGACAATGCTGCGACCAATCGATGGGCTTACAATCCACTAACAATGTACCGACGTTATATCCTTGAGCCTTGAGATGACTTGCTACACAGTGAGCTACGATTCTATCGGCCGCTTTCTTCTCTTCATCGTTTACAGCAGCTGCTACTACTGTTTGAGCTAAGCTGGTGATGCAGCGTCCATTCTTACAGTAGTTCTTGGAACAGTTCTGAGGTATAGACAGCTTGGGTAACTTATATACTTGTAGCATATCATTGCTGAGACTATCCGTGTCGTTACTTTCTAATCTCTCGGATTGTTCGAGCTTTGCTAACAATGTCTCCAATTCCTTGAGACTGAGACCTTTGGTAGGTGCTCTTTCTCCTATCAGCTGAATGAGTAGATTGGTATCTTTGATTCCTATAGCTTTGTACAGTTCCATTGCTGTTACTTTAGCGCCTCGACAATGTTTGTCGATTAGCTTAATCAGGTTATTGTTCATCTTATTGTTAGGAATCGTCACGCCCCAATAAGATTGGAGCATTCTAACACAGGTTTGGTCCATTTTCTGGGTCGGAAAGATGAAATGTACAACATCATCCCTGTGGTTGATCAGTCTTGGAGCATTATCGATATCGTAGATAAGGCTTGTCCAAGTTCTTGGTATCAAGTGTTCCAGCAAGCTAGAGGAGAGCTGGAACTTATCAGTAACTTGCTACAAGATCGTGAATACTATCCACCTAAACGTCTGCTGTTCGAAGCCTTCTTCTTGACTCCATTGCAACGGGTTAAGGTGGTGTTAATCGGTCAAGATCCGTATCACGATACAACACCTGTTGGTCCACGCGCTATGGGCTTATCCTTCTCATCACCGCCAGGTGCTAACATTCCTCCTTCTCTTCGTAACATGTTCAAGGAGTTGGAAAGATCTATCGAAGGTTGGCGTCAGCCTAACAATGGCGACTTACGACCATGGGCTAGGAGGGGTGTATTGCTACTCAACAGTTCCTTAACTGTTGAACCTCATAAGCCTGGTTCTCATCAGGAAGTATGGATGGGCTTTATTATTCATGTACTTCGTGCTATCTCGAAAGCTAACCCTAATTGTATCTATCTGCTATGGGGTGACAAAGCTTTGAAGTTGAAGCGTTACATTTCTGGCATTATACTAACGGCTGGTCATCCATCTAGCCTTAATCGTAACAACAACTTCATAGGCTGTAATCACTTCGCTGAGGTTAGCAAGCGTATCGGTATGGATTGGTCTTTGTAACAACTATAACAAGTTGAGCAAAACCCAGAGACAAGATCTAACATCGTCGGGTACATCTAAGCATTCATCCCAATAATCTCCCATAGTGCTGATAGTATGGCTAAGTAACATCTTGGTACGGAATCGCAGCTCCGGATGAGTAAACAAGGGCGTCGGATCTTTCGATGTCAAGTGTCTAATCTCTTGGCATAGAAGACTAATAGCTTGATGTAGCAAGGTATCGAACACTCTGACGTGTGAGCGATACTTAGACGTTAAGGCTAAAACCTTGATAACAGACTCACAATCTTGGTTAGGTCTTATAAGTCTTACGTTATGAGCTTGTTCGGATAACAAGAAACCGAAGGTATTAATGTCGTAAGCTACAAGATCGACCAGTGACAAGCCTTGACAATAAGGAATATCGTAACCTAACAAGAAGGTAGCGCGAACCAGTTCTCTGTTATAGCTCTCCATTCCTCTTCTTGCTAATCTATCTATTACATGCTGAGGGATGACATATACAAGCTTGGATAATAAGCAAGGACTATGTTCGATTTCGACCAACGCTTCGTCTTTCCTATTCTTAGCCTGAACTAGCAGAGTGTGATGTAACACACCTATCGACGAATAGTAGTACAGCTCTTGAAAGGATAGATAAGACCCGACATGGTGTAGGATGCAATCTAAGATGAGGTCATACATTTGTTGAGCTTGGTTCTCAACAAATGTCGGATTTATAGACGGATATCGTCGATGTTAGGAGCTGGAGGGCTCTCTTTAACAGCGGCGATGGTTAGAGAACTACAGAACTTAATGAGTAGCTTAATCTCCTCATGTTGTTTATGTAATTCAGAAGCTAGACTAGCCTGTTGTTGCTTGATGTATTGTAACTCCTTCACTATCGCGTCTACCTTATCAACGAGTGAACCTTTAACCATTTAAATGTTGGACTTCGATTCATTACGTCCCACAATTATGGTCGTCACGGCAACGTTTGAAGGAACTATCGATATCGATAGTGTCTTCCCTCTACTTGAGATAACTAGATTACCTCAACACACCGAAATTATAGGAAAGAAACGCAAGTTACCTCTGTGTACTATTCCTGGCGCTATTCTTTCGGCTCGTTATCGAGAGGTGTGTAGAGGAATAGTTAGGCTTTCGTTCTTTCGCAATAACATCATCGTGGATATGTCTAACGGTGTTAAGAATGTTAGCATCAAGTTATCCAGTCGTGGGATGCATATCTGTGGAACCAACTCACTCCAAGCAGCTAAGGAAGCCGCGGAAATGCTATTGCAACAGGTCCTGTATATCCAATGGATCCTAGACTGGCTTAACGAGGATAAAGAACGTAAGCAAGCCGTGTTCGACTTTGTGCTAGAAAATACCAAAGGTCCCGTAGTGTTGGAACAGGGTAGACTCAGAAGACTGACCTATATTCCTAATATTCAACACGATAATGTCGTGCTATCCTATCTGTTAGACTTAGCGACAGAGTATCCCTATTATGAGGACTTCGCCACACAGTTACAATGGATCAAAGGATTGGATAAGATCACCGATGGTGTCGAATTAGATAAATATACCACTGTCATGGTTAACTATAGCTACGAACTAGGATACGAGATTAACCGCTTTGCGCTTCGTAATCATATCGATGGAGTTAATGGATTCTCGGCACGATACGAGAACGATGTAGAACACAGTGTAACTATCACTCTCCCTTACGATGACAAGAAGGCTCACACCTTCATCGTGTATCGTACCGGCAGAGTTACTCAAAGTGGACCGGACATCGATAGGATTCGTCAAGCGTACGAACTGTTTGCAACAACAATAGAACACATACGCCCATATATCGCTAAGAAGATATGAGCTAGCTCATATCTCCTCGTGATTGTATAACTCACGTAACATATCGGTGTGTAGCTGGTTGGAAAAGTTGAGCCATTGCCAGTACTCGGTCTTAGGATATAGAATGTGGAAGGACTTTTCTAGTTGACAGTTAACAATGGAACACCTCATCAGTTGAGTATAGGCACTGGCATCTCTTACATATTCATAGTAAGCGACTTCCATTCCTGTTGGGATACGGTGATACAACGTATCGCAATTGATAACTCCTTGTAGTTGGGCTATAATGCTTAGCTCCATGTTGGCGATATCCATCATTTGGATATTGAATATAGTGCAGATCAGCGGATAGTTACAATCTCGTCCTTGAGCCTTCAAAGCTAATCCTAAACTAGCCGCCGCTCTTAATAGTTCAGAACCCGTACTACGATGGTAGATATCGACGGCTAAGAACATCACGCGTGTAGGACAATACATCTTATACGCAGCATAAGATATTCGATCTATAGCTTGGTAATCCTCGAAGCATCGAGTCTTAACAGGTCTATCGACCTCGACTACATAACCTGTGTAAGTGGCGGTATCTCCTACTATCTCCTTCAAAGTAGTCACTACCTCTCCTATATCAGGTCTATTCTTGGGATCTACCGTTAGCATTCTGTTGATCAATTGAACTATTCTCTGCTCGTATCTGACAGATATGTTAACATAACCGTGTTCCAGTTTCTTAATCAACAGATTGACATTGCCATTATAAGGTCGAAGTCTAGGATTGAGAGTTCTAAGCATAGTCATTCCTAGAGCCCATACATCGTTGCCCTTGCTATATGTATATAGTCCTTTAGATGGTACAAAAGACTCAGGGGCACGGAATGAGGAAGTGACCAGTTTTCTATCTATAGTTTCTATACCTGTATCGGTGTACATAGCTAAGCCGAAGTCTGAAATCTTGGCTACATAGTCCTTCTCTTCCATCATGACTAGAATATTGCACCAGTTGAGGTCTAAATGCAAGATGTTATGATCGTGCAAGAACTGAATACCCACCGCTACCTGATATAGAAGTTTCAACAATGTATCAGTAGAAGGACGGTGACGTTTGGCGAAAGTCTTTAGATCGCATATAGCACGAGGAAGTAACAAGTTCAAACTAGATCCTTTGCGCATTCCATAGCAAGGCAGAATAAAGGGATGACGTATACGAGTCATGATATCCATCTCGTTAACTGAGCCAATGCCCAAATCGTCGTTGTTAGTGATCTTGACTACGTATTCTTTGCCTTCATGTTTAGTGAGATACACGCGTCCATAAGATCCAGCTCCTATTTGCTTACCTAATGGGTGGTCGGGTGGTAAGCAGACGAAGGTCATTTCATTATTCAGTTTTAGCGTCATAGTCGATACGTTCTTCGTTGTTATCATTATGAGCGTTCAACGCTATAAAGATCGTCTATAACAGTCAATCTTCACGATTATCCGTGTATTGTTCAATATTATCACGAACAATGTCCGATCTCGGAACATGATTAGTTGGACTGTTCAATAAGTCTATAACGGATCACGATAGACCTCTATCGTGATACTAATCTCATATATTGGATTTCTGTATAAGCATCGTAGGTTTCGGCTAAACTACGAGATACTAACAAGTCTATGTCTATACAGAAATCCATATCTTGTATGTATATTAGCTACTACTGTATATTCTATCACGACACACCTCTATCGTGATATTAATCCCATATGTCTTGGATATCAATATAGACATAGAGTATACTAACAAGTCTATATTAACAGAAATCCGTTACGCTCTATCGGTTAGAGAACTTGCTCTACTTCGTCGCTAAATAGGGAGCGAAGCTACGGTGTTAACTCGACTTATGGAGTCATTAACTATCCCATGATCAAGGCTGTAGTTCTGTTGTGAGTTTTGGAATCTCAACAGGCTTCCGCGTTGGGTTCCGCGTTGGGTTCCGCGTTGGGTTCCGCGTTGGGTTCCGCGTTATTTGGATGCTTCGCATCCAAATAACCGAGAACCCGGGAGCTTCGCTCCCTATTTGGATGCTTCGCATCCAAATAACCGAGAAC
>Ga0207433_10004337_pt1 | contig 26216 bp, 21 predicted proteins | sample YelNatPaOPGAMG01_FD_187559 | JGI IMG/M metagenome (GOLD analysis project Ga0207433, IMG submission 187559) | Hot spring thermophilic microbial communities from Obsidian Pool, Yellowstone National Park, USA - OP-RAMG-01 (SPAdes) (version 3) | ecosystem: Environmental > Aquatic > Thermal springs... | reverse complement strand
GTTGTTTTGCATAAATATCAGTACCGGTAAAGATAAATTGTGCACCTGCCACTGAGCAAAGTCGAAGTGACGATTTATTGTAATTCAATTAAAAATGGGGAATTGCTAAAATGTCACCTTTTTATTGAAATAGAAATGTCACTTTTTTAATATGTTACATTTTAAATTATTTTCAAAAGCCAGTGCTGTTTTTTAACTTCTCTTATCTAGATACATATATAAATCTAAACTCTACTATAATTTGCTTCTTCTGGCGAAGCTTTTCTGGAAGAGGTCCAAAATTTTTTGCATATTCAATTGCATTTACACAGGATTGGTCCAGAATGCTATAACCATAAGATTTTATAATAGTTGGTTGAATTACATTTCCGCTTTCATCAACAAGAAATCTTACCACAACCTCCCCACTTTTTATAATTCCCTGATAGTATTGAAAAACGGGAAAAAACTCTCTCCATTTTTCACCAACCTTTTTCTGCATATTCAGAAAATAGGCTGCAAACTCGTGAGGAATTGTTGCAAGAGAAATGTCTCCCTCGGAGTCCATCTGAACATCAACGGGTTTTTCCGGATCAAAAAAGGATGTATGATAATCCCCGGAAGGGACAGGCTTTCCCTTTATAATCGATGTTTTATCATTTGCCGGTATGCTTCCAGTTTTATCATTTTCTTCCTTCCCCTTATCTTTTTTATCTCTCTGAACATCCGCACCTGTCTTCTCGGGCTCTGAAAGATTAAAGTTTGGATAATTATAGATATTTTTACCCCCCGGTTTCCCCCTATCCACATTATATTTATCAGAAATCTTTCCTTTAAGAGGCTTTTCCTTTGACTGGGTTCTGGTTTCTACAACAATATTCTCAATGGTAATCTCATTTGATTGTGCTTTCATCGAATTAAGTAACATTTCAAGGATATCTTTGTCAAAAATAAAACTAAGAAATAGTAATGCATAAAGATGTACTACTATTGATAAATATATATATCCAATCCCCTTTTTAATTCCTTCCATAACCCATACCTTCTTTTACTTCCAGCAAATTACCACCATCGAGCTCGTAAGATGAAGACCACCTATCCTTACCTTGCTCAAATAATGGTATAAAAAAATCCTTATCCAGTGTCTATAGTCCAGAATAGATCTAAAAGTATATCTTGATTTCATAAGCTTTGGCAAAAGCCCAAATTCTGTCCCACCAAAAATTTTAATCTTTGAAAATCCAATATCCTTCAAAAGCTGTTTAAGGTTTTTAGCGCTAAAATAGGAGAAATGTCCTGGCAAATAGTAATGATAATTTTTACCAGCAAGCCTTGCCTGCAGACCTGCCATATTTGCTGTTTGTATTATTAGAATTCCGCCCCTCCTTAGGGAACGATAGATATTTTGTATTGCTTTTACCGGATTAGAAAGATGCTCAATAACTTCTATAAGGCTCACAATAGAAAAAAAGGTTGCAGGAAGTCTTAATTTTTCTATATTTCCAATCATTATATACTTTTTGCCAAATCTCTTTGCTGCATACTTCCCGGAATACTTAGAAACCTCCACACCGTACGCTTTATACCCTTTTTCTTTTGCCACCAGCATCAATCCTCCAAAAGAACACCCAACATCTAAAAAATTTTTTCCCTTTACTTCTGTTTTTTCTAAATTCATCCATTTTTTTATTCTGCTTTTCCACACAATCCTGAAAGCCTTTTCATTTTTTCTCTCATCCACATAAGAATACAAAGCCCTCCCTTCATAGTAATCCCGACTGTAGTATCTGTCAACTTTGACTTTTTCTGGGTTCTTAAACTGAAAACCACAATTCTTGCATTCATATATTATAAACTGTGGTTCAAACCTATTGATAACAAACTTTTTAATTATTTTATTACTTTTGCACAAAATACATTTCAAACGATCCTTTTGCTTCATTATCAAACATCCTTTTTTAATAAAAATAATAAAACAAAATCAATATATGCTTTTCGTAAATACTTACCAGAAATCAAATAAAAGCAAGGCAAAAAACATTCCAGTTTCAAAATAATTGTGCGTTTTCTGGTGCATTTCTGTGCACAAGTTGTATCTTATTTTGCATTTTTACATACAGACTTAAGAAAACATTCTCCGCACAGCGGGCTATTCCGACAGATTTTTTTACCAAACTCAACAATAAGAGCATGGTACTCTTGAAACACAATCCTATCTTCGGGAAGATTTTTCTCAAAAAAACCTTTTACCTTATTGTAATCATCATTCAGATTTATAAGCCCTATCCTGGAGAAAATTCTCTTTGTATAGGCATCAACCACAAAGGTTTTAAAATAATAACCATACAGTAAAATAGAATCAGCCGTTTCTGGACCCACACCCCAGAGAGAGAGAAGCTTTTTTCTCGCTTCCTGAAGAGAATACCTTTTTAACAGTAAAATATCTCCCTTAAGTTCTTCACTAATAAACTCCGCCAGCTTTTTAAGCTTTTTAGCCTTTTGTTTATAATATCCAGAAGATCTTATTAAGTCTGAAAGTTGGGAAGTATCTGCCTTCAAAAGATTTTTCCATCTTATCATATTATGCTTTTTTAAATTAACAATTGCCCTCCTTACATTTTCCCATGCTGTGTTCTGGGTCAAGATTGCCCCTATCATTATTTCTTCAATTTCTTCTGGAGTTCTTTCCCTGGCACCATACTCCTGCAAATACAAGCATTTTTCATTTTGAACTATAGGCCACCAGTTCTGATATCCGTATTTATCTAAAAGAAGTAGATATATTCTGTAAATTTCCACATTTTTTATATTTTTTCTTTTTTTTACTTCCATAATTGAACTGTTTACCAAAAAGATTTATAATTATAATAAAGAAAGTATAAAGGAGCAATAAATTTTTATGATATATAAAGCAGCCTACTTTAAAACCTTTTTTGACTACATGGTTCTACCTTATATAGCATCTGATGGTATTACAGTAACCACGGGCAAATGGTATCTCATAAACACCAAGTTTGGTGAAGACATTGGGCTTGCCCTCTCAACGATTAAGGATGTACCACAGGAGCAATTTTTAGTAAAGAAACCTGTTGTAGAACCGGCAAGTGATGCAAACATAGATGACATCGAAATAGAAAATTTAGAAAACGAAGAAATACTCGAACCAAAAGAAGAACATATTCAAATAGAAATGGATGTTCAGCAGATAGAAAATTTTAAAATATTGAGAGAGATAACTCCAGAAGAATTAAAGGAATGGCAGGCTTTTAGGGAAGAAGAAAAAAAAGCCTTTGAAATTGCAAAAAAAGAAATAGAAAATCTAAAGCTCGAAATGAAGCTAATAAATGTTCATTTCCTTTTTCAAAAGAAAAAAGTTATTTTTAATTTCACTGCAGACAATCGAATTGATTTTAGACAGCTTGTTAAAAAATTAGCCAGTGTTTTTAAAACTCGCATTGAAATGCGACAGATAGGGGTACGAGATGCTGCTAAAATACTTGGAGGTTTTGGAGTCTGTGGAAATGTAAACTGCTGTCTTAGATCTAACTGCCATATTGTACCCATATATCTTAAAATGGCAAAAGAACAGGGTTTTGTGGTTAACTCTAGCAAACTTACAGGAGCTTGTGGAAGACTTATGTGTTGTCTTTCTTATGAAGCACAACTTTATACGGAGGAGAAGAAAAACTATCCTGAAATTGGCTCTGTGGTAACCGATGGACAAAAAAACTATACTGTGAGTGCTCTAAACCTTATAAAGAAAGAAGTTTATGTTATGGATGAAAATCATCACCAGAAGAAATTTCCTGTTGAAAGTTTGACTTTCATTAACAAAGAATCTTCTGGTGTTTCCTGTTATAGGGTACAATATCAAAACTCAGAAGTGAACCAGGTAACAGAAAATATTAACCCTTGAAGGGGTAAAAATGCCTTATGATGAATATTCTTTAGACCAGGCTAAAAAGAAAGGCTTGTTTAATGACAAGGTTTTCGATCCAAAAGTCCTACAGCTTACAGAGGAGGAAAAAACCAAATTAAAAAAAACAGTTTCTCAGTACCAACAGGAAGAAAAAGAGCCTTCCTCCCCAAGGGATAGAGTCTCAAAGGTTTCAAAAGAGAGTGAAAAAAAAGAAGTCAAAATTGAATTAAATTTTATAGAGAAAATAATCTCTTTTTTCCTATCCATTTTTGGTATTGAAAGCGTGAAAGATTACAAGATCCATAAGGCACTAAAATTAATAGAGAAAAGCATAAATAAATATAAACCTCCAGTTTACAATTTCTCTTCCCAGAGAGTCACCAAATTTTTTGCCTATAAACTTTATGACATTTACATGAAGCTCTTAACACTAAAAAAAATATTTGACAGCACAATAAATAAACCAGAAGTATGGAATATGTCTTCCCAACAACAAAAGACGGGAATAGAGCTATTCTTTGAAAAATTAATGAATATAAATTCTTCAGAAGTAGATAATAAATTTTCCTACCAGGGTATATCAAAAATAGTTGCAGACTTCGAAAGCTTTAAAATGGCAGAGGATAACATTAACCGAACTCTACAGGACCATCTTTCTTCCATCACAAATGAGAAAGCCACGATTGCTACAGTAAATAGTATTTATACCAATGTTTTATATTTCAAGAATATTATTGACTTTGATTTTAACCAGTTTTTCAAGCGCTTTGACCCTCAATACAGCACAGGAATAAGCCCAAGCTTTAAAGATATTCCTGGAGAAGCCCTTATTCCATATTTATCTTCCCTTGAAGAATCTTTCTTGCAGATTGACCTAAATATTGACAACACTGGTGTGTTTAAAATCCTGTATGATGTGGGAAAATATCTTTCCTCATCTGAAGAAGTTTTAGTAAGTAATGAAGACACATTAAACCTGGGAGAAGCCTTAACTATCGACAACACCGTAGAAAATCTTGCGGTTTTATTTGATAGTCTAAGAGACTTTGTTAATAAAAATTATTTTACCCAGCTTCTTCAACTCATTAAAAAAGATCCGCTCTACTTTCCAACTATTATACATACAAGGCATGATTTTTATAAAACTTACTGCGAAATCTTCGAGCAGAGAGTTCAATACATAACCCGACGTATTATAAAAGAAAAAAAAATGAAAAAGTTGGAAGACTCTGCAAGAAAAGTTTTCAATACTATAAAATGGTCGGGAATCTATAATAATGAATATTCAAAAAAAGTAGAAGAAATATTTGATACGGGTTTTAATTACTGTTATCATATTGGTATAATAAATACCTATATTACAGATTATTATAACGAAATGATTAAGAATGTAATTAATCTTATAGTAACGGGCGGAATATTCGTAGATAAGTTCTTTCAAAAATCTGTATCAGATACCTTCTATTCAATGGAAAAGTACGAGGAAAAACTAAGAGACTTCAACTTTGAAATTAGCGAGGAAGGATTGAATGGGAAAAAAATCTCCTCCTCTATATCAAAAAAGGAAAATATCCCACCAGATCAAAAAAGAAACATGGAAAGGATCATTACAGGAATCAATGTGAAGGCAAAAGACCTATTTGACGAATTCTATTCTCATTTTGTTGCAATTGCAGATATTATATCAAAAATCTATTCTGATATAACTAGTAAACCACCAAAGTATATCCGCAATATTCGTACTATCGGTGGATTAAAAAACAACAAGTTTATTAATACGACAATAAAATGTTTTGATTCTTTACAGCCTATTAAAGAGCTAATAATAATTCTTAAAGATTAAATTTCTAAAGAATAAAATGGATAAAGAAAAAGCAATCCTTATAGGAGTAAATACAGATAACGAAACTCTGGATCATTTTCAAGAAAGTTTGAAAGAATTAAAAGACCTCGCCATAACAGCCGGCGCAGATGTCGTTGATACTATTTGTATTGATGGGAAAGGAATTAACCCAAAGTTCTTTATCGGAAAAGGGAAGGTTGGAGAAATAAAATCTCTATATTCCTCCAAAATAAGACTTGTAATCTTCAATAATGAGCTTACTCCAACTCAGATTAGAAATCTGGAAAAAGAACTAAACCTTAAGGTAATAACCCGCACAGAATTAATAATGGATATCTTTGCAATACATGCAAAATCAAAAACGGCAAGGCTTCAGGTAGAGCTCGCCCAGCTTTCTTATGAACTTCCTCGCATTACAGGCAAAGGAACAATGCTTTCCCGGCTTGGTGGAGGAATAGGCACAAGAGGTCCCGGCGAACAAAAGCTTGAAATTGATAGAAGGCTTATCAAGCGAAGAATATATCTAATTAAAAAAAAGCTAAAGGAGATTGAAATTGGAAAAGCAGAGCAGCGTAAAAGCCGCTCCTCACATGAATTTAAAGTTGCAATCGTTGGCTATACAAACTCCGGGAAGTCTTCTCTACTAAGAAGTCTTACAAAGGCAGATGTGGTAATCGAAGATAGGTTATTCGCCACTCTCGATACTACAACAAGAAGATTATGGCTTGGTTTCATTAATAATCTACCTGTCAACATAGTTATTACTGACACTGTCGGATTTATAAGAGATCTACCCCATGGATTAATAGAAAGCTTTAAAAGTACCCTGCAGGATACCCTCGATGCCGACCTTTTGATACACCTGATTGATATTACCTCCCTAAACTTTTTAGAGAAAAAAGAAATAGTGGAAAAAACATTATTCGAAATAGGGGCAACAAATATTCCCATACTAAACTGTTTTAATAAGATTGATATCCTCTCTGAAAAAGAGCTATTAAATTATAGGCTCTTATATCCAAATTATATTTTCATCTCAGCAGTTCAAAAGAGAAATATGGAAGTTCTAAAGAATAAAATAAAAAATTATTATTTGAAACATCAGCTTGCAAAAATCCATAAGGAATGAAAAAGACATAAAAAACATATTAACAAAAAATGAGCCCTACTATTTTTGACATTAGAAAAAGACTTCTATAAAATAAAATCCTTCAGGTGCCTTAATTGGCATAAAAAGGAAGCACGGTGTAAATCCGGCGCAGCCCCCGCTACTGTAAGGTGGACGAAAGCTTCTTTAAGCCACCGGGAGACCGGGAAGGTGAAGCAACTAGGAAGAAACCAAGCCAGGAGACTTACCTGAAGAAATTATGAACGGGAGGTTCGTAACATATGTTTAGCCCATTCTTTTGCCCATAGAAAATCTTTTTTTACCTTTCTCTAGATTGTGTCCAAAGACTGTTATAAATTAGCTTCTTCAGTACAACGCAAACTTTGCTAAATGTGGTATTATGTAAGGAAAATACACAACTGTTTCTTACATATATAACAAAAGAGGAGGACTTAAATGGAAATTTCACTTGTAGGCTTCCCACGATTTGGGAGGAACAGGGAATTTAAAAAAATTTTAGAATCTTATTTAAAAGAGGAAATTAGCGAAGAACAGTTTACCACAGAAATCAGCACCCTTAAAATAAGTCAGTGGTATTTTATGAAAGAGCAGGGGATCGATTATATCCCTTCTGATTTTTCTTTATACGACCACATGCTTGATACCTCTCTTATGCTTACCGGAATACCTCCAGGATACAAACATATATCCCTCTCTGAGATCCAGCAATATTTTTCTATAGCAAAAGGCTATCAAAAAGACGATATAGACTTAAAGGCACGGGAAATGAAAAAATGGTTTAATACCAACTATCACTACATCGTACCGGAAATAACAGAAAACACCATTTTCAGACTGAATGTTGAAAAAATAAAAAACGATATTGAGCTTGCCACTAAAAATGGGATAACAACAAAACCCGTGATTGTGGGACCTTTTACCTTTTTAAAACTCTCTAAAATAAAAACAGCCGGAAAGAAATTTATAGATTACTTAGACCCGGTAATACTTTGCTATAAGGAGCTACTGGATTCACTAAGCAAAGAAAAAATATCAATGCTTCAAATTGACGAACCCTATCTTGTCACGGACTTAAGCAAAGACGATGTTTACCACTTTAAAACCATTTACAGGGAAATATTAAGAGAGAAAAAAACAAAGACATTACTCCAGACTTATTTTGGAGATTTAAGAGACATTTATCCAGAGATAATTTCTCTGCCATTTGATGCTATTGGCCTTGATTTTGTAGAAGGGAAAAGAAATATTGAAATAATAAAGCATAAAGGCTTTCCGGAAGATAAAAAGATATTCGCCGGCATTGTAAATGGTAAAAATGTATGGATTAACAACTATTCGACCTCGATTAGTATAATTAAGGAACTTTCAAAGCATGTGCCTGAAGAAAATATTGTACTATCAACATCCTGTTCATTGCTTCATGTACCTTATACGGTAGAGGATGAAAATGAGATTCAATCAGAAATTAAAGAACATCTTGCTTTTGCCTATGAAAAAATCTCTGAATTAAAAGAGATAAGTAATTTATTAAAGAGTGAAAATTATGAAAGGGAAGAAAGTTTTCTGAAAAATCAAGCAAAAATAAATGAAAAGAGCTCTATTTCAAAGTGGATTTTTGCTGATATAAGAAACAAAATAAACATGCTAAAGGAAAAAGATTTTAAGCGCAGTACTCCTTTTAAAAAGCGGAATAAAATTCAAAAAGAAAAATTAGCCCTTCCTTTGCTTTCAACTACCACCATTGGTTCATTCCCACAAACTTCAGAAATAAGAAAAATAAGAGCACGTTATAAAAAAGGAGAAATTAGTATAGAAGAATATACAAATCTTATAAGAGCAAAAATTAGTGAGGTAATCAAACTTCAGGAAGAAATAGGTCTTGATGTTTTTGTCCATGGTGAATACGAAAGAAATGATATGGTAGAATATTTTGGAGAAAATCTTGAAGGTTTTGTAATAACCAGAAATGGATGGGTACAATCCTATGGAACAAGAGGAGTCAAACCCCCTATTATATTTGGAGATGTAAGGAGAACAAAGCCCATCACTATTGAGTGGATCAAATACGCTCAAAGTCTTACAAAGCATTTTGTTAAAGGTATCTTAACGGGTCCTGTTACAATACTAAACTGGTCGTTCCCTAGAGAGGATATTGAACTAAAAGAGATTGCTTATCAGATTGCTCTGGCTATAAAAGAGGAGGTAGAAGACTTAGAAAAATCCAATATTTCAATAATCCAGATAGATGAGGCAGCCCTAAGAGAAAAGCTGCCCCTACGCAGGAGAGAATGGAAAGGTTATCTTGATTGGGCTATAAAGTCTTTTCGCTTGTGTTCTTCTTCTGTTAAGCCAGAAACACAGATACATACCCACATGTGCTATAGTGAATTTTCTGATATAATAGAAGCTATAGACAAATTGGACGCAGATGTTATTACAATAGAAGCAGCAAAATCTGAATTTTCTATACTAAAAGCCTTTGCTGGTTATAGATACTCAAGAGAAATAGGACCAGGAGTTTATGATGTACATTCCCCAAGAATTCCAAATGTGGAAGAAATAAAAGAAAAGATCCATAGAATGATGAAATTTATTCCACCAAAAAAACTATGGGTAAATCCTGATTGCGGTTTGAAAACAAGAGATATGCCAGAAACAATCGAAAGTCTGAAAAACATGGTAAGAGCGGCAAAAGCAGTAAGAGAAGAAATTTAAAACCTGAAAGGCAACTCGGGTTGAACTAATTCTTCTTCGTTTAAGTGTGACACAGAAATGCCCACAAGCCTTACTTTTTTTGTTCCTGCTTCTGTTTTTGAGATAAGCCCGGCTGCCGCGGAATATATTTCTTCCTGAGAATCCACATAATAATTAAGAGTTCTGTTGCGAGTTATTAATTTAAAATCATAATACTTCAATTTAAGCGTAATGGTCTTGCCTTTCACTTCGTTTCTCACCAGAAGATAAGAAACTTCTTCCGAAAGTTTCTGAAGAATTTTCTTAATGGTCTCAATCTCTACAACATCCTCCGGCAACGTTACCTCTCTTCCAAAGGAAAGCCTCTTATGATAAGGCTCAACAGGTGTTTCATCAATTCCTCGCGCAAGCTGATAAAACCATAGCCCACTTTTACCAAATTTTTTAATAAGTTCTCTCAATGGTACTTTTCGTAAATCAGCACCATTTTTTATACCCAGCGAAAGCATCTTTTTCTCTGTAACCTTGCCGACCCCATAGAAACTACCAATTGGAAGACGCGCTAAAAAGCCCGCAACAATCGCGGGTGTTACAATGGTTAATCCGTTCGGCTTTTTGTATCCAGAAGCTACCTTTGCAAGAAACTTATTATATGAAACTCCAGCAGATGCTGTTAAGCCTGTTTGTAAAAATATCTTTCTCTTTATTTCCCTTGCTATATGTACAGGGTTCCGAATTCCCTTTTTATTCTCTGTCACATCCAGATATGCTTCATCCAGAGAAATGGGTTCGACAAGATCCGTGTATTCATGAAATATTTTATGAATCCTTCTTGAAAAACTCTCATAAACATTAAACCTTGGTTCAATAAGAATCGCCTGGGGACATAACCGTAATGCCATAGAAGTTGCCATCGCAGAGTGGATACCAAATCTCCTAGCCTCATAAGAACATGTGGCCACCACACCTCTATCCTCAGGTCTTCCGCCCACAATAACAGGTTTCCCCCTCAATGAAGGATTCAACTTCTGTTCCACAGAAGCATAAAAGGCATCCATGTCAATGTGAATAATTTTTCTATTAGTCATATTGTGTTATAATAACATAAATTTTTAAAGTTTGGAAATTCTTTATTAGTTCTCAGGTTTTTAAAAATAAGAGATTTAATCTGCAAAATTGTGGTGCCATAACTTTCACAGGGGTACGATTCGAATCGTCCCCTTGTGAAAGTGGCTTATCAAATTGCAAGAAAACATAAATTCATTTTAATTGTTTAGTTTTTTGACATATATAACCTTACCAGATTAAAATAAATAACCTGTTATTTCTTAAGTTGAAATTGATAATGGTTTTTTCTTCTTAAGATTTGATTTTTATTTCGAATTAAACAGCAAGGGGTAAAAAATGAAAAAGGGGCGCTTTTACGGTTTTTTTGTTGTTGTAGTTTTCTTTTTCTTCATGCTTCTACATCAAACCGATAGACTGATGATCGGATCTCTACAAATTCCCATCAGTGATACATTCAAGCTAGACGATTTTAAGTGGGGAATGATTAACTCCGGGGCACTAATTATCGGTACTATTCTTTATCCCATCTGGGGATACCTGTACGATAAATTTTCTCGAAGCAAGTTACTTTCTCTGGCCTCATTTATATGGGGCGCAACAACCTGGATTAGTTCAATTGTTCCTGGAGGTGCAAAAAATTACCCTTTATTCCTGGCCGCACGAGCCTCTACAGGAATTGACGATTCCTCTTATCCCGGACTTTATAGCCTTGTTGCTGATTACTTTGGTCCAGAAAAGCGTGGTAAAGTTTATGGATTTCTTCAACTTTCTCAACCTTTAGGATATTTAATAGGAATGGTTCTGGCCTTAATGATTGCTCCTATTCTTGGAGGAGTTATTCTAAACCTTGAAGGCTGGAGAGCTATTTTCCTTATTACAGGTCTCGCCGGAATTATAATGTCAATAATCATATTTTTCGGTATTAAGGAGATGCCCCGTGGAAAAGCAGAACCCGAATTTGAAGGAATGGAAGAAATTACTCAATTTCGTTTTAACTGGAAGGATGTTAAGGAGCTACTGAAAAAACGAACCCTATGGTTTATCTTCCTTCAGGGATTTGTCGGTGTCTTTCCATGGAATGTGATCACATATTTTTTCTTTGGTTACCTGATTATAGAAAGAGGTTATGATAATAATTCTGTTTTCATTACTATGCTTCCTCTTGTATTGCTACTCTCCATCGGACATTTTATTGGTGGAGCTCTGGGAGATTGGCTATTCAGGCATACCACCAGAGGTAGAATTATTGTTTCAAGCATAGGTGTTATTATGGGGGCCATTTTCATGTTCTTCGCAATTATAACTCCTGCCGAATCGCGTATAGTTTTTCTTATCCTCATGAGTATATCCGCCATTTTTATGCCCTTTTCTGCCCCCAATGTTGTGGCTACTATCTTTGATATTACCCCACCAGAGATTCGTTCTTCAGCTCATGCAATTGAATATTTTATTGAAAATAGTGGCGCTGCTCTTGCCCCGGTTATTGCAGGAGCTATAGCCGTTTCTACAACCAAGCAAAATGCAATATTAACCATTTGCATTTCCTCCTGGGTACTTTGCTTCTTACTATATCTTGGGACACTTTTCTTTGTAGATAAAGACATAAAGACTCTAAGAAAACAACTGGCGATTAGAGCTCGAAATACAAAGAAAAGAAAAGCTAAGCCACTGCTTTCCAGCACATGAAATTTTCACGGAGAATTGCTTTGGAAAATAGGAAAATTTATTTCTCATATTTACATGAGAAAAAGGAAGTCTCTATCGTTTGTAATTTTGAAAATCCTTTTGAAGATGAAAACTTAATAATATTTCAGGAAATAATCCGACAGGGTAGAAAAATACACCTGGTGTTAAAAATAATTCCCAAAAAAGAAATTACAATTCAAAGTCTCTTTTTTAAAGATATAATATATTTTTCCAGACAAGACAAAATCTTTTTGAATGGCTATCAAAGCTGGACAGAAAGTCGGGAGTTCGGAATATTTGAAAGACTACCAGGATTATCAAGATTACTTAGGCCCCTATATTCAAAGCATCTTCTAACACAATTTGGAGATTACTCAATATTTCCATACAAAGCAAGAAAAGGATTTTTTCATGGATATACATATACTTATATAAAAAAGAGTTCAGAAAGATTTATATTCTATGGTTCCTTGAATGAAACAAAAGGCCTTACAATATTTCAATATCACACGCCAAAAAATACACTCTATATAGTAAAGGACTGTGCTGGATTAAAACTAAATACAGAATATAAAGCCTTCGATATTTTAATAGCCGAAGGAACTGAGGAATGGGTCTTCTCAGAATATTTCACTCTTCTAAACATAAAACCCTTACCTGCAAAGCCAAGTACGGGATGGACAAGCTGGTACAATTATTATACTAAAATATCTGAAGAAATTATCCTATCAAACTTAAAAGCGTTTGTTGATAAAAAAGTACCTATAGACATATTCCAGATAGATGATGGCTATCAAAAGGCTGTTGGCGACTGGCTTTCTCCAAATACGAATTTTCCAAAAGGTATGAAATATATTGCTGATGAAATTAAAAAAGCGGGATATAAAGCGGGATTATGGCTTGCTCCATTTATCTGTGATAGCCGTTCAGATATTTTAAAATACCACAGGGACTGGATCTTAAAAGACAAAAAAGGTGATTTAGTTCCAGCAGGTTGTAACATTGAGCACTGGGGTGGCCCTTTCTATGTTCTAGATTTCTATAACCCAGAAGTTCTTGACTACATAAGAAAGATTTTCCACACAGTCCTGTATGAGTGGGGCTTTGACATGGTAAAGCTGGATTTTCTCTATGCGGTCTGCATTCAGCCAAGAGAAGACAAAACACGTGGAGAAATAATGGCTGAGGCTATGGGTTTTCTTAGAAAGATTTCAGGTAACAAAATAATACTCGGTTGTGGAGTACCTTTGGCTTCCGCCTTTGGACTTGTAGAATATTGCCGTATTGGAAGTGATGTTTCCTTATCATGGGAACATAGAGATGCAACAATCGTTCATTACAGAGAAAGGGTTTCTACAATAAACGCTATTGTCAGCACAATAGGTAGGCGACATCTTGATGGACATGTGTTTCTTAATGACCCCGATGTTTTTATTTTACGAAAAAATGGCCATTATCTTACAGAGGAAATGCAGCATACACTTTTCCTTATAAATTTAATCTTTGGGAGTCTCATTTTTACTTCCGACAATATAGGTGAATATACAGAGGAAGAATTAAAAATTTATCTTTCTATTTTCCCATTAAAGCAGAAAAAAATAAAAAAAGTTGAAACACTTCCTTTTTATAAAAACAAAATAAAAACTTCTATCGGACAATTGTTCACAGGAGTTAAGCCTTACGAAGTAGCCTACAGGATAGACTTCGAAATTGATAACAAACAATATGTGTGTTTTGCAAACCTGGGACACCGAAGAATAAAAATAAACTTCGAAAAAGGCTTTTACTATGACAATTATAAAGACCAGTTCATAGAGGGTGACAGCTCAATTTTTCTTGAACCTTATAGTACACGATGTTATTCAAAAACAAGTCAGGAAAACTTTGAAATTCTTGGAAGTACAGGTCATGTTTTTGCCGGCTGCGATGTGGAATATTTTTCTTTTGATAATAAAAACATCCGACTTGAATTATGTAAAAATCCAAAAAGAAGATCCTGCGTTTATATAAAAATCCCTTCGGATTATAAAAGTTTTTTGGTAAATGGAAAAAATATTGAGTGCTCTATAAAAAGAAAAAATTTTAATATACTGCAAATTAACTTTGACTAATAATATCCTCAAAACTTTCTGAAAATGTTTTTATCCTTTCCCTACTGCTCCGTCGAAGAAATTTTTTGTAGTAATCCAAGCTAGATTCTTATAGAAAACAGCATTGTAGCCGGAAAAGATAAAAAACCATGTTAAAATAAGAGGGGGTAGCAATTAAATCTAGGTGAAAACTGAAAGGAAAAAAGTTGTTCATACGCATAAGTAAAAACCACAGCGAGGGTTATTGTATAGAGGAGATAAAAAAATAAAGAAGAAAAAACCTCCGACACCGCGAGGGATGTAACTGAGGACAACCCCCTTCCCCCCTTTAATAAGGGGGATTTGGGAAACGCCCCCGACTTTTATTATATAAAGTCTTGGAGCAGAGGATTAGAAAATACTCGGCGTTGCGACACGGTTATAGTAATTTGTGTTTAGAGAAAGGAATTATTTATAGATGGAGTGTGTTAACCGCTATTACATAAAAGAAAGGTTTACAACGCTGGAACGGATTCCAGCGGGGATTTTGAATCTGGACAGGAAGTCCAGATGAAAAATCCATATTACGATAAGGAGAAGTTATTTTTTAAGTATTAAGGTTAACACTATTGGTATAGAAAAAGAATTGACCGATAAAGCAACGCCGACGGCTTTTCTTTCGGTTCACTTTCTTTTGGCCGTTCAAAAGAAAGTGAACATGAGGTTTTACTTTCTGGTCGTTCAGAAAGAAAGTGTGAATGGTTTCTCCCTGCTTTTTTCTACAAAAAGCGGCAGGGAAGATTTCTCAGAAGTACAGCTTGGAGTTAGAATCGAAATGATGAGAAATGAGGAATTGCTGGAAAACAACATTGCGAATGTCGTCTGTGGAAGTGTGTATTATCTTTAACTCTATTCTACAGTTACGCTTTTAGCGAGGTTTCTCGGCTTATCAACATCAAGGCCTTTTTCTATTTTTACTTTTCTCGAATTTTATTTCTTCTGATAGAATTTTCCCAATTATTTGGTACTCTATACAACAGACATTGTCTAGTATTCGAGCTTTTTTTAAAGCAGATATTTTCTTCTAAATTTCCAGTGAATGTTTCGTAAACTTCTCTTCTATTCTTAACTGTCTTTAACACTATTGTATTATATCAATATTGTATATCTTATTCATCTACCACACAATTTGTAATATCGTTAGCCCACTCTCGCGGAGAATAAATTTCAGGTAAAGCAAAATAGAAAAAAACTAATGATATACATAGCAGAAATATTCCTATAAAAAATAATAATAGATAGGTTTGTATTTTATCTATTAAAAACCCATATATAAGGGAACCAATTGGAACAATGCATAACGATATTAGATTTAGAACAGAAAAAAAACGAGAGCGAATTTTATCAGGAACAATTTTCTGAAAATTTGTTGTTATTGAGGTACTAATTGAGGCATTAAATAGCCCGACTATTAATAAAGTTGTTCCAATCACTATAAAATAAGACCAGATTTTTTCCTTAAATAAAAAAATAATTGGTGGAAAGACAATGAATGATAATAAGATTAATAACAGAATTTCAATAATAATGCCTAATTTCATTAGTTTGCCGGTATTTAATTTATTTGAGGAAAATCCTATTATTATATTTCCAAGTAACACTCCAACACTTAAGGATGTCATCAGATAACTATATTGTAGGGATGAAAAACCGATTACTTTCTTTAATAAAAAGGGTAATATGACAATTAAAATAGGTATTGCAAAGAAATTGACAATCGTAGAGTATATTAATAACTGTTTTAACCCTATGTTATGCTTTATTAATGTTAGTACCTCAAGATTTTTATTTATAAATATTTTGATGTTAATTTTATTGGTCTTATTTATTTTATTATAATAAGATATAAATGTTTCACATATGGCGGATATTATAAAGGAACATGCATTTATGAAAAAAATCATTTGAATACCCTCGGTAGTATAAATAATTCCAAATAATACAGGTCCAACAATATAAGAAAGGCTGATAATTCCGCCGCTTGTAGCATTAGAGCGGTTATAATCTGTTTCATTAACTAATTGGGGTAATATGGATAGTGTACTAGCATTATATAGACTATCCATTACAGAAATTAATACTTGGCAGCAAAATAGAATTGCAATATTCATTATATTAAAACAAGAGAGTATGGCCAGAATAAAAATAATAATGCCCCTTCCTAAATCATTTAAAATTAAAATGCGCTTTCGGTTCCATCGATCTCCTAAGACTCCAGCAAACGGAGTCATAATTAAAAGAGGTAATTTGCTTATTAATGTAAAAATGCCTATATATATTCCCAGACCTGTCTTGTCTAGAATATATAAAGGGATAGCCAAATACTGAATGCTGCTGCCTATGGATGAGATAAAGCGTCCGAAATTAAATAATAATAAATTCTTCTTTTGGACTGTATTCATTAATAATTACAACTCCATTTATAATATCAGTATGGTACAAAAGGAGACAGTATGATTCTGGATATTACATTCCAGGGTAAAGAAGACAAAGGGACCTCCGAATAAAAGGAATTTACAATAACTTTTCCCCTTTGATAAATTCTATCATTGATGCCTTCTAATTTATTTTCTACAATATATTTTTTACATTCAAACTCACATTGATTATTTAATTCAAATTTTTTCTCAAAAGGTTTATTGAGAGCGCTAAAAAAGCAATGTCTTCCTGATGTAATATAGGTATAAGGTAAGTGTAAAGAATAGGATAACTTGTTATTATTGGGAATGCTAATTCCCTGAAATACTAAATCTAATTCTGCCTGGGTGATATTTTTTGATAATAAGAAATCCTGATAGTCAGATAATGAAAAGGCGCTGTTTTGAAGGTATACCATCAATTCAATTTCATTTCCGAACTGCTTTTTGATAGCTTCTAAATTTTTTTTAATGCGAGGATCATTTATCATTTTATGAAGCAACCTTCCGGCAATCATTTTTATATTTGGAAATTCCCGATTTATCAAATTCAACATACCACAATCATTTATTACAATTTCAATTGGTAAATTGTTTTTATATATATGGTTTAATAAGTTCTTGAATATTGAGATTCCTTTATCAGTTACTAGGGGGGTTAATAAGGTTAACTTTATATCGTTCTTGATAATGAAATTATATAAACTATCAAAGAGATCAATGGTGGGAACTAGCCATTCACAAAATTCACTTCCAAAGTATAATCTGGAGACTTTAAGTTCACCAAACTGGCCGAATAGAGAGTTAACTGCGTTTTTAAATATCTTTTCCTGTATTTTGATAATAGATAAATTTACTTTATTAAATTGAATCTGGTCCACATTTCTATTGAAACTATCAAGTTCATCAATTGAATGATAATTAATCGCAACATCCATATTTAATCCATAAAATCATAATAATAACATTTTAATCTACTATTGCAATAATCCTGCATATTTCGTAACTCCTGAACTTTCCTGACATATTCATAGTTATCATTTACTTTTTCAGCCAGTTCTACACAAGCTTTAATAAAATTTATATGGGCTATTTTGGCATTAAGCGGAATTCCCCTACCTACAACTTTTAAGCTCATTACATTATAGTCAGATAACTTTTTTATTGCACATGCACCACAATCACTATTTCTAATATCTACTTTTGTACCCTCTATTAAGTCAATATAATCTTTTTCCTTTAACATTTTAAAAGCCATAGAATTTTCTTTAAATTGCCGATATTCTTCAAAAGTAAGAATTTCACTATTCAGTGACTTTAAAGATTGTTTCCAGGGTTCCCGGCAAAAATTGGTTTTTCTTATCCCATGAGAAGTAAAACAGGTTCCACCGCAATAAATGCAGCGTTCTCTCATAATAAACGCCTCAAAATCCAGGTCCGGAAATAATGATGTTATTCCTTTGATTTCATTTAATGTAATATCTCTTGGAAAAACAATTCGATTAATTCCAATTTCTCTATATAATCGAATACTTTCTGAATTAATAGGCAAAGCTTCTCCACTTAAGATAAGATAAAATGTTCCTATATTTTTACATATTTTTATCAAAGGTAACGAAGTAATTATTAAGGCTTCTACTCCTATTTCTTTAAGTTGGCCAATATAATTCAATAAGAATTCTTTTTGTTCATCAATATAATATAGTGCATTTAGAGTGATATGAACTTTAATATTATTCTCTTTTGATAAACAGATTATTTTCTCCAATTCAGTTATGTCATTAACTTGATTAACGGGTAAGTGTCTTCTATTTAGAGAGAATGCATCAGTATATTTCATGCTCCATTCTTTTGGTACATAACCACAAAAGAATTCCCCGGCCCCTGCTTTAACTAACGGTTCAACTTCTTCATGAGAATTAATCGGACTTAATATTTTCATATCTTATTCCTAATCAAACATCCAAAATATATATTATTTAATTCAAAACCTAATTTCTTATAGAAGTTAAATGCATAGTGATTAGTAGATAACAGATTCAAACATACGGTATCTACTGTATGAGATAAATCAGAAAATAATGATTCTAAACAAATTGTTGAAAATCCTTTTCCTCGCTTATTCTGATCTGTTAATATTCCACCAATAAATGCAATTTTGTGTTTTTCGGAAATCATATTAGTTCGAGCGACTGAGACTATCTTATCGTCTTTCTCCAGATAATAATATTTATTGATCTTATAATCATTAATAGGTCGCTGTAAAAAATTGCTATTATTCTTATAGAAATATACTATTTTCTTAAACTCATTTTCGTTTTCCACGATTTTTACCTCATTGCTCATAGTATATTTATCTTCTTTTATTGATAAATATAACCTGTGCAATTCATTAATCTTTTTTGGTGCAGTATATTTTTCTAAGGCCTCTTTATGATTTTCTTGAAATGTAATATATAGATTATCACATTTATTTGGTACTTCGTTTAATATCTCACAGACTCCAGATTCCTCTCCAAAAAACATCATAACAAAAAGCCCATTTTCATTTATAAGACATGAGAGGGTTTTTAATTTGTTATTGTCGTCGATACAGCCACAAAAAATAGGATTGTAAAAATCAAATTTATCCAAGTAACATATTAATTGACCAAACTTGATTTTATCCATAGCAAAAAAATCATATAATATTTGTTTATCTTTAATTATGTTCATAATTTTATCTTACTCTTAGAAGTTTTTAATATTGATTTAAAATTTGATTAATATTTTCATTAATTTCTTTAGCCTTTTCAATTATCTGATCGTAAGAAAAGTAAGGGAAATTAATTAAAACGAGTCCGATTAAACCACTAATAAAAGCCGTTGCAAAACTTGTGGATGTAAAATTCACATCAGCTCTTTGGTCCTTACGGTAAAATAAATTCACATAAGGCGTATTTACCACAAAATCAGGCTGTGTATCGATATTATCCATTTCTAATAGAAAAAGATTATCCACGACTTTAATAGAATTTTTTAAAGAATATGGATAAGAAGTTTCTTTTATACCAGAGCAGACTAGAAATATATTATTGTTCTTGCAATAATCCGTTATTTTGGAAATAATTTCTTTTACTTTATCATTTACAATTGCTATACTGAAATTTATAACATTACATTCTTTATTAATTGCATCAATTAAGGCTTTAATACAATTATTGGAGTTTCCTTTTCTGTTGTTATTTATAACTTTATAAATATAATAATATGCATTTGGAAGAAAATTAAAAATAATATCAAGAATTGTTGTTCCATGCATACACTCTTTTGTATTATTATTAATATAATCCTTGACTTGGAGTTTAATGTTATCAGTTTTATAATCACTTCTTATGCCACTATCAATTATAGCGATTTTGATTTGCTTGTCATCAAGTAGGTTATACTTTTTTTTTATTAGTTCTATTCTTCTCATTTTCTATTTATTCCTTTTTAAGAATGTCAATCTTATAATTATATCTAATATTTATTTCTTTATATAATACACTTGAAAAGTGGTTATATAATTTATTTATTAGTTTCTTATGCGTGGTGAAACTCAGGTTTTTTAAGATTGGAATAGACTTTTCTTCGTAAATTTTAATTCTACTAATATAATCCGTGGTTACGTAATAAGATATATATATGGAATCAGGTGTCAAATGTTTAAAGTGAGGGTACTTTTTTTTAATATATTTTAGAATAACACTCCTATTGACTCCTTGTGTTGAAAGCATTAAGGTTAGCTTGGATTTAATATTGAGAATATCTGAAAAATAACAGGATACAGGATCGTCAATAGGCTTGTCTCCTCCAATGACGAAGAAACCATTAATTTTTAATATGCGGTCGATCTCTTTTATTACATTTCGATAATTCCTTATATTTAAAAATAAGTTATTTGCTGTAATTATGTCTAATATGTTATTTCCAATCGGAATTTTTTGGGCATCAGATTTGATTATTTTTTTATTATGGTAAGAAATAAATTTATTTTCTAAATGTTTTATCATGTTATCAGAAGTATCTAATAGATAGACATGACCGGCAAAATCCAAGTACGGTTTAATGAACCTGCCGGTTCCTGAACCAATATCTAGTACTTGAGACCGATTGTTTAATTTAGTAAACCTATTGATAGTATTAAATATGTAGTTTTCAGTATTACTGTCGATCTCGCCCTTGAAGTATTGAAAAGTATCTGGCTCAAACACATTGTTTTTTCCAGTTATACTTTCGCTATTCATCCATTTCTCTAAAATATTAGTTGATTTACTTATTGTAATAAATATCTATTAGATATATCCCTTTAACAGTATCATGTATTTTGCTTATATTTTTGTATTTGTTTTTTATATATCGCTTTATTTCCCTGTATAAAGAATTATTTACCTGTTTGCTAATATAAATCTGCTTTGAATCTGTTTTATTTTTTATCTTGAATAAAAGATCTGATATAAATATGGGATATTCAAACTTTAATCGTTCATCTTTTATCTGGTAATATTGTCTGAAGTTATTTTTCAAATAATCCCTTAACTCGTTGCCGTCCAATCCATAACCTTCTGGTAAATCCTGTTTTCTTTCTTTAGCTAGAGAATAATATCTAGATAAAACATCTTTAGAAATCTGTAATTTTTCTTGCTCTACATCAGGATCAATATTGATAAGATATCCAGAAGGTTTGAGTATTCTTTTGATTTCCTTTAAAATTGTTTCAATATCCTTAATAAGATGAAAAAACGCTGAAGTTAAAATAATATCAACGCTGCTATCTCGAATGGGTATATGATAGGCATCCGCATGCAATAACAAGTAATTCTGGTTCTTCTTATTTACTTTCTTTTGAAATATCTTTAACATTTTTATTGAAACATCCACACCAATAGACTGAATATGATTGTTAATAAAGGGTATTAAATAATTTCCAGTTCCTGTCCCTATTTCTAAAATAACATCACCATCTTTAAAAAAGTTATTATTTTTAATTATTAACGGGATTAAATCAACAACTTCTTTTTTTATTTTTCTGGTTAGGTCATAATAATGCGCTATGTAGTCATAAGAAAGATTACTATTATTTATTATAGTACCTGGAAAGGATAATATGCTATTTTTAGAATATACCTTATTACAAGTAGAGCAGATTATTTTTTTATTCACTATTTCTAATTGGTTTTTGCATACAGGACAAAAAATAATACTCTGCGTATAATTCATGCCATCTCCTTTAATATGTTACAGTATTTAAAATCTTCACCAATATTCTAGGTCTTTTATTTCTTAAAGTATCGATAATATTCATACCTAATTCATAATAGTACTTTCTTATTTCACACATTGGTTCAACAGGTTCGAATGGATTATTATTAAATAATATATTTATATGATTACAATATCCACCGCAAAGGAAAGCTATCCAACATAATTTACATTTCATTCTTTTATTGATATTGTAATTTTTATAATAATTATTTCTCCAGTTATCAAGAGATTCCTTTGATAAATTGCCTATTTTAAATTCTGGAATTCCAATTGTTCTTGTGCATAAAAATAACTCTCCATTTGTATCTGTGGCACAATCATTAACTCCTCCTATACAAGGCATAGGAGAATTATATCTAGTCAATAAGAGCTTTATTATGTATGTAAAGGTTTCAAAATTAATTAGTTTTTCATTCTCATTGTAGTTTAATAGATAATCTATATAAAATACTGCTAATTTATTTAATTGCGTTTTTGTTCTGTTAATATCTTTTTTCTCTATAAAAAGTTTGCGATCTGATGCAAATTGAAATTTTATATGCTTAAATCCTAATGAGATAATATACTTTATGATTGAAACATAGTCATCATGATATTTAGAAAAAGTTACTGCTGCTATTAAATTATCCGGGTTTAGATATTTCTTGGCTAATTCAATTTTGTTTATTAAACTATCATGAATTCCTTTCTTATTGTGATCAATCCGTAAATCATTTGTTATTTCTTCCGGACCATCAATACTAATTTTAACTTTAACATTATTCTCCTTTAGGAAAGTGAATATTTCTTCAGTAAGTAATAATCCGTTAGTAGGAATTTTATATGAAAATATTAAATTCTTTTGTTTTTTTAAATTATTGCAGTAATTAATAATATATTTTATCAGCTTAAAATTTGTTAAAGGTTCTCCCCCACCGGAAAAAGAAATAGAAAGTTTGTTACTTTTTTTACTTAAATTATAATCGGTATAGAAGTTAATAATCTTAATAGCTGTTTTTTTATCCAGGAATTTCTTTTTCATATTTTCTTCATTATTCCTGTAATATAAGGAGTAGCAATACTTGCAGTTTAGATTACACACCTGGGATACTATTATATTTAGATTATTGATTGGTAACTTATTGTATAGCAAACTTATATCATTGTCAGTCTTAAACAAAAATCTTTCTTTACTGGTAGTGGGTATAAATTTTTCTATATTGTCGATATTATTTAGTAATGATAAATAAACTTGCTTTTCCATTGAATAAAAACTTCCGGTTTCTCTGATAAATAAGTAATATCTATGATTGCATTCGAATAAATGATAATTGTTACCATTTGTGCTATTCAATTAAGTCCTCTCTAAATTAATGAACAAAATTTTTTAATTCCAATGCCCTTTTTACATACTGTTTATCTTTAATATTTTTTATATTATATAATAACCAAATACCAATTTTAAAATATTCTTTAATAATCTCACAAAAAGGTTGATAAGGAATATTTATGTTGTTATTTAATTTTAGATTATTATAATAACATTGTCCTGCGCAAAAGTACCTTATCCAGCAATTTTTACATTTGTATAAATAAGAAAGATTGGTGTTTTCCATAATATTCTTTATCTTGTCTATATTTAAACCATTACTAATATTGCCTATTATACCTTCTTTATTATTAACAAACCGTTGGCATAATAGAAAATTACAATCGGAATCAATGGCTATAGAGCTAATTCCTGCTCCACATCTAAATATTTGAGGATCTTTGGATAAAAAATGTGGATAAACGCTTGTGAAATTACTTATGTTATACAAGTTTTTATTTTGTAAGTCTACAAGATATCTTTTAGCTATTTTATTTAATTCACTTTTTATCTTATCTATATGTTGTTCTTTAATTAAAAGAGATTCATCAACGACAAATTGCCAGCGAATATTTTTTACTCCTATTTTAAGGAGATAATGAACATATTCGTACAGTTCAAGATTTTCATTGTTTAATGTGATCGTTACTGTAAAATTAGTAAAATTATTATCCAGCAATAATAAAATATTATTTATTACAATATCATAGCTGCCATTATTATCTATAAACTTTCTATTATTATTATGAGTTTCTTTATTTCCATCCAATGTGATTTTAAGGTTGATATTTCTTGATTTTATTAAATCTACGACTTCCTTTCTATTTAATAAAGTACCGTTTGTTGAAATATAGTACTCTACTTTACAATTGCTATCCTTTTGATTTTCAATAAAGGATACAAGTTCATTAATCATATTATATTTTAATAATGGTTCACCCCCAAAGAATCTATAATTTTGAATTCTTCTGTCAAAATAATTTAAAAGCTTATTAAAATTACTCTTAAGAAGATCTATATTCATGTGCTTGTTTTTAGGCTTTACATAGCAGTATTTGCATTTTAAATTACATAACTCAGTTAGATATAAGTAAATGGTTGATATAGATATTTTAAAATCAGAGAGAAAATTTTCCAGTCTTAACTTGTATCTGAACATTCTATCATTATTAACCTTATTTAATTTAAATTCTCTTAAAGTTTTCATCAATACATCATTGTCACTACTATTCGCCAAGTCAAATAAATATTTAGAGATAACATATTCCTTATTTGATTCTATATCATATAAGAAATAAGCACCTTCATATTCGAAAAAATATAAATTAGACAACTTATTATCCATATTTTTCACTTAACTTTTTGTGTTATAAAATAGTTAATAGGAGGAAGAATAGAACTTCCTCCTATTTTGTCTTTAGTAGCAATGCATGCTAATAGGAGACGCAGGAGATGCAATACAACAAGCTTTGCTGTCTTCCTCTGTTGTCATCAATTCTTCAAGAGAGATTTCTTGAAGAAGTACTTCGTACAAATTTTCTTTTCGTTGATTTTCCATATAATTACCTCCTGTTATAAATCGGATTATTTATTTTTTATCTAATTCGTATTTAAAAGAAATAAATTTTATTCCATTTTTCTCAAATATTTTATGAACAGGTGCAAATTTAAAACCGAGCCATTTAAGCCAACGAATTGCTATTTCATTATCTACCATTATTACATTAAATAATGGTTTTCCATATTCTTTAAATATCTCAAGTATTTTCTTGCTATATCGAGTAAACAAATACGGAAACATTTTTTGGACCTTATCTGTACTTACCATCCAGGGGATATTAAATTTATCTCTGAATGCCAGACCGAATACTAGTTCAATTTTATTATCTATATAAAAAGCCCATAATAAATCAGAGGAATCAATTGATTGGTTGAAAAGAATTTGATAATTATCCCCATATAAAGATTCCATTTCTTTAATGTCAATATTCCTTACTTTCATCATCTTGGCTTTTTTAATTTCCTCTGGCTCGTCAACAATAGACTTAAGATAATAATTTTTGTTTTTTAATAAAATCTCACCCATTCTAAGCTCTATCATTAATTAATGATAAAAATTTATTAATTAACTAAATCAAAAATCACAAAAAAATTACAACAGAGCGACTTTGCCTGCTGGTTTTATATTATTTATTTTACGAAGTCAAAATTTTGCCCTATAATTTTTGTATAACACAGTTAATTGGGAGAGAATTAATTATGGGAAGGTTTAAGCCTATAGAGGATTATGGCGGATATTTTCTTACGATTGGTGGTATTTTATTCATACATAAAGGGTATCCAATCATTAAGGAAGATGGAAAGTGAAGAAGGCAAAATGTAAAAGTAGCACTGGCTGTGCCAGTGCTACGATACAAAAAACCCCGCTGTGGAGGGTAGAGGGTCATTGTCATCATCTTTCCGTCTTTCAGGTCTTGCTCAAGGGAAGAGCACGGAAAATCTACCCTCGCACATTCGGCCTCCTGCCTCATGTGCTCGGGGCGAAATGCATCCTGCATTTCTTGGCGTAATGGCTGGTAAGATTTTCCTGTGGGTGCAAGCGCAAGACATTCGACGGAAAGATGATGACAATGACCAGAAGTATAAACCACAGCGGGTATTATGTAGGTAGAGGAAATAAAAAAAAGAAAAAAATCCGACACCGCGTCATGGTTTATA
>Ga0207433_10004329_pt1 | contig 26252 bp, 22 predicted proteins | sample YelNatPaOPGAMG01_FD_187559 | JGI IMG/M metagenome (GOLD analysis project Ga0207433, IMG submission 187559) | Hot spring thermophilic microbial communities from Obsidian Pool, Yellowstone National Park, USA - OP-RAMG-01 (SPAdes) (version 3) | ecosystem: Environmental > Aquatic > Thermal springs... | reverse complement strand
CAACGGCAGCAAGCCCGGAGGCGCCGGCTTCACCGAAACCGACCCGCCGAACTTCACGTTCCGCCAGAACAACTGCAGTTTCTACAGCGGCACCAAGGCGCTCGGCGAAGAAGTCCTCGCCGGCGCGGCCAACTGCTACATTTGGCGGCTCCGCATCCCGTTCAACAACGTGGATAACCCACGCAACTACCTCACCAAAGTCATGCGCTACGACCGGCTCCTCGAGGCCCGCAACTCGTTGTCCCAACTCGACGAGTTTGTCCAGGCCTGTCTCTCCTGCTGGCAACGGCGCGTCCCGTTCGGCACCTACAACGTCACCAACCCCGGCTCGATCACCACACACGAAGTCGTCGAACTCATCCAGAAAAGCGGCGTCATCCAGAAGAAGTTCGCCTTCTTCCGTGACGAAGCCGAGTTCATACGGCTCGCCGCCAAAACGCCCCGGTCAAATTGCGTCCTCGACACCACCAAACTCCAACAGACCGGCATCGTCATGACCGAAGTCCACGAGGCCGTCGCCCAAGCTCTCCGGGAGTGGCAACGATGAAAAACGTCCTCGTCACCGGCGGCGCCGGTTTCATCGGCGCGAATTTTGTCCGGTATCTCCTCCGCGTTGAGCCGGACGTCCGCATCATCAACCTCGACGCCCTCACCTACGCCGGCAGCCCGGCCAATCTGCCAAACGATCCCCGGCATGAGTTCGTCCACGGCGACATCTGCGACCGGGCGCTCGTGGACCGGCTGATGCGGGATGTGGACACCGTCGTCCATTTCGCCGCCGAATCGCACGTGGACCGCTCCATTGTCGGCCCCGGCCAGTTCGTCCAGACCAACGTGGTCGGCACCTTCACGCTGCTCGAAGCGGCGCGGTCACGGAAGATCCGCTTTCACCACGTCAGCACCGATGAAGTGTTCGGTTCACTCGGCCCGCGCGACCCGGCATTTACCGAGACCACGCCGTACGATCCGAGTTCCCCCTACTCCGCTTCCAAAGCCGCCAGCGACCATCTCGTCCGCGCCTATCACCGGACCTACGGGTTGCCGGTAACGATCACGAATTGCTCGAACAACTACGGTCCCTACCAGTTCCCGGAAAAACTGATTCCGCTGATGATTCTCAACGCGCTCACCGGCAAACCGTTGCCGGTGTACGGCGACGGCAAACAAATCCGCGACTGGCTCTACGTCGAGGATCATTGCGAAGCCATTCACCGGGTGCTCACCGCCGGCCAGCCCGGCGAGACCTACAACGTCGGCGGCGACAACCAGCCGTTCAACCTCGACATCGTCCACCAGATTTGCGCGCTCATCGAGGAACTCCGTCCGTCCCTCGACCCTCGACCCTCGACCCTCATCCGTTTTGTCGCCGACCGGCCCGGCCACGACCGCCGGTACGCGATGAACATCACGAAGATCAAATCCCAACTCGGCTGGTCGCCCCGACATTCGTTGGCCACCGGGCTGCGCGCCACGGTCCAATGGTACCTGGACCACCCGGACTGGGTCGCGGCCATTCAGAAACAGGGCGGTTATCAGGATTGGTTGAACAAAAACTACGCAAACCGGGGGAACTAACCCATGAAAGGCATCATTCTGGCCGGCGGCAAAGGCACCCGACTCTACCCGATCACGCTCGCCGTCAGCAAACAGGTCCTGCCAGTCTACGACAAGCCGATGATCTACTATCCGCTCTCCTGCCTGATGCTGGCCGGCATCCGCGAAATCCTTGTCATCAGCACCCCGGCCGACCTGCCGGCGTTCCGGCGATTGCTCGGCGACGGCAGCCAATGGGGCGTGAAGTTCAGCTACGCCGAACAAACCGAACCGCGCGGATTGGCCGACGCGTTCCGCGTCGGTGCCGACTTCCTCGCCGGCCACCCGGCCTGTCTGATTCTCGGCGACAACATTTTTTACGGCCACGGCCTGACGGAAGCGCTCCGGGCCGGTGCCGCGACGACCGACGGCGCCACCATCTTCGCCTATCCGGTGCGCGATCCCGAACGATACGGCGTCGTCGAGTTCGACGCCACCGGCAAGGCCATCAACATCGAGGAGAAACCCAGGAAACCGCGCTCGAACTACGCCGTGCCCGGCATCTATTTCTACGACCGGCGCGTCGTGGAGATTGCCCGCGCCCTGCAACCGTCGGCTCGCGGCGAATTGGAGATCACCGACCTCAACCGGGTTTATCTCCAGGACGGCAAACTGCGAGTGCAGATTTTGGGGCGCGGCTTGGCGTGGCTCGATGCCGGCACCCACGAATCGTTGCTTCAAGCCGCCAACTTCGTCCAGACCGTCCAAGACCGGCAGGGATTGATGATTTGCTGTCCGGAGGAAGTGGCTTACCGGATGAAGTTCATTGACACCGCCCAACTCCAACGCCTCGCCCGCGCCCATCCGAGCCACTACGGCGAGTACCTCCAGCGCCTGGCTGCCGGCGGGGAACCGCCCGGCCTGTGAGCGCGCCTCCCCAACTCTCTGTTGTCATCATCACGCACAACGAGGCCGCCACCATCGGCGACTGTCTGGCGAGCGTTCAGTTCGCCGACGAGATCATTGTGGTGGATTCCGGCAGCACCGACAAGACGGTGGCGCTGTGTCGGGAACGCGGGGCGCGTGTTCTCGTGCGCGCGTTTACCGGTTTCGGCGAGCAGAAAAATTTTGCGCTGGACCAGGCCGGCGGCGCGTGGGTGTTGAGCGTGGACGCCGATGAGCGGGTGCCAGCGGAACTGCGGGAGGAAATTTTGGCCGCCATCCGCCGACCAGAGGCATGGGCCGGCTACCGCCTGGCACGGAAAAATTTCTTCGGCGACACATGGATCCGTCACGGGGGTTGGTACCCTGACTACGTGCTCCGGTTGTTTCGGCGCGGGCGAGGACGATTCAATGAGCGCACGGTTCACGAATCCGTTCAGGTGAACGGCCCGGTGGGGCGGCTGCAAACCCCTCTGGAACATCGAACCTGCCGGAATCTGACGGAGTTCGCGCGTCGGCAAGAACACTACGCGACCCTGGCGGCCGCCCAACTGGCCCGAGAGGGCCGGCAAGCCACGCGAACCGATCTTTGGGTGCGCCCCTGGTGGACGTTCCTGAAGATGTACGTGGGACAGGCCGGTTTCCTCGATGGCATCAAAGGCTGGCAACTGGCGCACCTCTACCGGCAGTACACCCGGTGCAAATACCGGCAACTCGCCGCGCTCAATCGTTCGCTGCGTCCTTGACGGTGCGGACGGCACCGTCGTTCTGGATCACGAGAACCAGCGTCGCCAAATGCGTTTGCCCACGGAGACGCGTTCGCGGGGCGGAGGCGGCAGCGGTATTTCCGGGGGGAACAGGATGGGGAAGCGCACCGGCACGTCCCATTGTCCGGGCAACGGCAACCCGCGCAAAATTTGCTCCAACTGGGAAATCGTCACGCCGCGAGCTTGATTGACGTCCAGCATGGGAGTCAACAAGGGCGAAAACAATTGGGAGTTTTGGGGAACAAGTTGTTGGAATACCCGCCCCAGAGAATACACGTCACACGGTGGCCCCAGGGGAATGCGTTCCGCCCCGCTCATGTGTTCCGGGATCAGGTAGGGCTGATCGCGAGTCTGCGCCCAGCCAAAATCAAGCAACACGGGTTTCCCTTGACGCATGATAAAATTGTCGAGGCGAATGTCGCGATGTTCGATCCCGGCGGCCGCCAACTCTGCAAGAATCTGCAGACATTCGCTCATGAATGCGGCGACTTGCGGCGGCGATGCGGCGACGGTCGGGACAATATCCGCGAGGCAGTCGCCTGTGATTTTCTCGAGTGTCAGAAGCGAATAACCGTCCCGTTGCTCTGCGGAAAAAACCCGGGGGAAATGCGGCCCGCGCAACCGTTCCAGGAGTTGTGCCTCATGGACAGCCAGATCGCCGGTCGTTTGTTTGATCAAGCGGTCGGGACTGTCGGCTTGATAGAGCCGGCTGTAGTAATAAACACCGTTCACCAGCGCGAGACACCGGCTGTAAAGCACCCGGTCCATCGGGGCCAGCAGAGGCAAAGCGGGATGCAGGGTAATTTCGTTGGTTTGCCGGTAACCAATATAAAGCACGCGGGTGGGCGAGGTCCTCCCCACAATCGCCACTCGCGAGAAGTGCTGGCGCAAAGCGTCTTCGAACGCCGCCACCGTATAAGGCCCTTTGACGAGATCAGGATTCCAATCCGTGTGTTTGAAAGATTGAATGGCGGGATCTTCCGGTGCGACCCATTCGATGAGCAACCGCGACCGGGTCAGTTGGGCTAATTTGGCCAAGACGGCCTCCAGACTGCCAAAGCCAGCTGTGCAGGAGTACAGCCAGTGTACCATCGCAAAGGCCAGAACCACATCCGCCGGTTCGTCCCAATCTTGCACCCGGCAATGGACGGGCTGGATTTTGTCCAGTCCGAGGTGGGTTTGCGCGCGGCGAATCAATTCCAGATAGTTTTCATCCATGTCCAGCGCGACCACCCGCCGCGCCCCGGCCTGACAGGCCCAGAAGGAAAAGAACCCCCCATTGGCCCCAATATCCAAGAGGGTCCGGTCCGTCAGAAACACCGGGCTGATGTAGGGAGCAACCAAATGCAGCTTTCGCCAAAGCGCGGTGTCCACGGGCAGCGGTGTGACATTCTGATTTTTGATGCGGAATTCCTGGTACCCGTGAATGACGACTTCATTCTTCCGCAGTTCGATGCCAGGGGGACGCGCAAACTGGTTGGGTTTGTCCCAAAAGGTTTTGGCGTTGGTTGATGGATTGAGTGATGTGGCTGACGACATGGATTCTTTTGGGGAAGGTTAAAAGATCCAACCCTGAAGAACAACTACAAACTTCGTATCAGTTCTGCAATTTCAGCTTGCCGCGGGGAATAGACACGGTATAAGTGTCGTCGGTCACGAACCAGAGAAAACCTGATCAGAGCAAAACGACATGGGTATATTTCGAGCCTTTCGTAAGTACGCCAAACACAACCTCAAAATCGCCGGCGTCATGGTGCGCGAAAGGCTGGCCGGGGTCCCCAACACCGGCGGGATTCCGCTCCCCCCGCCGAAGTTGCGGTACCGCGTGCATGGCGCGATGGACGCCGCGAGCTTTTTGGAGGTCGGCAGCGGTTGCGCCCAAGAAATCAAAAAGTTAACCCAAAAACACGGGCGGGCGTTCGATTCGTTCGCGCACGTGTTGGATTTCGGTTGCGGCTGCGGGCGAACGTTGCGTTTCTTCAAAGACCATCCCGCTACGCAGCATTTGTACGGCACCGACATCGACCCGGAGGCCATCCAGTGGTGTCGGCACCGGCTGGCCAATCTGGCGGACTGGGGCGTCAACCAATTCGAGCCGCCGCTGCGTTATGCAGAGAACACGTTTGATTTGATCTACGGGATTTCGGTGTTCACTCACATTGATGAGAACGCCCAATTCCGTTGGCTAGCGGAATTGCGGCGCATCGCGAAACCCGGAGGATTGCTGATCCTGACGGTCCATGGGGAACAATACCACCGCAGCTTGCCGGCGGAGGCCCAAGCCGAATTGAACCAGCGGGGGATTCTGTTCCGTGTCGGCCAAACCGGTCGCTGGAAATTTGACGGGTTGCCGGACTATTACCAAACCACATACCACACCCGGCCGTATGTGGCGCGCGAGTGGAGTCGCTACTTCAAAATTCTTGAGCACATCCCGGCAGGCATGATCGGGCATCAGGATGCCGTGATACTAACCAAACCAGCGGCCTGACCGGGTCTGGCTAGATTTTGGTGGCCAGCACGATGTCCTGACAACTCAGGAATTGGCTGCGCCCACACCAGCTCCCATAACGAATCGGCTCGGTAATCTTCAATCCGTGCCGGGCGTACATCTCGCGAATCGTGGCCTCCTGATAAGCCACGGCCCCTTCGGGGCTGCCCGGCGCCGCCACTCGACACCCATCTCCCATCGCGTGCTGAAAGTTGAACAAGCTGCCGGGCTTGGTCATCAGCGCCTCCGCTTCAGCATTCAGAAGAAAATAACTGATCAAACAGCGGCCGCCCGGCTTCAGCACGCGGGCAACCTGTTTTACATAATTCTCCGTGTCGGGCCTGAGCATGTGCGTGAAGACTGATGAGGCAAACACAAAATCAAAATCCGCCGCCGGATACGGGAATTGATATTCCGCCGCCGGCCAGCGGCCGGTCGGGTTGTACACCGAATTAAAAATATCCGCCACCTCGAACTGAAAGTTCGGGAATTTGGGAGTGATGTATTTCTGGCACCAATAAATCCCGATGGGGACAATATCAAACCCACGGTACGCGCCGGCGTTGGTTAAGTATTTCGTCAACGGCAACGCCATGCGCCCAATGCCGCACCCGATATCCAACACGCGCTCGTCGGGACGCAACTGGCCAAGGTCGCGAAAATATTGTAGAAAAATTTGCCCGATCTGATCAAACGCGACGGCACCGACAAAATCGTACTTCTTGGGTGGCCGGATCTCTGGACAGCGGCGGAGCCGGTCCCACCAATACGCCACCGCGCAATACGCTTTTGCGTACTGCAATTTCAAACCATGGCCCCGCGCACTCCGAATGGGATCAGTTTTCCGTACGTTCATGGACTGCGTTTATAGTGCCGGCGCGGAACCGCTGCAACTAAATACACGCTGCCGTTGTCGAATGGCGCGCCTCAGATTCTTGAATGGTTGTGTCAGCCGGCGCCGCACCCAATACACCAGGTACCACGGCCAGCCCAACTGGCGTTGGAGCGGTTGCGCCAGGGCAAAACGCCGGGGATCTCGCCGCCGCGCTTTCCGGGCGTGGTACACTTGGATGAACAATGCGTGCCGCAGGAGGGCTTCCTTGGACAGTCCCGGCTTCGCCGCATAGGTGGCCAACAACTGCAGCCCTTCGTATTGTCCAACCCGGTCGCGCTCGTTCACCACTGTCTGCTGCCGGGAATGGCGCCGGAAACAGCAGAGCGGCTCGGCGATGTACACCAGATCGCCCGACTCCAACAGATGAAACCACATTTCCAAATCCACCAGTTGCCGGTAAGCCGGATGAAATCCCCGTTGCCCCTGGTGCCGGCGGAACATCACTGCCGTCGGTTCCCCAATCAGATTTTGGTCCTGCGCCAGACACTGCATGATCACGGCGGCCCCGCGATGAAGGCCCGTGGACAGCGGATTCCAAAGATCCACAATGCGTGATTGTTCATCCAGCACATACCGCGCGGAGGCAGCCAGTGTGGCGGTCGGCGCGGCATCCAGCGCCGCGACCAGCGTGCCCAGGCTTTGCGGGCCGGCCAGGCGATCATCCCCAAACAGGTACTTCACATAGTCGCCCCGGGCTTGTTGGAGACACCAGTTCCAGTTGGCCACCATGCCCATGTTGGGCGAGTGAAACTGATAGCGAATCCGCGAATCACGCCGGGCAAAGTCCTGAATAATCGCCGCGGAATGATCCGTGGAACAATCGTCCGCAATCAGCACCTCAAAATCCGCAAATTCCTGTTGCAAGACCGACTCGATCGCCTCGGGGAGGTAGCGCGCGTAGTTGTACGTCGGAATCAAGACACTGACCTTGGGGGATTTCATTGGGATTGCTCATGCGTTTCCCGGTCGCTGGGCAATGCTGCCAACATCCGGAACAGGTCGGCGTCGGCCAGCACGGCGGCGCGCTGTTCGGCCCGTCGTTGACGCAACGCCGGGCGCCGTTGCTGCCAGGCCATCCAGGAGCCGACAAAAAACGCGCGATCGCCGGTCAGCAACCGTACCGGCAGCAGCGCGAGCAGCCACCCAGCGTAGACCAACAACCGCCACCGGCTGTGCACGTGTTTGATCATGCTCAGATGCCGGTTTTTCACCAAACTAACACGCCGGCGGTTGCGGGTGGTGACGGTGTTGATACTGGCACCGCCGAGATGATGGGCCACGGCAGCCGGCTCATACCGGACCACCCACCCGCGGCGGTAGGCACTCAAGGTCAGATCCATTTCTTCCCCGTACATGGGCAACAACAGTTCGTCAAACCCACCTACCGCCAGCAGTTTTTCTCGGTCGAACATCCCGGCCGATGTGGACGCCGTGGCGGTCAAGCCGGGCACGATGTCCACCCGGTAATAACGGAACCGGCCCTGGGCAAACCGGAGGCGGGTGCGCCCGGTTTCGACGGTGTGGCCCGGTTCGTTCCATACCAACGGGGCCACTGCGAAGACGGTAGGGTCCGCAAAATGCCGGAGCAACGGCGGCAAACAGTCCGGCGCCAGTGCCACGTCGTTATTCAGCAACATTACCAGCCGGTGGGGACAGCAGACCAGATACTCGTTGTAGGAAACCAGGAACCGGTTGGCAGCCGCCCGAACACACGTCACTTGCGGCCAATGGTGCCGCACCCAGTCGAGAGAGCCGTCGGTGCTGCCGTTGTCAAGCACCACGACTTCATGGCCGGGGCCGGCGGCGGCCGCCGCGCGCACCACGCTGGGCAAACAACGCTCCAGCAAATGGCAACCATTGTAATTCAAAACGATGAGCGCGCACGTCATCATGTTGCGGACAGCTTATCCGGTTTCCGCGGTCCAACACAAGCCTGCGACGCCCGGCTTGACTCTTCCGGGTGCGCCCGTGATTATACGCCCCGGACCATGTGGACCATACTCAAAGTCTTGCGGTTTGGGTTGCCCTTTATGCGGCGCTACTGGTCCCGCCTGACAGCCGGCATTCTGCTGGGGGTCTTGTTCGCCATGTCCAATGCGATGTTCGTCTGGGTCACCAAGACGGTGTTTGCCCGGCTCAGTCCGGCAATCGGCGCCCCCGTGGCCGGCCGACCACCGCTGGCGGGCACGCAGTTTTTGACAGATCTCAATCAACAGGTCCTGCAACTGTTGGACCCGTGGTTGCCATTGATGGGGCGCGCGCTCGATTGGCGGCAGATTGTGGGTGGATTGTTATTGTTGCCGACGCCAATGTTGTTGCGCGGCGTGCTCAGTTATTTGAGCAACTATTGCATGAGCTGGGTCAGCGAGCGGATGATCAATGATCTGCGGGTCGCCGTGCTCACGAAACTCAGCAGCCTCTCGCTCGATTTCTTCAATCGCTCCACGATGGGCAACCTGGTCAGACACATTCACGGCGATACCGCGGCGCTCCATCTGTGTTTGATGCGGGGGCTGGCCGATCTCATCAAGGAACCGATTACCTTGCTCAGTTTAATCGCTGCCGCCTGTGTGTTGGATTGGCAATTGACCCTCGTAGCGGTGGTCTTTCTGGCGGTGAGTGCGGTCCCGATGCGGTTGTTGGGCAAAAAAGCTCACCGCGCAGCCCACGGCGGAATTACCGCCTCAATTTCCCAAACCAGCCTGTTGGTGGAAGCGCTCAGCGGCATTCGCATCATCAAGGCCTTTGGCCTTGAAGCCGAGCAAATCGAGCGGTTCCGCGAGTATTCCCGGCAACTGATCCATCACGGGATGAAAGGCGTGCAAGCCCGCGAACTGATCCATCCGATTGTCGAAACGGCCTCGATGTTGGGGTTGGGGGCGTTGGTGGTGTGGATTGTTCATACCGGCCGCAATACCACCGACATGGTGGGACTGCTTACGGCCATCATGCTCTTGAACGGCCCCGTCAAGAAACTTGCGTCCGTCCACATCTACTTTTCCGAAGCCAGCGCGGGGGTGGATCGTCTCGCCAACATTTTGCGCGAACAACCAACCGTCAAAGAACCGGAGCGACCGGTACCGGTGCCGGCCTTTTCCCGCGAATTGCGTTTTGAGCACGTCAGCTTCACCTACGGCCACCAACTCGTGGTCGAAGACATTCACTTGACCATCCCGTGCGGTGCTAAAATCGGTATTGCTGGCGAAAGCGGTTCGGGCAAAAGTACCCTGGTCAACCTGTTGTTTCGCTTTTACGATCCCACTGCGGGGCGCATCACCTGGGACGGAATAGACCTTCGCGATTTTACCCTCCATGAGCTTCGACAACAACTGGCTTTGGTCAGTCAGGAAATCGTGTTGTTCGATAAAACCGTCGCCGAAAACATCGCCCTGGGCCGGCCCGGTGCCACCCGCACCGAAATCGAAGCCGCCGCCCGCGCCGCTAACGCGCACGATTTCATCTGCCAGTTGCCCCACGGGTACGAAACGCGCATTGGGGAACGCGGAGTCACCCTCTCGGGCGGCCAGCGGCAACGATTGTCCATCGCCCGCGCTTTCATCCGCAATGCGCCGATTCTCGTGCTCGACGAAGCCACCGCCGCCCTGGATTCACAAGCCGAAACCGAAGTACAGGCCGCCATCGACCGTCTCACCGAGAATCGAACCGTCATCAGCATTGCCCACCGGCTCTCCACGCTCCGCAACAGCACCTGGATCATCGTGCTCTCGCAAGGACACGTGGTCGAACAAGGCTCGTTTGACGAACTCTTGTCCCGCGGCGGGGTCTTTACCGCGATGGCGATGCGCCAAGGAATAGCCGGGGCAAATCCCGGCTCCGTATGACGATGTCCCCGTCCCATGAAACCAGGGTGACCGGTCTGAGCACGCCAAAATCCTCAACGCCACCATCGCGCACATTGCCCGGCGCGCCCAGCCGGCGCAGCGCCGGCTGCTCGACATCGGGGCCGGTAATGGCGACCTGATCCGGTTGCTGCGCGCGCAGTTTCCGTTCGAAATCGCCGCCTGCGATTACACTCCCGAATTGATGCGGCTGCCTGATCAACCGGTCGACATCGTGGACCTCAACACCCAACCGTTGCCCTACCCGGCGGCCGCGTTCGACATTGTCTGTCTCACTGAAGTCATCGAGCACGTGGAGCAGTACCGGCAACTGTTGCGCGAAGTGTACCGGGTCCTTAGGCCGGGCGGGTTGGTCGTCATTTCCACACCGAACATCCTCAACCTTCGCTCCCGACTCCGGTTTCTGACGTTTGGTTTCTGGGTGTTGTTCGGCCCGTTGCACGTCAAAGACAGCCGCCGTTATAGCACCGGCGGCCACATCAATCCGGTGTCGTACTTCTATCTCGCGCACGCGTTGTTGGATGCCGGGTTTGCGGAACTCCAGTGGTCGGTGGACAAATTTCAGCGGTCGGCGCTCATGCCATTCGCGGTGCTATATCTGCCGATTCGACTGGCAGCGTGGTGGCAACTCTACCGGGAAAAACATCGGCACCTGACCATCAGCCCGGAAAACCTGCCATTCGTGGAGGCGATGAACGCGCCGCAGATGCTCCTCGGCCGCACCGTGATTGTTTCAGCCGTGAAGGAAGCTGACCAGAAAATGGTGCCAGGGGAGGGAATTGAACCCCCGACCAAGGGCTTATGAGTCCCCTGCTCTACCTCTGAGCTACCCTGGCACGGCGAAGCCGCGTAAGATTAGCCGGCAGCCCAAAAATTTCAACCGCTATTTGCACCCCCAACCGGTTGCGCTAGACTGTCCCCGCAACCATGGCCGAAAACTTCATCGAAATCCTCGGCGCGCGCCAGCACAACCTCAAGGGCCTCAATCTCCGGTTACCGTTGGGGGAACTGATCGTCGTCACCGGCGTCAGCGGCTCAGGCAAATCGTCGCTGGCGTTCGACACGATTTACGCCGAAGGCCAACGCCGGTACGTCGAAACCTTCTCACCCTACGCCCGGCAGTTCCTCGACCGCATGGATAAACCCAAAGCTGACCGGATTGACGGCATCCCACCGGCCATCGCCATTGACCAAACCAACCCCGTCAAAACCAGCCGCTCCACCGTCGGCACCATGACCGAACTCAACGACCACCTGAAACTGCTGTTTGCCCGCGCCGCCCAACTCCATTGTCGCCGCTGCGGCAAACCTGTCCGCCGCGATACCCCCGGCTCGATTTTCCCGCAATTGCCTTCCGGCCCGCTGGTGATCACATTTCCGGTTCGCATCCCGAAGAACTTCACCGAACGCGAAGTCCGCGACCTGCTGGCCAAACAAGGCTACCACCAAATCGAAAAACACGGCAACACACTCGAAGTGGTTCAAGACCGCGTCGAAAACACACCCCCAAACCGCGCCCGCATCATCGAATCCCTCGAAGCCGCGCTCAAACATGGAAACGGCCGGCTCTCGGTCATCGGTCGTCCGTCTTCCGTCCTCCGCTTCTCCGCCGACCTCCACTGCGCCGATTGCGACATCCATTACCGCGACGCCACACCCAACCTCTTCAGCTTCAACTCCCCCCTCGGTGCCTGCCCCACCTGCCGCGGTTTTGGCCGCACCATCGGCATTGATTACCACCTCGTCGTCCCCGACCCCACCAAAACCCTCGCCGACGGCGCCATCAAACCCTGGCAAACCGAATCCTACCGCGAATGTCAGGACGACCTCATCGAATTCGCCCACCGACGCGGCATCCCCATCGAAATCCCCTGGCGCGACCTCACCGACGCCCAACGCCGTTGGGTCCTCGACGGCGAAGGCGAATGGACCGACGGCAAATGGTACGGCGTCAAACGCTTCTTCCGCTGGCTCGAAACCAAAAGCTACAAAATGCATGTCCGCGTCCTGCTGTCGCGCTACCGCACCTACGTCCCCTGCGCAACCTGCAACGGCGCCCGCCTCCAACCCGATGCGTTGCTCTGGCGATTACCCACTCCACATTCCAACGGGCTGAACATCCACGACATCATGCTCCTGCCGCTGTCGGACTGCTACGCCTACTTCCGCGACCTCCAACTCCCCGCCCCGCTCGACAAAGCCACCGAGCTGCTGCTGCGCGAAATCCGCACCCGCCTCCAATACCTCGTGGACGTCGGCCTCGGCTACCTCACCCTCGACCGCCAATCCCGCACCCTCAGCGGCGGCGAAGTCCAACGCATCAACCTCACCACCGCCCTCGGCACCTCGCTCGTCAACACCCTTTTCGTCCTCGACGAACCCAGCATCGGCCTCCACCCCCGCGACATCAGCCGCCTCATCCGCATCCTCCACCGCCTCCGCGACGCCGGCAACTCCCTCCTCGTCGTCGAACACGACCCCGACATCATTCGCGCCGCCGACCGCATCCTCGACCTCGGCCCCGGCCCCGGCGAACACGGCGGCAAAATTGTTTTCTTCGGCAAACTGGCGCAGCTCTTGAACTGCAACCGCTCGCTGACCAGCCGGTATTTAGTGGGACAAGCTTCCAGCTTGTCCATCCGATCCAAGCGGAAATGGACAAGCAAGATGCATGTCCTACAAATCCTCGGCGCCGCCGAACACAACCTCAAAAACATTAACGTCGAAATCCCCCTCCACCGGCTGGTCTGCATCACCGGCGTCAGCGGCTCCGGCAAATCCACACTCGTCGCAGACATCCTCTACCGCGGCCTGTTGCGGCTGAAAAACAAACCCGCCGAACTGCCCGGCAAACACCGCGCCATCGAAGGCCACGAACACCTCGCCGACGTCATCCTCGTGGACCAATCCCCCATCGGCAAAACCACCCGCAGCAACCCCGCCAGCTACGTCGGCGCCTTCGATGCCATCCGCAAACTCTTCGCCGCCCAACCCCTCGCCCGCGAACGCCACTACACCGCCGGCACCTTCAGCTTCAACTCCGGCGAAGGCCGCTGCCCCACCTGCGCCGGCAACGGCTTCCAACACATCGAAATGCAATTCCTCAGCGACGTTTACCTTCGCTGCCCCGATTGCGACGGACGCCGCTACCGGCCCACGGTTCTCGATGTAACCATTCGCAACCGCTCCATCGCCGACGTCCTCGACATGACCGTCACCGAAGCGTGTGATTTCTTCGCCGACCACGCCGAGATCCGGCGCACACTCGAACCGTTGCGCGCCGTCGGCCTCGGCTACATCCGACTCGGCCAACCGGTACCCACGTTGTCCGGCGGCGAAGCCCAACGGCTCAAACTCGCCGGGCACATGGTGGGACAAGCTTCCAGCTTGTCCGATCCTCATTGCAAAAAGGGCAAGCTGGAAGCTCGCCCTACTCTGTTCCTCTTCGACGAACCGACCACCGGCCTTCATTTCGACGACATTGCCACGTTGCTGAAAGCCTTCGACCAACTCTTGGCGCGTGGCCACAGTCTGGTGGTCATCGAACACAACCTCGACGTCATCCGTGCCGCCGACTGGATCATTGACCTCGGTCCCGAAGGCGGCGATGCCGGCGGCGAAGTGGTATGCGTCGGCCCGCCATCCCAAGTCGCGAAATGCGAGCGCAGTCATACCGGGCAAGCTCTGACCCGCAACGGCGGACCACGATTGCCGCTTTCCCAACGGCACTCCCAGAGCACCGCTCCAAGTTCCATCCGCATCCACGGGGCGCGCGAGCACAACTTGAAAAATATTGATGTCGCCATCCCGCGCGACAGGTTCACCGTCATCACCGGCGTCAGCGGGTCGGGCAAAAGCACGTTGGCATTCGATATTCTCTTCGCCGAAGGGCAGCGCCGCTACCTCGAATCGCTCAACGCCTACGCCCGGCAGTTCGTCCAGCCCGCCGCCCGCGCCGACGTGGACGCCGTGTTCGGTATTCCGCCGACTGTGGCCATCGAGCAGCGCACCAGCCGCGGCGGCCGCAAAAGCACCGTGGCCACGATTACTGAGATCGCTCATTTCCTGCGGCTGTTGTTTGCCCGGCTCGGCACGCAGTTCTGCCCGGATTGCCACGTGCCGATTCAACCGCAATCGGTCGAATCTATTGCCGCAAAGGTGGCCGGGCAACCGTTGTTTGCGCCGCTCGTGGTCGCTCGCAAGGGGCTTTACAACGAGCTGGCAGAGTGGGCGCGGAAAAAAGGGTTCTCGCATCTGCGCGTGGACGGACGGTTGACGCCGACGGCACACTGGCCGCGGCTCGATCGGTTCAAGGAGCACAATATCGAGTTGCCGGTCCGCACGGTCGAGGAGGCGCTGAAATACGGAAAGGGCGTCGTGATGGTGGGACAAGCTTCCAGCTTGTCGAGTCGGTCATCCCAGAAGGGCAAGCTGGAAGCTTGCCCTACTTTATACTCGACGCGGCGGGCTTGTCCGAAATGCGCGCGGAGTTTCCCGGAGCCGGACCCGCGCCTGTTCTCTTACAACTCGAAGCATGGCTGGTGTCCGCGCTGTTACGGCACGGGGTTGGATTTGCCCGGTTTTGACGAGGAGCAAACGGGCGAGGAGATTTGGTGGAACGAATGGTTTGAGGGCGAAGAACGGCTTTGTCCGGTGTGCGGCGGCAAACGCCTGCGCCCGGAGGCGTTGGCGGTGCGGTTTCAGGGGCGCAATATCGCGGAGCTGACGGCGTTGTCGGTGGCCGATGCAGCGAAATGGGTGGACGGGTTGAAGTTGCGCGGCACGGAGGCGGAGATTGCACGTGATCTGCTGGGGGAATTGCGGTCGCGGCTGGCGTTTTTGAAAGCGGTGGGGCTTGGCTATTTGGCGCTCGATCGCGCGGCACCGACGTTGTCGGGCGGCGAGGCGCAACGGATTCGGTTGGCGGCGCAACTCGGCTCGAATCTGCGCGGTGTCTGTTACATCCTCGATGAACCGACCATCGGATTGCATCCGCGCGACAATGAGATGTTGCTCGACACGCTTCACAAGCTGCAAACCAAAGGCAACACCATCGTGGTGGTTGAACATGACGAGGAAACGATTCGCCGGGCAGATCACGTGATTGATTTGGGGCCGGGCGCGGGTGTCAATGGCGGGCGATTGGTGGCGTCGGGCACATTGAATGAGCTGATACGGGATCGGAGATCGGTAACGGGAAAGTATCTGCGCGAGCCACTCCGTCATCCGTTGGATGCCCATCACCGACCACCGGCCACCCATCATCTCACCATCACCGGGGCGACCTTGCACAACCTGAAGAATCTGACCGTCCCAATCCCGCTGGGCCGGTTGGTTTGCGTGACCGGGGCAAGTGGCAGCGGCAAGAGCACGCTGGTGAGGGATGTTTTGTATCGCAGTCTGCGCAACGACCACGGACAGCCGGTCGGTTGCCAGAAAATCATCGGCGCGGAACACCTCCAGCGCGTCCTCGAAGTGGACCAAACGCCCATCGGCAAAACGCCGCGTTCCTGTCCGGCCACATATGTCGGGTTTTGGGACGACATCCGGAGGCTGTTTGCGGCGACTCCGGAGGCGAAGATGCGCGGGTATGGGCCGTCGCGGTTCTCCTTCAACGTCGAGGAAGGACGCTGCCCGGAATGCGCGGGGCAAGGGGTCAAGACAATCGAGATGTCGTTTTTGCCGGACGTGACGGTGCATTGCGAGGTCTGCCAGGGGCGACGCTTCAACGAGGAAACGCTGGCGATTCGTTGGAAAGACAAAACGATTGCCGACGTGCTCGCGATGAATGTGGATGAAGCCGTCGAGTTCTTCGCCGCGCACCGGAACATCCATCGCGGGCTGAAACTGCTGCAGGAAGTGGGACTGGGCTATTTGACACTGGGCCAGCAAAGCCCGACGCTGTCCGGCGGCGAAGCGCAACGGATCAAGCTGGTGACGGAATTGGCGAAGACCGGCACCGGTTCGACACTCTACATTCTCGACGAGCCGACCATTGGCCTGCACATGGCGGATGTGGAGAAGTTGATTCGCGTGTTGCATCGGTTGGTGGAGGCGGGCAACACGGTGGTCGTCATCGAGCACAATCTCGACGTGATCGCGGAAGCGGATTGGGTCATTGACCTCGGCCCGGAAGGCGGCGAGGCAGGCGGGCGCGTCGTGGCGCAAGGGACACCGGCAGCGGTGGCGCGCGCGAACACCCACACCGGACGGTTTCTGTGCCAACACTTGACGCCGCGCGGGAATGACATAAGTTACGCCGCATGTTAACTGATCACCAAGTGCAGTCGTTTCAGGCGCACGGGTTCGTGAAAGGCGGCCGCGTGCTCAGCGACGCGCAGGTCGAGGAATTGCGCGGCGAAATCGAGCGCGTGATTGCGGATCGAGACAAGCCGGGCCGCCAGCCGGTGTTGCTCCATAATTTTGCGAAAACGCCCGGCCAGATCGTTTGGCAGATTGTCAACATCTGGCAGGCCAGCGCGCCGTTCCGGGCGCTGGTGCACCACCGGCAGATCGTCGAAGAGATCGCGCAACTGACCGGCGCCAAGGAAATCCGGCTCTGGCACGATCAGATTCAGTTCAAGCCGGCGGAGACCGGGGGCGTCAACATGTGGCATCAGGATTGGCCGTACTGGCCCATTCTCGCTGCCCCGCATCAAGTGACCGCGTGGGTCGCGCTCGACGACGTGGATCCCGAGAACGGTTGCATGAGCATGGTGCCCGGCTCGCACCGGTGGGGCAACAACATTGATTTTCTCCACCAACTGCCGGCCTTTGACCAAATGCCGGCGGAGTTCGCGGGGCGACCGCTCGCCGTGCGGCCCTGCCCGGTCCGCAAGGGGGAGGTGCATTATCATCACGCGCTGACCTGGCATGGTTCACCGGCCAACCGCAGCGGCCGGCCGCGGCGCGCGATCGCGTTGCACTACATGACCGACCAAACGCGTTACCATGCCGCCGGCAACCACGTGATGAAAAAGTTCGTCACCGTGGCCGATGGCGCGAAGTTGGAGGGAGAAGCGTTCCCGTTGGTCTGGCCGGCTTAACTGGTGCGCCAGAAGCGGACGTGGTAACGGAGGCTGGCCAGAAACAGCGCGCCGCCAATGGCGGTGTAAATCGGAGCGAGACAATACTTCGACACCCCGGCGTGGCGGAGCGTGACGCCGAGCGCCATCATGAACACCATCAGCCCGTAGCTGCGCCAGGGTTGGAACGCGAAAAAGCAGGTCACATCGGGCCGCTGTTCGATGCGAGCGATGTTCTTACGGGCGATCTTCACAAACAGGAACCGGTACGCCACCACCGCCAGCCCCGCGCCCCCCGCGCCCAGTCCCAGCGCCCACCCGGTGGCCATCGGCCGCAACCACTGCGCCGCCAACGCGCACAGGATCACCCCCACCGCGCTCCACAAGATGCCGCTGGTGGCCAACAACCACCGGCGCCGCACCGCCGGCATCCACGCGCGCCAGGTCACCGGACCTCCAACAGTTCAACTTCGTAGCCGTCGGGATCGGTCACGAACGCCATTTTGCTGCCGGTCTTGAATTTCTCGCGCCAGCCGTCCGGCCAGATCGCCACGCCGTTCTTTTCCAACTCGTCGCACTTGGCGATGAGATCCGGGTAGCCGACCGCGATGTGCATCAAGTCTTCCGGCACCTGCGGCCGGTAGTCGGGGGAGTAACAGAGTTCGAGGAAATGCTCGTTGCCGGGCAATTCGAGGAACGCGAGCTGGTTGCCGGCGGGCGAGCGGTCGGTGCGGCGGACGCATTGGAAGCCGAGCCGTTCATAGAACGCAATCGAGCGGTCGAGATTGCGGACCCGAATGCGGGTGTGCAGGAATTTGGGCATTTACACCTTCCATTTGATGGTGCAGCCGATGGCGTGGGTGACCGGGTTTTCGACCGGCTTGTGTTTGAGGACGGCAACGATGGCGTCGCGCAGGTTGTGCGTCTGGACCTTGTGGGGCTGCTGCCAATTGTCGTCCACGCGGCCGATGTAGCGGACCTGTCCCTTGGCGTTCAGGACAAAGACCTCCGGGGTGTACTCGGCGCCGTAGGCGCGCGCGACGTGCTGCGTTTCGTCGCGCAGGTACGGGAAATTAAACTGCCGGTCGCGGGCGCGTTTGATCATGTTGTCGAAGCTGTCTTCCGGGTAGGTCATGCTGTCGTTGCTGTTGATGGCGAGGAACTGCACCCCCTGGTCCGCATAATCGCGTTGGAGCTGGATCAACCGCTCTTCATAGGCACGGGCGTACGGGCAATGGTTGCAGGTGAACACGACGACAACGACCTTTTTGTCGCGGAACAAACCGAGCGAGTACTCCTGCCCATCCACCCCCGGCAGCAAAAACTCCGGGGCCCGCTCCCCAATTGTCAGCTTCTTCATGTGCACCAGTCTCGTGACTCCCGCTCCACCCTAATCACGGTTGGCGGCAGTCGTCAAGCGGGTCGGCAAGAAGATGGATTGTGCCGCCGGTAATTTTCTGCTACTACAACAACGCCGAAAGCGGCGGCCATGACGACGACGCTCGAAAAGACGATGACGGCATTTCTGCTGCTGTGGATCATCAGCATCGGAGTGCAACTCCTGCTGCACTGGCTGATGATTTGTCCGGCGCTGTACCGGCATGGTCAACGATTTCCCACCGGTTTCCTGCCGTGGCGGGTGTTCCGCGAGTTGCGCATCTACCGCTCGCTGCTGACCGCCGAAGCGCGCTCGCTGAACCGGTATTACCTCTACCTGTTGCTGTTCTGGTTCAACATTCTGCTCGGCCTCGTGTTGGGATTGCTCGTGCTCTGGGATCACACCTCCATCGCGGACCCGGCCCTGCGTTAGCGCGGATCATCCGCGGCGTCACCCGACGATGATCAGACAAATTTCTTCCGGCAGGTGGGCGGCCACTTGTTGCATCAAGTCGCCCCGTAACAACCGCGTGAGCGCCCCCCGGCGGGAATGACCGAGAATCAGCATGTCCACGCCGGCCAGCGCCGCGTGGTCAAGAATCGCCCATGCCGGGTCGTTACTGACCGCGTAGATGGTGGTGACCGGCACGTCCCGCGCGATGGAGCGGACCGCCTGAAACACCGCTTGCGCTTCCTCGTCTTCCTCCTCGATCATCGGCACCGGAATCGTGGTGTATAATTCGCGCACAAACAGCACGAACAACTGCGCGTTATGCACCCGCGCTTGTTCGACGGCGTACCGCAACGTCGGCGTCACCCCGCGGGCGGCCACCATGATCGCCCCCACCGGCCGTTCGGTCCCCAGTTGCCGGGTCCAGAGCGCTTGCATCTCTTCGGCGCTCAAGGATGCCCGGCGGCGGGCCACGGCCTTGGGGAACATGGTTTCCGCCACCCGGCGCACCGGTCCCGGCAAATGAATCGGGAAGCCCTTGTGCAGCGACCGGGCCAAGAACCCAAGCCCGATCACCACCACGGCAAAGACCAGCGCCGCCGGCTTGGTGATGGCAATCGTGATTTCAATGGCCGCGACGACGAGGAAGGTGATCATCATGATCGTCCGCTCGCGCCGGCGCATCGGCAACTGGAAATTGAACGCGGAGGAGCCGAGGTTGACGGCGATGGCCCCGACCACGCCGATGCCGTACATGGCGGCCAACCCATGCAAGGCGTTCTCGCCCCGTTGCACGTCAATCACCAAAATCGGCGCAAACATGGCAATCAACAACACGATCCACGGCACCCCGAACCGGTTCAGCATCCCAAACGTCGGCGGCATCTCCCCGTCCTTGCACAACATGTAGATCAAGCTCACCAGCGCGCCCATCGCCGTGTTCACCGCGCTCAACAACAGGCCGGCCAGCACCAGACTGACCACCCACGCGAAGAGCGTTTTCCCCTGCAACCACCCCCAACCCGTCAAGCCGGCCAAGGGTTCGTCCACGAACACCTCCCCAAGGTGCCGCAGCATGTTACCGGCGTACTTGTGAGCGTCCAAATTCGGAATCGCGTGGGTGGCCAAGCCAAACAGCACGGTCAACACGCAGACTTCGATCATCACCGGCAGGATGGCCTTGCGCGCTGTGATCCCCACCTGCGGCTGGGCCGGCGACGAGCCCGGATCGAGCTGCATCACCCCGGTCATGTTGGCGATGGACTCCACGCCCGATAACGCCAGGATCACACCCGTGAACGCCACCCACCATTCCATCGGCGGGCGGGCGGGCCGTTCCACGTTGGCGAGCGCTGCCGGCAGATGCGGCAGACAGGCGAGCGCCAACAGCCCCATCACCACCACCGTCGCCACCGCGAAGACCACCGCCAATGTGCCCGAATGCCGCGGCCCGAAAAAATTCAACACGCCGATGATGAAAATCGTCAAGATCGCCCACGTCTTCGCATCCTCAAAGCCGAGCCCCAGATAGAGAAACGCGTCGTAACAACTCAGCGACGCCGTCACCACATAGTCGGCCACCAGCAGAAACGCGCCGACCAACGCCAGATACCGCGATTGCGCCTTGGCCGACGAATACACCCCGCCGCCTTCGGGGAAGTGCTTGCAGACCCACATGTAGTTGATGCCCACCACCATCGTGAGCAGTCCGACCGCCAGCACCAACCAAAACGAATGGTACATCGAAATCGAAAACGCGATCCCAACGACATACGCTTTGCTCGTGCCCCAGTCGCCATACAACAACGCCGCGGCGCGTTTCCAGTCCACATTGCGCGGGCGCCTCGTGCCGGTCGCCAGTTCCATGGTCCCCGCAGGCTACCGGAAACCCCGCGGCCATGCAAGGCAGCAGACACCTTGCTTTCCCCCGCCGGCCCCCTACAATGTCCGCCATGAACATCCTCTGCGTCGGCCTCACCCCGGCCCTGCAGGAAATCCGGCAGTTCACCCGTTTCGTGCCGGGCGCCGTCAACCGCGCCACCGCCGTCACCCACTCCGCCGCCGGCAAAGGCGTCAACACCGCCCGCATCCTGCACACCCTCGGCGCACCCGCGCTGGCCACCGGCTTCCTCGGCGGCGACACCGGCCGCCTCATCCTCGACAGCCTCCGCCGCTGGGGCGTCCGCCACGACTTCGTCCGCGTCCCCGAACGCACCCGCGTCTGCGTCACGGTGCTCGACGCGGCGACCGGCCAGACCACCGAACTCGTCGAAGAAGCCCGGCAACCCCGGCGGCCCGCGTGGCGCGCCTTCGAACGCTGCTACGTCCGGCACTGCCGCCACGCCGCGCTGGTCGTCCTCTCCGGCGCGCTCATGCCCGGCGCGCCCGTCACCACCTACCGCCGCCTCGTCAAACTCGCCGGCTCCGTGCCGGTCATCATTGATTCCCAAAAGGAACCGCTGCGGCGCGTGTTGCCGCTCCGGCCGTTCATCGCCAAACTCAACGTCCATGAACTCGAAAACACCCTCGGCCGGCCACTGCGCGCTGAGCCGGCAATCCTGCGCGGCGCCTGCGAACTGCTGGCCGCCGGAGCGCAGCACGTCGTCCTCACCCACGGCGCCGCCGGGGCCTGGCTCGTCACCCCGACCGGCACGTGGCATTACCGGCCGCCCCGCATCCGCGCCGTCAACCCCATCGGCAGCGGCGACGCGGTGACCGCCGGCATTGCGTTTGGGTTGTGGAAGAACCGGCCGTTGGTGGAGGCGGTCCGCCTCGGCGTTGCCTGCGGCACGGCCAACGCGCTGACCCAAGAGGTCGGTGACGTGCGGGTGGCCGATGTCCGGCGCCTGGTGCCGCGGGTCCGGGCGAAGATGGTGCCGTGATTGCCCCGCAACTGCTCCTCGCCGCCTACCGGCAAGGGATTTTCCCGATGGCCGTGGACGACCGCGGCACCCTCGGCTGGTTTTCGCCCGACCCGCGCGCCATCATCCCGCTCGACGACCGGTTTCACATCCCGCACGGCCTGCGCCGGACCTTGAAGAAGAACCGGTTCACCGTCACCTGCGATGCCGCGTTCGAGGCGGTCATCCGCGCCTGTGCCACGACCCGGACCGCCGGCAACTGGATTTCCGAAGAGATCATTGCCAGCTACTGCGAACTCCACCGGCTGGGCCACGCTCACAGCGTCGAAGTGTGGAGTATTTGTCACCCTGAGCGAAGCGAAGGGTCTCCTCGGCAAACGACCGAGATTCTTCGCTGCGCTCAGAATGACACCCAAGGGCAGTTGGTTGGCGGCCTGTACGGAGTGCACATTGGCGGCGCCTTTTTTGGCGAGAGCATGTTCCACCGGGCGACCGACGCCTCGAAGGTCGCGCTCGTCGCGCTCGTCGCCCGGCTGCGCCGGCAAGGCTTCGCGTTGCTCGACACCCAATGGCAAACGCCGCATCTCCGGCAGTTCGGCACCTACGAAATCACCCGCGCCCACTACCTCCGCCGCCTGCGCGCGGCCCTCGCGCTGGACTGCCGGTTTTAGAGCGCCTCACAAAACCGATTCGCTGTAGATACCGTCTTGGTTGTGTTTGAGGACGCCATGCGCTTGGTGCAGCAACTTGCACATCACCGCCCCAATCACAGCCATCTTCGGTTTGCCCGCCGCCGGCAGTCGCGCCGCGGTCTGCCGCCGGTTCGGTTCGGACCGCAACGCCGCCGCCGCCTCGTTCTGCGCGCGCCGCGCCCCGGCTTTGCCCTCCCGGCTCTTCCGCGTTTTCCCCTGCTCGCGCCGGGCCCGCGCGCGTTGGCGGCGGCTCTTCCCTGCCGCGTTCGCCGCCCAGCCCGCGGCTGCCAGGCAGGCGTGGAGCGGCAGGGACGAGGCAGTTGTCATAGCGGACTCCTGATGGTTGAATGTTGGTTGCTGTGGAAAGACACGCGGTGCGCGGGGAAAGAGAGCTGATCTACAGAACAGGCTTCCCAGCCTGGCCGCAAGCCCAGCTTCATCTTTCCCCGGTCTTTCCACAGTTGGTTTCACCAGACACAATACAGAAAGAACCATCAAGAGAAGATACAAGCCGCAGGCTTCAGGGTGCGTTCGGAAAAGCGCAGGCTGTACCGAACTTGAACTTGCGCGGCGGTTCCCGCGCGGTTATAGAGACACGCATGAAAAATTTTCCCCTGCGCCGACGGGTGGCCGTCGTGATCCGGTAATGAAGAACCTCGTCCTCGTTGGCTTCATGGGCACCGGCAAGAGCGCTGTGGGCCGCGCTCTGGCCGACCGGCTCGGCCTGAAGTTCGTGGACATGGACCGCCTCATCCAAACGCGGGCCGGCCAGACCATCAGCCAGATTTTCCAAACGCACGGCGAAGCCCATTTCCGGCAACTCGAACGCGCCGCCGCCGCGGAACTCGCCCGCCAGCACGGGCTGGTCATCGCCACCGGCGGCGGCATCGTGCTCGACCCGGCCAACCTCGAACACCTCGGCCGCACGGGCCTTGTCGTCTGTCTGTGGGCGGAGCCTGAAGTCGTACACCAGCGCACGGCCCGGGCGCGGCACCTGCCGTTGTTGGAACACCACGACCGGCGCGAGCGCGTCGCGGCATTGTTGCGGCAGCGCGAGCCGTTGTACCGGGCGATCCCGCACCAGGTGGACACCTCCGACAAGAGCCTCGCCCAGGTGGTGGACGAAGTCGCCCGCATTTACGAGCGCGAGGTGGCGCCGGCGCGGGCCGGCGCGGCCCCCAACGATCCCGCCCCCCGGAGTTTTGTCTGCCGGCCGTCCCGGTTGCGCGGCGCGGTCACCGTGCCCGGCTCGAAGTCCCACACGATCCGGGCGGTGGCGATTGCCAGTCTGGCCGCCGGCACCAGCCGCATCGAAGCGCCGCTGGAGTCCGGCGACACCGCCTCGGCCGTCCGCGTCTTTCGCGCTCTCGGGGCGCGGATTGACTGTCAGCCGGGGCTGTGGACGATTGCGGGCACCGGGGGCGACCTGCGCGCGCCGGCCGAGCCTCTGGATGCCGGCAACTCCGGCACCACCGTCAACATCGCGATGGGCACCGCCGCGTTGCTCCGCGCCGGGCAAGTCACGTTGACCGGCGACGAGCAGATTCAGCGCCGGCCCAACGGGCCGCTGATCGCGGCGCTCAACGACCTCGGCGCCCACGTCGCGTCCGTGCGCGGCAACGGGTGTCCGCCGTTGATGATCCGCGGCCGGCTCCGGGGCGGGACCACGACGATTGAATGCAAGTCCAGCCAGTATTTGACCAGCCTCCTTCTCAATTGCCCGCTGGCCGACGGCGACACGGTGATCCAGGTGCCGGTGCTCGAGGAGCGGCCGTATGTGGAGATGACGCTCGATTGGTTGCGCCGGCAAGGCATCCAGTTTGCCCAGACCGGTCTCCGGGAGTTTCGGATTCCCGGTCGGCAGGCCTACCGGCCGTTCACGTGGCGCATCCCGGCGGATTTTTCGTCGGCCACGTTCTTTCTCTGCGCCGGCGCCATCGGCGACAATGATGTCCTGGTGCGCGGACTGGACCTGAACGACCCGCAGGGCGACAAGGCGGTGCTGGATTATCTCCGGCAGATGGGCGCGCGGGTGGACGTGTTGCCGGACGGCATCCGGGTGCGGCCCGGCCGGCTGAGGGGCTGCCGGCTCGATCTGAACGCCACGCCCGACGCGTTGCCCATGATGGCCGTGCTCGCCTGTTTCGCGACCGGCACGACCACGCTCGCCAACGTCGCCCACGCCCGGATCAAGGAGACCGACCGGATCACCACGATGCGGGAGGAATTGACCAAACTTGGCGCCAAAGTCACCGAGTTGCCGGACGGGTTGGTGATTGAAGGCGGGCCGCTGACCGCGGCCGAAGTGACCGGCCACCACGATCACCGGATTGCGATGGCGCTGGCGATTGCCGGCACCGCGCTGGCCGGGGAAACCATCGTGCACACGGCGGAATCCGCCACCATCACCTTCCCGACGTTCGCCGATTGCCTGCGCGGCCTGGGCGCGGATGTCCGCGTGGCGGAGTCGCCGCCGGCCCCGTGAAATTTGCGGACTGCGTCCCCGACCGGCTACGGGGTCGCCGGCTTCAGCCCGCTATTGGTGGGGGACATGCTGGGCGCGGCAGTCGGCCCAGTGCGTTTGGCGCCGGAGGCGAGCATCGCCTCGATGACCTTGTCGGTAATATCCGCTTCGGGATCATACCCCAACACGTTGTCGGCGGTGATCAGCACGACGTTCATTCCGCGCTGGGCCGCGATGCGCATGGCAACGGGCCGGACGCGGTCGCGGTAACTCTTGATGAGCGACAACCGGCGCTGCTGGACGAGTTGCTGGTAACTGTTGAGCGCGTTCTGCCAGACGGCGTTGGCGCGTTCCACCACTTGAACGAGCCGGTCGCGTTGGGCCTGCGTCAGGGGCAGTTGCGCGAGGTCGCGCGCGTCGGTGATGCTGTTGAGTTTCGCGATCTGTTCTGCGCTGAGTTTGGCTTCGGCCGCGACTTCCTTCTTGGCATCTTCGATGGGTTGCCGGGCCGTTTGGAGGGCCTGTTCGAGTTGGGCCCGCAAGCCGGCATCGCTGGCCTGGAGCGACTGGTTGATCTCATCCAGCCAGCCGAGGGCGCTGGCCACCCGATCCAGATCAATAATTGCCGCGCCCCCGTTCGCGGATGCGCTGCCCGGCTTCTGGCACGCAGCCAATCCGAGCAAAAACGGAATCATGACCACCCCGATGAGTTTTTTCATAATTGACCTCTGCGGAAGAGATACACTGATTCGTGGGTGCTTGTCACCAAAAAAAATGCTGGCGGGACCGGCATCGGGTGCACTGCAAGTTTTGGGCTGGTCCGGAATTGTCGGGCGCGAATCCCTGTCGTTGAGGGTTCGCGCCGCGCCCCTGGTTCACACTCAAAACCAACGG
>Ga0207433_10004327_pt1 | contig 26255 bp, 19 predicted proteins | sample YelNatPaOPGAMG01_FD_187559 | JGI IMG/M metagenome (GOLD analysis project Ga0207433, IMG submission 187559) | Hot spring thermophilic microbial communities from Obsidian Pool, Yellowstone National Park, USA - OP-RAMG-01 (SPAdes) (version 3) | ecosystem: Environmental > Aquatic > Thermal springs... | reverse complement strand
TATGCAGGTATTGAAGAGACACTCCGGGTCAGTGTTCAATATCAAGGTGCGCCAGTGGAATCTGCCTATGTCTGTATAATGTTTGACACCTTGATTTATCAGACAGGCTGGACCAACAGTTCAGGTTCTGTTTCATTCATATTCAATGCCCCGAATCCTGGAATAATGGATATAACTGTAACTGGCAGGAATCTCTATCCATTTGAGGGAACTGCCTCAATAATTGCAGGGTATGGTTATGTTGGCTATCAGGGGTATATACTCAATGACTCACTCGGCAATAATAATGGTGCTACCAATCCTGGAGAGACAATATTGCTGAAAGTTTTGCTTAAAAATCTGGGTGTGGGGACTGCCCAGGATGTTTGTGCGATATTGAGGACGAATGATACACTGGTGGTGATCAGTGATAGTATTTCCTACTATGGTAATATTGAACCCGGTGCTACACAGATTGGTTTAAATCCATTTGTTTTCAGTGTTCATCCCAGGACATATGCCCATCTCATCCCTTTTGAATTGATGATAAAAGACCTCAATGATAGCATCTGGACTGCAGGATTTTCCATAATGACGACCGGGGCAAGTGGCGGTAACAATGGCACTGGCCCTGACCCTTATGGTTACTACATCTATGATGATACAGATACCCTGACAGGGAATGCACCAACTTACAACTGGTTTGAAATCGCAACGCCTGCTGGTGGGCCAGGGCAGATAATCCCTGAAATTACAAATGATGATGCAGATACCGTGACTCTACCCTTACCGTTCACATTCAAATTTTATGGTATAAATTATAATACTATTGGGATTTGTTCAAATGGCTTTGTTGAGATTGGAGGTGCAACCTATCCTTATAGTTATAATGACCCTATTCCCACCGTGGGTCGGGCAAAGAGATATGCTTCACCATTCTGGGATGATTTGAATCCAAGCCAGCAACAGATGGGGCATGGTGATATCTACAGATATTATGACCCTGCAAATCATCTTTTCTATGTAGAATTTTATCAGGTGGCGCTTGGTTATGGGGGTGGAGGACAATGGGAAACATTCCAGATAATCCTCCGTGACCCAGCATATTATCCAACTCCCACCGGTGATGGAGAGATTCTATTTATGTATCATACTGTGGTTAATCCTAATAGTTGCACTATAGGTATTGAAGATGAGACTGAAACCAGGGGATTACAATATTTATTTAACGGTAATTACGGCCCTAATACCGCACCTATCGTGAATGGAAGGGCATTATTAATAACGACAAAACCACCCATCAGCCAACACTCACCATGGTTAAATCTCATAAATTATACCATAAATGACTCTGCAGGTGGGAATAATAATGGTATTCCGGAGCCGGATGAAGTAATTGAAATCACCCTCAATGTAAAGAATAATGGTGATACAATCGTGACCAATGTCAATGGAATCATCAGGGAAAACTCAGAAAGCATTTATCTCATTGATAGTGTTGGAAATTTTGGAAATCTGGAAGTCGGTGGAACAGGTAACAATGCAAATGACCCCTATATTGTCCAGATTGCCTCTGTTCCAAACGATACCTTTGTGGGCTTGACTGTCTACTTTACAGGAAATGATAATAATTATCAGGGCTATACCTATTTTAATTTACACATCCACAACGAAATCGGCATCATAGAAAGTTCAAGTTCGGAGATCGATCTTAACCTGCTCCAAATCTATCCAAATCCATTCCAGAATTATCTTGTAATAAAATTCCAAATTCCAAAAAATGGAACAGGTAGTATAATGGTTTATGATGCTACTGGGAGATTGGTTAGACACCTTTATGATGAATCTACTTTCCAACAGGCTGGAATGAGGAAAAGAGATAAAATCATTTGGTATGGTGATGATGACCTTGGCCGACGCTTGCCTCAGGGTGTGTATTTTATCGCGCTTGATCTCAATGGATTTTCTACAGTCAAGAAGGCAGTAATACTCAGATGATTTCAGATGAGTAATGGACTTTTTTCTCTAATCTTTATTTTTCAACCCCTGATTGGTAGTTTATTAATTGACCCAAGGTATCATACGTATGAAGAGATGGTTCAGGAGATTGATTCTATTGCTGCGCTGTATCCTCAGATTGTCAAAATTGAAACCCTCGGGTTTTCAACAAGAGATAGTTTAGAGATATACGGGGTAAAGATATCTGACAATCCACGGATAAAGGAAGATGAGCCGGCAATCTTATTCAATGGTGTTCATCATGCTGAAGAAATCCTCAGCGCGGAGGTATGCTTGTATCTTTTGAATGACCTGGTAAGCAAATACGGGGCTGACTCAGCAATTACTTACTGGATTAACAATTCTGAAATCTGGATAATTCCGATTTTAAACCCTGAAGGACACAATGTTGTGATGAATGGAATTGATACGATATGGCGGAAGAATAAGAGAGATAATAACAATAATGGCTTTTTTGACCTTGACTCTGACGGTGTTGACTTGAATCGCAATTATGACTTCAACTGGGAACAGGGTGGCAGTTCTGACCCGGCGAGCGAATACTATCGTGGTCCCTATCCTTTTTCAGAGAACGAAACCAATATCATTAAGGCACTCGCCCAGGAAAATCATTTCGTCTTTGACATTTGTTATCACAATGTCAGAACCGGTCAGGGTGAACTGGTCTATTATCCCTGGAGATGGGGTAACCAATTCGCCATTGATCATCCTTTTATTAAAAGAATTGCGGACACCCTTGCATCAAATATAATCAATGATGCAGGTAATGGGACTTATGTTTCTATCTACGGGTATGCAACAGAAGGTAATGCCCGAAACTGGCTCTACGGGGTTTATGGAACATTTGCTTATACAATTGAAGTGAGCAGGAGTTGTCATCCACCTGGTTATCTCGTTGATAGTATCTGCAGAAGGAATCTTGCCGGGGCTTATTATCTTCTGGAAAGGATGTTTGGTTCAGGGATAACAGGTATAATTACGGATTCGGTCACAAATCAACCACTTGTGGCTGAGGTGAGAATAAATGGTTATTACGATTCAACCCTTGCACCGAGATTGAGTGAAGCCCATTATGGTCGGTATCGGAGGATTTTAAATCCCGGGGTCTATTCGATTAAATTTATAAAAGAGGGATACGAAGTTAAAACGTTTGATAGTGTAGTTGTAAATCCAGGGATTATGACCATCTTGAATGTAAAGTTAAGACCTCTGGGGATTGGAGAGAAAAAGGAAAAGTCTATTTCAGACAAAAGGTGCCTTGAAATTTTCCCAAATCCATTTAGAAAAAATCTTACGATAAGATACACGGTGCAGGATGCAGGATCCATGATACATGATCCACAATGCACGTTACCAGATGTAACTTTGAAGATTTATGATGTGGATGGTAGAATGGTTCGTAATTTTTCCCGGTTAACAGTAAACGGTGGACAGTCAACAATTCTCTGGGATGGAACTGATAATTCTGGTAATATACTTCCTACCGGTATCTATTTAATTGAGCTAAAAGAAAAAAATTACCATGAAATCAAAAAGGTAAACCTTCTGAGATGAACTTGATCTGTTGTATAAAAACTCAATATTCCTTAATGTTTCATAATGCGTTCTCTTTAAACAGTATAAGGAGTTTCTATGAAACAAAAATGCCTGATTTTTTTGTTTTTTATAAGTAATGGGCTTTATGCCTATCAAAATTATCATGGGTGCTGTCTGGCACCGGACAATCTAACTGGCTGGGTTGTCACTATTGACTCCATTATTGTCTTAAAGACTACAGATGGTGGTGCAAACTGGTTTGAACAACCAAACACTGTTGCAAGTAGAAAATTCTTTGATATTACCTGCCGTGACAATTCCAAGGTATGGACCTGCGGCATTCTTGGGGAGATTACACATACGAGCAATGGAGGACAAACTTGGTTTCTTCAGGTTCAAGGCCTGGCAAAGTATGCGACAAGAATTGAATTTATTGATGATACCCTTGGCTGGGCAGTATGTGGTGACGGCGTTGTGGGAAGAACCACAGATGGTGGTTCATACTGGGAACAGATATTTACCTCTTTCCCCCAGGCTGAATTTTACGGTTTATCCTTTATTGACCCCTATGAAGGATGGGCTGTTGCAGGCTGGCCAGACAGTCTTGATGTAAATCAGGGTAAGATTGTCCATACTATAGATGGCGGTTTTAACTGGGATTCCCTGTATTTCAGCCCCGTATATGAGGATTTCTTTGATGTCCATTTTTTTGACCCGAATAATGGTATTGTAGTAGGCGGAAATGAACTTGATTATGCACCGATGATATTGAAAACTACTGATGGTGGAGTCACCTGGGATACAATTCCTGCTCCGGCAAATGCGTATTATCTCCGCGCCCTTGACTTTGTAGACAATCAAAAAGGCTGGGCAGTCGGCAGATTTGGAACAATTGTTCATACCACTGATGGTGGCAACACCTGGATATTCCAGACAAATCCGGCAACTACAACCCTTTTTGATGTAGATTTTTCTGATACACTCCACGGTGTTGCCTGTGGTTATAACATAATTTTGTATACTACAAATGGGGGGCAGAACTGGAATATTGGGCATATCCGGGGAATAAATGAAGAAGGCACACTTAATAACGGAAATGAATTCATACGATTGCAGGTTTATCCAAATCCTTTCCGCAGGAATACAGAGATTAGATACACAATACAGGATAAAAGATGGAGAAATAGAATAGTCAGTATAAGGATTTATGATGTGAGTGGAAGATTGGTAAAATCCTTTCCATTGGCTGGTGACTATTCCAGACAGGGGATTATCGTGTGGGATGGAGAGGATGATTCTGGTCGCCGGATTTCACCAGGAATATACTTTGTAAAATTGGAATTAGATGAGTTCAGACAGATGGAGATGGTGATACACTTAAGATAAGAGAAAGAATGGATCGGGCTTCAACCTGCAAAAATCTATCCAACCAGTATTTATATGAGTAGTAGTGCGATTCTTCAACGAGTTCACTTAAAAACTCATACGTCCAAAAAGTCATTAGTCGTTAGGTTATGAAAGGGATTGCTTTCTTACTCGTTTGAGAGGGAGATTTAAAAACTATGAAATTCCGAAATTGAGGATTAATTTACAACTTATACAGTCGGTATGGAATCAATGTGTTTTAAAACAGTTAACTGGCATATTGATTTTAATGTATCAAAAACACCGATACCCCTTATGGCAACTGCCTCAAAATATGTATAGCCTTCACGGTTAACGTATAACTGGAGGTCACTTATAGGCATAATATTGGGCAAATCCCTTTTATTATACTGAATAACCAGTGGAATGTCCTTTAAATTCATCCCATAGGATTGTAAATTATCCCTTAGATTGTTAAAACTTTCTATATTTTCCTCAAGCCTCTCCTCCTGTGAATCAACCACAAAGACAATACCATCAACCCCCCTTAAAACGAGTTTCCTTGAGACATTATAATATACCTGACCGGGCACAGTGAATAGATGAAATCTCAATTTCCATCCCTTTACGCTTCCCATATCAACCGGTAAAAAGTCAAAAAATAAAGTCTGGTCAAGTTCAGTCGCTAGGCTCATCAACTTTCCTTTTCTATCATAAGGAAAAGCAGCATAGATGGAGCGAAGATTTGTTGTCTTACCGCATAGTCCGGTTCCATAATAGACGATTTTAAGATTCAATTCCTTTGAATTATAATTTAAGTTTGCCATAATCCAAGTTCAATTATATTTAACCTGTTATCAATTGTATATAGGTCAATGTTATCAGTCAATAGGGGAGATGGGTTACCTTCACCAAAAGGGAGCAGTGGTTCAAGTATTTTAATTCTTGATTTATCAATGACCGCCTCAGGAATTAAATTTGACTTCTTACCCTCTAATGATGGAATCTCTTTTGTTGCATAATCAATGAATTTATCAAGATTATGCTCGGACATAGAAAAACCTGCAGCCCTTTTATGACCTCCAAAATCTATAAATAGATGCTCAGCCTTTTTCAAAAATTCAAAGAGATTTATATCATAAGAACGCAACTCAGCGTAGCATTTATTTTCCCTTAATATCATCCCTATTGCTGTCTTATGAAAATGGTCCCTTAGTTTTGAAACTACTGCACCTAAGTTATTAACCTTGAATTTGGATTGTGCGGGACTTGTTTCTGTGGGAATGACTGATATTACAAGATTTGGATAGACCTTTGCTACATTTAAGGCAATCTGAAAGAAGTTTTCAATATCTGCCCTTCTTTGATTCTCAATGGATCTGAGTTTTTCTATAATTTTTACAAAATCCTCTTTTTTCTCTACAAGAAAGAAATCAATACCCAACCTTGAGTCTTCAAGGGCTGCAGACTGGAGGAGAGGGATTATTTCATTAAATACAAAAGGAATATTAACCCTCCTGTCTTCGGAGAAGTATTCAGCCCATGGCTTTTTTGTCCCATTTAGTGCCTTCAATCCTTCATAACATATCGCACGGTTCTCTTTTAGTGGCATAACCCGGTCAGCAAGGGTTCCAAGCATAGCAATAGCAAGAAAATCCTTTTTCAGTTTGAAAAACTCTTTCTCATTAATACCCAGCCCAGTTCTGTATAATAACTGGCTTAACTTTAAAATCACACCAACACCAGCAAGTTCACGGAATTGATATTTTGAGTCTTTTCGTTTGGGGTCAACTGCAGGGTAAGGAAAATCTGTCTGTTCGGTCTCATGATGATCACAGATTAATAATTTTAAACCCATATTCTTGGCAACTTCAAAATTTGTTTTGTTACTTATACCGAAGTCAACTGTAATGAGAATCTTTACCCCTTTTTCCATGTAATCTTTCAGAACCTCGGGATTGAGTACATAACCATCCTTTTCACGATTTATTGTATATACGTATATCTCAGGTTTTGAACCCCTTCTTATTTCAATGAGGGTTTGATAAAGAATGGTTGCAGATGTATAACCATCAGGGTCATCATGGGCATAGATGAGAATATTCTCTTTATTCTTCAACCCCTCAAAGATCCTGGTGATCGTCTCCTTTATATCCGGTAAGTTTTCTGGATTATGCAATTGATTTAAACTTGGGAATAGGAAATCCTTTGCATCTTGATAATCAGGAAACCGTCTGCTGATTATAAGGGCGAGTTCATAAGGAATATTGAATTCTTCGGCGTATCTTTGGGCAGTTATTTCACTCATTTTTTTCTTTGAACTTATCTTTAATAAATTTTACAATCTCGTCCCTTTCTTTTGGTAACAAAAGGAATACGCCACGAAAATTATTTAAAAATGTTCTGCGGATGAATGGACTTAATAATATCCCGTTCTTGCCGATATAGAATTTTTTAAATTCATTAAGTTTCCGCCTTTGTTTTGAAAAGACTGTTTTTATTATCAGTTCGTCCTCTGTTATTTCATAGGTGGTTGGAAAATAATAAGAATGCAATGATGAAATCAAAAAAATGAATCCCAATAGAGCCCAGTATAAATTATAAACGAGTGCAATTAGGATTAAAAAAACAACAATAAAGGTGCCGCTGAGGAGAGTCTTTGCTGGATTCTCTTTTGCTGGATGTACTTGCCATCTCATAATAAAATATGGGCCCGGTAGGACTTGAACCCACGACCCGCTGATTATGAGTCAGCTGCTCTAACCACCTGAGCTACGGGCCCGAAGATTTTAACCCCAGAAAGATTATATCCATAAAATTGATAATGTCAACGGGTAATCAAAAATATGTGGCCCCATTAGAATCCCAGCCGCGTCTTTCCCCGTAGGAGGGAGTACGGGGATTTTGGGGGACACGGCGGTTCTAACAGAGCCAGTAATTATTATATCCATATTTTTTAAAATGTCAAACATTGACAAAACTAAACTTTTGGCTATAATAAAATGTCTAAAGGGCGAATAGCTCAGATGGTGAGAGCGTCTGCCTTACAAGCAGAAGGTCACCCGTTCAAATCGGGTTTCGCCCAGTTGATAGATTGTTTTGGAAAGCCTGTGGGGATTTATTTTAAAAAATAGGTATTGACGCAGGCGTAGATTCATATTTCTTTCTTAAATGTTTTTGAGAAAGGAGGTATTAATATGACTATAAAACCACTCCATGACCATATTCTTGTGGAGAGGATTGAGGAAGAGGTTAAAAAAGGTGGAATAATAATCCCTGATACGGCTAAAGAAAAACCCCAACAGGGTAGGGTCATTGAGGTTGGGGATGGCCGCAGGGATGAAAAGGGAAACAGGATTCCTCTTGATGTGAAGAAAGGCGACATCATCCTTTTCGGGAAGTATGCTGGTTCTGAGGTGAAAATTGAAGATAAGGAATATCTCATAATCCGTGAAGATGATGTTCTGGGGATAATTATAAAGTAATTAGAGAAAGGAGTGCAATATGGCAGGAAAAATAATTAAATTTAATGAAGAGGCAAGAAGGTCTATTTTAAAAGGCGTTCAGATACTGGCAAATGCGGTCAAAGTGACCCTTGGCCCTAAAGGTCGCAATGTTATTCTGGAGAAGAAATTCGGTGCTCCGACCATAACCAAGGATGGCGTGACCGTGGCAAAAGAAGTAGACCTTGAGGATAAATTTGAAAATGTTGGCGCCCAGATGGTTAAAGAAGTTGCTTCCAAGACATCGGATGTTGCTGGTGATGGAACAACGACGGCAACGATACTTGCGGAGATGATTTATCGTGAAGGGTTGAAGACTGTTACTGCTGGTGCCAATGCGATGGAAGTGAAGAAAGGAATTGATAAGGCAGTTGAAGTTGTGGTTGAGACTTTGAAGAAACTGTCTACACCTGTGAAAGGTAGAACTGAAATATTCCAGGTTGCTACAATCTCTGCCAATAACGATGAGTTGATTGGAAACAAGATAGCGGATGCTATGGAGAAGGTAGGTAAGGATGGTGTGATTACAGTGGAAGAGGCAAAGGGTATGGAAACCACAGTTGATGTAGTTGAGGGAATGCAATTTGACCGCGGATATTTATCTCCATATTTTATCACAAATCCTGAGCGTATGGAATGCATTTTAGAAGATACATATATCTTACTATATGAGAAGAAGATCAGTGCAATGAAGGACCTTCTGCCAATACTGGAAAAGGTTGCTCAAAAAGGGAAACCCATATTGATAATTGCTGAAGAAGTTGAAGGTGAGGCACTCGCAACACTTGTGGTAAATAAGATTCGGGGAACACTCCAGTGCTGTGCAGTGAAGGCACCTGGCTATGGTGATAGAAGAAGGGCAATGCTTGAAGATATCGCAATCCTCACAGGTGGAAAGTTGATCTCCGAAGATATAGGTATAAAACTTGAAAATGTTCAGATTTCTGACCTTGGACAGGCAAAGCGCGTCGTGGTGGATAAAGAGAATACAACAATTGTTGAAGGTGCGGGCAAGAAATCCGATATCCAGGCAAGGATAAACCAGATTAAGAAAGAAATAGAGGAGACCAAATCAGATTATGACCGTGAGAAACTTCAGGAGAGGCTTGCAAAACTCGCTGGTGGTGTTGCAGTTCTGAATGTTGGTGCTGCGACCGAGGTTGAGATGAAGGAAAAGAAGGCAAGGGTAGAGGATGCCTTACATGCAACCCGGGCAGCAGTAGAAGAGGGTATTGTTCCTGGCGGTGGTGTTGCATATATCCGCTGTCTCCCTGAACTGGAAAAACTTAAACTCCCGGGCGACCAGCAAATTGGTGTTGAAATCATTAAACGGGCACTTGAGGAACCAGCAAGGCAACTTGCGGAAAATGCAGGAAAAGAGGGTTCAGTGATTGTTGAGCAGATAAAGAAGGAAAAAGGAAATATTGGTTACAATGTGCTTACCGAAAAATTTGAGGATTTGGTTGAGGCTGGTATCATTGATCCGACGAAGGTTGTAAGGACTGCACTCCAGAATGCTGCAAGTATCGCATCGCTCCTTGTTACCACAGAGGCAGTTGTTGTTGAAAAACCTGAGGAAGAGAAGACACCGCCTTCGCCCGGTGGATATGGTGAGTATTAATAAAGGATTTTGAACCATCCCTCCCCCTTAAAAGGGGGAGGGATGGAAGGAGAGATTATGCCCACCTACGAATACGAATGCAATAGTTGTAGATATATATTTGAGGCTTTCCAGGGCATTAATGAACCACCAATAAGAATTTGTCCAAAATGCGGAAATGAGGTAAGAAGATTGATTTCAGGGGGAGCAGGATTGATATTTAAAGGGAGTGGGTTTTATATAACAGACTACAAAAAGGGTAGTTTACCAAAAGAAGAGAAGAAATCAGCGCTCAAAAAGCCTGAAGAAAAACCACAGGTTACGCACAAAGAAGAATAAACAGAATGGCAGGTATCGGGAAATTCTTAATCATCTGTGGTATTATTTTTATAATTAGTGGGAGCCTATTTGTATTATTTCCTAAGATTCCTCTTTTCCGTCTTCCCGGGGATATATTCATAAAAAGGGAGAATTTTTCCTTTTATATGCCAATTGTGACCAGCATCCTGATTTCTTTAATTCTTACTCTTATCCTGAATTTAATACTCCGAAGATAAATTTTTATCCCTTGATTTTTTTAAAAAATTATTTATAATCACATTAGAAAGGAGGTTTTATGAAAGGGCTCATAAGAGGTTTAAGTCTTATAGTCCTGCTCTTTGTGCTCGGTTTTTCTTCTAATAAGATGGAGGTCTGGGTTTATTTCACAGACCCTGATGAACTCTTCTCTAAGATGGGTGAACTCTTTGGCGAACTGGATATATGCACTGTCCAGCAGTCTGATGAAGGGGAATATTATCTTGTGCTAAATACAACCAAAGAACAATTTGAGAAGATTCAGAAATTAGGATTCAAGACCAAGGTCACCTATGAAGATATTGCGGAAAAATTTTATGAGATGGCAGGAAGTAGAGACCCTCAGATTCTACGCGATTTTGGTTATTTCTACACCTACTGGGAGATGCGTGATACATTGCAGACCCTGGCGAATTCATTCCCACAAATCAGCAGATTCTATAGTGCAGGAAACTCCTATCAGGGTTTGCCAATGGTTGCATTCAAGATTTCAGATAATCCAATGGTTGATGAGATGGAGCCCGCAGTCTGCTTCAATGGTGCAACCCATGCAAGGGAGCCGATGGGTACCACACTCTGCATTGACTACATTAAATACCTTTTGACCAATTATGGCGTAGATTCGCTGGTCACCTGGTTTGTTAATAACCGTGAGATCTATTTTATTCCTGTAATGAATCCCGATGGTTACAGATACAATTCAGATTCAGGTGGTGCAACATCAAATATCCGTAAGAATAGACATCTTTATTCGGGCCAAAGTTCTTCTACTGCAGGTGTTGATCTGAATCGCAATTATGGTTATAAATGGGGTTATGATAATGTTGGTTCAAGCCCTACTGTGACGAGTGATGCATATAGAGGTCCCTCGCGTTTCAGTGAACCTGAAACCCAGAATGCAAGGGACTTCTTCTTACCAAAGAAGATAAGAACCCAGATTGATTATCATTCCTATGGTGCTTATAATCTTTGTGTCTGGGGTTACAGCGGCTCTGCAGAACCAATTCCTGATTCTGTTACAGTATGGGAGATACTTGATTCAATGAGGGCAAAGAATGGTTTTTCAGCCGCACGCACCGGCCCGATCTATCGTGTTCTTTATGCAGCAAATGGCACGAGCATTGAATGGGAGATGAAGGATACACTCCATAATGGTGTGCCCAAATTCGTGACCTATGCCTTCAGTATTGAAACGGACCAGACCGATTTCTGGGATGGTTATAACAATTATACAGTGATACAGAATAACATTAACCAGTGCCGGCCAGTAAATATCTATTTTACCAAGATTGCGGGCGTATTCTTTGATAATCTACAACCAGTGGTTGCTGACACTGCATTGGGTAATGGAACCGGTCAACTCGATCCGAATGAAACATCCCACCTGTGGATGCGTATCAGGAACCGTGCTATCCATCCACTTGATTCTGCATATAATATCACTGCCACACTTGTTTCTCTTGATACCCAGATTGTTGTGCAGACTGGAACTGCAACATTTCCGAAGATATATCGTAAAAGCACTGGAAATAATAGCGCTTCAAGGTTCGTAATCCATTGCAGTCGCAATGCTACACCGGGTTCAGCCAAACAAATGAGACTCATTCTGACATTCAAGGACGATACCTGCACAATCACCCAGGGAATAAACTTCTCACTCACTATCGGCAACAATCCTGTTGGTATTTCTGAAGCAGAGGAAAGAAAGGGGATTCAAACAATCAAAATCTCAAAAAATCCTGCACGAGGTTTGATCCAATTTGAATTTGCTAAAAAGCCGGTCTCCGATGGGGTATTTTGTATATTTGATGCCAGTGGAAGGCTGGTTAAGAGATTTGAAGGATTAGCACAGAGAATTGTATGGAACGGAACTGACCAGACAAATATGAAGGTTGAATCTGGAGTGTATTTCTATACATACAGAAGTTCGGATGGTTTTAAGAAAGGGAAGTTTGTCCTGATTGCAGAATAAAGATATTTTTGTAAGCCTTGTCCTGATGAAAATCAGGGCAGGGCTTAGTTCCGTGTTTTTTCGTTCTCTGATGTAGTGAGTTTAGTCTCGTAAGAAAATGAGATGTTAGTTTAAATCCGCCACCTGCTACTTGGCAGAAGAGTGGCTGGATTCAGGTGACAGAAAAAGTATCCTTTTTCCCCTCTTTACCCTTCTTCACCCCTTCTTTTAACCATGGTTATAAGGGGTGATAAAGGGTTTTTTTCCTTAGCACTTCCCGGTCCACGTTACACGTTTCACACCTTTACCCCTTCTTGTCGCCCTTTAGCCTTCTTTAGCCCTTTTCTTATACCTCCGGTTTTCTTCAATTGCCTTATCTTAACAGTATCACCTTCTCCGTCTTCTTAAATCCGTCACTTTCCAATCGTATGAGATAAACACCCGAAGGAAGTTTGCGACCAGAATCGTCATCTCCGAACCAAATAACTGACGATTGGTAATTGGTTAAATGGTTAAATTGTTTCACTATTCTGCCAGCGACATCATAAATCTTCAAATTTATATCCTGTACCGTGCATCGTGTATCATGTATTATGGATCCTGCATATCTGATCATCAATCTCTCTTTGAATGGATTCGAACTTACTGATAAAGCAAATTCCTCAGAGATTTTTTGTTCTTCTGCCTCACTAATACCTACTCCAACACTCGCCTTTGCAAGGCAGGAATAATCACCCCAGCCTCTGGCATTGTAACCACGGACATAATAATAAAATTCGCCAACAGGATGGTTTGTGAATGTATATGTCGTATCAGTTATACTATTTGAAACCGTATTAACATTACCAAAAAGACAAACCGGCCTTATATCATCAACATAAAAACCGCCATTCAAAGTATTGCCATCGGTCATGCACCGGAAACGGAAATAGACCGACTTACCAACCCAGTTTGCCAGAGAGTATGCTTTTCTCACCCATGAAGTCTGGGTCCCGGTAAATCTCATCGTATCAACATTGAACCAATCTTTCGTATTCTCTGAAACCTCAGCGACCGCAACATCATAATTGTTCTCAAGATTATAATAACACCAGAAGGTAAGTGAATCGCCAGGCTGGACAATATATGGGTGCAAAGTCTGGGCAGCACTATTCATATCATTTGTATTCCCAGAAAATAGACTATATGAACCTGAATGGTGCTGGGCAGTTGAGAGGGTAAAACCCTGCAATACCCAGCGACCAGAACCGGATTCAAGACTGTCTGTCTTTACATTCGGATTTGAAAGTTCAACGAGTTCCCACTGCGTAGGATGGTTCTCACTTGGATTAACCGGATGCCATTTTATTGTAAAACTCTGACCCACATTACCTATTGGATATATCTGGGGTGGTGCAACCTTTGGTTCAATAAGTGGCCCAATTGAATCCCTGCACAATTGGGCAAGGTATTTCAATGCCTTGAAATTCTCACTGAATATTAGATCAAGTTGGGATGTATTCTGGTAAAATGCAGTGCCAACCTCAGTGCAGTATGCAAGCCCTGCCACTCCCCCAACCCAGTTACACCAGGAATAAAACCAGTCATCACTACCTCCACTTGTAGGATATGGATTAGAATAGGATTGTCCAGGTGTATATGTTCCTCCGCCAAGTCGGTTGATCATCTCTGCAATCCTGTTTCCCCAGCGTGCATATACAATGGAATCAGGGGTTCCAGAACCACTCCATCCCCAGGGCCAGAGAAATAATTCACCATAACTATGATAGGTCATATAAGCATTGATGACCCGTGATTTCACATACATCGTCAATGCCCTTGTCTCATCACCAGAATTCACATAAGCACCACAGAATGTCAAATCGGCTGGATTATGGGAGGCCTGGGATTCATCAACTGCACCCCAATCACCCCTTATATCACCACAACATCCACCATAATTTCTGTTCGGATCAGTTCCTATTGCACCACCGAATGGCTCACGATTCTTACGCCAGCTCCGCTGATTTGGATAATCATAAACATAACCATCAACATTTATCACCGGAAAGGCATATATCTCTATATTATCAACAATCTGACGAATCTCATTATCCGTTGAATAAACCTTTGTTATTGAATCACAAAACTTGTAGACAACATAAGGCGTTGCCCATTCCCGGGCATGATGACACCCATCAACCAAAAAACCCGGCTCAGTCGGATCCTCATAATTCGGATTATCTGAAATCTTGAGTCCATAAATCCAGCGCCCTTCATACGTCCTTATTGGCAATGAATCAAACTTACAGATTGAAGGATAGTTCTGTGCCATCGTCCTCATCATCTGAACATACTGGTCATAACTGTAATACTGCCCCCTCACCTTCTCCAATTCCAGGCTATAAACTTGAACCTCATAAGGGAGTCCTGAGGCAATTATTCTGTTCATTGTATTGCGGTCAGCAACGATATCATACCACTCATTGGCTCTACCTGTTGCAATATCAAGATTGTATTTTGGTGAGATGCGCGCGAGGTCATCCCATTTACAATAAACCCTCACGACCATCGTCCGGGCAGATATGCTCCCTAACATCAATAAGAGAAGGATCAATGAATTCCTCATATTACCTCCTTCTATTTTATGTGGGCATTCGGAAATTGAGGCAAATGCCAAATAAACAACCTATAGACAAACATCCAGTGCCAGCACAATCTCAGATTTTATCAATCAAAAACTAATCCCCAACGACCTTGTCCTAAAAATCTTCCATAACCCCATTGCCCAACTCTTCATTATTGCCCGTATCAACGAGATCGAAATCGCCTGTGATGGCACCATCTTATCACCGAGAATGTTTATCTTGACAGAGATGGATATTTGTGTTGTCTGGGTGGTTGAGGATTGATTTATTGGGGTCAAGAAAAGAAGCGGAAGAGAGGCAAAAGTTGCGGTGCGTTTGCGGAAGCGTTCAGTTACCTGAAAAGTGCTGTTAGCAAATTTTGATTTTAAAATAATTTGGTGGGGATGAGATTCTGCGTTATGGCAAGAAAGATTGTATAAGTAGCCGTGGGCAATAGGGATGGTGGATTATCTACCTGCCTGTGCCGAAGGCAGACTGGTGTGTGCTCGATTTCGTCTGAATTTTCTCAAGGTCGGGCGATGTAATCAAAATTAAGTTGTCAAAGAACAATCCCCAAAGGGGAATGACCTAAAAATTACCTATTTTTCCGAACACCCTTATTTATTATAGCAAATAAATTTTGAAATGTCAATACCAGTTATGACTTACCACTCCAACTGTTTCCTCACCCGGAATATTCATAACAAAGGTCACTGTGAACCTGCCTTACTTTTGTTATTGAGCCCGGCGAAGGCGGGCGAAGCAAACCCATCTGTTCTTGTAATGTAGTGGCAGGCAGCCACTCTTGGCGGCTTACTCGGCATAAAGATGTCAAGCAAGCTTGACCACTACAAAAACATTGGCAGGATCGTCCGCATACCTCTTGGCCCAAATTCGCTTTAGGATTGCATTTGAACGAAATTTACCAAAATATAATAATACGGCTACAAATATCACCTGAAAAGACCCAAGCGATTTTTTATTTGTATTTTTGAGTTTCTTTACCTAATTCAACTTCAAAAAAGTATGACCAAAAGATATATTAAAGTGGAGAGTGGTCAGCAGTTATGGTGGATAACCAACCTTTTCCAGGAAATTATCCCGGTAAGAAAGATTGGGCACAAGATAAAAGAAGACTGTATTGTAAAATCCCAATTGTGGACCAACGAGTATTAAACGGCGTAAGATGGAATCCCAGGAATAAAACCCATCCCTTAAAAATTCCAGAAGATTATAAAGTTCATTCTGACTCATTCCATTAAGCCTCACAACCGGCATCCATTTATCATATAGAGATAAATCTTTATTTACCCTCCTACTCCTTTCCAATCTTCTGTGGGTCTCAGTGAATGGCAAGGGTGTCTGCACGGAGATCTCTACAAAGTCAACTTTGATATTTATCAAAAATTTTAATAACTCTAAGTAAAAACGGCTGTTTTCACCTTCAAAGCCGAGCATAATCTTTACACCTGCAGTCATTCTGTTCTTGTGTATCATCCCTATTTCAAATTCCTTTTCTTTTATAAAATCTTTATTGTAGATCTTCTGGACAAGATTTTTTCCAAGCCAGTCTTCTTTAAGATATATAATCCGCGCCCCGTGTTCTTTTAAGAAGTTCAAAATCCCTAAATATTTTTTAAAAACTATACCCTTTGTCTGGAATATCCACATCTTTTTCAACCTCCAGCACCTGCTAAGTATTTCCTTAGCGTATTCAATGTTATAGAGAAAATCATCGTCAATAATATAAATCATCTTCCTTTGAATCCTTGCCACTTCCTGTGCAACTTCGCGGGGATCCCAGAAATGTTCCTTTTTATAGATTACACCTTCATAGCAATAATCACGAAATTCGGGGTCGCAAAAACAACCATACGATGTCCTTAATTGAGAGATAATGGGGGTCAACCCATATTTCTTTTCAAATTCACGACGGGTTTTGAAAACCACCGGATTATCACCTGCCTCATAGAGATCAGCAAGTTCTCCTGATTTGTAATCTTCAATAATCCTATTCCACACTGTGGTGATATCTCCCCGGACAACTACATCAAAGTGTCTTTTAGATTCATTTAGAAACAAAGATGGGTATACACCGTATGCAATTGTCTTTACATTATGCTTCCTCCATTCCTGGGCGAGAGTTTGTACATAATAGGCAAGATTGAGGGGAACCGGAAAGGCAATGATATCCGGTAATAAATTTGGCTTTTCTTCCACTCGTTCGTCAAAATAATAGAATTCGTCATTCCTTGTTAAATAGGCAAGACGCATTGCGTCATAATTTGGACGTCGGAAGAATGCACTTCCCTTTATCGCAATTAGCGGTTCAAATCGCTTTGATGATGGAACAGAATAATAAAACAGTATCTTCATCGCGTAAGATCATTAAATGTCACATAGATTATCAAGAGGAATATTATTGCAAAACCAATTTGTTGTATAATTAATCTCGTTTTCTTGCTAAATCTTTTCCTTCTTATTGCTTCAATAACCCCAACCAATATATGCCCACCATCCAGTGCCGGAATGGGGAATAGATTTACAAGGCCAAGATTAATAGATATCACGCTCAAAAGACTGAGCAAACTTTCAAATCCCCAGCGTGCAGATTCTCCGGTTAATCGCGCAATAGCAATTGGTCCGCCCAATACCTTTCGGGAAATCTCGCCTTTTATCAATTTATAAAATGTTTTGAGTGTGAAGTAGATTAATTCAGCCGACCTTCTCGCTGCCATTGAAATTGCCCTTGAAGGTGTAACATAAACCTTTTTTAATGGCATCACAATTCCTATCTGGCCGACTGTATCATTTAAAATCGGGTCGTAATAAGGAACCGGCGTGATAATTGCTGATTTTAATTCACCCTTGTGTAACCATTTAATATGCAATGGTATATTTTTAGACCGTCGCACTCTTGCCACGAAATCATCCCAGATCTTTATTGTATCACCTTCAATTTTTACTACAGTATCATTAAATGCCATTCCTGCCCTGTAAGCAGGCCCATCCCTTTTTAAAGAACCAACGACCGGAGGGACATAGGGATTTAAAAACAAGGAATCATTCATTGCTGGAATTTCTATCCTGATTATTTCTCCCTTTCTTTTTAACAGAAATGTCATATTATTTCCCCTGTTTGACTCCCAGAACTGTTCAAGTTCATCCCAGGAATGTAAAAGGGTATTATTTATGGAGATGAGTGAATCAAAATCCTGGAAGCCCACTTTTTCGGCATAACTACCCTTTTCAACCCTGATTCTGAGATGAGGATTTACATACGTTCCATAGAAGAGATAAAGCAAAACGAGAACTAAAAAACCAGAAAAGATATTGAAGAGTGGGCCACTAAGGACAACGAGGATGCGGTGTAATAGTGGAGCATCATAGAAGTTTGGAGTTGGAGCAGGTGTATTATCTACATTACTTTTTTGAAAGGGCATATCTACATCCTCTTCTCCAGCCATTTTTACATATCCACCAAGAGGTATCCAGGCGATTCTGAAATCCGTTTCTCCAATTTTTTTCTTTATCACAGGAGGACCAAATCCTAAAGAGAATTTCTCTACTGGTATTTTAAAAATCTTGGCAAATATAAAATGTCCAAATTCGTGGATAGTGATTGAAAAGCCGAGTATGAAGAGAAATGCTAAGGCTGTAATTAAAATCATTCTTCCACCCTTTTTTCTATAATAGAACAGACAAAATTCTTGGCCCAATTTTCTGCATCAAGATAATCCTCAATACCACCAGAAACGGGCTTATGATTATCCATTGCCTCTTTTATCACTATGGGGATATCCTGGAATTTTAATCGGTCATCAAGAAAAGCCCTTACCGCTGCCTCATTAGCACCATTGAGCACGGCCGGCATACTCTTTCCAACCTTCAACGCCCTATAGGCAAAATTGAGGCAGGGGAACTTTTTATAATCCGGGGCAAGAAAATTAAGTTGTTTTATCTCTTCAAGTGCTATTGTCTTAATATGAGATTTTCTCCTGCAAGGTGCTGTTAGGGCATACTGGATTGGAAGCCTCATATCCGGCCTGGAGAATTGTCCGAGTAATGTTCCATCAACAAACTGGACGAGAGAATGACAGATTGCCTCGGGATGTATCACCACCTTTATCCGTTCAGGTGGTAAACCGAAAAGATGATGTGCTTCAATGACCTCAAGTGCCTTGTTCATCATTGTTGCTGAATCAACAGTAATCTTCTTGCCCATATTCCAGACCGGGTGTTTTAAAACATCTGATTTACGAACATTTTTGATTGATTTATTCAAAAATGGACCACCACTTGCAGTGAGTATGACCTGCTCAACCTCGTTGATATCCTTTCCCTCAAGGCATTGGTATATTGCCGAATGTTCACTATCAACCGGAATCAATTCGGTTTTGTGCTTTCTTACTTCCTCCATTACAATGTCGCCAAAACTCACTAAAATCTCTTTTGTGGCAAGGCATATACGGAGACGTTTCTTTATAGCAGACATAATCGCATATATCCCGATAGCACTTGAAAATCCTGCCACCAGAATATCGGCTCTTACACTCTCAATCATCTCAAGGAGTCCATCTTCACCGCAAAGGATCCTTATGCCTCTTAAGGAATCCTTCAAATAGGAATAATAATTTTTATTCATCAGAACTATAGATACGGGTTCAAGTTCCCTTGCCTGTTTAATCAATAATTTATAATTTGAATATGTAGCAAGGCCAACTATCCTGTATCCCTTCAGGTTTTTTAAGACATCAACTGTATTCAAACCAATTGAACCAGTTGAACCAAAGATTATAACCCGCTTCATATGCTGGTCTTAAAAAATTTTAAATCCTGTTTGGTGGTAATTTTAATATTTTCAGGGTCACCTTTGAATATATAAACAGGTATTCCGAGAGATTCAAGTATACTTGCCTCATCCGTAAATTCTTTTTTAAAATCAACTTTGTCATAAGCTTCCTTAATAAGTTTGATATTAAAGAATTGTGGTGTCTGGACTGCAAATGGTGAGACCCTTGGAATGGTCTGAATTACTTTATTGCCTTTCACAAGTTTTATGGTATCAAATATCGGCATCCCGAATATTACCGCTTTATATTTTTTGCACAAATTTATTCCTTTATTAATGAGATTCTGGGAAATAAAGGGCCTTACCGCGTCGTGGATGATTACAACCCCGTTATCATCCTTGATTGCCTTTATACCATTATAAACCGAATCCTGCCTTCTCTCACCACCGGGGATGACTTCATCAACCTTTTTAAGACAGTAAAAGTTCAATAACTTCTTTGTCTTTCTCAACATCTCCTTTGGAACCACAATTATGATTGAATCAACCAGTTCTGATTTTTCAAATATCTCGGTGGTATAGATTAAAAGCGGCCTACCCTGGAAAATAATAAATTGTTTAAGTCCACCAAATCTCTTTCCTCTTCCCGCACCAACGATGACCGCATAAACTTTCATAAAAAAATATAGCCAGAAACAGCTAAAAGTCAACAGTTTAAAATTTTCCTTGACACTAATAAATTTTTTTGTATCATAAATTATGCTAATATTTTTTATCATTCTCCAAACCAGAATCATAATCACTGAGGTGATGTCCAATGTTAAAGGACCGGAAAATCCTTATGGAGACCGGAATGAATTTGTTGAGATATATAATCAGAGTCCTGATACAGTTGATCTTAGCAATTATTTTCTCTCGGATTTTGATGCTTTACCTGATGCGATCTGTGCCTGGACCGATGAATCTATACTGAATAAATATCCTGATGTAAGAATAAATTCCACCCTTATCTATCCCTACTCCTATGCCATCATCCTGGATCGTGAATATACAACTTATGATTCAATAAACTACCAGCCCTATGACATTCCTGCCGGAACATTGATATTGACCACTGATGATACATCAATTGGTGATGGTCTATCAACAAATGATCCGCTTATTATATTTTCTCCAGTTGAGGCCTGCACAACAAGTTTTGGCACACCATATCTAAATGATAATTTTCCTAAAGACCCTGGTGATGGTATATCCTGGGAACGGATAGATTTATCATTACCTGATTCCAGTAATAACTGGCATCCATGCATTGACCCAAAAGGTTCAACACCAGGTATGAAGAACAGTGTGACCGATGCATATGACCTCGGTCTTGACCCGAATCTTATTTCATTTATCCCTGCTCAAATTCAAACTGGGGAGGATGTAAGTATGAGCATTGGTATCATAAACTTCGGAATCAGACAGACCTCAGATTATAAACTTTCAATCTATGATGATAGAAATTCCAATGGAATTCTGGAATCAGAGGAATTATTGACCATTATAATGGGTGAATTTGTTGGTGCCTTTGATACACTCTTTCTTTTCTGGGAATATAAGAAGCCATCCCAGGGAAAACACCGGATGGGTTTTAAGATAGATTTTGATAATGACCGGAACTTAGAGAATAATATTGCCTTCAAAAATTTGCAGGTTCTGGGCAAAGTTGGTGAATTATGTTTGAGCCCAGAAATATTCACTCCAGATGGAGACGGTTACAACGATCAACTCCAGATTGATTACCGTCTGCCTGAACCCGGTGGGCTCCTCACCATCTCCATATTTGATTCAAGGGGGATGAAATTATCGGATTTGTGTAAAAAAATGCCTGCTCAAAGGGAACGCGGAACCCTATTCTGGAATGGTGAAACTGAAAAAGGGAGGGCGCCAACTGGAATGTATATTATCTATCTTGAATATATCTATCACAACAAGTCTACAAAAGCAAAGAAGACTACTATCCTTGCCCGTTGAACCTAAGTTCTTGACTTTATCTGGGACAGGCATAAAATTATCTATGGACTTGAAGGAACTTGGTGTTGTTATCCCTGCATATAACGCAGAGAGAACGATTGGATTGATACTGGAAGAATTAATAAAATTTGGGTTTGATAAGAAGAAAATAATCGTTGTAGATGATGGTTCAAAGGATAGAACTGCTCAGGTTGCTCGGGAATTTGGTGTTGATGTCCTAAAGAATGAAAGGAATATTGGCAAAGGTGGTTCGTTGAACAGGGGATTCCAGTGGGCAATTGCAAAGGGACTAAAAAAGGTCTTTACCCTTGATGCTGATGGCCAGCATCAAGTTTCGGACATTGATAGATTTTTAAAAATAGATGATGATTACGATTTAATCATCGGGGACAGATTAAAAAGTTCACCAGACATGCCTTTTATTAGATTCATTGTTAATAGAATAACATCCCTTGTAATCTCCTTGCTGGGGAGGCGATATATCCCCGATGTCCAGTCTGGTTATAGATTGATAAACCTTGGCATTTTTAAAAAGATAAGATTGAAGACAAAAAATTTTCAAACTGAGTCGGAACTTGTATACAAGGCGATAAAGTATAATTTCAGGATAGGATTCGTTCCAGTCACCACATTATATAATAGCGAAAGGAGTTATATAATGCCTTTAATTGATACAATAAGATTTATAAATATGGCGGTAAGGTTCTTATGGGTGTAATTTTATTAACAAATGATGATGGTTACGATGCAGTAGGTCTGCAGGTGCTTTATAAAGAATTAAAAGAGAGAAAATTAGAGGTCTTTGTCTCCGCACCCCGTTTTCAGCAGAGTGGTTCCAGTCATTCATTGACCCTGCGCCGACCGATAAGGGTAGAAGAGTTAAAAAAAGACTTTTATATCGTGGATGGAACTCCAACGGATTGTGTCCTCCTCGCATACCATGACCTCGTCCGTGGAAAAGAGATTGAAATGGTAGTCTCGGGTATAAATCATGGTCCGAATATGGGAAGTGATGTATTCTATTCAGGGACCGTTGCTGCTGCACTTCAGGCTGGAACCCTGGGGATAAAAAAGGCAATCGCTTTATCTTTAGCTGGTGAAACATTCAGTAATTTCAATAGCGCAGTAAAATATTCGGTGGATTTGATACAGAGGTTATTGAACAAGGACATCCAGAATTTGATTCTGAATGTGAATATTCCTGAGGGTGAGATTAAAGGTGAAAGAATTACGAGAATGGGTAAAAGAATTTACAGAGATAAAGTTTTGCGTGATACAGAACAGAATGGCGTGATGTATAGTGTGATAAATGGAGTTCTTGATTACATGGTTGATACTGATACGGATTTTGAGGCGATTGAAAATAGCTTTGTCTCAATCACACCATTAAAACTCGACCTCACTGATTATGAGATTATGAAGAATCTACAGGAGATTCTGGTTAGGTAAAGTGAAGTAATAGGTATTATGTTTATTCCAGTGCTCAAACTTGCTTAATTTTTATGCCAAGCAAGCTTGGCCCCTCCAGGAAACTACTCCTCCCAGTAAATGAAATAACATAGTTATGTGATGAAAAAGTTCATATATTGACTTTGTTCTTTCTATTACTATAATTTTTTGTGAAGCGGGAACTACTCCTGGTCAATCCAATTAATCAGAGATTTTATAAAAATAAAGTCGGGCTTACTGCGAATGATGAAACAAAATTCCAACCTATTGGTTTGGGTATAATAGCCAGTCTGACACCTAATAATTGGAATGTGAAAATGATTGATGAAAATTTTTTCACTTTTAAATATGATGACGCCGACCTCGTTGGCATTACTGCATTTACTGCTACTGCAACCCGTGCCTATGAGATTGCAAAAGTATTCCGCCAGAGAAAAATCCCGGTTGTTATGGGAGGGTTCCATACATCAATGCGACCTGATGAGGCATTAAATTATGTTGATGCGGTTGTAATTGGGGAGGCTGAAAATGTATGGAAAGATTTGATTGAAGATTTTGAAAAAGGTAACCTAAGAAGAATTTATAAAGGTTCTCCAGCAGACCTTGAACACCTTCCATTTCCAAGAAGGGAAATTTTTTCGGATAAGTATATTTTCGGCTCAATTGAAACAAGTAGGGGTTGTCCAATGGACTGCAAATACTGTTCAGTGAGTTCCTTTTATGGAAAGACTCAACGATTTAGACCGATTGATGATATAATCAGAGAGCTTAAACAAATTCCCCAGAAGAAGATATTCTTTGTTGATGATAATATACTTGGTTATTCTAATTCCGCAAAAGAAAGATTAAAGGACCTTTGCCGAGAAATGATTAAACAGAAGATTAAAAAGGATTGGTGGTGTCAGACTACTGTTGCCTTTGGAGAAGATGAGGAATTACTCTATCTTGCTAAAAAGAGCGGTTGCAGGATTGTTTTTATCGGAGTTGAGGCTGATGATATCCCTGCTCTAAAGTGTATCAATAAGAGATTGAATCTAAAATATGGAACGGATAAGATCGAAAGAATATTCAGGCGCATTAATGAGTATGGTATTGGTGTTATCGGTGCATTTATGTTTGGTATGGATACAGACACGATGAAGACAATAAAAGAAAGGACCGACTATATTCTAAGAAGCAATGCCAACGCAATCCAGATAACATACCTCACTCCTCTGCCAGGCACAAAACTTTTTGATGAATTATTAAAGGAGGGTAGAATTATTTACACAAGATTTCCCGAAGACTGGGAACATTATACATTTGCTGAAGTAACATACCATCCTCTTTCTATGACACCAGTTGAACTTGAGGGAGCACGAAATTTTGTAGTGAAAAAGATTTACAACTGGTTTTCAGTTTTTCGGAAATTTTTCAAAACCCTGTGGATAACAAAAAATTTTGTTTCAACTCTCTGGGCACTTTCATTCCATCTCTATCTCCGTAAGGCAACTATAAGAAGTCATCGCCTTGGCTTAAAAATATAATCACCAGATTAAAGCAATAACACCTGCAGAAAAACCGCTTGCCCCACCAACAAGCAAGACCTTCATTCCCGGGCTTAATCTCCCCTGTTCTATTGCAGTGCACAATGCAATAGGTATGCTTGCTGCACCAGTATTTCCATAACGGTCAACCGTAACCACGGTCTTTTCAAAAGGAATGTTCACCCGATTCAGGATATCCCGCATTATCTTTATCGTCACCTGATGGCCAATAACCAGATCAACATCTTCGGGGTTCCAGCCAACCCTTTGCATAACCTTTTTCATTAACGGTGGAATTTTTTCTAATGCAAGTTCCAATATCTTCTCGCTATCAGAAAGGAAATATGTAAGGTCAACATCCTCTGGATACCTTGGATACATTGTGCCATGAGCCATCACCACTGCAATCCTCCAGAATTCTCCATAGGTCTCAAAGCAAGAATCAAGGATTCCACATTTTTCCGATTCGCTCGGCACAATGATTGCTGCTGCACCACCATCGCCCAGGGTCAATCCTGCAGCCTTTAATTTTAAATCATCTTTTTTATTAATATCATAACTAACCCAATTAGTAATGACTTCTCCTGTAGTTACGAGTGCACACCTTGCTTTATTGCTTTTGATCATAGCATCAGCAATGTCCAGACCATTAATAAAAGAATTGCAGGCATTCTTCACATCAAATGCTGAGATTCCTTTTATTCCTAATTTTTCTGCCACAATATTCACTGTTGCTGGTTCTGTAATATCATGGTCACAGGCACAGAATAACAACAAATCAATATCTTCAGGCTTAATTTTTGCCTTTTTCAATGCCTTTTTTGCTGCTTTTGCGGCAAGATCTGAAGCATCCATCTTTTCCCTTGCCTCATGATGCTCTTTACAACCGGTCATCTTTGTAAGAATTCCATAAGGCAATCCAAATCGTTCTTTAAACTGCAATTTTTTTTCTATGTCAATCGTTCTTACAACCTCATCAGGAACATAGTAATCAATAGATAAAATCCTGCTCAACTGTCGGGCAAACACAAAACCTCCTTTCACCCCCTCTTTTCTCCCCCACTTAAAAGGGGGAGGAAAAGAGGGGTGTGTTTTAATTTTTCTCTCCTCTTTATCTAAAAAATTCCGGTGGTCTATCATTATCATTCAGTCGTTTCTTCAAAATATGCTCAATTGATTCAAATGATAGAGGTAGTTTATTATTATACACATTTAAAAATTCCTGGCGATATTCTTTTAGAATACATTTACTGCAGGGCTTTCCAAAATATTTATTGAGCCGCGCACGGACGAGATCTGGTTCTACAAGAATATTGCCCAGTGAAATTGGTAAAAAA
>Ga0207433_10004318_pt1 | contig 26285 bp, 24 predicted proteins | sample YelNatPaOPGAMG01_FD_187559 | JGI IMG/M metagenome (GOLD analysis project Ga0207433, IMG submission 187559) | Hot spring thermophilic microbial communities from Obsidian Pool, Yellowstone National Park, USA - OP-RAMG-01 (SPAdes) (version 3) | ecosystem: Environmental > Aquatic > Thermal springs... | reverse complement strand
TCTTTTACTTTGGGAAAAATTTTGCTCAAAATTTTTGCTACTCTTTTTCTGTTTTTTTCTGCACCTTCACAATAAACAATATAACTTTCATTTAAATTTTTAATTTTAGAAACAAAAATTCTTTTCCCATTCAAAAACGCTCCCTTTCCTCTTTTTGCAAAATAAAATTCGTTCAAAGCTGGAGCAAAAACCGCACCCAAAATTGGTTTTTTATCTTGAAAAAAAGCAATCGAAATTGAGAAAAAAGGATTTTGATTTGCAAAATTTGAAGAACCGTCTAAAGAATCCACAATCCACAAATTTTCTTTCCTCTTTTGTATTAAACCGGATTCTTCAGTCAAAATTGAATCTTTCGAAAAAAATTTTTCAATTTGATTTATGATGAATTTGTCTAAAATTTTATCGTATTTTGTAACCACTTCTTTGCTTTGTCCCCTCAAAGATATTAAAGATTTATCTTTTTTGAAAAAATTCAAAGCTTTTTTCCCGGCTGAAATTGTCAATTTTTTAATAAACTCTTCCCTATTCATGAATTTTTCTAAAAATTACTAAAAATCCAGTGTGAGCTACCATTCTGTCTTTTGGTCTTAAAGCAATTTTTCTTTTTTGCCATTCTCTTTGTAAAGTTTCAAAAATTCCTTCTAAATGAAAATCTTTTGAATACTCGTTTTCAACTTTTTCGGTCAACTCAAAAACTTGCAATATTGTTGGCAACCAACAAGCCAGAATTCCTTCTTCTCTTAAAATTTCTTTTATTTTTTGCAAATAATTCCATGGATTTGGCAAATCCAAAATTACTCTGTCAAAATCTTTCTCTTTAATCTCTTCTAAGTTTTGCTTTCTCAAAGTTAAACTTTTTATTTCTTCTATCTTTTTTTGATAAAACTCTTCAATGTTTTTCTTTGCGTTCTCTACCATATCTTCTCTTTCGTCTATTGAAACCACCTTCCCTTTTTCGCCAACCGCTCTAATTAAATACAAAGTCAAAGCTCCAGATCCAGTTCCAGTTTCCAAAACTTTCGCTCCTTCAAAAATGTCTGCCAAAACCAAAATTTGACCTGCATCTTTTGGATAAATAATTTGCGAAATCCTTTTTAATCTCTTCAAAACAAAGTCCTTTAAAGTGGGTTTTAAAATCAAAAGTTCCTCTCCTTTTGAAGAAACTACCCTCTCCCCCACTTTCTTTTTTAAAATCTCATCGTGCAACACTTTTCCTTTGTGAAACGAAAAAATTCCACCTTTTTTTAAAGTGATCAAATATTTTTTTTCTTTTTTGTCTTTTAATAAAACCAATTCTCCTTCTTTCATTTTTCTTTTAAATTTTTGATTTTTTCTTTTAGTTTACAAAAATTACAAATTTCTGTCACGGTCAAATAACCGCATTTTTTACAAGAAGATAATTTTTCAAGTTTTTCTTTTCTAAAAATTCTTTTTCTTTTTAAAAATCCCTTATAAAAATTTAAAACAGAAGATGGCATTCCCTCCTCTAATTCTTCGATAATTTTCTTGAAAAGAACATAACTCCCTCCTCTTAAGGGACAGCGATCTTTTAAATAAGGAATTTTTAAAATCTCGCAAAAGAGCTTTGTTTCTCTTTCAAAAGATAATGTTAAAGGTTTTACCTTTTTTTTTAAAGAATCTTCTTCTTTCAATACCGGGGTTTGCCTTCTTATGAAACCTTCTTGCCAAAAAATTAAAGATTTCAACAAAGAAGCAGCTTCATCGTTTAAAGTATGGCCTGTAACGATTACATCAAAATCTTTTGCCTCCCTGTTTAACAAATACCTTTTTATCATTCCGCAAACTCCGCAAATTTCTTTTTTTGAAATTTTGGCTGCCAATTTTAAATCAATTTCAATTTCATCTTTAAAATCCAAAATTTTCAATGGCAAATTTTCAATTTTGGCAAATTTCTCAACCGCTTTTTGAGATTTCTCTGAATAATCGTTTTCTTTAATTTGGCAATTAATGTGAAACAAAGTAATATTGTATCCCAAATCTTTCAAAACTTTTGCCAAAGCCATGGAATCTTTGCCACCAGAAATTGCCACCGCGATTTTATCTTTTGTCGAAAACATTTTAAATTTCTCAATCGTCTCTTTCACTCTTTTCCTAAAAAAATCCAAAAAGCAATCCAAACAAATCTTTAAATTGTAACTTCTCAAATGCACCCCTTCTTTAATTTTCTGACAAATTCTACACTTTAAAATTTTTGTTTTCTCAATCATTTTTTAATTAAAAATTTAACATCTTCTCTGCTCTTTACTTTTTTCGAATATTTTAAAATCAATTCTTTTACTTTTTCTAAAATTTCGTCTGAAACTCTACCTTGATAAAGCCTGATTAAAGCAGTTGGGCCAGGATAATTTTTCATTTTAACTATAAAATCTCCTTTTCTTTTTAGTTTTTCAAGTTTCAAATTTTCTTCGTGATTTCTCCCAATTATTATTTTTACATTTTCTTCAAAAAAGTGCCTTCCCAATTTTAAAGTTTCGACATCGTTTCCGTCAAATTCTGGATATTTTTCTAAAAGTTCTCTCAATTTTTTTCCAAATTCCAAATCAGTTAAAATGCAACCCCCTGAAGGTTGAGGATACCATTTTATTTTAAACTTTTTTGCCAGCTCAATCTGTCTTTTTCTCGACCTCCCTTGAATATCTAAAAGTTTTTCTCTATCAACCTTACCTTTTTTTTCTGGTATCGTTTCTTTCAAAAGTTTTGCCGAAAGTGGCCTCAAAAGATAGCCTTTTAAAGAAGATTCTTTTTCGATTAAATCTAAAGCTTTTTTGTTTTGACTCATTGGTCGCTCCTCCAAAACTTCGCCAGTAGCTACAAAATCAGCTTTTAATTTTTTCATTAATTGTTTTGTTTTTTTTAACATTAAAGTGTGACAATCCAAGCAAGGGTTCATCGAAGATCCGTATCCAAATTTTGGCTTTTTCACTACTTTTAAATGATCTTTCGAAAAATCGATCACTTTCAATCCCCATCCCAAATTTTCTGCAACTTTTTGAGCAATTTTTTCATCAAAAAAATAACTTTTAAAGAAAACCGGAATAATTTTTATTCCTTGCTCCTCCAAAACTTTTCCTGCCAAAATCGAATCCAAACCTCCTGAAAACAATAAAATTGCTTTTTTCACTTTAGACATAAAAACAGATTGCAGAATATCCCACAACTTGAAATTTATCGCCAAAAAAAGTGTCGCCTGAATTTTGATATTTTAAAAGTTTGGCTTTAGCTTTTTTTTGTTTTGAAATTTCCAAAATCGTTTTTATTGAATCTTGGGCGCAGGCAAAAGTTTCAACGTCTGGAAAATTTTCTTTTAGCTTTTCTATTGTCTTTGAAAATTCTTTTGGGTCGCACTTTAAAATTGATTCAATGGTTTCTGAATCAACTTTATTTGCAACGTCGTAAGGTGGATAATGCGACAAATCAGAGGAAGCAATTATCAAAGTGTCTTTTTTAGAAAAAGAATCCAAAATCGCTCTTGCCAACTCTTTCCAATCCTTATTTTCTGAACCAAATATTATTGGCACAATTTCAAAATCCTTCAAAACTTTCTGCAAAAATGGCAATTGGACTTCTAAAGAATGTTCGAATAAATGAGTAGAATCTTTGGTAAAAAATCTTTTTGAATGAGAAAGAATTTTTTGTGCCAATTTTTCGTTAACTCTTATTTTCCCCAACGGCGTTTCCCAAAATCCTTTTTCCCAAACAGAAACTCCGTCAAAATATTCATAATGGGAATCTCCAATCAAAATTACGTTTTTAAAATTTTTTCCAGAAATTAATTTGAAACCGTGCGCTGCTACAAACCCAGAAAAAACATAACCTGCATGAGGCAAAATCAACCCCAAAACCTCACCTTCGATTTCGGGAATTTTTACCTCTTTCAAAAAACTTTCAATCATTCTTTCGAGTTCTCTTTTTTCTTCAGGATAAAATTGACCTGCTACAGCAGAAAATCTAACTTTTTCTTCCATATTTTAATTTTACCATTTTTTAATGTAAAATTTGGGAATGGAGATTAAAAAAAATGTAAGCTTGAAAAATTATTCAACTTTTAAGATCGGAGGAAAAGCAAAATATTTTAGCGTAGTAAAAACTACCGAAGAAATTTTAAAGGCAATATCTTTTGCAAAAGAAAGGAAAGTTCCTTTTTTCGTATTGGGAGGCGGAAGCAATGTCTTGTTTTCTGATAATGGCTTTGAAGGGCTCGTAATAAAAATTCAAAATTCAAATCTCAAAATTCAAAATGAAAATTCAAAATTCAAAATTATTTGCGGGGCTGGATTCCCATTAATGAAATTAGTTTTTAAATCCTCGGAAATTGGAGCAACGGGATTGGAAAATTTAGCAGGAATTCCAGGAACTTTGGGAGGAGCGATTTGGGGAAATGCTGGGGCTTTTGGAAGGGAAATTGGAGATTTGGTGGAAAAAGTGAAAATATTGGAAGTTGGAAGCTCAAAGCTAAAAATTAAAGAATTGAAAAAAAAAGATTGTAAATTTGGGTACCGAGATAGCATTTTTAAAAAAAAGAAAAATTGTATTATTTTGGAAGCGACTTTAAGATTGAAGAAAGGAAATAAAAAAGAAATCGAAGAAAAAATAAAAGAATTTTTGAAATTAAGAAAGGAAAAACAACCTCTTGAATTTCCTTGCGCGGGTTCTGTTTTTAAAAACATTCCTGTAAAAGACTTACCCAAAAAAATTAAAGAAAAATTCAAAGATAAAATAAAAAACGGATTTTTGCCAGCAGGGTTCTTAATTGAAATTGCAGGTTTAAAAGGTTATCAAATCGGTAAAGCAAAAATTTCACAAAAACACGCAAATTTCATCGTAAATTTGGGAAATGCTAAATCAAAAGAGATTGTGGAATTGATTAAATTAGTAAAAGGAAAAGTTAAAAGAAAATTTGGTGTTGAATTAAAAGAAGAAATTCAAGTAATTATTCCTCCGCCCAAAAGTTCTTCTCCATTGTAAAAGACGACTGATTGACCCGGCGTGATTGCCCTTTGTGGCTTTTTGAAAACAACTCTATAAATTTTATTTTCTAAACGATAAATAGTAGCTTTAGCAAAATCTGTTCTGTAACGAATTTTTGCCTTCACTTTTAATGGCAATTTTGGTTCTTTTCCAGAAATCCAGTTAACATCTTTACAAAACAATTCTTTTTTTAAAAGATCTTTTCCGTTTCTTGTGACAATCAATAAATTTTTCTTTAAATCTTTTTCCAAAACCCAAAAAGGTCCTCCAGAAAGTCCAATTCCTTTTCTTTGGCCGATCGTGTAATACCACAATCCTTCGTGCTTTCCCAAAATTCTATAACCCTCTAATGCTCTAACATTGTGGAGAATTTTAGAATGTTTTTTTTGGTCCTTTTCAGAAATTTTTTCAACAATCAAACCAGATTTTCCTTTTAAATATTTTCTCAAAAAATCGTTAACAGTCTTTTCAATAAAACAAATTTCGACTGATTTTTTCGCTTTTAAAACCGGTAATTTAAATTTTCTTGCCAACCTTTCAACTTCTTCTCTAGTGTAATCTCCGATCGGAAATAAAATTCTTTTTAGTTGCTCTTGATTTAGCATCCACAAAAAATAGCTTTGGTCCTTGTTTTTATCTTTTGCTCTTAATAAAATGCGATCCGAATGGTCCAAATTAACATTCGAATGCTCCGAATATTCGGATAATTCGGATGTCATTGGTAGATTAGAATCGCTTTGACGTAAACGCGCATAATGACCCGTTGCTACAAAATCAGCACCCAAACTCAAGGCTTTCTCTAATAAAAGCCCAAACTTTATTTCTTTGTTGCAAAGAACGCAGGGATTTGGAGTTTTTCCTGTTTTGTATTCTTTTAAAAAATAGTTAATAATTTTCATTTTAAATTCTTTTCTCAAATCTAAAACTAAAAATGGAATTTTCAAAATTTTAGCTACTCTCCTTGCTCTTTCTTCACTTTCTAAAAAATTTTTTGATTCTCCCAATTTCATAAAAATGCCTAAAATATCAAATCCTTCTTTTTTCAAAAGGGCTGTGGCGACTCCAGAATCTATCCCTCCTGAAATTGCACAGATTATTTTTTTTGCCATTTTTTGAAACCTTCTTTAATTTTGTAAATTTTTTCTGCTTTTTCGAGTTCTTTTAAATCAATTTCTTCAACCAAAATCCCTTCTTTTTTATCGTCCAATCTTTTTGTTTTCGACGGAAAAGGATGAGCAATTTGAGTTTGACCGATTAGTTTTTTATTCTTTGGAGTTTTTCCAACCGCATTCACAAAAACTAAAAAAATTTCATTCTCGAATGCTCGAGCCTGACACAAAGAGTTTACCCTTTCAATTTCACCCTTGTAAGTCGAAAGTTGACAACTTTCTCCAAAAAACCAATAACTCGGACAAAAAATTAATTTCACTCTTTCTTTTATTAACTCTCTAAAAACTTCGGGAAAAGCCAAATCCCAGCAAATTAAAATTCCAAATTTTCCGTACTTGGTATTAAAAGCAGAAACTTTTTTCCCAGCTTTCAAATATTTTTTCTCTTGAGCAATCAAATGAATTTTCGAATACTTTCCTTTAATTTTTCCTTTTTGATCGAAAAAATAAGCACTATTGTAAAAATCATTTTCCTCTTTTTCGATGAAAGAACCGGGGCAAATATTAATTGAATATTTTTGAGCCAATTTTTGAAAATGATTTTTATATTTTCCTTCAAAATCAAAAAATTCTTTCTTTCCTGCAGTAGGAGTGACCGAGACTTCAGGAAAAACAACAATTTCAGCTTTCTCTCCTTTTGCAATTTGAATAAATTTTTCCATTCTTTTCAAATTAATCTCGGGTCGGAAAGGCTCAATTTTAAATTGAACCGCAGCTATTTTAATTTTCATATTATCTTAACAAGCTTTCTACAATGAGAAAGGAAATATAAATGAAAAGTAAAAACAAGGCTTCTTTCTCTGTGATTTTTTTCTTGGTGCTTAAAAAGAAAAAGAAAAATAAAGAAGACAAAATTAAAAAGATTCTTGCAACCTCAAAATGAGAAATCTTTGAAATTTCAATAGGACAGAACAAAGAAACTATCCCCAAAACTAAAGTGGAACAAAAAACTACAGAACCCATTAAATTTCCTAAAACTACCCACCCTTGATTTTTTCTGGCAGCGACCACGCTTAAGTAGGTTTCTGGTAAAGCGTTCCCCAACCCTACTATTAAAATTCCAACTAAAATTAGAGGTAGCTTGAAATGTTCTGAAAAAAACTGAGCAGAGATTACTATTCCTTGAGCAGCAAAAACTAAAAGAATGATTCCCAAAAATATTTTTGCCAAATTTTTCAAAACAAAAGTTGTTTTCTCTTTAAAAGTAATTTCAATTTCTTGGTAATCTTTTTCAAACCTCTCTTTTTCAGAAAAAAGCCAAAGAAAGTAAAAAATTAAACAAAGGAGTAAAATAATTCCCTCGACCCTTGATAATATTCCATCATAAATTAAAAACAAGGGTAAAATTGCAGAAAAGATTGTAAAAAATGAAGATTGACGAACAGTTCTGCTTTCAAGTTTTAATTCTCTATTACCAAACAAAACTGCCAAAGAAACTGTTAAAGTTAAATCAACGATATTTCCTCCAGCAACATCTCCCAAAGATAGTTCTGGGATTTTTTTTAAAATTGATACAATTCCAACAAAAAGGTCGGGTATGGTTGTAGGAAGGGCTATTGCTAAAAAAGCAATCACAAATTCTTTCCAACCCAAAATTCTACCAACTTTAATTAAAGTTTTAATTATCAAATCTCCAAAAATAAAGAAAACAAAACAACTTGCAACGAAAATCAAAATGTAAAAGAGAGCTTGAAGCATTGTTTAAATTATAAAAAATTTTTTAAATTTTTTTCAAAAAATAAAAAAATTCATAAAAAATTCCTAATATCAAAACAAAAATCAGCGAAAAAATCAAAATTTTTTCAGTTTTTGTTTTTAAATTTTCAAATTTTGATTTTTGCTCTTTGGATTCTAATTTTTGAATTTTGTATTTTATCGCCAAAATGAAAATCCCGTTTATAGCAAGCATTACTGACCCCACAAAACTGATTACAGAAATGAAATTTTTTATTCCAAGAAAATAAAGAAAAAGCGCAGGAAAAGAACTTAAAAAGAAAGCAAAGTTTTTATTTAATTTCAAGTCATACCAAAAAATTTTTTTTAAATTTAAAGAGAGAGCAACGAAAGAAGTAAAAGTGGCTAAAATTCCAAAAATTAACAAAAGAAAAGTGCTTTTAGTTTGGCCTAAAATTTCTTTTAATCCAGATATAGAATTTTCAGATACTTTTTCTCCTGAAATTCCTAAAATCAAATAAATGAAAAAAATATAAATTAAGGCCGAAATTAAAATTGAAAGAGGAACAATCTTTTTTAACAATTCTTTTCTCTTTCCCAGCATCTCCTCTACTTCTGGAATTAGGTCTGCTCCCCAAAGAGAAAATAAAATAGTACCGTAGGGAAGAAAAATTTGAGAAAAATCTGCCGAAGGAAAAAGGTAGTTTAAATTTATTTTTTTAAAATTTTCGAAAAAAATTAAAAATAAAACAAGAAAAAATCCTAAAAATCCTAAAAATTCGATTTGCTTAATCAAAAAAATGTCAAAAAAAATGAAAATTGCTCCAACGAAAAGGTAAATTAAAACCCAAAAGGATTCTCCATAACTAAAAAAGGGGTGAAATAATTCTTTTAAAAAACTCCCGCCAACAATCAAGTAGGCTAAATTTGAACCAAGGGCTCCTAAAATTGCAAAAAGGAAAGAAAGTTTTGCCAAAGGTTTGCCCAAATAAAATTCAACAAAGCCGGGAAATCTTTTTAAATCCGGAGTTTTTAATGAAATTTCAGCAAAAAAATAATGAATCAAAGCTACAAAAGTTCCCAAAATTAAAAAATAAAGAGCTATTATCGGAAAGCCAACTTTTGAGGTAATATAAGGCAACCCAAAAACCCCCACTCCAATAATTGTGCCACACAAAACTGAAAGGGGAAAAACAATTGTTTTCAAGGTTTCAAGATTCATTAAAGCTTTAAAAAGAAAAGCCTGCTTCTAAGGCTTCAAGGTTTTCCTTTTGATATTTTTCTGGAATCATTTTTTTTATTCCATCCAAAAGAGAATCTTTTTTAAGAGGTAAAAATTTTTTATTCAAAGAATATCCTAGTAAAAACACTCCTGATAAAACTTCTTTTTGGAACTTTTCTTGGCAAATTTTTGAAGCTGGCAAAATCTCAATTTTTTTTGTGAATTTTTTTAAAGATTTTAAAACTTCTTCTTTTTCTGGAACGTTCTTTCCAGGAATAGGAATTATAGTTTCGTTAATTAAAAATTGAGTTTTTAAAGACGCGTAATATAGAGCTTTTTTAGCTTCTTGGAGTTCCAAAGATAAAATCAAATCTGCATTGGCTTGAGAAACCAAGGGCGAGAAAACTTTTCTTCCAAATTTCAAATGAACTTCTACCGAACCTCCTCTCTGGGATAATCCGTGAAGCTCTGACCATTTTACTTTCAAATTTTCCTTTAAGGCCGAAAAAGCTAAAATTCTGAGCAAGGTCAATTGTCCTTGTCCACCTACTCCGTTAATGATAATGTTGAAACTTTCTGGTTTCATTGTTTTTTCTTTTTTAGCAAAGCGCATTCACCTTTGGCGATGATAACTGCACTTTCTTTTTTTTCTAAAAATTCTTTGAGAGTTTCTTCGAATTCTTTTTGATTTTGAGTTTGGTCTATTTCTTTCACGTTTTTAATTCCGCATGCTTTAACAATATCTAAAATTTTAATTCCTTTTGTTCCCGGATGAGGCTGGTGGCCAGTCATTCCAGTGGTTTGGTTTTCCAAAATTATAATCAGGGGGTTGGATTCGTTAAAAACAGTATTAATTAAAGCAGGAATTGAAGCGTGGAAGAAAGAAGAATCTCCAGTAAAGCAAATTACTTTTTGAGAGCTTGCCTTTGAAATTCCGTGTGCCAACCCCATCGAAGAACCCATACAATACAAGTAATCTTGCAAATTTATTGCATCGTGAGAAAAGAGCATGTAACAACCAATTTCTCCTCCAAAAATTACTTCATTAACATTAACCACTTTTTTAAGCGCATTAACAACGCTCCAATAAGGACAGCCGGGGCAGAGAATGGGAGGCCTTGGAGTAATTTGAACTTTTTCGAATTCTTTCAAATGTTTTAGATAATCAAAAGAGGTTTTTTTATTTAAAATTTTTGAAATCGCAAACTCAACGTACTCAGGTTTTAACTCACCAATTTGCGGCAAAATTGCTTTTCTTTTACTAGACCAAATTCTACCGCCTTCAATTTCTTCTCCTTTTCCTAAAATTTCAATTTTCAATTTTGCCCTTTGAGCTATCGTTAAAATTTCTTTTTCAAGATAAGGTTCTAATTCCTCAACAATTAAAACTCTTTTCGCTTCGTTTAAAAATTTCAAAATTTTTTTCTCTGGCAAAGGATAAATAAAACCCAATTTCAAAATTGGCAAATCTAATTTTAATCTTGAAAGGGCTTCTTGAACTAAAGAAAAAGAAATTCCGGAGGTTATAATTCCAAGATTTTTCGTTTTTCCCTTGAAAATTTTATTTAAATTTGATTTTTCTGCCTCCTTTTTTATTGCTTCGATTTTATCTAAAAGTTGTTTTTTCATTTCCAAAACGCGGGGCGACATCGTAGAAAACCTTTTTGGATCTTTTTTGAAAAATCCTTTTTTTTCTTTGAGATTTATTTGGTCACAAATTAAAATCCCTCCTTGATGGGAAGCTCTTGTAGTAGACCTTATCAAGATAGGAATTTTGTATTTTTCAGAAATTGAAAAAGCAAACTTTGTAAATTCTTTAAATTCTTGAACGTCGCAAGGTTCCAAAGCTGGAATTTTAGCCGATTGAAAGTAAAATCTTGAATTTTGTTCAGATTGAGCCGAGCTCCAGCAAGAAGGGTCGTCTGCTACAACTATTACCATCGCCCCTTCCACTCCGGTGTACATTAATGTATGCACAAAATCTGAAGCTACGTTCAACCCAAAATTCTTCATCGCTACTAAAGATTTCAGCCCACAAAGTGCTGCTCCTGCGGATACTTCTGTCGCTACTTTTTCGTTGGTCGAAAATTCAAAATGAAAAGAGGGTTTTATTTTTTTAATCTCCTCTTTTAAAGCAAAAAAAATATTTCCAATCTCAGAAGCAGGAGTCCCAGGATAAGTGGAAACAAAATCCACATCAGCTTCTAGTGCTCCTCTACAAATAGCTTCATTTCCCAAGGAAATAATTTTTTCTCCTTTTTTTGAAAATAAAATTTCTTTCATAAAAATTTGTGTGCGCCCGGGTGGGATCGAACCACCGACCCCCCGCTTATAAGGCGGATGCTCTACCACTGAGCCACGGGCGCAATTTTACTAAAATCCTAAGTTCTAAATACTAAATTCTAAACAAAATTACAAATTCTAAAATCCAAATCCTAAACATTTTTTCAAATTTAAAATTTGGAATTTTGAATTTTGTTTAGAATTTCGAATCTCTGATTTAGAATTTCGAACTTAGAATTTAGCATATTAAGTTTTAAGTTGCAGTTTTGACTTTTGACTTTTGAGTTTAATTTAATTTTATTCTTTTCTTGAAATTTTTTCAAGGTATCTTGAAATTAAAACCACAACGAAAGTAATTAAAATCGCATATAGGAATTTTCCCACTAAAGCGCTCGTTTTTTTGGGTAATAAAGTATCAAACAAACTTTTTATTGCTTCGTTCCAAGCCAAAGAAGCTACTAATCCAAAACCTGCCAAAACAAAAGTTAGCATTTTTTCTTTAAAGGCTTTTTGTGTCTCTTTAACTTCTTTTTTAAATTGTTCCACTATTTTCTCTGGCATTTAAAAATTTGGCTCAATCGATTTTTGTTTTTTAAATTAAATTTTTTTGAAAAAATACAAATTAAGCAAACTAAAAACAAAATAGAAACTTAAAACGGAAATTACTCCTCCCCAAATGCCCAAAAAAGGAATTAAAATTAAATACAAAAGAATTTTTAGTCCTTGAGAAACAAAATTAATGATGTAAAGTTCTTTTTTCTTTTGAGCGGCAACCAAAGCTGTGCCTAAAAACCAAAAAGGAGAAGTTAACAAAAATATAGCAAAAATTCGAGAATAAAAAATTGACTCTATGTATTTTGGAAAGAAAATTTTATACAAAATTGGGGCAAAAAAATAATATGTCAAAAAAATTAAAATGGCAATTGGAAAAAGTTTTAAAAACTTTTCAAAGATATTCTTTTTTATTTTAGAAATATCTTTTTGCGACATTTTTGGTAAAGCCAAAGTTGAAAAAGGAATCAATTCTCCAATCCTTTCAATTACTCTTAAGGAAAAGGTGTAAATCGCAACTGCTGTCGCCCCTGCAAAATGCCAAAGTAAGACATAATCTAATTGTTGGGATAATGATTGAGGAAAATATATTAAAGTTAAATGCTTTCCAAAAGAAATAACTTCTTTGTCTTCTTCTGAATTTCTGTTAATTTCTTTTCGAGTTTTCAACCAAAATAAAAAAGTGGCAAAAACAAAAGAAAAGTAAAAAGCGAAAACACTAAAAATTACGGTGGGCTTGACAATTAAAATAACGACAAAAATAAAACTTGCTAAAAGATTGTGAATGGCAAAATATTTATTTTGCAAATCGAAACGTTCTCTCCCCTGCCAAACGTCAACGTAAAGAGAAAAAAGAGCAAGCAAGGGTAAAAAAATGCCTGCCCATAAAAAACCAAAGCCTAACTCAAAATTTTTTTTAAAAAAATAATATCCAGAAATTAAAAATAGAATAAAAAACAAAACAATGCCGAATTTTAATTTTTCTTTTTCGCAAAGAAAAAAAGTTTTTTCCTTTTTTTGGGCGATCGCCCTTACTAAAGCAGTATCCAAACCTGGCAAGGTTAAAATTGAAAAAATAGCGCAAAGAGAAATGATGTATTGGTAGGCGCCGTAAACTTCTTTTGAGGCAAATCTTGAAAAGAAAAATAAAACTAAAAAAGAAGCAAAAAAACTTATTGTCCGTCCAAAAATCCACCAAAAACTTCCTTTCAAAACATAATTTATATCGGTTTTAAAAATTTTGGACAAAAAAAATAAAATTTTTGAAAATTTATTTTTCATTTTTGATTAAAATTTCCCTCTTTTTTTTACCCAAAATTTTAAATTCAAGCCAAAAAGTTTCTTTTGGTAAAATTTTTTTAATTTTTTCTGCCCACTCAATGGCGACTATATTTTGGGAATCAGAAATAATCTCTTTGAATCCCAAATCTAAAATTTCTTTTTGTTTTTGAATTCGATAGCAATCGAAATGATAAAAATAATTTTTCGATTTTGATTTTTTATTTAAAAAAGCGTGTTTTCTCATTATAATAAAAGTGGGGCTAATAATTTTTTCTTTAATCCCCAAACTCTTGGCAAAACCTTTCAAAAACGTTGTTTTGCCTGCCCCCAAATTTCCTTTTAAAGCTAAAATTTTGGAAGTGTTTTTTCTTGAAATTAAAATTTTGGCAATTTTTTTCGCAAAATTTTTTGTTTGAGAGGGTGAGTTTGAAATAAATTTCATTGTTGGTTAAAATTATAACAAAATGGAAACAGAAAAGTTAGAGGAGTTAAAAATTCCAAATTCTAAAGAATTGGAAGAAAAAATAAAAAATCTTTCTCAATACAAAGAAGAGTTAGAAAAAGTTTTGCAAAAAGAGATAACTTTACTTTTTCAAGTTTTAATGGGAGGGGCGGTAATTTTGAAAACTTCTGATGTTCATTTGGAACCAAAAAGAGATTTTGCTCAATTGAGAGTAAGACTAGACGGCATTTTGCACGATGTAATAAATTTCAATTTAAAAGTTTATAAACTTTTGCTTTCAAGGTTAAAATTGATGTCCGGATTGAAATTAAACATCGTTGATAAACCCCAAGACGGAAGGTTTTCAATTATAGTAGACAGGGAAATTGAAGTGAGGGTTTCTTCTTTACCATCCGAATACGGAGAAACGATTGTAATGAGACTTTTGGATCCAAAAAGTTTGTTAAATCTTGAAGATTTAGGCTTGAGAAAAGATTTGCTGGAAACCTTGGAAAAAGAAATTAAAAAACCAAACGGAATGATTGTGGTTACAGGACCTACGGGCTCTGGAAAAACTACTACTTTGTACGCAATTTTAAGAAAAATTAAAAGTCCTGAAATAAAAATCATCACCCTAGAAGATCCGATAGAATACAAACTTGAAGGAATCGTCCAAACCCAGGTTAACCCCAAAAAGGGATACGATTTCGCAAATGGACTGAGAGCAATCGTAAGGCAAGACCCTGATGCAATTTTGGTTGGAGAAATTCGCGATTTGGAAACTGCAAGCATTGCTTTACAAGCAGCTTTAACAGGACACTTAGTGCTTTCAACTTTGCATACAAACGACGCTGCGGGAACTGTAGCCAGGTTGATTGCCTTGGGAGAAAAACCGGTAAACATTGCCCCAGCCTTAAATTTGGCCATAGCCCAAAGATTAGTGAGAAAAGTTTGTAAACATTGCAAAAAAATGGAAATTCCAACAGAAAAAGAAAGAGAAAAAATTAAAAAAGCTTTTGAAATTATAGGGAAGAAAGCGCCTTTTTTTGATAAAATTCCAAAAGCCGAAGGTTGTAAAGAATGCAATTTCACTGGATACAAAGGAAGAATGGGAATTTATGAATTCTTTTTAGTTGACGAAGAAATGGAAAATTTCATTTTAAAGGAACCTTCGATTGCGGACATGAGAAAGAAAGCAATTGAAAAAGGAATGGTACCTATGTATCAAGATGGACTCTTGAAAGTTTTGGAAGGAATTACTACAATAGAAGAAGTAGAAAGGGTAGCAGAACCCATTTTTTAATTTAAAAACATGGCAGGACATTCTCACGCCAAAAAAGTAAGAAAAACAAAGGAGACTGACGCCAAAAAAAGAAGTCAGATTTTTTCTAAAATGACAAGATTAATTGAAGTGGCAGTAAGGCAAGGAGGAGCTAATCCTGAGACGAACGCAAAATTAAAAGTAGCCGTTGAAACTGCGAAATCTTACAACGTCCCGATGGAAAACATTGAAAGAGCAATAAAAAGAGCCTCTGGAGAAGAAGGAAAAGAAAAGTTAGAGGAAATTTCGTTTGAAATAATAGGAAGCCAAGGAGTAGGAATAATTGTCGAAGGAATTACTGAAAACAAAAACAGAGCCTTAAACGAGTTAAAACAAACTCTTAATCGTTTTGGGATGAAGTTGGCATCAGAAGGAAGCGTTAAGTGGATGTTTGAAAGAAAAGGATGTATCAGCTGTGATTTGGAAAAGCAAAACGAAGAATGGAAAGACAAAGAAAAATTAGAAATGGCCGCAATAGAATCTGGAGCAGAAGATCTTTATTGGGAAGAGGGAAACGTTTTAGATATTTATGTTGACCCTAAAGATTTAGACAACGCAAAAAAAACTTTGGAAGAAAGAGGAATAAAAATTGATTCTGCAACTTTAGATTGGAAACCAAAAGAAAGAGTTGAAGTTTTAGAAAAAGAAAAAGAAACTTATCTCAAACTTTTTGAAGCCTTAGACGAAACCGATTTTGTTCAAGAAATTTACTCAAATTTAAAAATTTAAAAATAAAAACTCCACCAAGGTTTTTTGTTCTCTTTTAATTTTTCTATTTCTTCTTTTTGGGCTGAAATTTCAATTTCTTTTTGAATTTTTATTGGAAAAATTCCTAAAATTTTCCTTTCTTGAGTAAATTTTATCAACCAAAGGGCTTTTTCATCTCCCAATTTTAATTTCATTTCTAAGTTTAGAGGATCTTGAATTTTTAATTTTTCAAAAAGTTCCTCGGGACTAATTTTTATTTCCCTTCCTTCAAACAACAGTTTTTCTTTTTCTATCGAAAGATTCCCTTCCACTTCTCCCATTTTTTCTCCTTCTTTTAGTATTATTTTTTCTGGGTTAACTAAAATTTTTATTTCTCTCTCCCCTACTTTTTTTATAAAAATTTTTTCTTTTTCAAAGCTTATTTTTTCTCCATCAATTTCAACCCTTCCTGGTTCAAAATTAATTCTGTTTAATATTTTTGAAATATCTTCGAGCGAAATTTCGTTTTTTTCTTTTATTTCTTTTTTAATTTCTTCTATTTTATTTTCTTTGAATCTCGGATTTTCTGTCAAACTTTTTTCGCAATCTTCCTCTGTCTCAAAAACATAAAGACCCTTTCGCATAAAATAACCACAAAAAGTTTTGGGACCCTGACATTTTAAATTCGTTTCATCATACCAAAAATATTCTTTACAAATTATTGGTTTTGCAACGTTCTCTTCTGGTTCAATAGTAATTATTGAACCTGAACAACTGTTCACTTTTATCCATCCAGAAGGAACGTCGCAAGGACTAGGAAATTCTTTGCATTCACCAGTAACTGGATTTTTTGCAGGAGTAATTACTTGAACGCAAATTTTGTTTTTATCTAAATCTATAATTGCGTTTTCTTTGGCCAAACAAAGCACTCCCAAGCCTGTTAAAATAATTATGAACGAAAATTTAATTAAAAAAATTTTTTTCATGGATTTTTTATTTTCGGGAATGTGGGAGTCGAACCCACCGTCTCCTGGTCCCGAACCAGGCGTGTTACCGCTACACCAATCCCCGTTTTTTAAATTTTAAATAATAAAATAAAAAATGTCAAGTTTTTACTTTAAATTTAACTTTAAAAAATTTACTTGATTTTTGAGTTCCAAAAGAGTAAAATTTTCAAATGAACAAAAAATATACCTCCCCTTTTGTTGAAGTTGCAAAGAAAGTTTGCCCTGCAGTAATTACGATTATAATTTCAAAGTATTTACCAAAAGTTGAAGGGTTTTATTTTTTCCCTTTCGAAGAAGAAGATCTTATTTTTCCAAAATTTAAGGATGAAAAAGAAAAAACAAAAATTGGAGGAGGGTCGGGATTTATTGTTTCTGAAGACGGTTTTGTTTTAACCTGCGCTCACGTAGTTGCAGACCCTGAAGCAGATTATACCGTTATTGTTTCTCCAGAAGAAAAATATTCAGCTCAAATTTTGGCAAGAGATTCTTTAATCGATGTTGCAGTTTTAAAAATTGAAAGGAAAAATCCTTTTCCCTGTTTGGAGCTTGGAGATTCAGATAAAATTGAATTGGGAGAGGAAGTTTTGGCAGTAGGAAACCCACTAGGAGAATTTGAAGATACCCTTTCTGCTGGAATCGTTTCGGGCTTATCAAGAAAAATCACAGCTTTTGCAGGCAAAAAAGGAACCACTTTGAGGGGTTTAATTCAAACTGACGCAGCGATTAATCCTGGAAACTCTGGAGGACCTTTGGTGAATATGGAAGGAAAAGTAATCGGAATTAATACCGCGATGGTTTTTGGAGCAGAAAACATTGGTTTTGCGATTCCGATAAATTATGCGAAAAAAATTTTAGAGGAAGTAAAACTTTACGGAAAAATAAAAAGACCGTTTTTGGGAATTAGATATATTATTTTAAACGACGAAATTTCAAAGTTTCAAAGGCTTCCCGTAAATTATGGAGCCTTAATTGTAAGAGAAAGGTTTGGAGAGGTTGCGATTATAGAAGGTTCTCCCGCAGAAAGAGCGGGGTTGAAAGAGTATGATATAATTTTGGAAGTTGACGGAGAAAAAATCACCCAAGATAAAACCTTAGCTGACATTTTGGCTCAAAAAAAGACTGACCAAGAAATTGAACTTTTAGTTTTGAGGGGGAAAGAAAAAATTAAATTGAAAGTAAAACTCAAAGAAAAAGAATAAATTTTTTCAGAAATTTTCTCTCTATGGATGAAATAAAAATTGTTGGAGCCAAAGTCCACAATTTAAAAAACATTTCTCTTTCCATTCCCAAGAACAAATTGGTGGTAATTTGCGGTGTTTCTGGTTCTGGAAAATCTTCTTTGGCTTTTGACACTCTTTATGCCGAAGGGCAAAGAAGGTATGTTGAGAGTTTATCTGCTTACGCAAGGCAATTTTTGGGAGTGATGGCAAAGCCAGATGTAGAAAAAATTGAAGGAATCTCGCCCGCAATTTCGATCGACCAAAGAAAAGGAGGAAGGAATCCTCGTTCTATTGTGGGAACGATGACTGAAATTTATGATTATTTAAGGTTGCTTTTTGCTAAGTCGGGAACGGTTTTTTGTCCAAATTGTAACGTTGAAATTAAATCTCAAACCACGGACCAAATTATAGAGCAAATTTTAAAGCTTGAAAGGGGGAAAGAAATTTTGATTTTGGGACCTGTAGCCAGAAAGAAAAAAGGACTTTTCGAAGGAACCTTTCAAGAAATTCAAAGAATGGGATTTTTAAGAGTAAGAATTGACGGGATAATTTACAGAATTGAAGAAGCCCTAGAAAAGAAATTGGAAAAATACAAACAGCACGACATCGAGGTGGTAGTAGATAGAATAGTTTTAGATCAAAATTTGGACAAAGAAAGATTAGCCGATTCAATAGAAGTGGCCTTAAAAATTGGAAAGGGAATTTTAACAATACTTATTCCTCAAGAAAAAAAAGAATTAATTTTTTCAAAGCTTTTTGCCTGTCCTATTTGCGGATTTTCAATCCCAGAATTAGAACCGAGGCTTTTTTCTTTTAACTCTCCCATTGGAGCTTGTCCTGAATGTCAAGGATTGGGAGAAAAATTAATCGTCGACCCTGATTTGGTAATTCCAGATAAAAATTTATCTTTGGCAGACGGAGCAATATTACCTTTTGCAAAAGCTTCTCATAAACTCGGAAGGCAAGGATATTTTTGGTATTTGTTAAAAGATTTTGCCCAGAGAAATAATGTAAATTTGTATACCCCTTTGAAAGAATGGGATAAAGAAACTTTGGACCTTTTGCTTTACGGAGATGGATACTTTGAAGGAGTGATTCCTTTTTTGGAAAGAAAATACAGGGAAAGTGAATCAGAATACACAAAAGAAGAAATTGAACAATACATGGTAGAAAAGGTTTGTGAAGTTTGTGAAGGAAAAAGATTAAGAAAGGAAGCTTTTGCAGTCAAATTTTTGGGTTTTAGAATCGATGAAATTTGCGAAATGGAAGTTGGGAAAATAAAAAAAATTTTCGAAAAGGTTGTAAAAGGAAACTTGGAAAACCTCCCAAAAGAAAAGAAAAAAGTAGCAAAAATCATTGGAAAAGAGATTTTAAACAGAACTAATTTTTTGATTGATGTTGGTTTGGATTATTTGACTCTCTTTAGAAAAGCAGACACTTTGTCTGGTGGAGAGTTTCAAAGGGTAAGATTGGCCACCCAATTGGGTTCTAAACTTTCAGGGGTTCTCTACATTTTGGATGAACCTTCAGTGGGACTTCATCCAAGAGACCAAGAAAGATTAATTTTAACTTTAAAAAAATTGAGAGATTTGGGAAACACTTGCATTGTCGTAGAACACGACCCAAACACAATCTTGTCTTCAGATTGGATAATTGAAATTGGGCCTGGGGCTGGAAAAAAAGGAGGAAAAGTTGTTTTTGAGGGAAAACCTGAAGAGTTGTTGAAATCTGAAACTATTACTGGAAAATATTTATCCCAAAGAGAAAAAGTTGAAATTGAAGAAAAATTTTTGGAAAGGCCTGAAAAATTTTTGATAATAAAAGGAGCTAAAGAACACAATTTAAAAAACATCGAGGTTAAAATTCCATTAGAAAGGTTCGTTTGTATTAGTGGTGTCTCGGGCTCTGGAAAATCGACTTTAGTTTGCGATATTTTAGTTCCTGCTTTAATGAAAAAATTTTACAAAAGTAAAGTTTCACCAGGAAAGCACGATAAAATTTTGGGCACCCAACACATTGACAAAGTGATTGTCGTTGACCAGTCTCCTATTGGAAGAACCCCAAAATCAAACCCGGCAACTTACGTTGGTTTTTTTTCACAAATTAGAGAACTGTTTTCAAAAACTGTTGAAGCGAAAAAAAGAGGCTATCGATCGGGAAGGTTTTCTTTTAACGTTGAGGGAGGAAGGTGCGAGTATTGCCAAGGACAAGGACAAATTAAAATTGAAATGTATTTTTTGCCAGATGTGTACGTTGAATGCCCAGAATGTAAAGGAAAGAGGTACAATAAAGAAACGCTGGAAATAGAATATAAAGGAAAAAACATTGCTGAAGTTTTGGAAATGACCGTGGACGAAGCTCTCAAATTTTTCAAAAACATTCCTCCTGTATATCAAAAACTAAAGCTTTTGCAAGAAGTGGGCTTGGGATATTTGGAGTTAGGACAACCCGCTCCCTCTCTTTCTGGAGGAGAGGCTCAAAGAATAAAATTAGCAAGAGAGCTTTCAAAAAAAGAAACGGGAAAAACTCTTTATGTTTTGGATGAACCTACCACGGGTTTGCATCCTGACGATATCAAAAAACTTTTGAAGGTTTTGAGAGAATTAGTAAAAAGGAAAAATACCGTCTTGGTGGTAGAACACAATTTAGATGTAATAAAAAATGCAGATTGGATAATAGATTTGGGACCTGGAGGGGGAGAAAAAGGAGGAGAAATTGTCGCACAAGGTTTTGTTGAAGAAATAATTAAAAACCCAAAATCTATTACTGGAAAATTTTTAAAGGAATACTTAGCTAAAAGTGCCTAAACCAAATTTGAAAGGTTTTTAAAAGAATTTTTAAATCTAAAATTAAAGAGCGATTTTTAATGTAATAGAGGTCGTACTCAAACTTTTTCAATGAATCTTCGACCGACCTTGCATAACCAAAATTAATCTGTGCCCATCCAGTAATTCCAGGCTTAACAATATGCCTGAACTCATAAAAAGGAATTTTTTCTTTTAAAATTTCAACAAATTCTGGTCTTTCTGCCCTAGGACCCACCAAAGACATTTCTCCTTTCAAAACGTTAAACAATTGAGGAATTTCGTCTAAATGAAATTTTCTTAAAATTTTTCCAACTTTGGTTACTCTTTCATCTTCAACTTTTGCCCATTGGACCCCTGTTTTCTCTGCATCCTTTTTCATTGAACGAAATTTTATTAGTTTAAAAATTTTATTATTTTTGCCAACCCGCTCTTGTAAATAAAAAACAGGCCTTCCATCTTCAATAAAAATTAAAAAAGGAATCAAAATCCAAAAAGGAAAAAACAAAATTCCAAAGATTAAAGACAAAATTACATCTAAAATTCTTTTCAATTTATCCTCTAAATTCCTTTTTTTTACCTTCAAAAACCATTCTTCAGAAATTAAATTTGCGGGAATTTTTTTGAAAATCATTTCGTAAAATTCGTCCAAGGTAAAAAGTAAAACGTCTTTTTTGAGATAATCTCTCCAAGGAAAATCCTTTTTATCAAAAACGATAATTTCTGAATTTTCTTTTTCATTTGAAACTCGAAAGCCGAAAGCAGGGTTTTCCTTTAAAAAAGATTTTAATTCCTCAACCTCTTTTCCTTGTCCTGCGAAAAAAACTTTTCTCAAAAAAGTTTTTGAAAATATAAAGTAAAAAACCTGACGCCACAAAAACAAAAACAGAATAAAAATTACAAAAAACAAAAAAAGGTTAGTTTTGGGCGAAATTTGAAAAATTGGGTAAAAGAAATAAAAAAGGAATAGAGAAATAAAAAAACAAATCAAAAAAGGAACAAATGATTTTGAAAGAAATTCTCTTTGAGGGAAAAACTGATATAAGTCAAAAATGTAAAAAAATAAAAGAAAGAAAAAAAGCAAAACGGAAAAAGAAAAAAAATGGAAATAAAAAAGTGAAAAATCAAACTTGAAATATCTCAAAAAGAGGGTAAAAAAGAGAGAAAAATAAAAACAAAAAATATCTCCAAGAACTAAAATTATTCTTTTCATTTGGAACTTTTGATTTTTTGTTTTATTTTTTCTATTGATTCAGGATTTGCTAAGGTAGACAAATCCCCTAGTTCTTCTTGAGTAAACAATCTTTTTAAAATCCTCCTCATTATTTTTCCAGATCTTGTTTTTGGCAAATCCTCAACCAAATAAACTTCTTTGGGTAAAGCAATGGGACCGATTTGCTTTTTGATTAAATTTATAACTTCATTTTTTATTTCTTGTGGTTTTTTTTCTCCTTTGTAAACAACAAAAATTACAGGAATTTCTCCTTTGATTTCGTCCGGAATCCCAACAACTGCTGATTCTGTAATTTCTTCGTGTAAATTCACTGCAGCTTCTAATTCCCCTGTGGCAATTCTGTGCCCTGCAATTTTTATCACATCATCAACCCTCCCTACAATTCTGATTAAACCGTTTTCATCTTTAAGGGCCCCGTCTGAAGTAAAGTAAATTTTGTCTCCGTATTGACTCCAATAAGTTTCTTTGTATTTTTCAGGGTTTTTGTATGTTCCCCTGAGCATTCCAGGAGAAAATGGGGGCAAAATCACTAAATTTCCTTTCTCCCCTACTTTGCAAGGATCTCCCTTTTCATTTAAAATATCAACTTTTATTCCCGGGAAGGGTAATCCAACATGAGCGGGTTTAAAAGGTCCAATGCCTGGCAAAGAAGTAATCAAAATTCCTCCAGTTTCAGTCTGCCACCAAGTGTCAACAATCGGGCATCTTTCTTTTCCAACGTTTTTGAAATACCAATTCCACGCATCTTCATCGATCGGTTCACCCACTGAACCCAGCAATCTTAAATTTTTAAACTCGTACCTTTGACCAATTTTTCCGTTCATTTTTTCAAACATTCTAATTGCAGTTGGAGCTGTGTAAAAAATCGTCACTTTATGTTTTTCTAAAATTTGAGCCCATCTATCCGCAATCGGAAAATCCGGGGCCCCTTCGTAAATTAAAGTACTAATTCCATTTAATAGAGGGGAATAAACTACGTAAGTGTGCCCGGTAATCCATCCAACGTCAGAAGTGCACCACAAAATCTCGTTCTCGTGCATATCAAAAATCCACTTACCAGTCCAATATGCTTGAACTGTGTAACCTCCGCAAACATGCATGCATCCTTTTGGAATTCCAGTAGTACCCGAAGTAAAGAGTATAAAAAATAAATCTTCGCTATCCATTATTTCGGGGTCACAAAATTCATTTTCTTTTTCAACCAATTCATGAAACCAAAGGTCTCTCTTTTTGTTAAAATAAATTTCATTCCCCCCTCTTTTGACAACTATTACTTTTTCAATTTTTGTATCTTTTATTGCTTCGTCAGCAGCTTCTTTTAAATTTACAATTTTTCCGCGTCTATAATATCCATCCGCAGTAATCAAAACTTTAGCTTCGGTAATTTGTAATCTAATTTTCAAGGCCTGAGCTGAAAATGCCGAAAAAACCACCGAATGAACTGCGCCAATTCTGGCACAAGCTAGCATTGAAATTAAAGCTTCTGGAATGAGTGGTAAATAAATTCCGACAGTATCTCCCTTTTTCACTCCTAATTTCTTTAAAGCGTTGGCAAATTTACAAACTTCTTTAAAAAGTTCTCCGTAAGTTAAAATCCTTGGTTTTTCGTCTATGGGTTCTGGCTCCCAGATTATCGCATGCTTGTTTTTGATTTTGTCCCAACTAAGTTTATTATTCTCAAAAATGTTTGAAGTAATGTTGATTTTTCCTCCTAAAAACCACTTAAAATAAGGAGGGTTGTGTTCGAATGTCTTTTCCCAAATTTTGAACCAAAAAAGTTCTTTTGCCAAACCTTCCCAAAATTTCACTGGATCCTTTAAAGCTCTTTGATAAATTTTTGGATCAGAAATTACCGCCCTCTTTTGAAACTCTTTTGTTGGAAAATATAAATTATCTTTTTTGAACATACTTTTATTCTACCAAAAAGCAAAAATTGAGACAAGGCTTCAAACCAAGTTTTTAAATCAATACAAAATCTGATTTGTCTTCACAATTTCAAACCAACCCCAAAATTATTTTGTCCTTTTCATTGCGATAGCAATTATTTGGACACAGTTTAAAGTTTGAAAATTTTCTTTAGTTCCTTGTCATTGCCAATATTGTTGCTCACTATTAGCCTCAATTCCTCTTCATTCAATCCAAAAAACTCTCTTAATAACTCGATTTCTGCTTGGCAATCGAAAGGATGAACCCAAACGCTTTTTTGAATAGGATAAAAACCTAATTCTTTCAATTTTCCGCGAAAAACCTCGCGATGAACTTTTTTTAACTCCGAAATGTCGAAAATTACTATTCGCCAAAATCCATCCCACTTTTTTGGCCTCTTAATGATTAAACTATCTATCTGCATCCAGCCTACCATTTTCTTTCCTTCTTCTGTTAGAGAAATGTAGATTTGATGATTTACTTTTCGAATTCGAATTAAACCTTTTCTCTTTAATTTATAAAAAGTGCTTGAAAGCTTTCCTCTTGGATATTTTTTGAATTTCAAAAAATTTTTAACCAAATTCCTTACAAAAAACGGTGATTGAGCAGCAATTATTATCGTTCCGCTCAACGCTAACCAACGCAAAATATCCTTTACGATTTCTGACCTTGGTTTTTTAAAATAATACTTATATTTTTTAATCCCCATTTTTCAAATTTAATACCAATTCTCATATTTTTGATTCAATACCTCGAATCCGAGAACTCTCTCAAAATTTTTCCCCCAAAAAATCATGTCCAAATAACGGCGATCGCAATTATTTGGAGAAAATCTTTTTCTAAATTTTTTGATTAGTATTTCTCGTTAATTTTTTATTCTAAAATCTCAATTTGATTTTGATTTTCCAAAATTATTTCTGGCTTACCTTGATATTCTTTTACTTTACCAAAACTCTCACTTTTGCAGAAAAATAACAAGGCTTTCACTTTTCGTCAGTATCCATTCCCAAAATTTTCACTGGATAACCTCCTTCAATTAAAAAAGTGTCGCCATCGATTACTTTTTTCACCAATTTCTCTGCGTTATTTTCCAAAGGAGGAATTCCTTTGCAACGCGAAAACTTTGCTTGAGAAAAATAAATTCCAGTAAAAATTAGAATCGCTCCCAAAGCTCCAAAAATTATTCTGTTTTCTTTTCGAAAATTTTCATTTAACCATTTTAATAAAAAAAATTTGTTAAAATAAAAAAATGAAAGAATCTTATCTCTATAAAAAATTAAAAAACAAAGCGGTTCAATGTCAAACTTGCGCTCATTATTGTACTTTGAATCCGGGTCAGAGAGGAAAATGCGGAGTAAGAGAAAATATTGACGGAAAGCTTTACGCTTTAAATTATGGAAAAGTGATCGCAATGAACATTGACCCTATTGAAAAAAAACCATTCTATCATTTTTTACCAGCAAGTTACTCTTTATCGATCGCCACGGTCGGTTGTAACTACTCCTGCTTGAATTGCCAAAACTGGGAAATATCTCAAGCATTCAAGGGAAAAAAAGAAATTCCAGGAGAATACGTTCCCCCAGAAAAAATCGTTGAGATGGCGATTGAAAACAAAGTTGAAAGCATCTCTTACACTTATGTAGAACCCACAATATTTTTAGAATACGCCCTTGACACAATGAAATTGGCAAAAAAAGCAGGGTTGAAAAACGTTTTTGTTTCTAACGGGTTTATGTCAAAAGAATCAGCAAAATTGGTAATTCCTTATTTGGACGCAAACAATATTGATATTAAAGGATTTAACGAAAGTTTTTATCAAAAAGTTTGCGGAGCAAGTTTAAAACCAGTTTTGGATACAGCAAAATTAATGAAAAAATTTGGCGTCTGGGTTGAAATTACAACTTTAATTATTCCCACACTCAACGACGATGAAGAAATCTTTGAAGGAATTGCCAAATTGATTTATAAGAATTTAGGGGCAGAAACTCCTTGGCACCTTTCTCAATTTTGTGGAGCTATATCTTGGAAACTACATCACATTCCTGACACTCCGATTGAAACCTTAGAAAAAGCAATTGAAATCGGCAAAAAAGTCGGCCTAAAATACGTTTACATTGGCAACATTCCAGGCCACAAAGCAGAAAATACTTATTGCCCAAAATGCGGAGAATTGGTCGTCAACAGAGTGAATTATTTTGTGCATCGCTACGACAAAGACGGAAAATGTCCAAAATGCGGAGAGAGTTTAAATTTAATTTTAAAATAATACGAAAAAATTTTTTGGTCAAAATAATTCATAAAATATTAAAAAGTATCAGAGAGAAAAAAGAACACTCCAAAAATATTAACCCAGCAAGATTATTTGAAATTTAATTCAATAAAGTATACTCTCTCATTTCTCTTTTTTTTTCGCATAACAAATAATTAAATCTAAATATTCTGTGGGAGCTTTAAAGTCAGAATAGAGTTCGCCC
>Ga0207433_10004313_pt1 | contig 26311 bp, 30 predicted proteins | sample YelNatPaOPGAMG01_FD_187559 | JGI IMG/M metagenome (GOLD analysis project Ga0207433, IMG submission 187559) | Hot spring thermophilic microbial communities from Obsidian Pool, Yellowstone National Park, USA - OP-RAMG-01 (SPAdes) (version 3) | ecosystem: Environmental > Aquatic > Thermal springs... | reverse complement strand
ACCGGTCCATGCGGCGGACGTCTTTGCGGCCGAGCCAGCGTTCGGGGCGGAAATCTTTGACCTCGGCGGCGATTTTCCAGGCGCAGTCAGATTTCTCCAACATTGGCGACCGATCCACGCCGGACACACCGGCGAGGAGGTTGCGCCAGAATTCCTCCACGCCAATGCCCACCGGCGTGACCACGCCGATCCCGGTCACCACCACTCGTCGTTTGGCGGCCACTCCCATAAAGTTTCCCGCGCCGTTTCTACAACAAGCCGCGGGCGGAGTAAAGGCCGGTGTGTTCAAGAAACCATGGGCAGGTTGACGCGGAAACTGGCGCCGTGGCCTTCGGTGCTCACGACGGAGATGTTGCCGCCGTGGTCGCGGATGATTTTCTGCGAGATGGACAGGCCGAGGCCGGTGCCCTCTTTCTTGGTCGTGAAAAACGGATCGAAAATGCGGTGGCGCACCGCCGCCGGAATGCCGGGGCCGTTGTCGGCCACCTCGATGAAGGCGAAATCCCGCACTTCGCCATCGGTGGTGCTTTCCAGCGGGCGGATGCCGGTTGTCACGCGGATGCGGCCCTGTTCGGGCAACACATCAATCGCGTTGTTCAACAGATTGAGCAACACCTGCAACACCTGTTGTTTGTCCACGCGCAGGACCGGTTGGCTGTGAAACTCCTTTACCAGTTCGATGCGCTTGCTTTTTAACCGCGGCTGCACCAGCAGCAACGCCTCGTCCACCAGGTCGCCGACCGGATAGTCGCTCACAGTCACCTGAGCCGGCCGGGCGAACGCGAGCATCGTTTCCACCACCTTCGTGATCCGATCCACGTCCTTGAGCACCAACTGGCTGAACTCATTCTTAAACTCCGGGTCGTCCATCTTGGTCGGCAGCAGTTGGGCGAAGGTGCGGATGGAGGCGAGCGGGTTGCGAATTTCGTGGGCGACGCCCGCGGCGACAGTCCCCAACTCCGCGAGCTTGTTTTTGCGGAGGAACTCTTCCTGCATCCGCCGGTAGCGGACGGCCAGCGAGATTTCTGTGGCCAATGTTTCCAGCAGTCGTAAATCGCTCACAAAGAACATCTGCCGGTTGATCTTCTCCCCGACGCCCATGATTCCAATCAGTTTGTCGTCCAACATCATCGGGACCGCCACGGCGATGTGCAGGCGATCCATCTCCGCGGCGATTTCCTTGGTCTTGTGCGCGGGGCCGCGTCGGGCCAGCTCGTCGCGAGCGATAATCTCGTGGTGGTCATGGAAAAACTGCACCATTCGTGCATTTTCCGGGAGCGCCGCCAAACCGGCTAACTCCGCCTCATTCACCCCGGAGGCGGCCACCACCTTGAACACACCGGTGAGCGGATCCTGCATGATCATCAGAACGCGCGCGACCTGCATTTGCCGGTGCACGGTGGTGGCCACCATCTCCAGCACCTGGTCAATCGTCGGCACCCGGCCCAATTCTTTGACCATCCCCGCGAGGGCATCCTGATAGCCGAACCGTTTGGCAAACATCCGTTCCTGCATGATGCGTTCCGCGCGGGGCAGCCAGCGCGGGAGCGTGGCGGTGAGCGCAAATCCGACCGTCACAACCAACGTCAGCGTGAACAGGACCTGTTCCTGATTCATGAACGTGGGCGCCACCAACGCCATCCCGCCCACAAACAACAGGCTGACTGCCACGACGACGACCAACGTGATCGAATGCAGCAACACCCGGGCGATCACGACGTGGTAGTCGGCCAGTCGTGTTTTACTGAGAACGTACGCCAGAATCCCCAAGTTCAACGGCAGCACGAAGAATCCAAACGGTTGGATATTGATGTCGTATTCCAGCGGCAAAATGGTGATGTGGATGGTCAGGAACATGATCAGCCACGCGACCGTGAAGTACACCAAATAGGTTCGCCGATAGCCGATCTCCGCGTAGGCGGTTCGCACGAGGACGGCGGCCGCCAAGAACTGCCAGAACACCAGATGTACTCCCAACGGCAGATACCAGTTCCGTTGGTAAAATACGTAATGGTCCATGTACGGACACTGTTGTTTCAGCCCGGCAACAATGAACCCCCGCCAAAGGGCCGCGAGGAAAAAAAACGCCATCCCGTAAGCCAGCATGGTCCACCACCGCATCACTCGGGTCCGGTCGGCGGCCGTGCATAAACTGTGGAACAACACGGGTTGAAGCATTATGGCAAACGATAATGTGAACCGCGCCCAAACCAACGCTTCGTTCTCCGCCATCGGCCGAAAATACTGCGCGTAACACAACAACCAACCGGCTAGCATTATCATGGCCACCCCGAACGTGGGGCCAATAGCCTGATAGCGGTTCTTCCACAAGACCACCCCTGCGATGACGAAGCACGCCAGCGCGTCGGCGAGAACCAGGTAGTAGTAAAACTGTGTCATGGGCGGCGCTTGCGGGCTTTCAGAAGGGCCGACCAGCGCGGCACCAAGGCGCCGACCTCCTGCTGATAGGTCCGGTATTGATCGCCAAATTTTTCCGTCAAAGCCAGCTCTTCGGAGCGGAGACGCAACAACAACACGGGAATGAGGGTGACCAAGGCCAGTCCGAGTGTGCACCAGGCACTCACCACGACCGGAATCGAAAGCGCTTCCAATACGATTGCGGCGTAGTTTGGGTGTCGCACATAGGCATAAATACCGTTGCGGACGAGTTGATGTCCCTCCCGGATTTCGATCTGCAAACTCCACATCCTGCCCAACGTCCCAATTGCGACTTCCCGAATCGCCACCGATCCGGCGTAGGCCAGCACGCCCACGACACTGACCCACACCACCAGCGGCCGGTGGGTGACGAAATGTTCGGTCAAACTCCCCCCCACAATCAGCACGTAGGAACCAAAGAGCGCGTACAGTGACCACTGCATCTGCTGCCGGCCAGGCACGATCCCCCGATGCCGGAACGTGGCCACGGCCCGTTCGAGCAGCACCACCCCCAGAAAGGCGACAACAAACCAATTTTCCCCAGTCATGTGTTTTTCTCCCGGTTGCTCATGGTTTCACTCCCCGGACCAACCACAACTCCTTCAACGTGCTGCACGGATGGATCGTGGCCCGCAACCCGGCCGCTTCCAGGTCCCGCGCCACATCGCGCGGCGCAATAAAGTCCACCCCGCCCCGGTCGAACTCACGGACTGTCCAGTTGTAGTGAATTTGCGCGGCGAACCGGCGTTTCATTTGCGCGATCGGATTCCACTTCGATCCGTGGTGCAGTGAGTAGTCGAAATTCAACACGCACAACTCGCCCCCCGGAGCGAGATACTCGCGGAACTTGGCAAACAAGGCTGGCCGATTCCGAAAATGATGCGCGGCGATGTTGGAGACGACGTGCGTGAATGGTTGCCGCCGCACCCGGTCGGGCAGGTTGTTCATGTCGGCGCAAATCACTTCCACGCCCGGTTGTGCCGCCAGAAACGCGCGGAAAAACACCCACGGTGTCCGATCCACCGCGACGCACGTGTTGCCGCGGCTGGCAAACGCATTGGAGTAGATGCCGCTGCCGCAACCGAGATCAAGCACCCGGCAACCCCCGGCCTTCAATCGCGGCGAGAATCGCCAGTACGCATTGATGCCGGTGCGTTCCGCCAGTGCGTCGCAAGTTTCGAGCATGAACGGTGGCGGCCGCACCACCCAACTCGTGTCGCCCCGCAACGCCTCCACTTTCAGCAATACTCCCAACAAATCGTCCACGCCGTAGTATCCATCGGCAAAGACTCGCAACTCCCCGGTCAGTGCTGTCAACTGTGTCGGGGACAACCGCACCCGGCCATCCGCGTACGACGCGATTCCGTACGCATCGGCCATCACCAAAAAATTGTCCCAGTGGGCGCGGGCGGCGGCGCGCAAGGAGGGGTTGTTGCCGGCAAACGCGGGATCGTACTTCGCGTGCAACGTCTTCACGACTGGGTTCCAGTCGGCCACCTCGGCGGGAGGGAGCACGAATTCGATTGCCGCGCCACGGCCCCCCAGCCACCGCGCGTGTTGGAGCAGATGCCGGAGAAATCCCTCTTTGGTGGGTTGCTCCGTTTGCGCGCAGTACTGCTGGAGCAACACGACGTCCTCCTCCGCGGCCGGCATCCCGTGCACCAAATAGAACTCCACCACGTCATCCAATGTTGCCGCACAAGCGGGCTGTTGTCGCAGAAACTCGACAATCCCCGTCCGCAAAAAGTTACCGAGAACAATATACCGAGTCGCGGCCAGCAAGTGCTGGCTGCGCCGGGCCCGTTTCCATGATTGGAGAATCATTCGACCTCCTCGCTGCCCAGCCTAGCGCAAATTAGGGCTGTCCGACAATAGGGAAAGTCTTGTCCCATCGGGAACAATCCGCCATCATCCTCGCCATGACCGAAACAGTACAACGCGCGCCGTGGCTGCTGCCGGTGGGGTGGATGGTGGTGATTTTTGCGCTGTCGGCCTTGCCGGGCCAGGCGGTCAATGAGGTCTCCGGCGGCGTTCTCGGCTTCAACCACCTCGACAAAGTGGCGCATGGCGCCGTTTACGCCGTGTTGGGCTGGCTCTGGCTCCGGACACTTCAGCAATCGGGCCGGTGGCCGTTGCCAAAGGCGCTCGCGCTCGCTATCATCATTTCCGCCGCCTACGGCGCGACCGACGAATGGCATCAGTACTTCGTCCCCGACCGTTGCTGCAGTTTGACGGACTGGATTGCCGACACCACCGGGGCGGTGCTGGGGGCTGCGGCTTATTATGGGCATGACACGATCCGACGCCGAAAAACAAATTGAGCGGCTCCGGCGGCAGATCCGCCGGCACGACCATCTCTATTACGTCGAAGCCCGCCCGGAGATTTCCGACTTCGAGTACGACCAGCTTTACCGGCAACTCCAGCAGCTCGAAGCCCAATTCCCCGACCTCGTCACGCCCGATTCGCCGACCCAGCGCGTCGGCGGCGCGCCGCTGAAAGAGTTCCCGAGCGTCCGCCACACGGTGCCGATGTTGTCGCTGGAAAAAGCCGACACGCTCGAGGCGTTGAAGAAGTTCGATGCCGATGTGCGCAAACAGTTGCCGGGCGAATCCGTGGAGTACGTGCTCGAACCGAAGATTGACGGCGTGTCCATCTGTGTCCGGTACGACCGCGGCCAACTCGTGCTCGGCGCCACGCGCGGCGACGGCACCACCGGCGACGACATTACCGCCAACCTCAAGACCATCCGCGCCATTCCGTTGCGTCTGCCGCAGCCGGTCACCCTCGAAGTCCGCGGCGAAGCGTACATGCCGCTCAAAGAGTTCGCGCAGTTCAACGCCACGCAGGAGAAACCATTCCCCAACCCCCGTAACGCCACCGCCGGCTCGCTCAAACTGCTCGACCCGCGCAAAGTCGCTCAACGCCCCCTCAGCGCCGTGTTCTATGCCGTGGGATGGGCTTCCAGCCCGTCCGTTGCCACCCACGCCGCCGCCCTAGACTTCCTGAAAAAACTCGGATTGCCCACGGTGCCGCACTGGCTCTGCCAAGACATGGAGGAAGTCCTGCGCCGCTACGAAAACGACGTGGAACGCAACGATCTGCGCGGACGCGTCCCGTACGAACTCGACGGCATCGTCGTCAAAGTCAACAGCCTCGACCAGCAACGCCGGTTGCCGCCGAAAGCCAAAGCGCCCGGCTACGCCATCGTCTATAAACCCGAACACTGGATCAAACCGGCCGAGACCAAACTCAAAGCCATCACCGTCCAAGTCGGTCGCACCGGCGTCCTCACCCCGGTTGCCGAACTCGAGCCGGTCTTCGTGCAGGGCAGCACCGTCAGCCGCGCCACGCTGCACAACGAGGAGGAAATCAAACGCAAAGACATCCGCATCGGCGACACCGTCATCATCCGCAAAGCCGGCATGGTGATTCCTGAAGTCGTCGCAGCCGTCAAATCCAAACGGACCGGCCAGGAGAAGATTTTCCACATGCCGAAAGAGTGCCCGGCCTGCGGCGGTCCCGTGTCCCGCGACCCGGAATTCGTCGCGTGGCGCTGCGAAAACATCTCCTGCCCGGCCCAACTCAAACGCACCCTCCAACATTTCGCGATGCGCAACGCGATGGACATCGAGGGACTGGGCGAGGTCCTCGTCAACCAACTCGTGGATACCGGCCTCGTCAAAGACGTGGCCGATTTGTACTCGCTCACCGTCGAACAGTTGGCCGGCCTGGAGCGGATGGCCGAGAAATCCGCCGCCAACGTTGTCGCCGCCATTGCCGCCAGCAAAGACCGGGAACTCTGGCGCCTGCTCCACGGCCTCGGCATCCTCCACGTCGGCGAGGAAGCGGCCCGCAAACTGGCCGCCCACTTCGGCAGCCTCGACAAACTCGCCGCCGCGTCGGTGGAGGAATTGCAACAATGCGAAGACGTCGGCCCGGTGATGGCCCAAAGCATCCACGACTTCTTCCGCCACCCGCGCAACCAAGTCGTGCTGAAGAAACTCAAGGCCGCCGGCCTCAACCCCATCAACCATCAACCATCAACCATTGCCGCCGGCCCCTTCGCCGGCAAGACTGTGGTGGTCACCGGCACGCTGGAGAAATTCAGCCGCGACGAAGTGAAAGAGGCGTTGCGCCGAGCCGGGGCGACCGTGACCGACAGCGTCAGCAAGAAGACGGATTTCCTCGTCGTCGGCACCGATGCCGGCAGCAAACTTGAGAAGGCTCGGGCGCTGGGCGTGAAGACGCTGACGGAGGCGGAATTGGTGAAGATGCTGGGAGGAAGCCACTGATGCACACAGATCAACACCGATAAATCCGTGACAATCCGTGTGAATCTGTGGCTAAGATGACTTTATGAGCGATTGGCGACTGACAACGGAAAACACGGCCCTCGTGGTCGTGGATGTGCAGGAGAAATTGATGGCGGCCATGCCGCGCCGGGCGGAAACCCTGGCCGGCACGCAGAAACTGCTCGGCGCGGCGCGCGCGTTGAACCTGCCCGTCGTGCTGACCGTCCAGTATCCGAAAGGTCTCGGACCGGTGTGCCCGGAAATCGCCGGGCTGCCGGCCATCGAGAAATTGACGTTTTCCTGTTGCGGCAGCGCGGAGTTCGTCCGCCAGATCAAAGAGCTGCGCCGGCAACGCATCCTGCTGTGCGGCGTCGAGGCGCACGTGTGCGTCCAGCAGACGGCGATTGATCTGTTGGCCGAGGGCCGGGCGGTGTATGTCTGTGCCGATGCCGTGTGTTCCCGCCGCGACCTCGATTGTCAGATTGCGCTGGAACGGATGCGCGATTGCGGCGCGGTGATCACCACGGTCGAGAGCGCCGTCTTCGAGATGCTCCGCGCGGCCGGCACGGAACAGTTCAAGGCCTGTCTGCCGCTGTTCAAATGACGGCACCCTTTCAATGGGATTGCTCGCGCCCGTTGATCATGGGCGTTTTGAACGTGACGCCGGATTCGTTTTCCGACGGCGGCCAGTTTCTCGACCTCGACCGGGCGGTGGCGCACGCGCGGGAAATGATCGCGGCCGGCGCGGACATCATTGACATCGGCGGCGAAAGCACGCGGCCGGGCGCGGCGCCGGTCGGGGCGGACGAGGAATTGCGGCGCGTGATTCCGGTGATTGAACGATTGCCGGGGGTGCTGGTGTCCATTGATACGACCAAAGCCGTCGTGGCCGAACGTGCGTTGGCGGCCGGGGCGCGGATTGTGAACGACATCTCCGCGCTGCGGTTCGACGCGCGGATGCCGGAGGTCATCGGCCCGGCCGGTGTGGTGCTGATGCACATGCAGGGGACGCCGGCCACGATGCAACAGTCGCCGCGCTACGACGACGTGGTGGCCGAAGTCCGGGAATTTCTCCGGGAACGGATCGCGTTCGCGGAAGCGCGTGGGATCCGAAAAACGCAAATCGCCGTTGACCCCGGGATTGGCTTCGGCAAGACTGTGGCGCACAATCTCGCGCTGCTGGCGCGGCTGGAGGCGTTCGCGGAGTTGGGGTGTCCGGTGTTGGTGGGCACGTCGCGGAAATCGTTCATCGGTCAGGTGCTGGATCGCGCGCCGGCGGAACGGCTCTGGGGTACCGCGGCGACGGTGGCGTGGGCGGTGGCGCACGGCGCGGGCATTGTGCGGGTGCACGACGTGGCGGCAATGCGCGACGTGGTGCGGATGACGGCGGCAATACGCAAGCATGAATCAACTGGTTGAATTTGTCAGCGCGTACGGCAAGGCGGGACTGGAAATCCTGATCTTGGCGGCGGTGATTTATTATTTTCTGCTGCTGTTTCGCGGCACGCGCGGCGCGGCGGTCCTGACCGGGTTCATCATCGTCCTGCTCGGCGTGACCGCGGTGACGCACTTTTTCCACCTCGACGTAATCAACTGGATTCTCAGCCGGTTCCTGGCGTTCCTGGCGTTGGCGGTGCTGGTGATCTTCCAGCCGGAACTGCGCCGGGCGCTCGCGGAAGTGGGCAGCCAACAGTTCTTCGGCAGCCAGCAACAACGGCAGGAGTTGATTGACGTGCTGGTCGAGACGGCCCGGTCGCTTTCCCAGAAACGGTGCGGGGCGTTGATCGCCATCGAGCGCGAGATCGGGTTTCGCGGGATGATCGAGACCGGCGTGCCGGTGGGCGCGAAGGCGACGGTGGAGTTGTTGACGACGATTTTCTTTCCGAACACGCCGTTGCACGATGGCGGGGTGGTGTTGCGGGGCGACACCGTGGTGGCGGCGGCGTGCGTGTTTCCGTTGAGCACCCGCACCGGACTGGGCATGGAACTGGGAATGCGCCACCGGGCGGCGTTGGGGTTGACGGAGGAGACCGATGCAGTGGCGATTGTCGTCAGCGAGGAACGCGGCGAGATCTCGGTGGCCCAACGCGGCGAACTCCGGCAGGGGCTGGACGCGGCGGCGTTGCGGGCGTTTTTGATGACGACGCTTCAACCGGGCGAGCGGCGCGGGCATTGGCTGGTCAACCGGGTCCGCAAATTCCTGCAGTCGTCGCGGCTCGCGACGCGGGAGGACGACTGATGGAGTGGTGGCAGAAAAACCTGGCCTTGAAACTCATTGCGCTGACGCTGGCGGTGGTGACGTGGTTTTACGTGGATAGCGTGACCAGCGAGTGGCGCACCATCGAACGCGTGCCGGTCCAGGTGCGCGGCCCGGCGGGGTTGGTGGCCCGGCTCGATCCGCCCACCGTGGACGTCGTCATCCGCGGCGCCCACGAAGATCTCCGGCAGGTCAGCCGGCAGGATTTGTACGTGGCCGTGGACCTCGACCGCACGGAAAAGCCGGGCCAACTCACGGTGACGTTACCGGCGGCGGCGGTCCGGCACCCGCCGCGGATCCAGGTGGTGGAAGTGCGTCCGCCCCGGGTGGTGCTCCAACTGGAGGCGGCGCGTTGACACGGCGCGCGCGCCGGGTGTAGATACCCGCATGGCCACCGACAAAAAAATCTTCGGCACCGACGGTGTTCGCGGCGTGGCCAACATCGAGCCGGTCACCGCCGAGACGGCGCTCAAACTCGGCCGGGCCGCTGCCCACGTGTTCAAGACGCGCACCCCGCTGCCCCGGGGCCACGGCCGGCACAAGATCGTTGTCGGCAAAGACACCCGCCTGTCCGGCTACATGCTCGAGAACGCGATCACCGCCGGGATCCTCTCGATGGGCGTGGACGTGTTGCTGATCGGGCCGTTGCCGACGCCGGGCGTGGCGTACATCACCCGGTCGTTGCGCGCCGATGCCGGCATCGTGCTGACGGCCTCGCACAATCCGTACGAGGACAACGGGATCAAGTTTTTCCACGGCGACGGCTACAAACTCGATGACGCGATCGAGGCCGAGATTGAGGATTTGGTGTTCAGCGGCGCGATCGAGCACCTCCGGCCCACGGCAGAGGAAATCGGCAAGGCGTTTCGCATTGACGACGCATTGGGCCGGTACGTCGAGTACGCCAAGGCGGCCTTCCCGAAGGGGATGACGCTCGAAGGCCTGCGCGTGGTGGTGGATGCCGGCCACGGCGCGACCTACAAAAGCACCCCCTGCGTGTTGCGCGAACTCGGCGCCCGCGTCACCGTGCTCAACAACACCCCCGACGGTACCAACATCAACAAAGACTGCGGCAGCATGTTTCCCGAAGTCGTCTGCCGGGCGGTCCGCGAAGCCGGCGCGGATGTCGGCCTCGCCCACGACGGCGACGGCGACCGGGTGTTGCTCTGCGACGAGACCGGCACGCTGGTGGACGGCGACGACGTGCTCGCCATCGCCGCGCTCGACTGGCTGAAACGCGGCGCGTTGAAGAAAAACACGCTCGTGGCCACCGTGATGAGCAACCTCGGTCTGGACCACCTCATCCGGCAACACGGCGGCCAGGTGGTGCGCACCGCCGTCGGCGACCGGTACGTCCTGGAACGGATGTTGGCCGACGACCTGAACGTCGGCGGCGAACAATCCGGACACATGATCTTCCGCGATTTCGCCACCACCGGCGATGGGATCGTGAGCGCGCTGCAGGTCCTGCGGATCATGATGGATACCGGCCAGCCGTTGAGCGAGTTGCGCAAAGTGTGCGTGAAGTTCCCGCAGATCGTCGTGAACATCCGCGTCAAAGCCAAGCCGGCCTGGGAGACGATGCCGGACGTGCTCGCGCTGGTCCGCGAGGCGGAACAGCAGCTCGGCGACAAAGGCCGGGTGTTCCTGCGCTACAGCGGCACGGAACCGAAAGCGCGGCTGCTCATTGAAGGCCACGACCCGGCCACCATCCAATCCTACGCCGACCAAATTGCCGGTCTCATTCGCGCCAAAATCGGCGCCTAATCCGGGCGCGCCGCCGGGGGCACTGCCCGGCAGGCGGTGGTCGCGCCGATCAGGAAGACGCTGTAGGCGATCAGGTAGAGCAGCCAGAGGTCCACGCCGGTCAGGGGCAGCGCGGCATAGACGGTGAACACAATCGCGGCCGGGGTGACGGCGTGGGCAATGATGTTGGCGGAGTGCCGCAGGGGCAGCGGCGACGGCGACATCCGCTCCCATAGCGCGGTCAGCAACACGAAGAATTCCACTTGCGCCCCGATGATGGTCAGGCCGGCCAGCGTCAGCACGACCCACACCAGCGGCAACCCCAACGGCAGGAAGGACCGCAGCAGTTGCCGGAGATAACGCCCGTTGACCTCGCCGTCGGGAAAACCGAGAAGACGTTGGTGTTGGGTTTGGACGGTCGGCGCGGGGCCGTTGGTGTTCGTGACCCAGAACACGAACCGGTCGGCGTGCAGCAAGAGGCCGAACGGCGCGTTGGTGTCCGGCTGCGTCACGGCGCCGGTGGGGTCGAGGATGATGCGGAATTGGTCGGTGCCGGCCACGACGGGTTGCGGCGCGGTGGTGACGATCTTGCCGGCGCGGAGCGCGAACGGGGGGCAATGTTCATCCGTCCAGGCGGCCCACTGGTCGGTCAGGGTGAGGCACCGCGGGATCCACGCCAGCGTCAGCACCAACGCCAGCAGGGCAACCAGCCGGGCCAGGTGCCACAGCGTGGCCGGCCAGCGGCGGTCGCAGACCAGCCGGTACCCGTGGAAACTGCAACAGAGCGCGACGATGGTGCGCAGAAAATTCATCCGCCGGCGGGGTTACAAGATTGTCGCGGCGCGTCGGCGGTGGGAGGCGAGCGCCGCGAGGGTTTCTTTTTGGAGCTTCTTGATCTTGCCGGCGAAACTGGCGCGGGTGGCGGCGTCCATGCGTTCGAGAAACAGGATGCCGTGCAGGTGGTCCACCTCGTGTTGGACGGCGCGGGCGAGGAGGCCGGTGCAGGTGAACGTCACCGGCTGGAGGTCCAGGTTCTGGGCCGTCACGGTCACTTGTTCGGCGCGGCGGATGTCGGCGGCCACCTCCGGGACGCTCAGGCAGCCTTCCTGGCCGATCTGTTCGCCGTGGAGATCGGACAACACCGGGTTGAGCAACACCAGCGGCATCGGCAGCCGCGGCGACATCGTCCACGGGATTTCGGTCGGCGAGACGTCCAGCACCGTCAGCAGCAACGCCCGGCCGACTTGTTGGGCGGCGAGGCCGACGCCGTTGGCGGCGTACATGGTTTCAATCATGTCGGCAACCAACTGCCGGAGTTCGGGCGTGACGCGCTCGATGCGCCGGCCCTGTTCGCGCAGCGCGGGATGTCCGCATTTGACGATGTCGAGAATCACAGCGGCCCATTATAGTCCGGCCCGCCCGGCCCGGCAAGCCGCGCGCTTGCCGGGGCGGCGGGGGTTTGGTAGAAACCGGTCATGCCGCTGGAAACGTACTTGAGGAGTCTGGGCCGGTTGCTGTTCGCGCCGTGGGAGAACATCGGCGCGGTGTGGCTCGGCATCGTGCCGCTCTACGTGTCGCTGTTGCTCGGCGAACTTTACAAAAGCAAGGTCTCGTTCAGCCACGCCGTCGGCAACGGCTTTGTCATGCTCTGGGCCGGGTTAAACTGGGCCGTGCATCTGTCGCGGCTCGGCAAAATAACATACTTTTTCTCCGACGTGATGTTGCCGTGGACGGTCACGGCGGCGTGCATTGCGCTGGGCATTTTCACCATCGTGCTCGGCTTCCGCAAGAAGGACAAAGGCCTGTGCCAGGTGCTCGGCCACACCCGGTTCTCCAGTTATTTCCTCATCCTGTTCTATCCGATGCAGACGGGGATGATCCCGTGGAACTGGCCGTCGGTGGCGGCCATTCTCATCTTTGCGTTGCCGGCCTGGTTTGTGATCTACCTGCTGGGCCGCGGCCTGAGGCTCTGCATCCAATGAACGAACTCCTGTTGCCGTACACCCAAAACTGTTTCGTCTGCGGCCGGCACAACCACCACGGCCTGCATCTCCAATTCCGCCGCGTCGGCGACGAAGTCCACTGCGAGTTCACGCCCCAAGCCGAACACGCCGGCTTTCGCGGCATCGTCCACGGCGGCCTCCTCGCCACCGTGCTCGACGAGGCGATGTTCTGGGCCGCCGCCTCGACGACGAAAAAGTTTTGTCTCGCGGCGGAGTTGAATGTCCGATTCGTCCGCAAGGTCAGGGTCGGCCAGCCGTTGTTGTGCGTCGCGCGCCTCGTGGCCGACCGGCGGCGGATTTGGGAATCCAGCGCCGAGCTGCGCGATGCCGCCGGCCAGGTCTGCGCCAGCGCCACCTGCAAACAAATGCCGATGCCCATCGAGGCCGCGAAGGAAGCCGCGCAGGATTTTCTCGCCGACCCGGCCACCGCGGCGGGGATGAAATTGTTTGCCGACCTGGGATTGTGATCACGCTCGACGAACAACGCCGGGTGCTCCGCTGGGCGCGGCAGGCGATCACCGCCGCCGTGACCGGCCAGCCGCCGTTTGTGATTCCCGAATCGGAGTTGACCGACCGGCTGCGCCAGCCGCAGGCCGTGTTCGTCACGCTCACCAAAGCCGGTGAGCTGCGCGGGTGCATCGGCGAAATGGATTTTCACGCCCCGCTTTACCGGAACCTGCTCGGGGCTGCCGTGGCGGCGGCCTTGGAGGACCCGCGGTTCCCGCCGGTCCAACCGGACGAATTGCCGGCCATCCGCCTGGCGGTTTCCCTGCTCGACCCACCGGTGCCGATCGCCCGACCGGAGTTGTTCGACGCGACCCGGCACGGCATCATCGTCGAACGCGGGTTGCACCGGGCCTTGTTGTTGCCGCAAGTGGCGCGCGAGTACGGTTGGGACGCGCCGACAACGCTGGCGGCCGTCTGCCGCAAGGCCGGTCTGCCCGCCGACGCGTGGCGGTGGCCGGACACCCGGTTGCAGGTGTTCACCGCGTTTGATTTTGGCGAATCAAAGTAACTTCGCGAACCGCCGGGCGTCGGCGGTCATGCCGATGTTGTTGAACAGGCAGTAGGTCTCGGGCCGGCCGGTGCTCCATGCCTTGAGTTGGTGCAACTCGTCGGTGGTGAACTTGTGGCGCGCGCCGGTGACGCCGTGGAGCCGGTAATAGCGGATCGGGCCGGGCCAGGCCGGCAACCCCCGGAACGGATCCACGACGTGAATCAAGTCGAGTTCCCGGCAGAGCCGGGCGATCAGCTCCGGCGGCCAATCGCCGCGCGGCTCCCAGCCGAAGTAAAATTTGCCGCGTTTGGCCCGCGCGAAAAACTGTTCGAGCCGGTCGAGATGCTCCGGGGTCGGCCGGAAACTGGCCGGGCATTGGAACAAGACCAGGAACGCGCCCAGCGCCTTTGCGACGGCAAACGTCTCGTTCCACGCCCAGCGGACGGTCGGATTGAAGCCGAAATTGCCGCAGTACTCCCGGTCGCGGTCGTCGAGCCGGGTGCGGCGGTACGTCGGGCTGGTCGCCGGGTGGGTGATGACCTGCCACGCCTTGAGCGCGAACGCAAACCCCGCCGGCGCCGCGGCGCGCCACGCGGCGGCCGTGTCGGGCCGGGGCAGGTTGTAGAAACTGGAATCAATCTCGACGCAGGAAAAGGTTTGAAAATATTTCGCCTGCGTCATGCCGAAGCCGCAGCACCCGACGTGAATGTGTGCCCCACCGCGTTGCACGGCCGGGATGCTAGCAGGATTGTTCGCGCTTGCAAACGTTTCTCCGCGCGGGCATCCTACCGCCATGAGCAAGACCGGTAACCCCGACGCCCGGCCCGCCGGCTCGGTCATCGGGCCGCGCGATATTCTGTTCGAGTGTCCGTCCTGCGGCAAGAGCCTGGTCGTGGAAGACCGGGCGGCCGGCATGGTTGTGCCGTGTCCGCGCTGCAACGCCCACGTGATCGTCCCGCCGGCGAAACCGGCGGGCAAACCCGCCCCGGCGCCGGCGCCAGCCCCGCCGGCGGGTTCGGCCGCGCCGGGACCGTTGCCCGACCGGCTGGCGGCGTTGTTGCATCAACTCAAAGAGATGCAGGCGCAGCGCACCGAGATCAGCAACCGGGTCACCGCGCGCCTGAATGAAGTGACGCGGGACCTGGTGGCGCTGAGCCGGTTGGAGGCCGCGCAGCAGCAGTTGGTGGCCGAATGGGCGCAGGTCGTGGCGGTGCTCGACGCGCAGTTGCGGGCGGCTAGTTCCCCGCCGCGGCCGCCGGCGCCGCCAGCGGCTTGAGCAGGATCTTCGAGTTGCGGCCGCTCTGCTCGTATTTCTCCGCCCGGCTCGCCGGCAGGTCCTGGATCGTGCCTTCCCGGTAGCCGAGCTTGTCCTGAAAGAAACTGAACGCCTGCGTCGAGAGCGCAAACAGGGTCTCGGCCCCCAGGTCGCGCGCGACCGACTCGGCGTAGCGGGCGAGCTTGGTGCCGATCCCGCGGTGGGCGTGGGCCGGGTTGACTTGCAGGCAATACAGTTCGCATTTCTTCTCCGCCGGGTACGGTTGCACCGCGGCGCAGCCGACGATGTTGTTGTCAATCTCGAACACAAAGAACTCGCCGATCTGCTTCTCGATGGTGGACCGCGTCCGCTTGACGAGCTGCTCGCCTTCGATGGCGGGCTGGATCAACGTCATGATGTGGCGGATGTCCTTGCGCATCGCCTTGCGGATGGCCTGATACTCGTTGGCGTAGATCAGCGTGCCGATGCCCTCGTTGGAAAACACCTCGGCCAGCAATCCTTCGTCCACCCGGCCGTCCATGATGTGCACCCGCGGCACGCCGCCCTCGCACGCCGCCAACGCGTGTTGGGCTTTGGACAGCGCGGCGGGCGGGATCTGCGGCGGCGTCGCTTTGAGCAGGTTGGCGAGTTCATGGACCGGCATCTGGCTCCGGAGTTTGCCGTCAATCTCCAAACCGGGCAGCGTCGTGATGTACAGCAGCTTCACCGCGCCGAGCGTCCGCGCCAACTCCGCGGCCACCGCGTCGGAGTTCAGCCGGTAGGTGTGGCCGTTGCCGTCGAATCCGAGCGGCGGCACCACCGGCACGATGCCCCGGTCGAGCAACAGCCGCAGCAACTCCGCGTCCACCTGGTGCACTTTTCCGGTGTGCTGATGGTCCACGCCCTTGAGAATGCCGAGCGGCACCGCTTCGATGCAGTTCGTGTGGGCGGCCCGGAGGTTGTTCAACGACAGGCCTTCGAGGATTTCGTGCGTGACGCTGTTGGCGGCGGCGATGGCGAGCCGCAACGTGGCCGGGTCGGTCACGCCGGCGCCGTCGGCGTTGCTGAGGGTGGTGGCGGACTGCTGCGCGAGTTGCCGGAGTTGGTGGCCGGCCCCGTGCGCGAGCACGACGCGGATGTTCAGGCTCCGCAACACCGCGAGGTCGAGGAGCAGGTTGCCGAAATTGTCGTCGGCCACAATGGCGCCGTCCACGGCCATGACGAACACCCGGTCCCGGAACTGGGGCACGTAATGCAAGATCTCGCGCAAATCAGTCGGCTTCATAACGTGGCGCGACTTATACGGCAGATTGCCGGCTTGGTTCAATAAGGGATTTCATGACGCTTGTCATTGAGACTCTTATGCGGCAACACGTTGCAATTCATCGTAGTTGCCGAGATAGTCATCCAAGTCAATTGTTCCTCCTCCCTGTTTGCGTAATTTGAAGGTTCCATTGCTGCGAAATATGCTGAACTTCTTTGCGCCGGGCATGCTCGGTACGTCCCTGACCTCTTTGATAAGAGACGTAACCCGGTTTGGAGGGATAACAAAGTCGAAGAGTCGATCACCATCTTTACAGACGAAGATAAGGAACGTGCCGGGCTTTTCCATTACAAACTCTTCATGTACACCAAGAAACCACTGACCAACATCAAGTTCACGATTCGCAACCAAGATTATCACGCGGTTACCTTTCTTGGTCAGGAGGGAACTCCGTTTCTGAAGTCCCGTTTCCTCTACTAGATCGATTCCTTTGTCTCTCAAAACTTCCACGTACTGCCTGTGGACAATTGCCCCGAGCACTTTACCCCCACGGGGATGGCAGACTTGGTTGTGTGTCACCAGTATTGAAGTGGGTCTATCTGCGGCTCTTGCGGCTTCTGTGGACGGAATTGGCACAGAGGCTTTGTCACCCCGGCGCATCTTCAATTCACTCCACCACCTGCTCAGAACGTCGTTTGGTGTATCTTGGAATGGTACAGCCTCCTTTTGGAGTGCATTCCAAATCTCGTCACTAATTTTCTATAAGCTGCTGAAATACATATAGCCAAATACAGTTTAACGCTGTCGTGGAATTGGGGGACGATGACGGTGGTTTGGGGTGGCGGTGCGCTCCGCCTACGAAACCACGACAATCTTGCCGGAGCGAACGGTTGGCAGGATCGCCAAGACTTTCGGCATCAGCGGGCGCGTGTCAGCCAACCGGTTGCTACGGGCTTTCAGGCCGATCACGGCGAGTTGATACTTCGCCAGATTCTGTTGCTCCGGCAGGCTGGCGTCCATCGTGATAAGCACGTCAAATCGTTCGTTGGCGCGGACAAGTAACGCCCCGTTGGTCAGCCCCGCCCAGCCGATCAGTGGCACCGACTCGACGGAGTCGACTCGACGGAGTGACCGGGTAGGTCCCGTTGCAGACGCCAATCGAGGTTCTCGTCGAGAAGAATTCTCACGTCAGGCAGCCGGCACGAGCTGATGGCGGGAATGCTCCAGCAGCGCGATTACTTGTTCGCGTTTGACACTGGGAAAGCCTTCAAGGAAGTCATCAATCGAGTCGCCGGCTTCCAAGTGGTCAAAGAGGCTCTGAATCGGCACCCGCGTGCCGACAAACACCGGTGCGCCGCGCAAAATCTGCGGGTCCGAATGATAAATCAGGTTCTTCTTCACGGCCTCAGCATAACGCCGTTACTGATTTCGTTCAAGCGCGGATTACAGCTCCACGCTGTCGCGGAACTCGGGCACAAGAACGGTGGCGGCGGGGCGGGCGGCGCGCAGGTCGGCGGCGAGGGCGGTGGCGGCGATTTCTTCGCCGTGGATGACGAAGATGCCGCGCAGGGCGCCGGTGACCCGGCCGGCCCAGTCGCGCAGTTCGGTGGCGTCGGCATGACCGGAAAAGGCGTTGATGGTCTCGATGTGGGCGCGGACCCGGTAGGTCTCGCCGAAGATGCTGACTTCCTTGTGGCCGCTGGCCAGATGCGCGCCGAGGGTGTGTTGGGCGCACCAGCCGACGATGAGAATGGTGGCGCGCGGGTCGGTGATGTTGTTTTTGATGTGGTGGCGGATGCGGCCGGCTTCGGCCATGCCGGAGGCGCTGATGATGATGGCCGGGCCGTTGAGGTCGTTGATGGCCATGGACTCTTCCACGCTGCCGGTGTAGGTGATCTGGCGCTGCCGGAACGGGCTGGTCCCGTTGGTGATCAGGGCGCGGAACTTCTCGTTGAAACATTCCGGGTGGCGGCGGAACACCTCCGTCGCGTGGACGGCGAGCGGGCTGTCCACAAACACCGGCAACTCCGGGACGCAGCCGGTCTGGGTGAGTTGGAAGATGGTGTAAAGCAACTGCTGGGTGCGCCCGACGGCGAACGACGGGATGATGATCTTGCCGCGGTGCGCGACGGCGCGGTTGATGATCGCGCAGATCCGGTCGTTCGCGTTGGCGAGCGGCTCGTGGTGCCGGTTGCCGTAGGTGCTTTCCATCATCAGGTAATCCACGTCGGCCGGCGGGACGGGATCGCGGAGGATGTCGTTGTGGCCGCGGCCGATGTCGCCGCTGAACGCCAACCGGACCCGGCGGCCGCATTCCTCCAAATCGAGCACCACGTGGCCGGAGCCGAGGATGTGCCCGGCATCCAGCCAGGTGGCCGTCACGCCGTCGGTGACCGGCGTGGGCGCGCCGTAGCGGACCGGGGCGAGTTGGTCGAGGCACGCCACGGCATCGGCCTGCGTGTACAGCGGCGGCACCGGGGGCAGCCCTTTTTTGGCGTGTTTCTTGGACACAAACGCCGCGTCTTGTTCCTGAATGTGCGCGGTGTCCACGAGCATGATCCGGCACAGGTCGGCGGTGGCGTCCGTGCAAAAAATCTTTCCCCGGAAGCCGTCCCGGCACAGCACCGGGATCACGCCGCTGTGGTCAATGTGCGCGTGGCTCAAGAGCATCGCGTCCACCGCGCCGGGCGCGAACGGCATCACGCTGCTGTATTCGATGGATTTGGCCCGGCGGCCCTGAAACAGGCCGCATTCGAGCAACACCCGGCGTCCGTTGATTTCGAGCAGGTACTTCGAGCCGGTGGTGGTGCGGGTCGCGCCGAAGAAGGTGAGTTTCATGGCCGGACCGGCAGCACCAGCACGCGCTCCGGCGTGACGAGAATCGCGCCGTGTTCTGCCACCGCCGCGACGAAGAACCCCTGGAAGATTTGATTTTCCGCGACCCGGGCCGGCTCGGCGCGCCCGGCGTCTTGAAACAGGGCGGCGTATTGCCGCGGCTCCTCGCGCACCTGCGTCGTGCCGATCAGACGCGGGGCGTTGGCCGCGAAGGGTTCCGCGGGGATGGTTTCCAGTTCGTACTGCTGGTACGCGATGCCCGGCGAGAACTGCATCCCGGTCGGGATATACCGGTACAACCGCCCGCTCGCGTTGCGCACATCGGGCATCTCGACGTAACCGAGCACGGCCAGCTTGGTCAACGATTCCGGGTACTGCCGATAGCGGGCATGATACTCGGCGAGGGCGTCGCGGATGCGTTGCAGGCGGATCCGGTTGATGCCCCGGTCAATCGCGCCCTGGAGGGCGACGCGAAATACCTGGGCGCGCTCGGCATTGCCTTGAAAATACGGTGCCACGTCGAGCCGCCGCTTCAGCAGCGCGTAATTTTCGAGCGCCGTCGCCGGCGCGCGGTTCTCCTGCAAGGCGGCCGCCTTGAGCAACGCGATGTCCAGCCACGGCGAGCCGTTGAGGTTTTTCGCCAACACGTCCATCACCAGCGCCGCGTGGTCGGCCCGGTTGTCCTGCACCAACTTGGCCGCGACCGCGAACTGCTCAAAGAACCGGTCCGCGTCATTCGTGGACGTTGCGGCCGGCGGCATCGCGACCGGCGCGGGCGCATTCGATTGGGCCACCGCCGCGACCGGCCCCAGCAGCAGAGCGAGTCCCCAGCGGGGGAAAACCTTGAATGTCGCCCGTAACATGGTGAGGCCAACCCTAACGAACTGTTCCCCAAAATGCAACGCCGTGCTGTGCGGCCGGGCGCAACCTCAGTCGGGGCGCAGCGCGGCAATCCGCCGCATGATCTCGTCGCCGATGGCCTGATACAGCGCCTTCAACTCGTCGCCGCGCAACTGCTCGAAGTTGGCTGGCAACGGATACATCAACGGTTCGCCAAAAATGATCGTCAGCTTCGCCGGCCGCGGAATCGTCTTGCCGCGCGGCATGGCCCGGTCCGCCCCGAAAATCCGCATCGGCACCACCGGGACCCGCGCCCGCGCCACGATCATGCCGATGCCGGCCCGCGCCTGTTGGAGCTGGCCGTCCGGACTGCGCGTGCCTTCGGGAAACATCACCACGCCCTTGCCGTCCGCCAACATCTGCAACACCGTCCGCATCGCGCCAATGTCGCCCCGGTCGCGGCGCAGCGGCAGCACATTCCAGCTCCGCAACAGCCAGTTCGCCAGCGGATGCCGGAACAACGTGTCCCGCGCCAGAAAATACACCCCGCGCCGGCAGGCCTGCCCGAACATCGGCGGATCGAGAAAGCTCACGTGGTTGCCGGCCAGAATGATCCCGCCGGTGTCCGGCACGTGATCCCGGCCGATGATTCGCCCCCGGTGATACAGCCGAAAGTAAATCCGGTAAATCCCGCGGCAAAACCGGTACCACAGACTCGCGTCGCGGTTCCGCCCCTCTTCCCGGCGGGGCAGAGGGTCAGAGTGAGGGGGCCGCGTCATGCCTTGCCGGTGGCCTGCTGGTGCCGGCGGATGTGCTGCAAAATCACCTCCACCGTCTCCTCCACCGTCAGCCGGGAGTTCTCGATCACCGTCGCGCCGAGCGCAATCTGCAGCGGCGCCGTGGCCCGACCCGAATCGAGTTTGTCGCGCGCCTGCAAGTTCTGCGCGACGTGTTCCGCGCTGGTCTGGATGTTCATCGCCGCGAAATCCCGCTGCCGGCGCTGGGCGCGGATTTCGGGCCGGGCATCGAGGTAAAACTTGAACGGCGTGTCCGGGAACACCACCGACCCGATGTCCCGGCCTTCCATCACAAGGCTGCCGAACTTCGTCAGCGACCGCTGCTGTTGCACCAGAATCTGCCGCACCTCCGGGATGGCCGCGACGATCGAAACCTTTTCGGCCACCCGCGGCTCGCGAATCTTGTCACCGGGATCCACCCCGTTGATCAACATCCGCGCCGCGCCGTCCACGATCTCGAAACTGATCTTGATCGTGTGCATCATCCCGATGACGGCGATGTTGTCGGTCACGTCCACGCCCATTTCGAGCGCCTGCCACGTCACCGCCCGGTACATCGCCCCCGAATCCACGTAAATGAACCCGAGTTTTTTCGCCAACAGCTTCGACACGGTGCTCTTCCCGCTCGCCGCCGGCCCATCCACCGCCACCACGGTGACTTTGTCGCTCATTGACGGAACCTCAATTCATCCCGGTAATGCTTGGCGCGCTTGAGCAACGCGCGCAGTTCCACCGCGTCAGCGTTGGCCAGCGCGCTGCGGAGTTTGCCGAGTTCGTCGAGCAACTCGTCCAGCGCCCGGCCGATCTCCTCCCGGTTCTGCACGCAAATCTCCGTCCACATCTCCGCCGGACCGCCGGCAATCCGCGTCGTGTCGCGGAAACCGGGGCCGGCAAACTTCAACGCCGCGTTGCCCTCCCGGCAGGCAAGGTTGACCAACGCCGCCGCCACGACGTGCGGCAGGTGGCTGATGCGCGCCACGATTTCATCGTGCGCCTGCGGCGACAACGTCGAAACCCGGCAACCCACCGCCTGCCAGAAATCGTACACCAGTTTCAACGCGACCGGGTCGGTGTTCTCGCGCGGCGTCAGGATGCAGACGGCACCCTCAAACAACTCGCGCCGGGCGGCTTCGATCCCGGCCTGCTCCGACCCGGCCATCGGATGCGCGCCGACAAATCGCGGCAGCAGATGACTCAACGCGGTCACGACCGGGTACTTCACGCTGCCGACATCGGTGACGACGCAATTCGCCGGCAGAAACGGTTTCATCTGCGCGGCGAGTGGTTCCATCACGCCGATCGGCGTTGCCAACACCACCAGCTCCGCGTCCGTGACGGCCTTGGCCAAATCGTTGCCGGCTTCATCGGCCGCGCCGCGCCGGTAGGCTTCGTCGGCGGCTTCCAGGCGGCGCGCCCAGATGGCGACGCGCCGGGCGATCTTGCGGTGCCGGGCCGCCAGCCCGATCGAGCCGCCGAGCAGGCCGGGACCGAGGATGGTGAGTTTGTTGAGCATTCGCGCGGTTTTCTAGCAGCAAACATTTCGTTTGGCAACATCCGCTGCTCCGACTAGAGTGCGCCGTTATGACGACGGAAGACGGAGGGCGGAAGACCGAAAATCGGACGCAGAGAACTGCGAACCGCAAACCGAATGCCGTGTCAGCCATCGGTTTTCTGTCATCGGTCTTCGTTTTTCTGTTGCTGGCCGGCTGCGCCGCGCCCCCGCCGCCGCCGAAGCCGGTTCCTCCTCCGCTGCCGAAGCCGGTTCTTCCGCCGGTCGCCAAGCCGGTCCCGCCGGTCCAACCGGCCGAAATCCGCGCCGTCTGGGTCAGCGACACGACCAAACTCAACTGGGACCAAGCCACCCGCGACCTCCGCACCGCCGGGTTCAACACGATGTATGTCAATCTCGCCTCGGCCGGTGCGGCGTTCTACGCGCCGGGCGACAACGACCGCATCGCGCGCGGCATCGAGTTGGCGCATCAACGCGGCCTCGCGGTGCACGCCAAACTGGTCACGCTCTTCCTGTTCAAGTCGCCGCCGGAGTTTCAGAAGAAGATGATCGCCGAGGGCCGCGTCATGCGCCGGCCCAACGGCCAGCCGCTCACGCAAAACGGCTACGCCTGGCTCTGTCCGACGCACCCCGACAACCGGCAGATGTTGCTCAACCTCGTCCGCGACCTCGTCGGCCGCTATCCGGTGGACGGCGTGCAATTTGATTACATCCGGTACTGCGAAGAATCGTCGTGCTACTGCGGCCGGTGTCCGACCGACAATGCCGGCCGCGAGCGGGTGATTGACGCGCTGCTCGCCGACCTCGTCGCGGCCGCTCGGCAGACCCGGCCCGGTCTCGCGGTGTCGGCGGCCGTGTTCTCCGATTTGAACCGGGCCCGCGAGGAAAAAGCGCAGAATTGGCGGGGCTGGCTGCAGCGCGGGCTGGTGGATTACGTCTGCACGATGACCTACACCACGGACGCGCGCGCGTTTGAATCGCTGGTGCGCCAGCAGGCGCGCTGGGCCGGCAGCAACCGGCGGGTCGTGGCCGGCATCGGCAGTTGGAAAATGCGCCGCGCCGGCGAAATGAATGCCTTCATCCATCTCACCCGGCGGTTGAATGTCGCCGGGTTCGCGTTGTTCTCCTACGACGACCTCGCCGCGCGGGATGTCTGGCCGCGGCTCTAGCCGGTCAGAGCCGCGGGTCCACGAAGCCGTAGCGGCGTTTGAGTTCCAAAACCTCCCGCAACTGCCGGGCCGTCAACCGCCGCGGTTTCAGGCCGAGTTGTTGGATCAGCAGCATCACCCGGCCATAGGCTTCCAGCGTCTCCACGCGCCAGTAGGCATCTTCGAGCGTCTCGCTCCACGCCACCACGCCGTGGTTGGCCAACAAAATCACCTGATGCTTCCCGACAAACCGGCACACCGCCCGGCCGAGTTCGGGCGTGGCCGTCCGGTAATACGGCGCGACCGCCACCGGGCCGAGCATCACCTCGGCTTCGGGGATGATGCCGGTCGGCGGCACGCGCCCGGCCGTCGCGTACGCGGTGCCGAACGGCGCATGACAATGCACCACCGCCCGCGCTTTTGGCTGCCGTTTCATGATTTCGAGGTGGAGCAGGATCTCCGACGTGCGTTTCCGCGAACCCGCGACGGGGTTGCCGGCCAGATCCACCACACACAAATCGGCCGGCTTCATGAACCCTTTGGAAATCAAGGTCGGCGTGCACAGCACGCGATTGTCCGCGAACCGGACCGACAGGTTGCCGGCATTGCCCTCGACATACCCCCGTTCCCACAATCGCCGGCCGATGTCGCACATCGCGCGTTTCAACCGTTGGAGTTCATTCATGGCCGGGCACTTATACGCCGACGGCAGGCTTGCCGGCAAGGGCGGCCACAACGTATCGTCACGGCACATGCTCACTGCACGCAAACAGGCCGCACAAAACCGGGCCGCGGCGCGCCTCGCGGAAATCGTCGCCCATGAAGTGTTCGAGTCGCACAAGCCCGCCGACCGGGTCGTCGCGAATTATTTCCGGCAGCACCGCTACCTCGGCAGCCGGGACCGCCGGCAACTTGCCGAGGCCGTCTTCGCCATGTTCCGCTGGTGGGGCTGGCTCACCGCCACCGGCTGGCCGGAACGGCTCGCCGAAGCCGCCGCCTTGGAGCAATCGCCACCGGCCGACGCCGATTGGTCGAAACTCCTCCCGGCCTGGGTGACGCCGGCAATCCGTTGCCCGCGTCCGCTGGAGGAACTGATCCGGTGGCTCCAACGCCGGCCGCCGCTCTGGCTCCGCGTCCAACGCGCCGACCCGGCCGCGGTGATCGAAGCGTTGCGCGGCGCCGGCATCACAGCGGCAGCGCACGAGGAATTACCCAACGCGCTTTGCGTCCACCAGCAAGTCGGCAACCTGTTTCTGTTGCCGGTCTATCAGGCCGGTCAGGTGGAAATCCAGGACCTCGCCTCGCAACGCATCGGGGCCGTCTGCGCGGCGCGACCGGGCGAGCAGTGGTGGGATGCCTGCGCCGGTGGCGGCGGCAAGACATTGTTGCTGGCCGAAACCGCCGGCCGCGTTCTTGCGACCGACATCCGCGAAAAGGCGTTGGCCGAACTTCGTCGCCGCGCCGACCGGGGCAAGTTCACCAACATCACTACACGGGTTTGGGACGGCAGCGCGGCGCCGGGCGAGTTCGACGGCGTGTTGGTGGACGCGCCCTGCACGGGTTCCGGCACCTGGCGGCGCAACCCGGCCGCGCGCTGGTCGCTCACGCCGGAAGATTTGGACACGGCAACGCGCCGGCAGGCCCGGCTTCTTCGTGTCGCAGCGACCGGCGTCAAACCCGGCGGCGTACTCGTGTACGCCACCTGCTCGCTGTTCGACCGGGAAAACCGGCAGGTGGTGGACGAGTTTCTGCGCGAGCGACCGGAGTTTCAGTTGGAGCGGGGGGTCGAGATTTGGCCGTGGGACGGCGATTGCGACGCGATGTTCGCGGCGCGGTTGGTCAGAACTTGAACGTCCACGCGGCGCTGGCGTACTTCTCGCGGACCAAGGCTGTGGTTTCCGGACACACTGCGTGGCCGGTCGCGTTCCACAGACCGGTCAACGTCTTCTTGATTGCCGCCGGTGAGAGCGGCAGGTTCATGAGGAAATCCCGGTGGGAACGGTTCTGCCGGTACGCCGGCTGTTGCGACGGCATCGGGAGCAGTTTGGTGATGAGGTCGAGATCGAAGTTGTAGAGGAAACTGCCGTGGAACAGGACGTACCGGCGTTTGCGGCGCTGGGCGTTGCCGGAAAACTTGCGCCCGCCAATCGCCAGGTCGGTGTGGCCGTCGAATTGGACATCTTTTCCGAATGCGTCGCGGTGCCGTTCCATGATGTAGCGGTTCGTCTCGGTGACGCTTGCGGAGGGCGACTTGATCACCAACGCGTAGTTCAGACAGCCGGGGCCTTGAACGACGGTGCCGCCGCCAGTGCACCGGCGCAGGATAGGAATACCGGCGGCCCGGCAGGCGTCCACGTTGACTTCGGTGGCAACCCGGTTAGCGTAGCCGACGACGACAAAATATACCGGCGATTCCCAAAACCGGAGCACTTCGTCGCCGTCGGTAGCCTCGGCGAGTTCGAGCAACGCCTCATCGCAGGCGAGGTTCTCCGCCGGCGTCGGCAACGTGAGATCGAGCAGTTTCACGAAGCACCGGGGGCACCGGGGTCAACTCTCCACACTGCACATTTTGCCTTCATCGGGGCACCGGGGTCAACTCTCCACACTGCACATTTTGCCTTCATCGTCTCTCTTTTGTCATGAGCATTCCGTTCTTGTCAACTGTGGAGAGTTGACCCCTCTCACCCTACCTGCGTAGCCACATTGCCGCTGACATCCGTGACGGTAACGGTGAGCGCGTTTGCCCCGCCAGTGACCGGGACACCAGGGATGGCAAATGTCCCATTCTGACTACTGACTCCTGACTCCTGACTCCTGGCCCTGGCCACACTCGCGTACCATTTGTTGCTGCGCGGCCCCGGCTCAACGTAGCCGGTCACGGTTATCCCTTGCCGACTTGCCGTCGCGCTCGTCAACTGATTGTCGCT
>Ga0207433_10004310_pt1 | contig 26313 bp, 17 predicted proteins | sample YelNatPaOPGAMG01_FD_187559 | JGI IMG/M metagenome (GOLD analysis project Ga0207433, IMG submission 187559) | Hot spring thermophilic microbial communities from Obsidian Pool, Yellowstone National Park, USA - OP-RAMG-01 (SPAdes) (version 3) | ecosystem: Environmental > Aquatic > Thermal springs... | reverse complement strand
TGCCGGAGGGGACCGAGATGGTGATGCCCGGCGACAACGTGAATCTGGAAGTGGAGCTGATCACGCCGGTGGCGATGGACAAGGGGCTGCGCTTCGCCATTCGCGAGGGCGGCCGCACGGTTGGCGCTGGCACCGTCACCGAGATTCTGGAGTAGGTAGAAGATGCCGCGCGAAATTATCACCTTGCAGTGCACCGAGTGCAAGCAGCGCAACTACACCACTACGAAAAACCGTAAAACCGTCACCGAACGGCTTGAATTGAAAAAGTACTGCCCGCGGTGCCGGAAACACCAGGTGCACAGAGAGATAAAATAACCGGGCGGGGCGGGTGTTTACCGCCCGCCCGAGAAAGGGGCGTAGGTTTAACGGTAGACCAGCGGTCTCCAAAACCGCGAGTGGGGGTTCGAATCCCTCCGCCCCTGCCAGGTTTTCAGTTTTTGGGCAACAAAGACAGGCTTTAATATGGCGGACAAGGCAGTTGGAACAATAAACCGGGTGGTCGGCTGGCCGGCTCGGGTGAAGGATTATATAAATGACCTGCGCATGGAAATGCGCCGCGTCACTTGGCCTACCTGGAAGCAGGTACGGGCGACGACGGGAGTGGTCATAGCGTTGGTGTTTGCCTTTGCCGCCTATTTTTATGTGGTGGATTTGGTGCTAGGGCGCGCGGTCACTAAGATTTTCAGCCTGTTCGCCAAATGATCGGAGTGAAGAATGGCCGAACCAGAGGAGATTATCAACCCGGAAACGTCCGGCCAAGCGCCGGGGGGAGCCGCGCCGGAAACTGAGCAGGCTGCACCGGCGGGCGGAGAAACCGCCGCATCCGGCAAGAAGTGGTACATACTGCACACTTATTCCGGATTCGAGCAGAAGGTGGCCGAGTCACTCCGCAACCGCGCTGAAGCTTTCGGTTACGCGGACCGGATCGGTCAAATATTGATTCCCACCGAAGAGGTGGTGGAGCTGCGCGGCGGAAAGAAAGTTACCAGCAAGCGTTTGCTCTATCCAGGCTATGTGCTGGTTGAGATGGACATGAGCGACGAGCTCTGGCACGCGGTGAAAAACACGCCTCGGGTGACTGGTTTTGTCGGCGGGGGAAACATGCCTGTACCGCTTACCGCCGACGAAGTCAACCAGATTTTGTACCGGCAAGCCTCCTCGGCCGAGCGGCCGCGGCCTAAGCTGACCTTTGAGAAAAACGAGACGGTTCGTATAATCGATGGGCCGTTTGCGAATTTTTCAGGCAAGGTGGACGAAGTGAACACCGACCGCAACACTCTGCGGGTTCTGGTGACGATTTTCGGCCGGGCTACGCCGGTCGAGCTTGATTTTTTGCAGGTGGAGAAGATCTAAATGGCAAAGAAGGTAACAGCGCAGGTTAAGCTGCAAATTCCTGCGGGAAAAGCTACCCCGGCTCCGCCGGTGGGCACGGCCCTTGGCCCCCAGGGGGTCAACATAATGGAGTTCTGCAAGGCGTTTAACGCAAAAACCTCGGGCAAGGACCAGGAAGGGCTGATCATACCGGTGGTGATCACCATTTATTCGGATCGCTCCTTTACTTTCGTCACCAAGACGCCTCCGGTGCCGGTGCTTATTAAGAGAGCGGTGAATTTGGCAAAGGGCTCGGGGGAACCCAACAAAGTGAAGGTCGGCAGAATCACGGAAAAGCAGGTGGAAGAAATCGCCCGCATCAAGATGCCGGACCTGAACTGCTTCACTCTGGAAGCGGCCATCCGCTGCGTCAAGGGAACGGCGCGCAGCATGGGGGTGGATGTAGTTTAAGCCGGCATATCGGCTGGACGGCGGTATCGCCGGTGTGCTAAACTGCTTTTTAGCTTTCCGGCAGAAAATCACAACTAATGGGAGGCGGAGAGGGCTTTAGGCTCCGCCGTTTGGACCAGACTAGATGGCTCACTCACAAGGTAAAAAATATAGAAGTGCGGCTGAACTGGTCGAGCGCCGGCCGTATTCGCTTCAAGAAGCGGTGCCGCTGGTACAGAAGGCCAGATTCGCAAAATTTGACGAAACCGTCGAGCTGCACCTGCGGCTGGGCGTTGATCCCAAACATGCCGACCAGATGGTGCGCGGTACGGTCGTGCTGCCCAACGGGCTGGGCAAGTCCAAGCGTGTGCTGGTGATCGCCAGCGGCGAAAAGCAGCGCGAAGCCGAGCAAGCGGGGGCTGATTTTGTCGGCGGCGAGGAAATGGTCGCCAAGATCCAGCAGGAAGGCTGGATGGATTTCGACGCTGTGATCGCCACGCCTGATATGATGCGCTCAGTCGGAAAACTGGGGAAAATTCTTGGTCCGCGCGGGCTGATGCCCAACCCGAAAACGGGAACCGTGACCATGGACGTGGAGCGGGCGGTCAAGGAAGTAAAAGCCGGTAAGGTCGAATTCCGGGTGGACAAAACCGGTGTGGTGCACGTGCCGATCGGCAAGGTGAGTTTTTCGACTGATAAGCTGCTTGAAAACGCCCAAACTTTGATTCAAGCAGTGCTGCGCGCCAAGCCGGCGGCGGCCAAAGGCAAGTACGTAAAAAGCGCTACGATATGCTCGACCATGGGGCCGGGCGTGCCTTTGGACGTAACGCCCTTCAACACCAAGATTCAATAACGGGGGCCGCATGAAAACGCGAAAAGACAAGCGCATTGAGGTTGAGACGTTACACGGTGAGCTGGCGCGCGCGCGGCACATCTTCGTGACCGGGTTTGAGAAGCTGCGCGTGGAGCAGGATTTCGAGCTGCGCAAGCTGGTGCGGGCCGCCGGCGGCCGTTACCGCGTAATCAAGAACAACCTGGCGGAAAAAGCGGCTCAGGGGACGGAAGCTGAGCCGTTGTTCAAGGGCCTGGCGGGTATGACCTCGCTCGCCTTCACCGATACCGACCCGGTGGCTCTGGCCAAGGCTCTTACCAATTACGCTAAAGCCAATCCGACATTCACTTTCAAAGCCGGAATGGTGGAGGGGCGAGTCATTGACATTCGCTCCGTCCAGGAGCTGGCGTCGCTGCCCTCGCGCGAAGAGATGATGGGCCGCCTGCTTTACTTGATTAAGGCCCCGGCTCAGCGGCTGGCGAGCACCATCAACGGGGTCGGCCGAAACCTTGCGGTGGTGCTGAATCAGGCGGCGAAGGAAAACAAGTTTTCAGGCTGAATTGCTGATCTCGGCCGGCTGTCGGGCGTGAGCCTGTGGACGGCAGGCGGAGCGAAAAAAGTTTTAGATTTTAAGAGGACATCAGGAAATGGCGGATATTAACGCGATTGCGGAACAAATTCAAGGCTTGACGCTGTTGGAAGCTTCTCAGTTGGTCAAGCTTCTCGAGGAGAAACTGGGAGTATCGGCAGCCGCAGCAGTGGCGGTTGCGGCCCCGGCAGCCGGTGCGGCGGCTGCGGCTGCGCCGGCAGCCGAAGAGAAAACCGAGTTCTCGGTTATTCTTACCTCGGCCGGCGCCAACAAGATCAACGTCATTAAGGCCGTGCGCGAAGTCACCAACCTCGGCCTGAAGGAGGCCAAGGAGTTGGTTGACGGCGCTCCCAAGCCGATCAAAGAGGGCGTAACTAAGGAAGAAGCCGAAGCAATTCGCAAGAAGTTTGTGGAGGCAGGGGCTACGGTCGAGGTTAAGTAGACGGCCGCCGGAAAGCCGCCCGAGCCAAGCGGTAACCGGCGGTTTGACGTCTAAAGGCACGTCTGATAAACTTGGATTGTCTCAACCGGAGCCAGATTTGATCAGTCGCCTGTGAACGACGCATCCTGCGTGCGGGGCTGCACATTATTTGTGCTGGGTAAGGGAGTTTCTCAACCTGGACTTCCAGCAGGAAAGGTGTACGCTGGCGGCGAATCGAATTTGCGCTCCTCCGCTTTTCTATTCACGCATGACCCCGGTGATGACTTCGCCGCTTGTGTGCGAGGTCTGACTGTCCACCAAAGTCCGGGCAGGGTTCCGTTTTTCCCCAATGACGGCCTGTCCGTTTTTACGGCGCGGTAGCGGCTTGGGGCCGAGTGACCGTTGCCTGGCGGCTTTTGGAGAGCATGATGCAACAGCCGGTAGATGGATTCGCCCGTGAGCGGGTTGATTTTTCAAAGATCAAAACAACGATCCCTATTCCGAACCTGATTGAGGTTCAGAAAAAGTCCTACGAGCGTTTCCTGCAAATGGATCTGCTGCCCGACGAGCGCGAGGACGTGGGCTTGCAGAGCGTATTCACCTCGGTTTTTCCCATAACCGATTTCCGGGGGTTGAGTCAGCTCGATTTCGTCGACTACTCCATAGGCAACTGGGAGTGCAAATGCGGGCACCTGAAAGGGTTGAACCATTTGCGAACCACCTGCCGCAATCCTGGCTGCGGCGCCTATGTCCGCACTGATCCGTACCACACCGGAGACGTACTGTGTCCGAAGTGCGGCACGTTTAACCGCAACATCGTGACTTTCTGCAACAAGTGCGGAGATCCGGTCGGCTTGCAGCTCAAATACGACCAGGCCGAATGCGAGGAGCGTGGCATGACCTACGCCGCGCCGCTCAAGGTCACCATCCGGCTGACCGTTTACGACAAGGACGCCGAAACCGGCGCCCGCACCGTGCGCGACATAAAAGAGCAGGAGGTTTTCTTCGGTGAAATCCCGCTGATGACCTCCAACGGGACCTTTATAATTAATGGAACCGAGCGGGTGATCGTATCGCAGCTTCATCGCTCGCCAGGCGTATTCTTTGAAAAGATTCCGGCGCAGAGCTACTACTTAGGCAAGATCATTCCTTATCGCGGAAGCTGGGTCGAATTCGAGTACGACGCCAAGAACCTGCTTTATGTGCGCATAGATCGTAAACGCAAGTTCTACGGCACAGTGTTTTTAAGAGCCCTGGGGCTGAAAACTGACGAGCAGATTCTAAGGACCTTTTACAAAACGGACCGGATTACCATCCGGGATAAGCGTCTTTTCTGGCATGTTTCGCAGAACCTGGTCGGGATGCGGCTATCACATCCGGTCGTCAGCCGCAGCGGCGAGACCATTGTGGCAGCCGGCAAGAAGGTGACCTCGGCCGTGCTCAAGGACATCCAGAAAGCCAAGATCGACATGGTTGAGGTTTCGCTGGGTGATTTGGAAGGCGCAGTTGCGGTGGCTGATGTGGTGGACATGTCCACCGGCGAGGTGCTGCTCGAAGCCAATCAGGAAGTCACCGCGACCGCGATCAACAATTTTGTCGAAGCTGACATAAAGAGCTTCGAAGTGATCTTCCCGGAGCGCGACGAGGTGGGCAACGTGATCTCGGTCACGCTCAAAAAAGATCCGGTCAAAACCCAGACGGATGCGCTGCTGGAAATCTACCGCAAGCTGCGCCCCGGAGATCCGCCCACCTTGGATACGGCCACACAGTTGTTCCAAGGTATGTTTTTCGATCCGCGCAAATACGATCTTTCCCGCGTAGGGCGTATGAAGTTCAACATCAAGCTGCACGGCAGCCCGGATTACGCCCCGGAAGCCTGGCTGGAGCAGCAGCGGCAGAAGCCCGAAAAAGAGCGGACGCACCCGCTGGACCGGCGTACGCTGAGCGTCGAGGATTTTGTAGACACCATCAGGTACGTACTGAAACTGCGCAAGGGTATAGGCTCGGTGGATGATATCGACCATCTGGGCAACCGGCGCGTGCGGGCGGTGGGCGAGCTTCTGGAGAACCAGTTCCGGATCGGCCTGGTGCGCATGGAGCGGGCCATCAAGGAAAAGATGTCGGTTTACCAGGAAATGTCCACGGCCATGCCGCACGACCTGGTCAACGCCAAGCCGGTTATGGCCGCCATCCGGGAATTCTTCGGCTCGAGCCAGCTTTCGCAGTTCATGGACCAGACCAACCCGTTGGCCGAAATCACGCACAAGCGCCGGCTTTCGGCGCTTGGACCGGGCGGTCTGAGCCGGGAGCGCGCAGGGTTCGAGGTGCGTGACGTGCACGCCACGCACTACGGCCGAATCTGCCCGATCGAGACGCCGGAGGGGCCTAACATCGGCCTGATCTCGAGCCTTTCCTGTTTTGCGCGAATCAACGAGTACGGCTTTATTGAAAGCCCCTACCGCCGGGTGGTGAAAGGGCGAGTAATAGACGAGGTCAAGGTCCTGAACCCGGGTGATTCTTCCCTGAAGGTGGGACAAGTGCTGCCGCGCAGCGAACTCGAGAAGATCCAGCGCGAGCTGGGGCCGGACAAAGCGCCGATCGAGTATGAATCGCACTGTGAATACCTTTCGGCTTGGGAAGAGGACAACTACACCATTGCTCAGGCCAATGTGGAACTGGACGAACAGGGACGGATTGTTCCCGAGCTGGTCAACGCCCGTAAGGCCGGAGAGTTCGTGCTGGTTAAGCGGGACGAGGTCCAGTTCATGGATGTCAGCCCCAAGCAACTGGTTTCGGTCGCAGCCAGTCTGATTCCGTTTTTGGAGAACGACGATGCCAACCGCGCGCTGATGGGCTCCAACATGCAGCGCCAGGCGGTGCCACTGCTGCGTGCCGAAGCGCCTTATGTCGGCACCGGCATGGAAGTCGTGACGGCGCGTGATAGCGGCGCCGTGGTGCTGTGCCGGCGCTCGGGCATAGTGGATTCGGTCGATTCCGAACGCATCATCGTGCGCGTCGAAGGCAACGTGCATGAGGGCCAGCTTTCGCGCGAAGTCGGCGCCGACATATACCCGCTGATCAAGTTCAAGCGGTCCAACCAGAACACCTGCATCAACCAGAAGCCGATAGTTAAGCAGGGCCAGCGGGTGCGCAAGGGTCAGGTTCTGGCCGACGGTCCTTGCACGGACCGCGGCGAGCTGGCGCTGGGACGCAACGTGTTGGTGGCGTTTATGCCTTGGCGCGGGTACAACTTCGAAGACGCGCTGGTGGTGAGCGAAAAGCTGGTTAAGGAGGATTACTTCACCTCCATTCACATTGAGGAGTACGAAATCGAGGCTCGCGACACCAAGCTGGGGCCGGAGGAGATCACCCGCGATATCCCGAACATTGCCGAGAGTTTCCTCAAGAATCTGGATGAAAGCGGCATTATTCGCATCGGGGCTACTGTTAAACCGGGAGACATACTGGTCGGCAAGGTAACGCCCAAAGGTGAAACTCAACTTACCCCGGAAGAAAAACTATTGCGAGCTATCTTCGGCGAGAAGGCCGGCGACGTCAAGGACGCCTCGCTCTACTGTCCGCCGGGGATCGAAGGAACTGTCGTGGGCTGCCGTATTTTCTCGCGCAAAGGCGCTGACCAGGACGAACGTTCCCGGGCCATCCAGGATGCCGAGATCGCCGAGCTCTACCGGAACCTGGACGATGAAAAGCGAATCCTCAACGACGAGCGCGCCAAGCGGCTGGCGGCGCTGCTCGAAGGCAAGCAGTTGCTGGCGGATTTGCACGACGAAAAGACTAACAAACGATTGCTGGTCAAGGGCACGGAGCTGACGCGCGAGGTTGTCGAGAAACTTAAGGCGCGGGACCTGAAGCGTATGAAGCTGAAGGATAAGGATCCGCGGTTGAACGAGCAAATCGACGAAATAGAGGAGATGACCTCGCGGCAGATTGCAGTACTAGAGAAGATAACCGAAGAGAAGATCGCCAAGCTCAAAAAGGGCGACGAGCTCCCGCCGGGCGTGATCAAGCTGGTTAAGGTCTATATCGCCATGAAGCGGAAGCTTTCAGTGGGCGATAAGATGGCCGGCCGACACGGCAACAAAGGCGTCATCGCAAAGATCGTGCCTGAAGAGGATATGCCCTATCTGCCTGACGGAACGCCGGTCGAGATCGTTCTGAATCCGCTCGGCGTGCCCAGCCGCATGAACGTGGGCCAGATCCTTGAGACGCATCTGGGCTGGGCGGCGCACGCGCTCGGCAAGTATTACTCGACTCCGGTATTTGACGGCGCCACCGAGCGCGACATCAAGAATGAGCTAAAACAAGCGGGTCTTCCCATCAGCGGCAAGGTGCAGCTTTTCGATGGAATGACGGGACTGCCCTTCGAGCAGCCGGTAACGGTCGGCTACATTTACATGCTTAAGCTCTCGCACCTGGTGGACGACAAAATTCACGCCCGCTCCATTGGACCTTACTCGCTCATTACGCAGCAGCCGCTCGGCGGCAAAGCCCAGTTTGGCGGCCAACGCTTCGGCGAAATGGAGGTTTGGGCCCTGGAGGCATACGGGGCAGCCTACATCTTGCAGGAGTTGCTTACGGCCAAGTCCGACGACGTCTACGGCCGCGCCAAGATCTACGAGGCGATCGTTAAGGGTGAAGCCGCGGCCGAACCCGGCGTGCCGGAGTCTTTCAACGTGTTGATTAGAGAATTGCAGTCTTTGTGCCTCGATGTGGAGCTAATGAAGAAACCCAGCGAAGCGGTGGATACCGCGCTGGCGGCGGATTAGACCCGCAGCCCGTTGAGCAAGCGGGAAAGGGAAGCTTGAAAAAAGGAGGCAGCCTTGTACCGATCTTCTCCGTATGACAGAAGCAATCTGATTGCGGATTTTGACGCAATCCGAATCAGCCTTGCCTCTCCGGAAAAAATCCGTAGCTGGTCGCACGGCGAAGTCACCAAGCCGGAAACCATCAACTACCGGACGTTCAAGCCGGAACGGGATGGTCTGTTCTGCGCTAGGATTTTCGGTCCGGTCCAGGACTGGGAGTGCTTGTGCGGCAAATACAAGCGCATGAAGCACCGGGGCGTGATTTGCGACAAGTGCGGCGTCGAGGTCACGCTGGCTCGGGTGCGGCGCGAGCGGCTGGGACACATCGAGCTGGCCAGCCCCTGCTCGCACGTCTGGTTCTTCAAGGGCCTGCCCAGCCGGATCGGCTACCTGCTGGACATAACGCTCCGCGAGCTGGAGAGAGTTCTGTATTTCGAAGCTTACGTAGTGGTGGATCCGGGTGAGGTGCCCAACTTGTCCAAAGGCGAGGTCATCAGCGACGAGCGCAAGCGCCAACTGGATCAGGAGTACCCCGGAAAGTTCGTCGCCATGATGGGCGCCGAGGGCATCAAAGAGCTTCTGAAGCGGGTCGACGTGGAGGCGCTCAGCCAGGAGATCCGGGAGAAGATGAAGACCGAGGTCTCCCAGCAGAAGAAGCTGAAGTACGCCAAGCGGCTGCGGGTGGTCGAGTCATTTCGCAAATCGGGCAACAAGCCGGAGTGGATGATCCTGGACGTCATCCCGGTGATTCCGCCCGAGCTCAGGCCGCTGGTGCCGCTAGACGGCGGACGGTTCGCCACCAGCGATCTGAATGACCTTTACCGCCGGGTTATAAACCGCAACAATCGTTTAAAGAAGCTGATCGAGCTGCGGGCGCCGGATGTGATCGTGCGCAACGAGAAGCGCATGTTGCAAGAGGCGGTCGACGCTCTGTTCGACAATGGGCGGCGCGGGCGCGTGTTGCGCGGGGCTAACAATCGCCCCCTGAAGTCACTTTCCGACACGCTCAAAGGCAAGCAGGGGCGCTTCCGGCAGAACCTGCTCGGCAAGCGTGTGGACTACTCGGGTCGTTCGGTGATCGTAGTCGGCCCGGAGCTCAAGCTGCACCAATGCGGCCTACCCAAGAAGATGGCGCTCGAGCTGTTCAAGCCGTTCATCTACCACCGCCTGGAGCAGCGCGGCCATTGCACCACGATTAAACAGGCCAAAGAACTGGTCGAGCAGCAGGATCCGGTGGTATGGGACATTCTGGAAGAGGTCATTCGCGACCATCCCATCCTGCTGAACCGGGCCCCCACGCTGCACCGGTTGGGCATACAGGCTTTTGAGCCGGTCTTGGTCGAGGGCAAGGCGATCAAGATTCACCCGCTGGTGTGCACGGCGTTCAATGCGGACTTCGACGGCGATCAGATGGCGGTCCACATACCGCTTTCTCCGGAGGCCCAGATCGAGGCGGCTTCCTTGATGCTATCCTCCAATAACATTCTTTCGCCCGCGCATGGTGCGCCTATTGCGGTGCCGACCCAGGATATGGTGCTCGGCCTTTACTATCTGACCAAGGCCAGGCCCGGCGCCAAGGGCGAAGGCAGAACGTTCGCTTCAACCGAAGACGTTCTGATAGCCCTGGAGATGGGCGAAGTGGAAACACTCACTTCCATCAAGCTGCGCTATACGGGGCGTGTAATTGACCTTACTAAAGCTTTTGACAGCCAGAATATTCTCCACACCGAGCCCGTAGAGTACAACAAGCAGTACATGGAAACCACGGTCGGGCGGGTGATTCTCAACGACGCGCTGCCCGAGGAGATGCCCTTCATAAACGGCTTGCTCAAGAAAAAGGGCCTCACGCAGCTTGTACAGTACTGCTACCTCAAGTTTGGTCTACAGACCACGGTCAAGATGCTGGACGAGATCAAGAACCTAGGCTTCCTGTACGCGACCCGGGCCGGCATCTCGATCGGCATCGACGACATGGTCGTTCCGGCCTCCAAGCCGCAACTGGTCCGCGAGGCGGAAAAAGCCGTAATGGAGGTGCAGGCGCAGTACCAGGAAGGGGCCATCACGCACGGCGAGCGTTACAACAAGATCATCGAAATCTGGTCCAAGGTCACCGAGCGCGTCTCCGAAGAGATGTTCAAAGTAATGGAGGAGGACGACGCCACCGGGCGTTATCTCAACCCCATCTACATCATGGCTGACAGCGGCGCCCGCGGATCGCGGCAGCAGATACGCCAGCTTTCAGGCATGCGCGGACTGATGGCCAAGCCCTCGGGCGAGATCATCGAGACTCCGATCACGGCTAATTTCCGCGAAGGTCTCAACGTGCTGCAATACTTCATCTCTACGCACGGCGCCCGCAAAGGACTGGCAGATACGGCTCTGAAGACGGCCGATTCGGGCTACCTGACCCGCCGGCTGGTGGATGTGGCTCAGGACGTCATTGTGACCGAGTACGATTGCGGAACCACGGACGGAATATACGTTGAGCCGATTGTCGAATCGGGCGAAATCATTGAGCCTCTGCGCGACCGCATCGTAGGCCGCGTCGCACTGGAAGACGTGTTGGACTATGACCAGAACATTCTGGTGCGCGCCAACCAGGAGATCGACGAGGAGCTGGCGGCGGCCATTCAGGCGGCGGGCATTGAAAGGGTCAAGATCCGCTCGGTATTGACCTGCGAGAGCCGGCGTGGTGTCTGCCAGTTGTGCTACGGCCGAAATCTGGCCACGGGCCGTTTGGTCGAGCGCGGCGAGGCAGTGGGCGTCATTGCTGCCCAGTCGATCGGCGAACCTGGCACACAGCTCACCATGCGCACCTTCCACATTGGCGGTGCGGCGACCCGTGTCAGCGAACAGTCCACACAGGACGCCAAATCCGACGGGTATGCCCGTTATATAAACATCCAGACCGTCAAGAACAATAAAGGCGAGCGAATCGCCATGAACCGCAACGGCATACTGGCCGTGGTGGACGAGAAAGGACGCGAGAAGGAGCGTTACCAGGTGGTGTACGGCGCCAAGGTCCTGGTGGAAGATGGGGCCAAGGTAACAGCCAGCCAGGTTCTGCTGGAGTGGGATCCTTACACTTTCTCGATCCTTACCGAAGTCAGCGGGACGGTTCATTTCCGCGATCTGATTGAAGGCCTGACCTTGCAGGAGCAAGTGGATGAAATCACCGGCATGTCGCAGTGGGTGGTGGTGGACTCACCTGACGAGAAGCGGCTGCCGACCATTGTAATCCGCCCCGAAGGCGGCTCGCGCGCCGAGGAAAAGAAATACCTCATGCCGTTACACGCCCACTTGATGGTGAGGGACGGCGAACAGGTTTTTGCCGGCGACGTGTTGGCCAAAATACCGCGAGCCACCACTAAGACCAAAGACATCACCGGCGGTCTCCCGCGCGTGGTGGAGCTTTTCGAAGCCCGCAAGCCGCGTGAAACGGCGGTCATTTCTGAAATCAACGGCGTGGTCAAGTTCGGCGAGGTGACCAAGGGCATGCGCAAGGTTCTGGTTATCGGCGACGATGGCCAGCAGCGCGAGTATCTAATTCCTCGCGGAATGCACGTCAGCGTCCAGGAAGGCGAGCGGGTGCGGGCGGGCGATCCGCTGATGGATGGCCCCCGCAATCCGCACGATATCCTGCATGTGCTCGGCGAAAAGGAGCTGCAAAGGTACCTGGTGAACGAAATCCAAGAGGTTTACCGGCTTCAGGGCGTCACCATCAACGACAAACACCTTGAGGTTATTGTTCGCCAGATGATGCGCTGGGTTAAGGTGGAAGACATCGGCGACACGGAATTTTTGCCGGAAGAAGTCGTCGACAAATTCCGGTTCCGCGAAGAAAACCAGCGCGTCATCGAAGCAGGCGGGCGTCCGGCTACCGGAAAAGCTGTGTTGCTCGGCATCACCAAGGCTTCACTGTCGACCGATTCATTCATTTCGGCCGCCTCCTTCCAGGAGACCACCCGGGTGCTCACCGAAGCCGCCATCAACGGCAAGGTGGACTATCTCCGTGGCCTGAAGGAAAACGTCATCATGGGCCGCTTGATCCCGGCCGGCACCGGCATGGAATACTACCGGCGCGTCCGGATTGAGGGCGAGGGCATGGAGGAGGAAGAACCTGCGGCCGAGTCAGAACTGGCGATTTCCGAGGGCATTCCCGGCTATGAGGAGGAGACCAGGCTCCAGTACGGCGGCGGACTGCCGGAGGAATCCGTGGAGGATTCCCTAAGCGAGGGCGAGTAAGCCCAGCCGTCATGGCGCCGGAGACATAGCAGCAAAAAACGTGACTTCTGAGACCGTTTGCTGTATATTCACATCATGGATCGAGCCGGTCCGGTGATGACAGGACTTGTGCAAACTGGTCAGAAATAGCTGAAAAAGGGAAAAACGAATGAATCAGCAATTGGTCTCAGCAATATTGCTCATCGTTGCGTGTGCGCTGTTGATTCTCTATTTGCTCCGTCGGCGCGCAAGGAAAAGCAAAGAATAAACAATAAAATTGCCCGCTTGGTTTAGTGGTTCCGGCTGAAGCAGGCATTTCAGGTTGGCGGGCAGTATGCTGAAACGACTGCTGCTTCGGCTGGAGAAGTTTCTCCGGGACACTGGTTTGTATCATAGAAATCTTTCCTAAATGTGAGGTCGAAGTTGCGTTCGCGTCGCAGTTTTATCGGGCATCTCGCCGGCGGGCTGGCCGGCACGTTGGCCTCTCCCGTGGGAGTGCTGGGTGCTCAGAATCGCATTCAGGTTGGCATCCTAGGGTTTGGCGAGCGCGGCTTGCAACTGGCGCGTGAGTTGCAAAGCTTGGCTGACGTCCGCCTTGCCGCGGTGGCTGACGTTTATACCCGCCGTCTTGACACAGCCCGTGGCGTCGCGCCCGGAGCGCAACTCTACGACGATCCCCGGCGCCTGCTTGACGACCGAGACGTGGATGCAGTGGTTATCGCCACGCCTCAGCATCTGCATGCTTGTCAGGTTATTGATTGCCTTAAGGCGGGAAAACACGTCTATGTTGAGAAGACCCTGGCTTTAACTGTGGCTGACGCGCGGAGCGTGCTTGAGATGTGCCGTAAGGCCCCACAGCTTAAGGTGCAAGTCGGACACCAATGGGTGAGCTCGGGGCTCATGGAAGATGCCCTGCGGTTTCTGGCTGCCGGCGGAATGGGGCAGATAACGGCCATACACGCCCACATGTACCGTAATGCGCCCTTTAACAAACCGCACTGGCGGCGTCCGATTTATCCGGACATGACGCCGGAGAGCATAGCTTGGGAAAGTTTTCTGGGACCGGCGCAGCGGCGGGCGTTCGATGCCGAACGCTTCGCCAATTGGCGTCTCTATTGGGATTATTCCGGCGGAAGCGTGTTTGAAAACCTGAGCCAGCAGTTGGCTTTCTGGTATAAAGCCCTGAAGCTGGATGTGCCGTTGAGCGTGTGTATGTTTGCGGGGGCCAGCCTCTGGCAGGACGGCAGGGAGATCCCGGATACTATGAGCGTGGTCATGCGGCACACGGACGGCTTGCTTTTCAGTTGGGATTCCGGTTTCGGCAACAATCAGCTTGGATTGTCCGAAGAGGTTTTGGGCACAGAGGGAACGATTTGCCGGAGCCAGCAGATACGCTACATACCGCAGAAGGTCAACCGTCCGGACGGGCTCGAGACGATGGGATTCACCCGGTCCCGGCCGAACGCGCACATGTGTGATTTCTTGGATTCCATTAGGACCGGGCGGGCGCCGGCGTGCCCACCGGAGCTGGGTTACAGAGTCGCAGTGGCTTGCGCCATGGCGATTGAAAGCCTGCGTCAGGGGCGCACGGTAAGCTGGGATCCGGAAAAGCAAGAAATTCTCTAAATCCAACATTGGCAGGAGATGCGCTTGAAGGTAAGTATTGGAGTTATAGGCGGCAGCGGGTTATATTCAATGCCCGGTTTTGATGCTGAGCAAGCGTTGGAGCTGGAAACACCCTGGGGTAAGCCATCGGACAAAATACTGGTCGGGCGCCTGGCCGGGAAGGCAGTGGCGTTTCTGGCACGTCACGGGCGCGGGCACCGCATCTCGCCCTCGGAGCTTAATTTCCGCGCCAACATCTTTGCCATGAAGATGCTGGGCGTAGAGCGAATTATTTCACTTAGCGCTGTCGGCTCGCTCAAAGAAGAGCACCGCCCCCTGGATTTTATTCTGCCGGACCAGTTTGTCGACCGGACTAATGGGCGTGCTTCGACGTTTTTCGGTGATGGCGTGGTGGCGCACATCAGCTTTGCCCATCCGGTTTGCCCGCAGCTCTCCGCGGTGCTCGAGCAAGCCTGCCGCCGGGCGGGCGTCAACGTGAAACGTGGCGGCGTCTACCTGTGCATGGAAGGGCCGGCGTTTTCAACCGTCGCCGAATCCAACCTTTACCGCAGTTGGGGAATGGACGTTATCGGCATGACCAATCTCCAGGAGGCTAAGCTGGCGCGCGAGGCCGAGATCTGTTACGTGACGGTGGCCATGGTCACCGATTATGACTGCTGGCATCCGGATCATGATGCAGTTACGGTTGAGCAGATAGTCTCAAACTTGATGCGGAACGCGGAAAACGCCGCCCGGGTTGTGGCCGAAGCAGTACGCGACATGCCGGAGCAGCGCCGCTGCCAGTGCGGCTCGGCGCTGGCTAACGCCATCATTACCGACCGCAAAGCGATTCCGGAGGCCGCTCGCCGGAAGCTGGATTTGTTGATCGGTAAATACCTCTGATCAGACCGCCCTGTTACATGTTACAAATAGTCGCGGTAACGTTCCAGGGCTACCCGCACAAGCTGACTGCGGGTTCGCACGCCGGTTTTAGAAAAAAGCTGTTGCAAGGTGGCCTTTACCGAGCTTTCTGAGACTTGCAGGCGCACGGCGATTTCTTTGTTGGCCAGCCCTTCAAACACCAGGCGCAGGACTTCGCTCTCGCGCTCGCTCAAGCGATGTCCTTTCTCTTCCGGTCCCACGCCGCGGCTTTCCTGCACCAGGATTTTCAAGAAACGCTGGTCCAGCCAGATCTCTCCGGCCATTACTTTGCGAATGGCTTTGGCCAGAAGACTGGGCGGATTATGCTTTGGGAAAATCCCCGTTACTCCCAGCCGTAATACTTCGGCGACTTCGTGATCGCCCAATCCGGCTGTGACCACCAGCACCTTTCCCTCAAACCCGCGCCGCGAAGCTTGGACTAGAAACCGGGTCCCGGTTTCCGAACCTAGGTCATAGTCCAGCAGGACCACATCCGTCGGCGTGGACTCGAGCACACGCAGCGCCTCTTCGGAAGTTGCGCAAGAAGGAACCAGTTCGAAATCCGGCTCGGAGGCAAGCAGCCTTACTAAACCTTCTCGGAACAAAGCATGATCGTCCACCACCAGGATGCGGGTTTTGTGAATTGCTTGCGGATTCATGGGGCTTCCACTAAATTATCGCCGGTGCTGGCAACCGGCAGCTCGATGGCGAAGCAAGAACCGGCTTGTTGCGGCTCGTAACGCAGGTCTCCGGCGAAGGAGCGTGCCAGCGCGCGCGAAAGATATAGTCCTAGTCCGGAGCCTTCAGCGGAATGTTGAAACGGCTGGAAGAGCCGCTCCGGCGCCGGAACCCCCGGCCCGGTGTCGGCGAAACGGACTACGACGTGGTGGCCTTCAATTGCGGCGGAGATGCGCATTTGCCGCACCGGCGAGTCGCGCAAAGCACGCTGGCTGTTGGCCGCTAGGTTCATGAAAATGTGGAGCAGCCCGTGCCTCTCGGCCGCAACCGCCGGCAAGTCCGGCGGGACGTTCCATTCCAGGGTGGCATCAACTTCAGCGAAAGAAGGTTCAACGATAATGCGGAATTCTTCCAGCAGCTCGTTCAGGTTGAGAGAAATATTTTCGTTGCGTGCTGCTGCACGCAGTTCCGATGAGACCAGTTTGCCCAAGCCCTCGACCAGAGTGCCCAGAGCCTGAAATTCCTCGTATTGCTCAATTCCCGGCACTCGGCGCAGGTTGGCGTGCACCAGGGCGATGGCGGCGCAGATGTTACGGATCTCATGTGAGACGGCGCGAATCAGGATGCGTGAGCTGCGCATGAGCTGGTCGAACCCCAACTCTTCACGGTCACGCAACTCTTCGCTGGTATCCAGTACAATGGCCGCGAGCATGGGTCCTGCGACCGTCATATAACTTGACAGCCAGACGTGCGCCGGGAAAACTTCACCGTTGCGGCGGCGGCCCTTGCACTCTAGCATTGTACGGAAGATGCGTCCGGCTCCGTCCGAGTGCGGAACTCCGGCCAAAATCGGAAGATACTGGCCAATGTGCTGCCCGGCGAGCGTATCCGGCTCAACTCCAAGCATGCTGTGGGCGGCCTGGTTTGCCAGGCGTATGAAGCCGTCGGGTCCGAGCGTCAGGATGGCGGCCGGGCTGGTTTCAACCAGCGCTTGCAACTGCTGTTCGGCCGATTCGCGCAGTAGTTGTTGCTCCTCAAGTCTTCGGTATTCCCGCTTCCGGCGCCGGCGGCGTTCGGCCAGCTCTGCCAAAAACAGACCGCTGCCGGCATAGGCCGTCAGCGCCAGGCCGCTGCGCAACCAGACCCCTTCGCTCCAGGCGAACGGAGCGGATGCCTCGCGCAGTAAAGCGCAAAGCACGGCCACCACCACTATTTCTGCCCGAGTCAAATACACCGCGCCGGCCAGAATTGGAACCAAATACAAAGCGCCAAGTGATACGCCGGATCCCAGGCTGCTCAAATCGATCAGGGCAATTGAGACAATCATGAATGCGAGCGCTGCCAGAACCGGTACGCGGTCGGCTTTGGATTCCGGTACTGCTATGTTACGCTCGCCCATAATCTGCCGCAGCAACCTACAGCTGTCGGACCATAATTAAATATAACTGAGGCGCGCTCGACAAACATTATTAACCTTTGGTATCAGTCCCCTGCTAGCTATCGAGAATATTGACCATCTCCAATGGAATGTTAGATTTGACTGTGCAGTAAGAGCGGATAGAGCTGTCCGGATAGCGGAGTGTGTTTGTGAAGAAGACCAAACTACTAGGTGCAATTCTCATTGCTTGCTTTGCCTGCCAGGCTTGGGGGGCGACTTTCGGCACTGTGGTTCAGATTGGGGGGCATGCCTCCGATCTTGCACTGGATGAGAGGCGGGGTCTTTTGTATGTAGCAAATTTCACGGCCAATCGAATTGAAGTGATTTCGACCGCCAACCTAACCCTGGGCACGCCTATAAAGGTCGCGGCGCAACCTGCCTCACTAGCCTTGTCCGCGGACTGCCGCTATCTGGTGGTCGGGCACTATTCAACCTGGGCCTTCGGCACGGTCCAACCCACGCTTACTATTTTTGACCTAGACAATGGATTTGAGCGCAAAATCACCACCAGCGGTTCACCGCTGGCGGTGGCTTTCGGCTCATCTGCGCAGGCTTTGGTGATCACAACCGACGGTTTCTATCTGCTCGACCCGGGCAATGGGATCTTAAGTCCCTTGCAACCGGGCGAAATGGGCGGCCAACAGATGCCTGCTCCTTTGGCAACCTTTCCGCCGGAAATTGTTCAGGCCAGCGCAGGCGTTTCGGGTGATAAACGTTTCATCGTGGGAGCAGTCGGAACTAAGGAACAGGATGTAGAAAAAACAGTACACTTCCGTTTCAATGTCGAAACCGGCCAATTGGGGTTATGGATGATAAGCTCGCAGCCGCCGCTCGGCCCCCGCGTAGTCAGTGTCGACCGTGAGGGCAAGAACTTTCTGCTGGGCTGGGCGCTGTACGACTACCGGCTGGCCATGCTGGCCGAGTTCCCTCATCCCGCCGGAAAACTTAACGTCGGCGGCCATGCCTACGACTGGGTGAGGTCGCTGATTTACGCCCAGATACCTGAACAGGGGAGCGAGCAGAACGCCGCGCCGGTGCTGCATGTGGTGGATTCAGACAACCTCACGGTGCGCGAGCAAATTCAGCTTCCGGAAAACCTGGCCGGGCGGGCGCTGCTCAATAGCGACCAAAGCGTAATGTATTCGGTTAGCGACAGCGGCGTGATGGTTCTGCCAATTGGCCGGTTGCACGAAGCGCCGCGTGTCGCCGCCTCAGTCGAAGATGTGCTGTTCCGGGGCAGCTTTTGCGACCGCCGCCCGCTGAGTCAGGAATTCGACATTGTGGATGCCGGCGGCGGCCGAGTGGATTTCCGCCTGTCGACCACCATGCCCGGAATAACACTTAGCCAGACCGAAGGCACAACGCCGGCCCGCATCAAGGTTACGGTTGATCCAACCGTATACAAGAATCTTAAAGGGACCACCGCCGGCAAGATTGAAATCAGTTCGCGGGCAGCCGTGAATCTGCCCCAGCCGGTGCGGATTCTGGTCAATACGCGTGAGCCCGACCAGCGTGGAGTCTTGTTCAACGTCCCCGGCAAGCTGGTGGACATTCTGGCGGATCCCGTGCGTGATCGTTTCTACATTCTGCGGCAGGACAAAAATCTTGTCTTGGTTTATAATGCCACCACCTTTGAGCGGATCGCCGCTCTGCGCACTGCCAATACTCCGACCCAAATGGCCATAACTGCCGACCTGCGCTGGCTGCTGGTGGGGCACGAACATGCACAGATAGCCAAAATGTTCGACCTTGATACCCTACAGCCCTCTGACGACATCGTTTTCCCCGGCGGTCACTATCCGCACTCGATAGCCGCATCGGCAAACGCCATATTGGCCGCTGTGCGCAGCGTTGCCGAAGGCCCGGGTTGTCCCAATGGTTATGGATTGCACACCATCGACCAGGTGGACCTGGCCGGGCGGCGTGCCACAATTCTGCCCTCCCTCGGGATCTACTGCAACGATATTTCGGAGGGTACGGTGCTGGCGGCGACGCCTTTGCGTTCGGCGATATTTGCCGCCATGAATGACGGCAACCTGCTGCTTTACGACGATGAGGCAGCCACTTTTGTTGTTTCCCGTAAGGATTTCTCCAAACTAGGCGGAGCCATTGCTGCGCTCTCCGACCGGATCTATGTGGTGGATAACTACCTGCTGAACAGTTCTCTGGTGTCAATTGGTGCGCTGGAGACGGGCACCGGCAAATCCTCGGGCTTTGTCATCCATGACGGCGAAGGATTGCGGACAACCGCTCCCTCGGCCGATGCACCAGGCATCATTCAGCGGGTGAATTTGGAGCGGTGGAGCGACATTATCCGTCCGGTCAAGATGATTGAAGCCCCGCTGGTGGTCGAAGCTGAGCCGGCGACGCCCTCTGGCCAGATCGGGCAATCAATTCTGCCGTTTTCACGGACGCTGATCGTAACATCCAACCGCAATTTCTTCGTTTCCCTCAGCGTGTCCGGATTTGTGGTGTTGCCCTGGGACTTCGACGCCTGGGTGGCGAAGCCGGTGATCGAAAGCGTAGCGAACCTGGCTGACGGAACGGCAGCCGTGGCTTCCGGCGGTTTGATATCGGTTTTAGGCCGAAATATGAGCCGAATGACGATTGCAACAAATGAGTTGCCACTGCCCACAACCCTCGGTGAAGCCTGCCTTATGGCCGGCGATGTACGCGTGCCGCTGTTTATGATTTCGCCGGGCCAGATAAACGCGCAGATGCCCTTCGAGGTTCAAGGCGCGATGTCACTAGTGTTGCGTACGGCAGGCGGGGTAAGCGACCCGTTCCAGCTCACAGTTGCGGCGTCGGCGCCGGCGGTGTTTCAGACGGCTGAGGCAGGGCCGGAGAAGGGACTGGCGGCGCTGTATCGGGCGGCAAATAACCAGCCGGTCACGCTGGCCAATCCCATTCATCCGCGGGATTATCTGGTGATCTATGTGACCGGGCTGGGGCGGACTTCGCCGCCGGTTGCCAGCGGCTACCCTGCGCCGGCTGATCCTCTGGCGCAGGCTTCGATTCTGCCTTCCGTAAAACTGGGAAACGTGGCTCTGCCGGTGTTGTATGCGGGGCTGGTTCCGGGGCTGGTGGGCGTGTATCAGATCAATGTGTATGTGCCGGAGGAGGTGCCGCGGGGAATGGAGATCCCGCTGGTGATCTCGCGCCCGGATGGAGATCTGGCGTTTTCAGTGCGCGTGGTGAAGTAACACTAGATAAGAGAGGAAGCATGCGGATTCATGCGCGATGGCTGGTGATTCTGTTAATTGGAACAGCGGTTGCCGCCCTGGCCCAAGAATGGGAGCTTGGCGTGTTGGGAGGTTTCGGGTTTCCACGAAACCAGACCGTTAGCAGCCCGGCGGGCAGCGGCAAGGCTGGTGTCCGCTCGGGCGTCGGCGCCGGCGTGGTGGGCGGCCACAACATGTATGAGCGGCTGGGCGGTGAAATTAGATATGCCTGGCGAGCCAGTGATCTCAAAGTCAGCGGGGCCGGTCAGACGGCGAATTTCAACGGCGAATCGCATTACGTGCACTACGATTTGCTTTTCCATGCCACCGACCGTGACGCTCGTTGGCGGCCTTTCGTGGCAGGTGGCGGCGGCATAAGAGTCTATCGTGGGATCGGCGTAGAAAGCGCCTACCAGCCGGCGGCGCGTTTTGCCCTTCTGACCAGGACGCAAGAAGTCACAGCCTTGATAAGCGTAGGCGGAGGCGTAAAGATCGGCTTGACCGATTCAACTTATTTGCGCGTGGAGGTGCGCGATTACATCACGCCTTTTCCAAAACAGGTGGTTGCGCCCGCGCCCGGCGCTGAAATAAAAGGCTGGTTGCACGAACTTGCGCCCACGCTTGGTTTCGGGTTCCGTTTCTAGACGTCAAAGTCCGAAAACTTACGGCAAGGCGGTGGGGCCGGTATAATCTGACTGTGCCCTATCCAGTAACCTTAATTCCGGGTGACGGCATCGGACCGGAAGTTACCGCCGCCGCCGTCGAAGCCGTAGACGCTACGGGGGTTTCCATCAACTGGGAATCGGTCGAGCTTACCGGCAAGCTGATTGAAAAAAGCGGCGAAGAACTGCCGCAGGCCGTGGTTGACTCGCTGCTGCGCACCCGCGTCGGTCTTAAAGGCCCGGTTACCACACCCATAGCCGGAGGACATCAGAGCGTAAATGTAGCCCTGCGAAAGCGCTTGGACTTGTTCGCCAACGTGCGACCTGTGCGCAATCTTCCCGGGCTTAAGACCCGCTATCAAAACGCCCGCATCGACCTAATCATTTTCCGCGAAAACACCGAGGACCTTTATGCCGGGCTGGAACACGAAGTCGTCAAGGACGTCGTAACGAGCCTGAAGGTTATTACGCGGGCTGCTTCTGAAAGGATTGCCCGTTTTACTTTCACCTTCGCCCGCAGAGAAAGGCGCAGGAAGATAACGGCCGTACACAAGGCCAACATTATGAAGCTGGGAGACGGCCTTTTTCTGCGTTGTTGCCGCGAGGTCGCTCGGGAGTACCCGGAAATTGAGTACAAAGAATTGATCGTGGACAACGCGGCCATGCAGCTCGTGCTCAGGCCGGAGGCGTTCGACATTCTGCTTATGCCGAACCTTTATGGAGACATCATCTCAGACCTTACGGCGGGCTTGGTCGGGGGACTGGGCATTGTCCCCGGCGCAAACATTGGAGAGAATTGCGCGGTGTTTGAGGCGGTGCATGGTAGCGCTCCGGATATTGCCGGCCGCGGCATCGCCAATCCCACAGCCATGATGCAATCGGCCGTTTTGATGCTGCGTCATTTAGGGGAACAGCAGGCGGCGGCGCGATTGGAGGCGGCTATTGAGCGCGTCTACGCCGAAGGAGAAAACCTCACACCGGACCTGGGCGGCACATCCAGTACGCGCCAATTCACCGATGCCATCCTGCGGCAATTGAACTAGTTGTTTCCTGTTATTCAAGGTTTTCCGCCCGTCAAATATGCTGCTGCCGGCTTTGCGAGCTGAGTTTTTCCGGGCGCGGCGGGAGTGTAAACGTTGCCGCAAAAAAACGGGGGAGATTCCTCATCTCCCCCGCCCACTCGATAAACAGCCAGATCCGCTCAGAACTGGAAGCGTAACTGGAGCTCGATTGTTCGCATCGCCTGGGCGCCGTTAGCCGCGCCGAAACCAGCGTTGCGCGGCGTCAGCCGGTTCTGGTTCAGCGTGCCGTCGGCATTGTACTGGTTGTTTACCAGCGTCATGCTGGTCGGGTTGTTGAACTGCGCCTGCGTTACCCGCGAGTTGATGCTCACCAGATTGAAGGCATTGAAAGCATTTGCCCGGAGCTCAAGCCGGTATTTTTCACCCAACCCGAAGAAGCGAATCCTCCGCACTAGCGAAAGATCCACATTCTTGAGCAAACAACCGCGCAGGTAGTTGCGACCCGACTCCATGCCTACGCTATAGTAGCCCGGCCCTTTGACGGCCGATGCGTTGAACTGAGCGTACTGATTGTCCGAGCAGCCCGTGCCCAGCCCCGGTAGCAGGATCACCCGCCCCGCCCAGTTCGGTGAACCGGTGATGTTCACGTTCTCGCCGTTAGTCTGGTAGGTGTAACCGAGGTCATAAGCTGCGCCCGAGGCTACCGTGATCACGGTGGAAAGCTGCCAGTCCCGGGTCAGCTCGCGGACCAGCCGGCCCTTACCCGAGATGCCCGGGCTGTCCCAGATGCCATAGGCCTTGAACAAATGCGGCCGCACGTCCAGGGTCTCCATCAGCTTCTCGTACTGCTTCTCGTCGGCCCGCAAGGAGATCTTCCCGTCGGCCGAGTGCTGGAACCGCCGGTTAATCCCGGTATTACCCTTGAGCGAGATGCCATAGGTGTAGTTGGCGCCGAACGATATCCCGTTGCGGAACCGCCGGTTCAGGTTCATCTGGATCGAGTGATACTCGTCCCAGAACTCCGTCTGGTTCTCCTCAATACCGGCAAACCCACGGAAGGGCCGCAGCAGGTTAGTCGGATAGGCCGTCTTGCCTGGAATCGTGCTGGTGCCCAGCGTCGGATCCTGGTACTCCGGCAGATAGGCCGTTCCAATGTCCACCGCGTTCAGGTCCTGGCGGAAGGCGCCCTGGAACGCTCCCAAACGGTTGTAGCCGTGGTTGCCCACGTAGGAAATGTCGCCCACCATCGAGAACGGCAGCGACTTCTGGATGCCTATGTTCCACTGCAACGAGGCCGGCACTTTCGCCTTGTACTGGAAGGTGATCAGCGTCGGCACCGGCTGCGGGCTCAGCCCCTGCCCCAACGTGGACAACAAGCCATTGCGCAGGTCCTTGGCCGTAGCGGTGGGCGGGTTGCCCGGCGTGGAGAAGGTCGTGTTGCCGTCCGGCCGGTCGTAGAACATCCCGATGCCGCCCCGCAACACCCAGTTGGAGCGCCCTGTGATGTCATAAGCAAACCCAAACCGCGGCCCCAAAACCAGCGTCGGCCACGTGTAGTTGGTCTTGGCGATCCCCTCGCCCGCCTTCCGCACGCCGTTCAGCCAGTTGCCCGTGCCCGGTATCGGCGTGGCAATCGCCGCCTGCGTGTTGGCCGCGCCCACCGCCGTCAGAATCTGCCCGGTGCGCGGATCCATAGCGTTGCGGTCGTTGCCCGAGCACACCGTGGCCCCGCTCTTGCAACCGGCTACGTAAAATACCGGCGCATCGCTCTTCTTCCACAGATCCGGGAAGAAGTTCGACATCTGAAGGAATTTGTCATACTGCGGCTGCTGGTTCACAAACCGCATGCCGTAGTCCAGCGTCAGGCGGTTGGTCGCCTTCCAGTTGTCCTGGATGTACCACTCGATCTGGTTGTAGACCAGGTTGCCCTCAATGAACTTGGACTGTTGCAGGTACTGAGTAAACACACCCAGCGCCGCATTGGAGTAGCCAAATCCGCTGTCCAGGGTGTTGTTGGTGTCATCCCCAAAGTTCACATAGCCCTGGAAGGTCAGATTGGCGATGCCGCCCGCACCTACGTTCTGCGCCTTGAAGCTGTGGTTGAGGTAGAAACCTCCCTTGATCGTATGGCGCGCCATGACTTTGGTCACGCTGGTGGAGAAGTCCTGCGTCCGGTTCTTGTTCAACCAGCCGGGATAGCGCTGCTGCGGCGGCCCCGCCGTGATCCGGCTGCCCCAGCCAAAGGTCGGCGGCAGGTTCAGCTTCTTGCCGTCCCAGAAGGGCGGCTTCTCCTCCTGCATGATCTTGTAGCCGTAGTAGCGCGTATCCATCACCCCCGCATCCGGATACAGCAAGGGGAAGTCCGCCAGGCTCTTCAGCCGGTTGGACTCGGGATTGACCAGGATGCCGCCTTCGTTGCCGCCCGCCAGCTCGTTCTGAATTCCACCATAGGTGGCTTCCATGAACGTGGTCGGGTTGAAGGTGTAGTTAACCGTCAGCACCGGGTTGTGAATGAACGGCCGCGGCGTGTAAACGTCGGTGAAGCCCTGGATCATGCCCGGCCTTATCACCTTCCGCTGCCGCTGCCCGGAGTATTTGCCGATCAACCGCAAATTCGACGAAACCTGGTAGTCGATCCGGAAGGCCGGCTGCTGAAGCAGATCATTGTAGGAGGGTGGGTTTACTTCGTAGTTGTAGTTCATCCCCGGCTTTTGCTCCACGTTGGGCAGCGGGTAGCGGTTGAGCACCGCCACGCCCGGAGCGTACAGCCGGGCCGCCGGAATTATGTTTCCCGGGAAGGGCGCGCCGCCGGCGGCGTGGTCCTTAATGGCCGTTATCAGATTGCCGTTTTGGTCCCGGCTCTGGGAGAAGTCGCCCGCCCGCTCGGCCGCAGTGGGCAGCCGAAACCGGATGACGTTGCCGCTGTTGATGGCCGTCGTCGTCGGACGGTACTCGTGCGCGTAGAAGAAGAACAGTTTGTTGCGGCCGTTAATGATCTTCGGTATCACCACCGGCCCGCCGATGGTATAGCCCCAAATCTGCTGGTCGGTCTTGGGCTTGGGGTCATTATTCTTTTGCTGCACCCAGGTCCGGTTGTTCCAGTCCGAATCGGTGAAGACGCCGTAGGCTGAGCCGTGCAGCTCGTTGGTGCCGCTCTTGGTCACGGCCGTGATCTGCAAGCCGCTGGAGCGGCCGTACTCGGCCTGATAACCCTGCGTGAGCACCTTAACCTCACCGATGGATTCGATGTTCATATTCAGCATCTGGCCGTTGTTGCCCGTGTCCATGGCCGAGACGCCGTCCATCATGATGTTGTTCTGGCTGGCGCCGCCCAGCCGGGTGCCGCCCGCCGAAGCGCCGCCTTCGATGACGCCCGGAGTAAAGGCTACCAAGCTGGTAAAGTTCGTCCGGTTGATGGGCAGGCTTTCAATCTGCTTGGTCTCAATCGCGTAAGAGCGCTCGCCGCTCTGCGTTTGGATGAGTTCGGCCTGAGCACTTACGGTAATCGTCTCGACAGTTTGGCCGAGCTCCAACGTGATTGGCGGTACCCCCACACGATCGCCGCCGGTGACCACCACCCCTGTGCGCTGCGTGGTCTTAAACGACGAAGCCGTGATCTCGACGGTATAGGTGTCGGGAGTTACGTACGGGATCACGTAGTCGCCAGTGTCATTGGTGAACACCGGTGCGGTCCGGGTGCCCTTAGTCTCGCTGATCAGCACCACCCTGGCGCCCGGCACAACGGCGCCGGTGGGGTCGACCACCCGTCCTGTCACCGTGCCGGTCGTGATCTGCGCCTGGGCTAGTGTTGATAGCAGGAACCAGGCCAAGACCAAGCCGGCGAGGATTTTCCAGTTACGATTAATCATGCTTCCTCCCTTGGTGAAAATTCCGCAAGCTTAAAGCCTGCGGACCAGAAATTTGATTTCGTTGCGACCCCCCAAAGGTCATGGGCGCTGGTTTTCGTTGGCCTCCTGAGTAATTCCTCCGAGCAGGAACCATCAGGTATGCAAGGTATCCCTGGCGCTTGCGCCCTCTAGACGACCCATGGCCAACCTTGCTGGCGAGCGTTTCGCTTCGCCGGCCTAGCAAATCTTGCCACTGAATGCAAAA
>Ga0207433_10004307_pt1 | contig 26322 bp, 20 predicted proteins | sample YelNatPaOPGAMG01_FD_187559 | JGI IMG/M metagenome (GOLD analysis project Ga0207433, IMG submission 187559) | Hot spring thermophilic microbial communities from Obsidian Pool, Yellowstone National Park, USA - OP-RAMG-01 (SPAdes) (version 3) | ecosystem: Environmental > Aquatic > Thermal springs... | reverse complement strand
TTGATTTTTCGTTGAAAATAGATAAAATTAGGGAAGCAGGGGTGAAATTTTGTAAAACAATATATGGTAAAAGGTATGAATTTTCAATAAAAAATGGATTTTTAGCCTACCTATGAGGAATTGAAACAATATTGAAATTGCTCATTAGCCGTGTATTCTCTTAATTTTTAGCCTACCTATGAGGAATTGAAACACTAAAAGAGTTATTTTTAAAAAATATAAAATATCAATTTTTAGCCTACCTATGAGGAATTGAAACATTATCACTTCAGGTGAAGCAAACATAACCAGTTTTATTTTTAGCCTACCTATGAGGAATTGAAACTGATTTGATAATCGTTGACACGAGACCATCAGCGACATTTTTAGCCTACCTATGAGGAATTGAAACTTTTTTTATTACCCTGCTTTCTTTTCAAATCTTCAACACATTTTTAGCCTACCTATGAGGAATTGAAACAGCGATTTTGATGATTATGTATTGTTTGGAGGATTTTATTTTTAGCCTACCTATGAGGAATTGAAACCATATCTTCCATTTGGATGTTCGATACTGGGTTTCTCATTTTTAGCCTACCTATGAGGAATTGAAACAGTCAATAAAAACATTGTATTATACGAATAACATTAAATATTTTTAGCCTACCTATGAGGAATTGAAACATTTTAAATTCAAGGGTGGAAGTCCGACTAAAGATGAATTTTTAGCCTACCTATGAGGAATTGAAACTCGTCTCAACCGGCCCCACATAAGTTGTTTCTGGTTTATTTTTAGCCTACCTATGAGGAATTGAAACATATCGTATTTTTTAGGATAATATTTCAATAAATTTTATTTTTAGCCTACCTATGAGGAATTGAAACAATGCACTTTGGTCGTTAGGATGGTAATATGTTCAAATTATTTTTAGCCTACCTATGAGGAATTGAAACATGGATTGCCAAAGATAACTGGGTTTGAGAAACAATAATTTTTAGCCTACCTATGAGGAATTGAAACACTAAATATCTATTCATTACTATCTCCTTCTAACATCATTTTTAGCCTACCTATGAGGAATTGAAACAGGCGTGCTCAGCCATCTGTTCCTGAAGAGTGCGTGGTGCATTTTTAGCCTACCTATGAGGAATTGAAACAAACTGCTTTACGCCTGTTGTCATCTTTCCTGGTTATGATAATTTTTAGCCTACCTATGAGGAATTGAAACTAGAATTTTGCAATCCGCTTTGGTGTATCTGTAAGATTTATTTTTAGCCTACCTATGAGGAATTGAAACCTCATTCCTGTTGATGGTGGTAAAGCCGTAAGCCCTATTTTTAGCCTACCTATGAGGAATTGAAACTTACAAGAATATGTAAACTTTACAGATGGTCAAGAATTTTTAGCCTACCTATGAGGAATTGAAACATTGATATAAAAATAGAAAAATTGAAAAATGATATTATTTTTAGCCTACCTATGAGGAATTGAAACTGATACCACTTGATTATTTCATCAAAATCTTCAGTTAAATTTTTAGCCTACCTATGAGGAATTGAAACTTTTTTTCTATCATCAAAAAGAATATCATTTTATAATTTTTAGCCTACCTATGAGGAATTGAAACTCCAATAGAGGAGGCAAGAAAAAAATTCTTGCCTCCAATTTTTAGCCTACCTATGAGGAATTGAAACATAATAATTTATTTCCGTCCTAATTATCAATTCCCTAATTTTTAGCCTACCTATGAGGAATTGAAACGACAAAAAAATTGCCTGATAAAATGGTCAAAAATAATTTTTAGCCTACCTATGAGGAATTGAAACTTCTACACTGGAAAGAAGGGATGAGTGTGAGCGAACATTTTTAGCCTACCTATGAGGAATTGAAACTAGATTGTAGTATTAAATACTTTCAAGCACTTTTATATTTTTAGCCTACCTATGAGGAATTGAAACAAAAAATAGTGCATTGGGTGGAATATATAACAAGACATTTTTAGCCTACCTATGAGGAATTGAAACAGAATTCTATCTTTTCACGCCTATCATCCTCAACAAATTTTTAGCCTACCTATGAGGAATTGAAACTGATTTGATAATCGTTGACACGAGACCATCAGCGACATTTTTAGCCTACCTATGAGGAATTGAAACTATGAATATAATAATAAGTTCGCAAATTCAAAATGTAATTTTTAGCCTACCTATGAGGAATTGAAACACTAATGGCAACCCAGTCTTTTTGTTCTCAACTATTATTTTTAGCCTACCTATGAGGAATTGAAACACGAATCATGCCTACATAATTAGAATAGCGAATTTGCTTATTTTTAGCCTACCTATGAGGAATTGAAACCTAAATTTCTTCGTTCTTCATTCCATTTTTCTACATATTTTTAGCCTACCTATGAGGAATTGAAACAACTTTCTGTTATTTGTTTATTTGTATCATTATTCAATTTTTAGCCTACCTATGAGGAATTGAAACTGTAAACAAAGGCGTGGGGCTTGATAAGATAATAGAATTTTTAGCCTACCTATGAGGAATTGAAACTCTTTTTGTGCAACAGGTTATCTTTTTGTGCAACAATTTTTAGCCTACCTATGAGGAATTGAAACGTGCAGACTGAGATAGATGAATTAAAAAAGACGATTGATTTTTAGCCTACCTATGAGGAATTGAAACTTCAAATATATATAATTCAATCTTTTCATCTGTAATTATTTTTAGCCTACCTATGAGGAATTGAAACGAGCCGGGGTCAAGAATTATTTTAGTCATTATTGCCTATTTTTAGCCTACCTATGAGGAATTGAAACCCCATTTTTCCGCAGATTCTAAATCGTCAAATATTCCATTTTTAGCCTACCTATGAGGAATTGAAACCCATTCAAAGCAATAATTATCTGCATTTCGTTCTTATTTTTAGCCTACCTATGAGGAATTGAAACTCGGGCTATATTTTGCAAGATACTTGCCGGATGCATCATTTTTAGCCTACCTATGAGGAATTGAAACTCGCATTGATTATATTTATAGTTGTAGTAAAAATAATTTTTAGCCTACCTATGAGGAATTGAAACTCCAGTATGTTAAAAGGGCTTCAGCATCTTTCGGATTTTTAGCCTACCTATGAGGAATTGAAACATTTTTCTAAATATCTTAATAATGCATCCTTGATTATTTTTAGCCTACCTATGAGGAATTGAAACAGTTATGAGCAAATTATTAATGATTTATATCGTGTTGATTTTTAGCCTACCTATGAGGAATTGAAACATTGATGTTAAAATTGAAGAATTAAAAAAAGATATTATTTTTAGCCTACCTATGAGGAATTGAAACTAGTCTTTTTCAGTTCGGAAGGTAGATACAGGAAGTGTAATTTTTAGCCTACCTATGAGGAATTGAAACTAATCAATATCTAATTTTTTTAAATTTATTATCTCATTTTTAGCCTACCTATGAGGAATTGAAACTAATATACAATTGGTGAAGTGTCATCATCATAAATTGATTTTTAGCCTACCTATGAGGAATTGAAACATACTTATTTTGGGATAGGAGTTAGAAAAGAGCAAATTTTTAGCCTACCTATGAGGAATTGAAACTTCTCCGCTATCAAATTTAATGTAGGTCTTGTTATAATTTTTAGCCTACCTATGAGGAATTGAAACTAACCATATAACCAACCGAACCAGAAGATTGCAACATATTTTTAGCCTACCTATGAGGAATTGAAACTTTAGACATTTTCAAAGTTATATCCCAAATATCACTATTTTTAGCCTACCTATGAGGAATTGAAACTAAATTGCCTTCTAAATGCCTTCATTCCTTTAGTTTTTCATTTTTAGCCTACCTATGAGGAATTGAAACATAATATTGAGTTTTTTGATTTGGCTCAATTTTATGAATTTTTAGCCTACCTATGAGGAATTGAAACTTCCTCCTTCTTTCGTGCAGGCGTCTGCACAATTTGAATTTTTAGCCTACCTATGAGGAATTGAAACGAGGATTTTAGCGAGTGGGGTATAAGGAAATATGGATTGATTTTTAGCCTACCTATGAGGAATTGAAACATGATTTAAATAATTTTTATGATATTAGTAAAAAAATATTTTTAGCCTACCTATGAGGAATTGAAACTAATATTATCTATGCTTGTCTTATAACATCATTAGCATTTTTAGCCTACCTATGAGGAATTGAAACAATTATCTTTCTTTATGAGGATAAGTTTAACTTCCTTATTTTTAGCCTACCTATGAGGAATTGAAACTAAGTTACAGGTAGAGTATGAATTGAATAACCATCACCATTTTTAGCCTACCTATGAGGAATTGAAACAATACTCTGTGTGCGCAAATACACCCAACATAGCCATTTTTAGCCTACCTATGAGGAATTGAAACGTTATAGGCATATACACAGCTTCATTATCATATTCATTTTTAGCCTACCTATGAGGAATTGAAACCCAACAATTTCCTTAAGTTTTATTGAACTTTTTGGATTTTTAGCCTACCTATGAGGAATTGAAACTAAAATTTTACGCCTGCTTAGTGTTGACCTCACAAAATTTTTAGCCTACCTATGAGGAATTGAAACTCTCTATTCCATCTACTATTATCTTTGTTTCTTTTTATTTTTAGCCTACCTATGAGGAATTGAAACATGGCTGCCAGGGCAGGTCCTGATTTTTTATGTGCTTATTTTTAGCCTACCTATGAGGAATTGAAACTAATCAGGATTTCTGCCCCTGAAAAGCCCAAACATCAAATTTTTAGCCTACCTATGAGGAATTGAAACTTCAAGAATTAACCGGGTGGCGAGGGCATCATACCTGGATTTTTAGCCTACCTATGAGGAATTGAAACTTATTATTACCGCATCAAGTTGTAGATTCTCACCCATTTTTAGCCTACCTATGAGGAATTGAAATAACATCTACGGACAGGGACAAGCCCTGTCCCTACATCATTTATAGCCTACCTATGAGCTAACCACTCCCCACTTTTTATGCATCTTTTGGACATGCATTTTGAAGTTGAATAGATAAAGAAATTATTTACCGAGCAAGCCGCCAAGAGGTGTGGTGGCCACTACAAGTTTGAGCAGAGATATTCATAAATCAAAACTCATTGACCCTTGTTAGAAGAAAATTATTGTAAGGCAAAAACCTTGCATTCCTGCAATTGACGAAACCGTCAAACCTTTGACGATACGGGCGGCGAAACCGTATAACCATTGATATCACCATTTTTGTTCTGTAGTGGTCAAGCTTGCTTGACTTCTTTATGCTCTTTCTTGTGCCATTGCTTCGCCCGCCTTCGGCGGGCTCAATGACAGAAGAGGTAAGTGGAGCTGGCAATGACAAAAAAAGTAAGTCGGGCTCGCAGTGAATAGTTTGTCAGGCCTATGAGGAATTTCCGCCTACGCTGAAGTTACTGCGCGTAAATCTGCCTGTAGTAATACTACGGTGTGGTAAATTGTAGAATGGTGTGTTGAAAATAAAAGGCAATTACTGACTATTACGAAAAAGATGGTGCAGATGGATAAGACATTTTATGTATATGTTATACAAAGCGAAGTAGATAAGGGCATTTTGGTGTTGTATTTGGTAATTTAAATAAATTGTATTGACATTTCTTATAATTTAAATATACTTTGATATGAGAAAGAAAATATGCGCAATCTTATTTTTTATTTTTTTCTCAATTGGCCATTCCCAGAAATATACCACAACCTGGCGGTTATTTTTTAATCCTACTGGTGGAAGTATTGTGGTGCCTTCACACCTTGATGCCCGGGCACTTGAATTTGCTGTGGTGTATAAATATATTGGTCTGGGCACGAAAGGATTTAGATTATACAACAATATGAATTTTACTGCGGATAGTGTGGAACTTGCAGGATTTGTCGCACCTGCGTATCTCTATATCGTGCCTTTTGGTGCCCATCGTAAGGCACTGGAAATAACACCCTGGATAACATATCTTTACGCAGGATTGAGTGCCTGGGGTTTTAAACAGGGGATGCTCATTGATTTTGGTTTTGGATTAACCCATTATTTTCTGAGTTTACGAATCGGTTATAATGCAGTGAGAACCGAGAGCAGATTGTTCTTCAATGTTGATGACCCGGGATTCAGGGATTTTCCCATAAACTGGCGCAGTTTCTATATATCTTTTGACCTATTCCCTGGATACTGGTTATCGTTGAAGGCAAGATTGAAGGATGAGACAGTTCATTTTCCTGAAAAACCATAATCCGGGTCATAACAACCTTGACTTTTGATATTTTTAAATTATATTTACTCATTTATTATTCTTATATCTACAGGAGGTAAAATGGCTTACAAATATATCATCATTGAAGTAAAGGACAGGGTTGGAATTTTGAAGGTAAATCGTCCTGAGGTTTTGAATGCAGTCAATACTGAAACAATTTTAGAGATTGAATCCGCAATGAAAGAATTTAATGAGAATAAAGATGTGCGCGTGATAATCATCACTGGTGAAGGCAAGTCATTTGTCTCTGGTTCTGATATCTCACGATTAGCCCAGATGGACTCCTTAATGGCAAGGGAATATAGCCAGATAGGACAGAGGGTCCTTGATTTTATTGAGAATATGGAGAAACCAGTAATTGCTGCTGTGAATGGCTATGCCCTTGGTTCAGGTTGTGAGATTGCAATGGCATGTGATATAAGGATAGCATCAGAAAAGGCAAAGTTTGGCCAACCCGAAGTAAAACTCGGCTTAATCCCAGGGCATGCAGGAACACAGAGACTCGCAAGGCTTGTGGGCATTGGCAAGGCAAAGGAATTGATCTTTACCGGTGATATGATTGATGCCCAGGAGGCATACAATATAGGGCTTGTGAATAAGGTGGTTCCAGCAGAAAACCTCCTTGAAGAAGCAATGAACATAGCGAAAAAGATAATTGATAACGCTGGTCCGAATGCAGTGAAGATCGCCAAAACCGTTCTCAATCGTGGTGTTGATGCAAATCTTAAAACCGCAAATTCTTATGAGACTGAGGCATTCAGCATATTGTTTTCAACCGAAGAGGCAAAGGAAGGGATGAAGGCGTTCTTAGAGAAGAGAAAACCGAACTGGAAGTAAAGCATTATTGACAATCCAACAAAATTATCTATAATCCAGTTATGGATAGATTTGTAATTGAAGGTGGGAAGAAACTAAGTGGAGTGGTAGAGATTTCCGGAGCAAAGAATTCTGCCTTACCAATCATAGCCGCATCACTTCTCACCGATAAAAAGGTCATCCTTGAAAATATACCTGATGTGATGGATGTTCACACGATGATTGAATTGATGGAGTATCTTGGTTCAACAATAAAATTCAAAAAAAATATCCTTGAAATTCACACTCCGAAGATAAAGAGAGTAATTGCACCATACAATATTGTTAGGAGGATGCGGGCATCCTATTATGTCCTCGGTGCCTTGATCGCCAGAGAGAAAAAGGCAATGGTTTCACTCCCTGGTGGTTGTGCAATCGGTCCAAGACCGGTTGACCTGCACATAAAAGGGATAAAGGCTCTGGGCTGTGATGTTGATATTGAACAGGGATATATCAATGCACGCTGTAAAAATCTAAAAGGGACTGATATCAATCTCCAGGGACCAAAAGGGACTTCGGTTGGTGCCACGATAAATGTTATGCTTGCAGCAACAGGTGCCCAGGGGACCACCTGTATAAACTTTGCTGCCTGCGAACCCGAGGTAGTTGATGTAGCAAATTTTTTAAAGAAACTTGGCGTTAATATCCGAGGCGCGGGCACGAACCAGATTATCATAATGGGCAACTGGTGTCCGAATGAAGTCCATTACCGTATAATCCCTGACCGCATAGAAACCGGAACATTTGCAGTAGCATCAGCAATAACCAGCGGTAATATAACAATAAAGAATTGTGAACCAAGCCATCTCGTTGCAGTCCTTGAGAAATTAAAGGAGGTCGGCACTGATATTCAAACAAAGGATGGTGAAATCATTGTAAAAGGAAACAAACCGATAAAGCCAACCGACATCTTCGTTGCCCCATACCCGGGGTTTCCCACTGATATGCAGGCACAGTTTATGGCATTGCTATCCCTTGCCCAGGGGACGAGCACCATTAAAGAGACAATATTTGAAAACAGGTTTATGCAGGCATTAGAACTTGCCCGCATGGGTGCAAACATCACCCTTGAGGGTGATACTGCAGTGATTAAAGGTGTAAAACAATTGAGTGGGGCTTATGTGATGGCATCTGACTTGAGGGCATCGGCGTGTTTGGTTCTTGCAGGCCTTGCTGCAAAAGGCAAGACCTATGTCCGCCGTATATATCATCTTGACCGTGGATATGAAAGATTTGAACATAAGCTGCGGATGCTCGGTGCACGGATAAAAAGGGAAAAGGAATGAAGAAAGAGAAAAGGGTTGTAAAGATTGGTGATGTCTTTATCGGAGGCAATTATCCAATCAGAGTCCAATCAATGACCAAGACAAGGACCGCAGACATAAAGAAGACCGTAGCACAGATAAAGAGACTGGAGAAAGTAGGTTGTGAGATCGTTCGCGTTGCGGTGCTGGATAAAAAAGATGCCTCAGCATTAAAAGAGATAAAAAAGCAGACCAGAATTCCCCTGGTTGCAGATATCCATTTTGATTATCGCCTTGCACTCCAGGCAATTGATGCAGGTGTAGATAAAATAAGGATAAACCCTGGAAATATTACTGAGAAATGGAAGATAACCGAAATAATAAAAAGGGCAAAGGACCACTCAATCCCGATTCGTATCGGTATAAATTCAGGTAGTTTACCAAAAATGATCATCCAGAAATATATCCATCCTACAACTGAAGCGATGATTGAAACCCTTAATTCAATACTTGAAGTCTTTTACGAGAATAACTTCTATAATCTTGTAATTTCAGCAAAATGTCCTGATGTGTTAAAAACAATTGAAGTTTATGAAGCAATACATAACAGATTTGATTTTCCCTTACACCTTGGAATAACAGAGTCAGGCTTATCTTTTCATGGAAGTATACACAGCGCAATTGGTATCGGTATCCTCCTTTATAAAGGTATCGGTGACACAATAAGGGTCTCACTTGCGGATAAACCAGAGAAAGAAGTCATCGCTGGCTTTGAAATTCTCAGGGCCTTGAACTTGAGAACCTTTGGCCCAAGACTCATCGTATGTCCTACCTGTGGACGTTGCCAGGTGAACCTATTCAGAATTGCGAATCAGGTGGGAAAAAGACTGGACAGCGAAAAATTACCACTGACCATTGCAGTTATGGGTTGTGTTGTGAATGGACCAGGCGAGGCTAAAGAGGCCGACTTTGGTATTGCCTGTGGCAAAGGAATTGGCTCCGTATTTGCAAAAGGCAAGGAGATAAAGAGGGTAAAAGAAAATAGGTTAGTTGATGAATTATTTGAGGTAATATATGAGAACATTAATAATTGATTGTTATCTTCCTAATTCACCCCAGATTGAACACCTTTATAAGGTGATAAGAGATATAACCTCCGATGTCGTAGAGATAAAAGATGCATCAGTCATCGGTGTGGAAGAAGATGTAAAGCTTTATAATGCAATAATCATCTCTGGTTCACAGCGAAAACTTGGAGAGATTGGAACCTTTGAGTTATATGCAAATGTCGCTGAACTCATCAAACGGTGTGAGAAACCGACCCTTGGGATATGTTTTGGCCACCAATTAATATCAATGGCATTCTATGAAGAGGTGGTTCCAATGGGGCAGAAGATAGAAGGTTATTATATAGTGAAAAAAGTTAACCACGATGAACTCTTTGAGGGATTACCGGATAAATTTTTAGTGATGGAATCGCATGAGGAGATGGTGAAGAACCTCCCTTATGAGTTTGTCCTCCTTGCAGAATCACCTAACTGTCCCATAGAGGTAATAAAACACAGAATCCTGCCAATTTATGGGGTTCAATTCCATCCTGAAAGATATGATGATAAACACCCTGCAGGTGGGATAATACTTGAAAACTTTTTTAAGATTGCGGGTTTTTACATGGGATAAAAGGAGTAAAATAAAATGAAGAGAGACCTTGACCGTTTAATGAGGGAGAATGGTGTCAGTGCAATCGTTGCAATTGGGCACCCCCATAATGATCCAATCTTGTATTATCTCTTAAACGGAATTAACATAAATGGCTGGTATATAAAAAAATACAGAGGTGGAGAATTCGTTCTCCATTCCACAATTGAGCGGGAAGTGGCAATGAAGACTGGATTAAAATGTATAAATTTTAATCGTTATAACATCAACGATATTTATAACCTGCACAAAGACAGAATCAAGGCAAACGCCATCATCCTGCATAAAGTATTGAAGGATTTGAAGATAAAAGGGAGGATCGCCTTCTATGGGAATGCACCGATTGGTTATGCTTATAATCTAATCAGGCAACTGAAAAGGATTGATAAAGATATTGAAATCCTTTATGAGCCAGAAAAGAATATGATAGCGAAGGCGCGGATGACAAAGAATGAAGAAGAAGTGGAACGGATAAAAAAGGTCAGGGACGGTGTCATAAATGCCTTTGAGAAGACTATTGAATGGGTAAAGAGGATGAAGGTAAAGAATAATTTCATTTATAAAGAAAGGAATAAAAAACTCCTGATTCGCGATTTAAAAAATAATATCTCTTCTGAATTATTCAAATCCGGTTTTATCAACTCCACGGGCATAATCGTTGCCCAGGCAAGGGATGCGGGTGTACCCCATAATTCGGGTAGAGATGACGAACCTGTTATGCTGGGCAAGACTATAGTCTTTGATATCTTCCCTCAGGAGATTGGTGGTGGATATTATTTTGACTTTACAAGAACCATATGTTTTGGATTTGCACCGGATAAGATTAAGGCTAATTATGAACTTGTAAAAGAGGCCCAGGACATTGCATTTTCTTCTATCAAGGTTGGCAAAAGGACGATTGAAATAGAGAAGAAGGTGTGTGAACACTTTGAAAAGCATAATCACCCCACGCTGAACTCAAATCCGAAGACCCAGGTTGGTTATTGTCATACACTTGGCCACGGCCTGGGGCTTAATGTCCATGAGAGTCCAACTTTTGGGTTGTTAAAAACCAACCCGGACAGGATTGAAAAAGGGATGGTCTTCACGGTTGAGCCAGGTTTATATTATCCTGATGAAGGATATGGGATAAGGCTTGAGGATGTCATCTATATTGATAAAAGTGGCAGGCCGGTAAATCTAACAAATTATCCCAGAAATCTACTCGTTGAATTAGGTTAAATTGGGTATTGACTTTTTTTTGATTTTGGATATAATAAACCAATAATATTTATTAATTGTCAAATAAAGTAGATCATCTTTCCCCTCCCGGTCGTGGCCCTCGGGCCGCGGCCGGAGGGGTTTAAATTTTTATAGGAACTTCAATGCATTTAAAAATATGCCGTGGAGATGATAAGATATGTATGATTCAAATAGATCCCTCAAAATGATAAATCCCTTCTGATCAAATTCTTCTAATTTTGGATCTTTTAGATATCGGATGTGGTCTTTTTTTAACCTTATCACGGATGGGTCAAGATGGCTATCACATACAAGGCCACCAGATGCGATGCTAAAATAAACATCATCTACCTGGATTTTTTTATGGCATCTCACACAGTCTTTTAAATGGGGTTCAATCCCTGTAAATTTTAATAACCTGAATAAAACTGATAAAGCCCATGGTCTCACCAAAATGGCTGGTAGCATGATGAGTTGATGGAGGGAATAGAGTAGTAAGTTGTAAAGTTCTAAAACTGGCTCTTCTATCGGTTGTGTCTTGTCCACAAACTCGCATAATAATTCGCCAGCTGTAAATTTTAATGGGGAATCCCTTAATAGTTTGAAATCATTTATCACTACTGCATCAGATAGGGTATATATCTCTTTATGTTCTTTTCTATAGAATATCATCTCGGTATGGGAAAAAGGCTCAAGTGCACCACAGAACTTACTCTTTGGTCTACGTGCACCTTTGGCAATGAGCTTTAACTTTCCAAATCTTTCGGAAAATACTGAACAGAGGAGGCTTGATTCCATGTATGGCATTGTATGGAGGACAATAGCCCTGGTCTTCTGGATATTGGGCATCTATATGAAAACTACTCAATCCTGAGGTGGAGTTCTTTTAACTGCTCAGGTTCAACGTAATCAGGGATATTCTCAAGGAGCCCCTGTGCCTGGGTGGTCTTGGGGAAAGCGATTACATCCCTTATTGATTTGACCCCGGCAAGGAGCATCACAATCCTTTCAATCCCTGGGGCAATCCCACCATGGGGTGGTGCACCATAGTCTAATGCCTCAAGCAATAAACCAAATTTCCTTCCTGCTGTCTCCCTGTCAACACCAAGGATCTCAAATATCTTCTCCTGTAACCTACGGTCATGATTCCTGATACTTCCTGAGGCGAGTTCATTCCCGTTGAGAACAAGGTCATACTGCCTTCCCCTCACCTTTAAAGGCTCTGTATCAAGGTATCCAATATCCTCGGGCCTGGGCTGGGTAAATGGATGGTGGCAGGGGTTCAACCTTCCTGTATTCTCATCAAGTTCAAACAGAGGAAAGTCATAAACCCACAAAAAATGGAAGCCCTTTCCCCTTATTCCAATTATATCACCAATCCGATTTCTCAATTCACCAAGGAAATAATAAATCTTCTTATTCCCTGCCATTGAGATTAATAAATCCCCGTCTTTTAATCCAATATTTTCTAACAACTGTTCATTTAGATGTTTTGCAAGTGTTCCACTAAACCCGCCCTCTCTCCTAACCCAGTATATGCCCCCGAGTTCACGCCTTTTTGCCTCATCATTAAATTCATCAAGAATCTTCCTTGATATTGCTCTCGCCTGTGGTATAATAATTCCTGCAATATACTCTTTATCAAGGAAAGGTGTAAATTGTATACCTTTAAAGGTTTCTGAAAACTCTATTATCTCCAGTCCAAAACTCAAATCTGGCTTGTCCGTTCCATATTTTTTAATCGCCTGTTCAAATGTAAACCTTGGAAAAGGAATCTTCAAATCCTGGTTTAAAACCTTTTTAAAAATATACTGGAACAGACCCTCAATAAGGTTATAGATGTCCTCCTCATCAACAAAGGACATCTCAAGATCAAGCTGGGTAAACTCAGGCTGGCGGTCGTGTCTTGGATCCTCATCACGCATACACCTTGCTATTTGATAATACCTCTCAAATCCAGCCACCATCAAAAGTTGTTTATACATCTGGGGTGATTGGGCAAGGGCATAAAACTTTCCTGGATAAAGCCTTGAGGGAACGAGATAATCCCTTGCACCTTCAGGCATACTCCGGGTGAGTATGGGAGTTTCAATCTCTATGAAATCCTTGCTATTTAGATACTCCCGGATCGCGGTGACAATCTTATGACGGAATATAATAATCTTCTGCATACTCAACCTTCTCAGATCAAGATAACGGTATTTTAACCTTAATTCCTCGCTTGCCTTTATATCTTCTTCAACAACGAATGGCGTTACCTTTGACTTTGAAAGTATCAAAAGTTCACTGACCTCTAATTCAACCTCTCCCGTCGGTAAATCAAGATTCTTTTGATTCTCAGGCCGCTCTTTGACAATCCCTTTGACTGAAATACAATCCTGTAAACCAAGTTCATTAGCCATGGGAACCTTTTTAGGGTCTATGACGAGTTGTAATATTCCGGTGCGGTCCTTCAGGTCAACGAAAATTAAACCTCCAAGATTTCTGACTTTGAATACCCATCCCGCAATTGTAATCTCTTTATTTACACATGAATTATTTATCTGTTCAATAAATATTTCTTTAATCCTCCACCCCCTTTACGCCTTTGCCTGTTCCTTCTTTTCTCCTTCCAGAACAATCCTTGATAAATCTGCGAATTTTAAAAAGAGGTTATTTATAAAATTGACCAGCGCAAGTCTGTTTCGCTGTAAATCCTTATTATCACACATCACAAGGACTGCATCAAAGAACCGGTCAATATCCTTTCGCAAACCCAGTAATAATTTAAGAATCTCCAGATATCTTTTCTCGGGAAACAGCGGTGCCATCTTCCCTTCAACCTCTTTGCCCCTTTGATAGAGATTCTCCTCTTCGGATTTTTCAAACAATCCAGCATCAACAGCACCTAATTCTTTTACATTCTTAAGGATATTTCGAACCCTTTTCTGACCGATGACGAGTTGGATGAACTCTTCTTTATCACGAAAATTTTTTAATGCCTCACACCTCAACCGCGCATCATATACATTAAGATTTGTATTACAGGTAACAGCATCAACCTCATCATATCTGTATCCAAGTTCCTCAAGGTAACGTTCAAACCTTTCGGTAAGGAAGTCTTGAATAAGGCTTCTATCAATCTCACCATTAAATAATTTTAGGTGATTCCAGAAGATCGGAAGAAGTTCTATATCAAAGTTGTGTTTGTCAAGGATATTAAAAATCGCATATGCATTCCTCCTGACACCAAGGGGGTCGTAGGAACCTGTTGGCTTCTGTCCTGTAAGGAATGCACCGATTATATTATCAATCTTATCAATAATAGAGAGGACCGCCCCCTCCTTGGATTCAGGTATCTTATCACCGCTGAATGCTGGTAGATAATGCTCTCTTATTGCAATTGAAACCTTTTCATCCTCACCTGAAGACCGAGCATAATAATAACCCATTATACCCTGCAATGTAGTAAATTCCTTTTCCCTGACCATATTAGAGCAAAGGTCTGCCTTGCATAACTCGCCAGCCCTTTTCAATACTTTTATATTAAGCCCCGGAATGGATTCAAAATTCTTTATTGACTTCACAATCCTCTGGGATTTGTCATAGACCGTTCCCAAACCCTCTAACCAAACCATCCCCTTGGTTGCTTCAAGCATCTGCTCAATACCCTGCTTCAGGTCATTCTGGTAATAGAATAGGGCATCCTGTAATCTTGCCTTGAGCACCTTACCATAGCCCAGGCTGACATTCTCCTCTGCCTTTCTCTTTCCATTGAATACGCAGATAAATTTATTTGTTCCTTTTAGCCAGACGAGATTTCCCAGGGATTTCAGCGTTGTCCTCAATATCTCCTCAGGGAGTTTCAAAAATTCAGTTTCAAACTCACCGCTGGCAACATCAGGATATTCAACTGTGCAATTTATTTCCTCAATCATCGCATCATCATAGACCGGCTCACCTTCCAATTCCTTTGCCCTTTCCTCAATGCGTGTCTTTATAATCTTCCGCCTTTCATTTGGATCCACTACAACCCCTCCGTGTCTCAGAAAGTTCATATATTCACGGGGTTTTTCCAGGCGAATTGGATTAAAAGAAAAGTGAAAATTCGGCATACTATAGCGCTCCGCTTCAATACCCGCATACTTGAACCTCAATGGTTTTCTATCAAGGAGTCCAACAATCCACCTTATCGGTCTTGGAAATCTAATTTTTGAATCGTTCCAGACCATCACTTTAGGAAATTCAAGGCTTGCAATAATCTTGGGAATCTCATAATAAAGTATATCCTCTGTATCCCTGGCAGGATTCTCCCTTTGAGCAAAGACATACTCGCCTTTTTCAGTCTTTTTTATCTTAACATCGCTCAATTTTAAATTATGGGTATTGAGAAATCCTTCAAGGGTTTTTGTAGGTTTTCCATCCTCATCATAGGCAAACTTCTTTGGTGGGCCCTGAATCTCAATCGTCTGGGGTTTTTGTTTTCGTGCGACACCAAGCACGAGGACGCCAATTCTCCTGCTTGTATATATCTTCCGCATCGTTCTGTAGAATATCCTCTCCCTTTTGAATAATTCCTCTATACGCTCATATAAATCTGTTGCTGCCTTGTTTAGATAAGATGGTGGAAATTCTTCAAATCCTATTTCCAGTAGAAAATCAATCATCCTTCTCCCCTTGTTCAACCCATTTTAGGTATAATTTTGCTGCCTCAGAGGTAAGCGCCCTTACCCTTGCAATCATCTTTGCCCTTTCTGATACACTTATTGCTCCCCTTGCTTCTATGAGATTGAATATGTGTGAACATTTTATCGCATAGTCATATCCAGGGAATATCAGGCCTTTCTTCAAAAGTTCTCTTGATTCTGCTTCAAATTCATTAAATAAAAGCAGAAGCCTCTTCGGATCCGATTCCTCAAAATTGTATTTTGAAAACTCCTGCTCATTCTTTAGATAGATATCACCCCAGGTGACATTTTCATTCCATTTCAAGTCAAATATTGATGATACATTTTGGAGATTCATACATATCCGCTCCAGACCATATGTTATTTCTACCGGAATAACTTCAAGGTCAATACCACCTGCCTGCTGGAAATACGTAAACTGGGTAATCTCAAGACCATCAAGCCAGACCTCCCAACCAATACCCCAGGCACCGAGGGTTGGACTCTCCCAATCATCCTCCACGAATCTTACCTCATGCTCTTTAAGTTTAAATCCCAATGCCTCAAGCGACTCAAGATAAATCCTCTGGATATCATCGGGTGCTGGCTTCATTATCACCTGGAATTGGTAATACTGCTGGACCCGATTGGGATTTTCACCATACCTTCCATCCCTGGGCCTTCTACAGGGTTCTACATAAGCGACATTCCAGGGTTTCTTTCCAAGGATTCTTAAGAATGTAGCAGGATTGAATGTCCCTGCACCGACCTCAGAATTATAGGGCTCAAAGATCAAACAACCCTTCTTTTGCCAGAAGTCTTTTAATTTCAGAATAAGATTCTCAAAGGTTATTAACTTCCTGTTCATAAGCCAAGTTCACTGCTTATTTTTTGCATACCCCTTAAACAGATCCTTATAAATTCCTCAAGTTCCAGACCAAGGTTTTTACAAGCCATTATCTGCTCACGGTTTGCACCCGCGGCAAAACGCTTTTCTTTAAATCTCCTGAGAACAAAATCAGCATCAAGGGAACTTAGTTTCTTATCCGGGTGCATAAGTGCTGATGCAACAATGAGGCCGGTGAGCGGGTCAGCGGCAAACAATGCCCAGTCAAGTCTTGTTTTCGGGGTTAGATGTCCGGCATGAACCTTTATCGCATAGACTATCTCGGGCAAAACCCCTTTCTTTTCCAGAATCTCCGCGCCGATTATTCCATGGCGTGATGGGTCATTCACAGTCTCCTCATAATCAACATCATGCAATAATCCCGCAATACCCCAGATCTCCTCATCCTCACCAAAATGATGGGCAAGTTCCCTTAAGCAGGCTTCAGCAGCAAGGCAGTGTTTAAATAAATTTTTGTTCTTCAATCTCTCTAACAATAAATTCAGGGCCTCATTTCTATCCATAATATCAAATTATCCACATTTTTTTACAAAAGTCAATAAAAAAATCACCTGGGTCTTTTCGGGTGATATTTGTAGCCCGTGATTCACACTATTTTTGGTAAATTCCGTTCAAATGGAATCCTGGAGAAGATTTACGCCAAGAGGTGTGGCAGACGATCCTGCGAATGTTTTTGTAGTGGTCAAGCTTGCTTGACTTCTTTATGCTACATTTTTTTGTCATTGCGAGCGTAAGCGAAGCAATCTCATTTGTTATTGCTCATTTCAAGGATTACTACAGCGTCTGGTTCCTTACAAGAACAGATGGGATTGCTTCGCCAATCTTTGTGGCGGGGAGAGGGAAGGGGCAGAAAAATCACCTGCCTATCATACCCCTTATAAGGAAAAATTGGAGTGGTAAGCGGATTGAACCGTTGACATAGATGAATTTTCTGGTATAATAAAATGATGGAGATACTCCAGAATTTGAGACCAGAACAATTATTAGCAGAGTTAAAAGAAATTGGTGTCTCTCCTGAATCATATCCAATTTTTTTAAAAAAAGCGGAATCAAAAATAATAAAGATTAAAAGACTTTCACCTGCCCAGGCTAATGTCCTTAAACAAATTGCCCTCATCTGCGGAGCAGATATCGCAATTCCCAGGGATGCATATTTTGGCTCAAAAAACAGGAGATTTGATGTTCTCCTATTTGCCAATCACAGGGAAATCGAAAAGATTGTAAACAGGTTACAGGAACAACCCTGGATGGATGGTATAAAAGATATGCTATCAGGAGTTCTCAAACCTGAGGAGGTGCCGGTATTGAAGATTGGTGAAAAGGAAATCCATTTTAATAGAACCTACATCATGGGGATAATAAATATAAGCCCGGATTCTTTTTATAGTGGAAGTCGGTATACAACAATCTCCGCGGTAAAAAGGGTTTTGGAGGAGATGGAAGAAGAAGGTGCAGATTTTATTGACATCGGTGCTGAATCAACCCGTCCTGGGTCAAAAATGCTTGATGGAAAAGAAGAAATTGAACGATTAAAATATGTCCTGCCCGTTGTAATAAAATCTGCAAAAATTCCAGTTTCCGTTGATACATATAAGGCTGAGGTAGCAAAATTTGCCCTTGATTGTGGAACCCACATGATAAACGATATATCTGGTCTGGGCTTCTCCCATCCTGATAAAAAACTTGCACAGGTGATTGCACGGTATAAAGCCTCTCTGGTAATAATGCATATCCAGGGAAATCCAGAAACGATGCAAATCAATCCACAATACAAAAATTTGATGTCTGAGATCAAGGAATTTTTAAGAGAACGGATTGATTTTGCCATCCAAAATGGTATTGACCAAAAACGGATTGTTATTGACCCGGGTTTGGGGTTTGGGAAAAAACTTGAACATAATTATGAAATCATTGAAAGGTTGGCGGAACTGAAGATTTTCAACCGACCGATCCTGGTTGGGCATTCACGTAAATCATTCATAGGTAATCCTTTTAATCTACCTCCAGAAGAACGGCTTGAAGGCACTTTGGGTGTAACAGCATTATTGATAAAGAACGGTGCCTCAATAATCCGTGTTCATGATGTCCTTGAATCAAAACGGGTCGCCCAGTTAATTGACAAGATTGTGCGATGAAATTATTCGGATTCCTTAATATCAACACGATTGATATTATTGATATCTTGATTGTTGCAATCCTCATATACCAGTTTTTACGTTTTATTAAAGGAACCAAGGCAACGCCCATCCTCTTTGGATTGTTAACGATCTTTTTAATCTCATTCATCGCACGGTGGTTCAATCTTCGTGCCCTTGCCTGGATAATGAATTCAATACTGGCAGTCTGGGTAGTAGCCTTCGTTATACTCTTCCAGCCTGAGATAAGGAGTGCGCTTGCCTTTATTGGTCGTCAACGCCCTCTACGATTTTTCTTCAAAATTGAACCTCTACCCACAGTAAGCCAAATTGTTGATGCAGTGAAAAAACTCGCTGAACGCCATCACGGAGGCCTCCTCGTAATTCAAAGGAATGACAGCCTTGGTGATATAATTGAAACCGGGGTTCGCATTGATGCCCTGGTAAATTCTATCTTAATTCAAAGCATATTCTTTCCGGATAATCCGTTACATGATGGTGCCTGTGTTATTCAAGGGGATAAGATTGTTGCCGCTGCCTGTGTCTTACCTTTGAGTGAAAATCCGGATTTGGGTGGTAGATTCGGTCTCAGGCATCGCGCCGCACTCGGTATTGCAGAACATACCGATGCCTTCTGTATCGTGGTTTCCGAGGAGACTGGAAAGATTTCTTTTGCCTATAGGGGTAAACTCATAACCAAGGTATCTCCAGATGCCTTAACAAAAACTTTAAAAAGGGTCCTCAAAGAATGATTAAAACATTTGACTTGACAGGTTATCATATTTGTGTATTATATAGCATCTATGGTTAAGGAGGTTTGATGCGATTCATTGGCCTATTATTTGTTGTCCTTGTCATCGGCTTTATGATTGGTTTTATTGTGCTCAATGCAGAAAAGAAGGTGGATTTGAATATTTTTGGTCAACAGATATCAAACATCGCCCTTTCAATGGTCTGTTTCTATTCCTTTGTGGCAGGAATGGTCTTTGTCCTTGTCTTTGCCCTTGCGGATGAGATTGCCTTGAGGAATGCGATGAATAAATTGAAGAAAGAGAATGACAATATAAAAAAAGAATTGGATGCCCTGAGGAATTTGCCCTTTGAGGAGGAGCAATGACAATTCTTATAATCATCATCATTGCCCTCATCGCCTTCATTATTTACTTCTACTTCAAACCACGCAAGCCAAAGATTTCAGCAAATATCCCTTATCTTGAGTCACTCATTGCCGAACTTGAAAAGAATGATGAACTAGCTATAAAAAAACTTAAAGAGGCGTTGAATATTGATACAAATTTAGTTGACGGCTATATCAGGCTTGGGAACCTTTATCGTAAGAAAGGAGATGTGGAACGGGCTATAAAGATTCACCAATCCCTTACAGTGAGGCCAACTCTGCACAAAGGGCAAGAGAAGAAAATATACTTCAGTCTGGTCCAGGACTACCTGGAATCAAATCGGCCTAACAAGGCAGCCGGATTTTTGAGAGAAATACTGAAGATAGACAAAAAGGACCAGGAGGCATTGAATCTTCTATTAAAAGTTTATGAAGATTTGCACAGTTATCAGGATTGTATATCACTCTATGAAGAATATGGAAATACCCTGGATAACCTTCGGCTCGCCTTTTATTATACCGCTCTTGGTAGCAGTCGTTTATCAGAATCATCTAATGATGAAGGTGTAATTAAAGAAGTTTTAAATCTATATAAAAAGGCTCTGAGGATAAAATCCGATTCAGTGAGTGCCCTTTATGCACTCGGTGAATTCTACCGAAACCAGGGAGATTTGAAGCGCGCAAAAGAATATTATTTCAAACTCTGTGAACTCCAGCCTGATTTCTCATTTCTGGTGATCTCTGAATTAGAAAAGGCTGCTTATGAAACCGGAACTTTTGAGCAAGTGATCCCCCTTTATGAAAAGATATTTAAACAAAATCCCAAAAATTTTGCAGTTGGATTTTCTCTTGCAAACCTATACGAAAAGAAGAACGAAATCCAATCTGCAATTGATATTTATCGTAAGATTTGTGAATTATATCCCGATGCGATACTTCCCAGGATCAAAATAATGAAACTTTCTCCAGATGTAAAATCCCTCAGAAAGGAGATTGCGGAGATTGAAAAGATTCTGGAAAAGAAAAAATTTGTATGTAAAAAGTGTGGTAACCAGATAGAGAAGTTTACATTCCTATGTCCAAATTGTCGCTCAATAGAGTCATATCTGCCGCAACTTTAATCGCCTCCTTCTTATTTTCACAAAGCATTGATGAGGCGATTAAGTTATTCAACACCTTCCAGTTTGATAAGGCAAAAGCGATGTTTGAGGAACTTGCCCGGAATGAGAATAACCCCAGAATTGCTGAGATATATTACTATCTTGCGCGTTTGAATGTCAATCCGGACACTGCATCTTATTATTACCAACTTATCTATAAAAAATATCCTCAATCAAGATATGCGGACGTCGCTTATCTTGAAGACGCCAAAATTGCAATTGGTAGGGAAGAATTTAAAAAAGCCCTTGAGATTTTGAATGAGTTAAAGGAAAATTACCCTAATTCAGAATTAAAGGAAGAAATATTATTCTGGTCGGGCATTGCCTATATTGAGACTGGAAACAAAGAGGCTGGATATAAAACTTTACAGGAACTAATAAATGGCTATCCAAAATCAATCTGGGCAAACCGTGCGAGGAATCTTCTTCCGACAACCGAGCCTGCTAAAGAATATTATACAGTCCAGGTTGGCTCCTACAGGAATAAATTAAATGCGGAAAAGGCAATGGAAGATTTAAAATCAAGGGGGTTTGATGCATGGATTGTTGAGGCAGATGTGATGGGCAAGATTTATTATCGCGTCTGGGTAGGAAGATTTGACACAATGGAGCAGGCAAAATCTCTGGCAACAAGACTTGATTCCATTGGAATAAAAGGTAATGTCGTTAAAGGATATTGATTCCATTATACATAAATAAATCAAACTTTGATAATTCAAACTATTCCATTTTATGCAACTCACACCACTTTTAGAACAATATCAACAGATAAAAAACAGATATAAGGATACACTGCTCTTATTCCGGGTTGGTGATTTCTATGAATTCTATTATGAAGATGCAAAAAAGGCAAGCAGCCTCCTCGGAATAACCCTTACCTCAAAGACGATCAGCAAAGGAACCAGGGTGCCCCTTGCTGGGATACCGGTAAAGGCAAGTGAGAACTATATTGCAAGACTTGTCAAAAACGGATTGAAAGTCGCAATCTGTGAACAACTTGAACCTGCGGATAGGGCTAAAAAACTCGTTGCCAGGGATGTCATAGAAGTTATAACACCCGGGACGATATTAAGGCCGTCACTCCTTGAAGAAAATAAGGCATTGTTCATTGCTAGCTGCGTACCGGATGAAGAGAAGATTGGTATTGCCCTTTGTGATATAACAAATGGTGATTTTTCCTGTGGTGAAATTGAGCCCCATCAACTTCCTGAAATTCTTATGCGTAGAGAAGTTAAGGAATTGATAATCCCACAGGGAATAACAATGAAAATTGAGATTCCGCTTACTGAGATTGATGGGTATCACTTTATTTATGAAATAGCATACCAGAAGTTAAAAGAGCATTTTAACGTAGTTACACTTGATGGATTTGGTATTGAGAATAAAAGATTGGCAATCTCCGCTGCTGGTGCGCTTTTGTTCTATCTAAAAGAGAACCAGAAATCAACCCTTCCCCAGGTCACACGAATAAATCTATTTGATATCCGCGAATCGCTCTACCTTGATTCTGCTACAAGGAGAAATCTGGAACTTGTATTAAATATACGAGGTGAGGAAAAGAATACATTATACTGGGCAATGGACAATTGTCTTACACCTACCGGGAAGAGGCTTCTGCGTGCGCAGATTCTTGAACCATTGCTCGATTGTGAAAAGATAAATGAAAGGCTTGATGGTGTTGAGGAGTTGAAAGAAAAAGAATTTTTGAGAAAACAACTCAGGGAATTTTTGAAAAATATTCGGGATGTTGAGCGGATCACCACACGGCTGATGTGTGAAAGGATTATGCCCAGGGAACTTAATACCCTGAAAGACTCTTTAAAAATCTATCCAGAGATAAAGGGTCTGATAATGCATTGCGAGAGTAGGATACTGAAATGGATCTACGAACAAATTGATGATTTTGATACCCTTGTGAAGAAGATTGAGAAGGCAATAGCACCAGAACCACCAGCAACCCTTGATGAACCTGGTATTATAAGAGCTGGTTATTCAAAGGAACTTGATGAACTCCGTGAACTAACCCACAATGCAAAGGAATGGCTTATCAAGTTTCAGAATCAGGAGAGGGAAAAGACCGGTATCAATTCATTAAAGGTTGCTTATAATACAATCTTTGGTTATTATATTGAGGTGAGTAAGCCAAATCTCCACCTTGTCCCGGATTACTACATACGCAAGCAAACCCTGGTCAATGCAGAAAGGTTCTATACTCCGGAATTAAAGGAATTTGAAGAAAAGATTCTGGGAGCTGAGGAAAAGATCAAGAGTCTTGAATATGAAATCTTTGTAAACTTAAGGGGCGAGATATCTCAGGAGGGTAATAAAATTTTAAAGAGCACAAAGGCAATTGCCCTCCTTGATATGCTCCAGGCATTTGCTGAAAATGCAGTATTATACAATTATACCCGCCCTGAGGTTAATGATGGGGATAAGATTATCATCGTGGAAGGAAGGCATCCAGTTGTTGAAAGAATGATGGAAAGGGGCTCATTTATTCCGAATGATACAGAACTTGACCGGAATCGCAACCAGATTTTGCTAATCACCGGTCCGAATATGGCGGGGAAGTCTACTTATCTACGCCAGGTTGCGCTCATCGTGATTATGGCGCAGATGGGAAGTTTTGTTCCAGCAAAAGAGGCAAAGATTGGAGTAGTTGATAAAATCTTTACCAGAATTGGTGCGAGCGATGATATATCAAGAGGGGTTAGCACATTCCTTGCAGAGATGATGGAGACCGCAAACATTTTGAACAATATCTCAGAGAAGAGCCTTGTCATCCTTGATGAAGTGGGCAGGGGCACATCTACCTATGATGGTTTGGCACTTGCCTGGGCAGTGGTTGAGGAATTGCATAATAACAAGAAACCACGCTCATTGTTTGCTACCCATTTTCATGAACTTACAAAAATAGAAAATTTCTTAAATGGGGTTAAGAATTATAACTTCCTTGTGAAGGAATGGGGTGATGAGATAATATTCTTGAGAAAACTCAATCCCGGTCCTTCTGATCAATCCTATGGAATTCAGGTTGCTCGGCTTGCTGGATTACCAAAATCTGTTATTGAACGGGCAAAAGAGGTTCTGACAAAGTTTGAAGAGGGTGAGGTCATAAGCATCAGAAGGTTGAAAAAGGCAAAACTCTCCCAGCCTGATCTCTTTGTAGATAAGGGTCAATAGAGAGAATATCTGAATCTTCCTGTTTAATATATAAAAATTGTATGATCTCAAGGAAGTGCTTCTAAAAAAATCTTTAATCGGTGAACGGTTCCGCAGCCCATATCAAAACAGATTCCAAATTATGACCTCAACACAGGACTAAAAGCGTGCCCCGCTGAAAATCAGAGTTCCTACCCCTATCATAAACAAGGGTTATAAGAGTTCATAAAGGGTGATTAGGTTTATCACGGTTCACGGTAAACATTCCTCGTCTTTAACCATCACCCTTTCCGCCATAAGAGGTAGAGCAGTATTTTCGTAAAAGGAAGACCTTCATTCATTGTTTTTAAGTTTATTGTAGTCTTCTATGATGGAATTTAAAATTTCTATTTCTTCTTTAGTCAATGGCAGATCACTGTAGAAATAACTGGAGGCATACCCTAAACAAGAACCACAAGCAGCACTTAAGGGAATTCCAACCAAAGCTGCCAGTCCAACACACCCTTCCTGAGTGCATCCTCTATCAAGGAAAATAAGATAGGAAATTCCACCACCCAGTAAGCAACCCATATTCGTGCTCATCTTAATAATTTTTTCGCGTAATTTCATCTTCTTCAAGATAATCTGATGGAAAACATTTAGCCTCTCTAAAATTACAGTAAACCTCATATCGTCCGAATACTCATACATAATCTCTTTTTTGAGATTGATAATGAACTTATTTACTTCAATCACCCTCATCTCTGAAGGTCTATCTGGCATAGATTGGGGACGAATGCTGAACCACCCTCCGAGTTTAGCCTCAATACCACACCAAAAAGCAGATATATTGAATTCCTGGTGATTTTGTATTTCTTCTATTTTACCCCGAATATATCCTAACTTCAACCCTACAAGCGGCCCCGGGCTGAAACTTGCACCAAGATTAAAATATCTGTATCTGTAGTATTCAGTTTCGTATGGATTATATGCTTCACCCCAATTGCTAAATGATACAGTCAACAGGAGCAAATATGCAAATCGTGAAAAATAACTGCCATAAGGTTGGATATATGGTGCAAAGTGGAGATGTATAGGAAAGAAACCGCCTATTGTAAAGGAGTGAGGAGCAGCATAATCATTCGCCTCGTAAAGGGAAGTGCCAATGCCCAATTTCAATTTTTGGTCTAATATTCCAAAATCGCCCAAGGCCCCTCCGGGAAACCAGGCATAAGGATCTGGCTGAGGATAGGGATAGCAAATATCTAAACGGAAAAAAGAGATATTAAAACAGGGGCGCTCCAATAATGTCGCCATATAAAATAATAAGATAAACATTGTTCACCTAATTCCAATTGTATTTTAATCCTGATTCAGTTTGGAGTCAAGAGGTTTGGGAGTGGTCAGGTTTATTTCCAGATTGACTTTCAGTTAAAATGCACTATAATTCTTAATGAATTTAAAGCGCATAACTAATCTATTTTTATTTTTCATTGCTGTGTCTTATTCACAAAAGATTACTGATTTTAGACTATCCCCAGTTGGAACTGCAGATATGGATTTAAAAATTGGATTTTCTGCAAATGAAAATCAGAATCAATATACAAAATTACAATCTTTATCAGGTATTGCTGGTTTGAATCTTAATGGTCGTTATGAGAGTGAACCAAGAATTTTACTGGGTCAATTATATTTTTCATATTTATCAGGAATTGAAAACCTATGTGCGATTGATACAATGAGTCAGAAAGCTAAAAAATCAAGGGGTTCGTCTCTATCCCTTAGTGAAAATTTAACCGGAGACTTCTATATTAGTTCTAATCTCTTCTGGTCAATTGCTGGAAAAGGGCTTTTGGACTGGCATTACCGTAACGAAGATAGCAATTATATGCATTCTATATATGGAAATTATGATGCTGGAG
>Ga0207433_10004304_pt1 | contig 26338 bp, 26 predicted proteins | sample YelNatPaOPGAMG01_FD_187559 | JGI IMG/M metagenome (GOLD analysis project Ga0207433, IMG submission 187559) | Hot spring thermophilic microbial communities from Obsidian Pool, Yellowstone National Park, USA - OP-RAMG-01 (SPAdes) (version 3) | ecosystem: Environmental > Aquatic > Thermal springs... | reverse complement strand
TTTCCACAACTTACTAACAACTGTAAATTCAATTCTCAACTAAATTACTTGTAGCTATTTTACGACAACAATTTTTAGGCACATTTTCTATACAATGAGTCAAATTGTGAGCTGAACTCTGTGATAAAACTACTACACTAAATACCTGAAACCTGCATTTTACACCGACCAAATCAAACCTGTTAGTATACGCAATTATTAACCAGCAGTTCGATTGAGCAAGTAATCATAAAAACCAATCTGAAAACTCAAGCAAGCTTCAACAAGAACATACTTGATTAACCCTGGCCTGAACTAAAATTATCATGGAATGAAAAATTACCTTCCCGCCTCCAGCCGTAAATAACAAACACTCAGGATATTTACACTTTATTGGTTCTTTTTTGTAATGGGTGTAAACAATTTTATAGTTTCATCGCTCAATAATACCCATATGTTGTAAATGCCCAGCGCAGTCCCCAGTGGAAATTTTAACAGATCAAAGAAAGAAACGATCAATAAAGTTATTCGTCCCCACTCTTTTCTCTTCAAAACCCCAATCGCCCCTATAATACCTACAGCAGAAAAAATCAGCAATACAATACCGATTGAAACAAATATTAACGGTATCATACTTGCAACTATTTTCGGAATTTCCATTATGTTTTCCTGTGAAACTTCCATCGCAAATCCAATAAACCACCCAAATGCAACTGCAATTGCCAGAATGATCAATGCCGCAAGAATTGTAACTGAATGGCATATTATGTTTAAAATTCCAACAACTTTTATATGCTTTTCCATCTTAATGCCTCCTCTTAACTTTTGTTAATTTCTCTCATTAAAAAGAAATTTTTATTTGTTTTTATCAATTGAAGAATCTGTCATTTCTTGTTCTGGCAACTTACCATCAGCGATTGTTTCAACATGATCCATATGTGCCTGCTTCTTTTCGTATTGCACAAATATAACAATACTACCGGCGAACATAATTACCATTAAACAAACAATCAACCCTATCAATAATTTAAACAAATATCGTATATATTCAACGCCGGGTTGAAAAACTGTAACCATATTCAAATCAATTGTATTGGAAGCAGTTATAAGTAAAAAGTAAAATTCCCCGCCCCTAAGATTTATCCTGGAGTCAGTAGCTAAACCACTCATTAACTTTTTATCGATATTCAATGTCTTGCTAAATATAATCGTATCGTTTCTTCCAGCAAGAAACGAATTACAATTGTCTCCTAATTTAACGTCTTTAAATAACTTGACTATTTGTTGACCATTCCAAACCACTACAATTTCAAACGGAATATTCTGTATCAATAATTTCCCTTTTGTGTAAAACATTACACCCAGTGAGGAACCTACTCTCCATGCTAATTGAATTGAACTATCGACTTTGGTCGATGCCCATAAACTATCAGGATATTTATCATCCGTATCTTTATAATCTTCATTATGAGCTTCAAGTTCATCGTTGGCAGAAGATGAATAAACACGGATTTGCATTATTTCAGGATACATCGACAATGCTGAACTCAAAACTATTTCCCCTTCCTTCGGATACTTAGAAACCCTCTTTATAAGATAATCCGTTACATTAACCATCCGCAAAATAGATTCATCCAGACTTTTTACTGCATACCATTGAAACCCTTTAATTAAAGAGATGTCATATCTTGAAATATTCTCCTCAAAAATAGGTTTTATAAAAAACCATAAAATGCATGAAGCAGCCGTAATCAGAAAAAGACATAAAATTAAAATCTTGATGGCTAACCTAATTTTAGCGTGCATACTTTATACTCCATAACAACAAACGAAACCAACACAAGTAGGTAAAGAAATTAAGACAGGCTCGTATCAATAGACTTCTAAAAAAGTGAACTTGTCTGAAAAATAAAATTTCCCTTTCGCCCTTGATGAGCGCTAATTATTCACATAGAAGACTAACTTGATTTATAAATTTACAAAACTTAGGTTATTCGCCACTACCTGCTTGATTAGCCAAGAAATTCTCCAAGCCCATTTGTTTGATCTGATCTCTTTGTTGTTCAAGCAAGTCTATATGTTCTTCTTCCATAACTAAAATTTTCGTTAAAAGATCTGCTGTACCGTTATCAGCGATCTCACGTGCTTTAAGAATCGCCTTATTGTATGCGTCTATCGCTACCTGCTCTGCAGCAATATCATTGTCGATCATTTGAGGAACTGAGGAACCTATTTTCATAGGGTTAAGCTTAGATACAATCGGGATACCTTCGAGATATAGAATTCTTCCAATCAGCCATTCAGCATGCTTCATCTCATCAATAGCGCGCTTTTCACTGGACTTATGAAGTTTCTCGTAGCCCCAATTGTCACACATTTCGGAATGCACCATGTATTGACTTATAGCAGTCAATTCGTCTGCCAACAAATCATTTAGAATTGCAATAATTTTTTCATTTCCCTTCATCTCTAATCCTCCATTCTTTTTAATTTAATATAGATAACTGAATTATTGATTTTATATTAATTAAATTTTCCCAGAAAATCGATATCAAAACCTTTATAGATTGATATTCCGCACATAAATCAAATCCAAATCTGCACTTTATTTTGATTTCTTAGCACTTTTTTTGTTAATTATATTTCATACTATTTTGATAAAATTATTGGACAACAAGTATCTTAAATCTAACGGATAAATATATGACTATAAAGGAACTACCAAAAACTTACAATCCAAAAGATGTTGAAGATAAGTGGTATAACTACTGGGAATCGAACAAACTTTTCCATGCTGTTGTAAACAAGAACAAAACACCATACACAATTGTCATTCCTCCACCGAATATAACAGGCATACTTACAATGGGTCACGTATTGAATAACACACTTCAGGATATTTTTATTCGGTGGAAGCGAATGCAAGGCTATGAGGCTTGCTGGATTCCAGGCACTGACCATGCAGGAATCGCTACACAAAACGCAGTGGAAAAATCTCTTGCAGCCGAAGGTAAAAGCAGACAAGACTTTTCGAGAGATGAATTCCTTAAAATAGTCTGGCAATGGAAAGAGAAATATGGAAGCACAATAGTAAAGCAATTAAGAAAACTCGGTGTTTCATGCGATTGGGACCGCGAACGCTTTACAATGGATGAAGGCTTATCTAACGCAGTAAAAGAGGTATTTATCAGACTATTCGAAAAGGGATTAATATACCGCGGCAAATACATTGTCAACTGGTGTCCACACCACCAAACTGCACTTAGCGATGATGAAGTAAATTACGTCGAAACTAAAGGAACATTGTATTACATAAAATACCCTATCGAAGGCTCCAGCTCCTACGTAGTTGTTGCAACTACTCGGCCTGAAACTATGCTAGGCGATACGGCGCTGTGTATTCACCCAAAAGACGAACGATATAAACATCTGATTGGAAAAACTGCTATTCTGCCAATAGTTAATCGAAGACTTCCAATTATAGTTGATGAGTATATCGACTTAAGTTTCGGAACTGGTGCAATGAAAGTAACGCCTGCCCACGATCCTAATGATTTCTTATTAGGACAACGCCATGGTCTGGAACAAATAAACATTATGGACGAAAAAGCTCATCTCAATCATTCTGCACCAGCTCAATACCAAGGCATGGATCGATTTGAATGCAGAAAGAAACTTGTTAAAGATCTAGAAGAACAAGGATTCCTTGAAAAAACAGAACCCTATACGCACAATGTTGGAACATGCTACCGTTGTCATACTCCTATCGAACCTTATCTCTCAGACCAATGGTTCGTGAAAATGAAACCTCTTGCCGAGCCCGCATTAAGAGTTGTGTTAGAAGGAAAAATAAAATTCCATCCTGAAAGATGGGTAAAAGTCTATGAACATTGGATGAGAAACATTCGAGATTGGTGCATATCCCGACAAATCTGGTGGGGGCATCGTATACCAGTATACTATGCTACTGATGGCAGATATACAGCTGCACATAATGAAGAAGAAGCAAGGAAAAAACTCAATCTGAATGCCAATGAACCAATCCGACAAGATGAAGATGTATTAGATACCTGGTTTTCATCCTGGCTATGGCCATTTTCTGTACTAGGCTGGCCAGAAGACAATGAGGACTTAAGATATTTTAATCCAACCGATACACTTGTGACCGGACCCGACATAATATTTTTCTGGGTGGCTCGAATGATTATGGCAAATATGGAATTCATGAAAGGAATGCCAAATAAGAACGGCAAGCCCAGAGAAAAAGATGAAGACCTTATACCATTTCGAGATGTCTACTTCACCAGCATTATTCGTGATGCACAAGGAAGAAAAATGAGCAAATCGCTCGGCAACTCACCAGACCCCCTCGATGTAATCGACCAATATGGAGCTGATGCGCTACGATTCACCATCGCATATCTGGCACCAATAGGCCAGGATGTCTTGTTCTCAACAGAAAAGTGCGAGATAGGCAGAAATTTTGCAAATAAAATATGGAATGCCTGTCGTTTCCTGCTAATGAACAAAACAGAAACCATTGGAGAAGCAAATATTCCACTTGGTAAATTACCTACTGAGTACATGGATCTTGCAGACCAGTGGATATTATCATGCCTGAACTTAACAATCAAAAACTTTAACAAAGCTTTAACTGAATTCAATGTAAATGAAGCTTCGAAGTTAATTTATGATTTCGTATGGCACGATTTCTGCGATTGGTACGTTGAGCTGTTGAAAACAAGGCTATATGGCAATGAGACTAACGAAATAAAAAGTACTGTCATTGCACGCGCATTATGGATTTTCGACCAAATACTCAGATTGCTTCATCCTTTGATGCCATTCATAACTGAAGAATTGTGGCAATACCTTACAGAACGCCAAGGGAATTCAATCGTAAAAGCCGAATTCCCACTGGCAAATGAACAACTCATAAATAAGGATATTGAAAGAGATATAAACTTCGTAATGAAAATAATAGAAACAGTAAGAAATATAAGAGGCGAAATGAATATACCTCCTGCAAAACAAATCAAAATTAATTTAATACTAAGTGAATTTGCAAGCTCCAAACTGGTTAAGGGAACAAAAACTACTGAGGGACTCTTAAGCTACATAAATCGCTTGTGCCGTGCGGAAACAATTATATTGCGGCACGAGGAATCCCAAAAATTCAAAAAACCAAAAGCATGTGCAACAGCAGTTGTCGATGGCACAGAAATCTATATCCCACTCGAAGGCATAATAGACCTCAATGCAGAACGTATGAGACTCGAAAAGGAAATTGCACGCCTTGAGGGATTGATGGAAAGCATAGAAAGAAAGCTCTCAAATCCAAATTTCATACAACGAGCTCCAAAAGATATAATAGAAAAAGAACACGAGAAACGACTCAATATCGCAACAAATCTGAAAAAACTAAAAACAAATTTAGAATCTTTGAAATAATTTATGGATTTAAATGTTCACATTAACAATCAAAACTGAGTTTAGCGCTTCACACACGGTACGCGGACATGAAGGCGCTTGTGCTCGAACGCACGGCCATAACTGGACAGTTATCGTAGAAGTCAAAACTGACAAACTTAATGATATAGGCATCGGGATTGATTTTTCAAATCTTCGGGAAACCACGGAGGAAGTAATTTCCAGGCTCGATCACCAGGATCTCAGCACCTTGCCACCCTTCGACAAAGAATTGAATCCTACATCTGAAAACATTGCATTTTATATTTTCAAGGAGCTTAAAGAACGTTTACCCAATTATATAAAACTGAAATCAGTTACAGTATGCGAAACTGATAAATATAGTGCAAAGTATAGTGAAGATTAAAATTTTACTTCCAAAATGAACGAATCTAATACTCTTATTGTAAACGAGATTTTTTATAGCATCCAGGGCGAATCAACTTTAGCTGGACTACCATGCGTATTTGTCAGATTAACTGGATGCGATCTAAGATGTGTATGGTGCGATACCGCTTACGCTTTCAACGAAGGCTCAGAAATGCCTTTAGATTTAATCTTAGATAAGGTTAGAAATTACAATTGCAATTTAGTAGAAATTACAGGCGGAGAACCTCTTTTACAAGCTAACACTCCTTTGCTGCTCAAGCATTTATGCAACTCCGGGTATAAAGTAATGATCGAAACTGGTGGACATCATGACATTGGGAAAATTGATCCGCGTGTCAAGAGAATTGTGGACATTAAATGCCCAGGCAGTAAAATGGAGCAAAGAAATAGGTGGGAAAATATACATCTGCTCAATGCAAACGATGAGGTCAAGTTTGTGATTTCTGACCATAACGATTATGAATGGTCAAAAAACATAATAGAAAAGTATGAGCTTACAAAAAAATGCACCGTGCTAATGGCACCAGTATTTGGCATTTTAGGAAACCGTACATTAGCCGAATGGATACTGCAAGACAAGTTGAACGTGAGATTCCAACTGCAACTGCATAAGTATATTTGGGAACCAACTGTTAGAGGAGTCTAAAATGGAGCCTAAGAACAAGCTTGAAACTTTTGATAACCCATATCCAGGCAGGAACTATGTAATTACTATTGTAAATCCAGAATTTACATCTGTTTGCCCAAAAACAGGTTTGCCTGACTTTGGGACAATTACGATTAATTATACACCCAATAAAAAATGCGTCGAGTTGAAATCGCTAAAATATTACTTTCTTGAATATAGATCAAAAGGTATATTTTATGAATCAGCAGTCAATAAAATACTGGATGATCTGGTTTCGGTTCTTCAGCCAAAATGGATGGAAGTAATTGGAAGTTTTACAGCACGAGGCGGAATCACAACTACAGTCAAAACCTGTTACACTCAAAAAGGCAAAAAGAAAAAATGAGCAAGAAATCTCTGGCGGTAGTTCTAGTTAGTGGAGGAATGGATAGCTGTGTCACAGCAGCTATTGCGAATCTCTCACACGAGCTCGCTTTTCTGCATGTAAACTACGGACAGAGGACAGAAAAAAGAGAGCTAAAAGCTTTTAATGACATAGCGGATTATTACAAGGTAAAACATAGACTAGTAACCGATATACCATACTTGAGTCAAATAGGTGGATCAAGTTTAACCGACACAAGAATGGCATTGCCAGAAGCAGATCCTGAAAGATTGTTTGGTAGGAAATGTCACGAAATCCCCTCTTCATATGTCCCTTTTCGCAATGCTAATTTGCTATGCATTGCAGTAAGCTGGGCAGAAGTAATTGGAGCTTCATATATTTACATTGGAGCAGTAGAAGATGACAGTTCAGGCTATCCGGATTGCAGAAAAAAATTTTTCAAATCTTTTAAGAAAGTTATTAAGTATGGTACAAAACCTAAGACACAAATCTCTATTGTAACACCCATCATTAACTTAACAAAAGCAGAAATTGTAAAGAAAGGTATTGAATTAAAGGCTCCATTAGAATTAACATGGTCATGTTACAAGAACGAGGACATCGCATGTGGAATTTGTGATAGTTGTGCATTACGCTTGCGTGCATTCTACATCGCTGGGGTTGAAGATCCAATAAGTTATGCACAAAAGCCAAATTACATTTGATTAATATTTAAGTTTGTAAACTGCATTTAATTTGAGTATTTTAGAGTCATAGAAGTGAAAAGAAATAAGACTCTTTAGAAGCAAGATGTCATATGCTCCCAACCGAAATTCTTAGAAATATTGTAAGGCTTTTTCAGCTTATTTCACGCGGTTCTCGTACAAGCATCCCCGTCAATCCGCACGACGAAAAATCTAAAGATCCATATGCAAACCGCCCCATCCCCGTGAAACGCAACATCTGCCCCCACTGTAAGCTAGATATTCCTGAAGGTGCAAGAGTATGTCATCATTGTCATCAATACGTAAGTCTGAGATTCAATCTTGCGAACATCATAACCCTCATTGCCTCAATCGCAGCGGTATCAATGTCCGTTTATTCTCTTTATATAACGGCTACTACAGCACAGCTCGAAAAAAATATACAAAGCAGGCGGTTTCTTATAGAAACATTACAGAACATGCAACAAATTCAGGATCAATTGCAGGCTTCCAGAGGCAAATCTGATAGCGAAGATAATCTTAATGAAAAAGAAATCCTGCTCCTGAATTACTACGAGGTTCTATCAAGAACGCTTGCTCAGTATATTAGGCAGGAACCCTCCTTCTTTAAAAGAATGCGATGCACTTACGAGCCATTAGTTCGAATCCGCCAAAGCCCAACGACCAAATCAAAACAAATTGGAGTTATATACAAAGGAGAGGAAGTCTTTAAGCTCGGTTCGTTCTCTTACGGCAAAGGCGAAGTCTGGTTCTTCGTCGTTAGTGCTGATCAACAAAAGATTGGCTGGGTGTATAAATATCTCGAGCCTATAGAATGAAGCTAATCAAGGTTGACTTCATACTTCACTTATCATGAACCACAATTATTTATTCTCCCTCCACTTAATCGAGCAACCCATCGAAGGGTATTGCTCCGAAGAAATTGGCTTGCCATTTGCCAGATTTGTTATTGCTTCTTTTAATTCTTCCTTTGTAACTTCGGACTCATTCTGCCAATTGTCGTCAAACCGACCGTGATAAACAAGTTTCTTATCACTATTATACAAATAAAAATCAGGGGTGCATTGAGCATCAAACGCCCGTGCCACATTCTGAGTTGAATCAATCAAATAAGGAAATTCTATTCCCAATTCTTTAATCCGTTTCAGCATTTCCTCAGGTGCATCTTCTGGATAATTTGGATGTATATTCGGGTTAATTGCTACTACATTTATCCCCAATTCAGTCGCATATTTAGCCAACCGAATCAACCTTGGCCAAACTGCTTTCGCATAAGGGCAATGATTGCACATAAATGCCACTAATAGACCTTTCTTACCAAACGCATAATCACTCACTTGAATTACTCCATCAGGATCTTTTAGAACAAAACGCGGAATCTCTGTGCCTAAAGCTACATTAGCCGATTCTGTTAACGCCATGATTCGCTCCTTTCCTTTTCTTATAATAACACATATTAATTTATAAAAAGTTTCCAAAATTTTCCTAATTATAAACAAAAAGCGCCACACTAAAAACTAGCATGGCGCTCAGAAAAACAAAGGATGTTATTGCGACTTACTTCATTAACGTAACCTTTTTAGTTAAATACCTACCGCCAAATTCAAGGCGTGCAAAGTAAATACCACTTGTTAAATTACTACCGTCAAATTTTACTTGATAATTTACACCAGCTTTTGCATATCCATCATATAAATTAGCTACCTCCTGACCTAGAATATTCATCACAACTAGTTTTGCAATTCCATCTTGCGGAACCGAAAACTCCAGTATTGTTGATGGATTAAATGGATTAGGATAATTCTGCGATAATTTAAACTCCCTGACAACCGCTTTCTTTTCAACAACTGAAGTAATATTAAAATCTACATCAATACCCCTGACTGTATCAGGATAATTTCCTACCACTACAGGTTCTGCTTGCTGCGGAGATAATTTTTGATTATACCAGATTTGTGTACTACCTTGATTAGCCGAAAACATTACGTAGTATGTCCCTGGCAAAACCATCATTGAGTAGGCTTGAGCACTTCCTGGATACATGTAAGCAAAAGGTGGCTGCCCCCAATTATTCTGCGTAAAGAGATTAACTCCGTCGCATGTACCATTTCTGATTGTACCAGTTATAACCCCACCTTTCCTTAGTACAGCATTTATATTTTTCACAGTGTCATCACTAGCAGATACTTTTACTGTGTCACCAAGCCATTCTACATACTTTTGATTGTATGTAGTTCTTATAAAATCAGGAAGCTGGAAAATCACAAAGTATTTACCTTCAGAAACCGGCACACAATATTTGCCTTCTGAGTTTGTAATGCCTTCAATGTCTGAACCCATACCAACTGTATTACGAACTCTTACCTGTACATTTTCTAATGGTTGGTCATTTGTATCTTTCACAATGCCTGCAATAAATTTAGCCTGAACCAATCTGAAATCAAGATTTGTTATATTATTACTCAAAACAACAGTTGTTTCCGCCGGAACAGCCATATAACTTTCTGCAGATCTTGCTCGAACATACCATTCACTACCCTGTGCAGCCTTCGTCCTAATGGTATAACTACCATCAGACCCTGTCAAAGCTCCCCAATGAAATACATCGAGAGGACCCTGGTCCATATCTTTCTCAGCTGAAATATACACGTTTTGTGCTGGGGAGTTATCTGCATCATAAACTACCCTACCACTAATTGTGTATGTAGGTGCGTCTCCAAATTCTATGAATCTAAACGTGCTCTGAACAGCTACAGCTCCAGATCTGACAACAAAAATATAATCTGCCGGCGCAAATCCTATTGCAACAACGGAATATATTACTCGATTAAGTTCCCCATCGAAATCTGGTAAACCTTCATCACCAACTTTGCCACCATCTGTCTGAGCAAATGATGTAAGAAACAAATCCGTCCCTTGTTCTGCCACACCATTTCCATTTATATCACACCACAATTCACATACTACCGTATCACCCGCCTTATTAACATAGATTTTCCATGATAAAGTATCGCCTCTTGCAATAACAGCTCCTGAACTCAAGCCATTAACCGTGACCGAATCAGGAACTGCTAATAGCAGTACAGGCAAAAAGCAAACAAGTGTAAAAAATAAAATTTTTCTAATCATCATTTATCTCCTCTGTTTTATTTAATAGTTATAATTAAATATAAGTTAACATAAACATTAACTGTTATACATAAGATTTTTCTGATTGTTGTATCAGATTATTCTTATTCAACTATTCATGCTTATTATCTCTTGATATTCAAATAAAAACACTGCACATTAGCATTTGTTTCTTCATAAATTAAATACTGACTGTACATTGTTGGCACAAATGATATTTATATATTAAATAGTAACAAAAAAAGGAATAACCTGCAAATCAAACATATACTAAGTAAGGACACGAAAATGGGAATCCAACCCAAACTATATCAAGTTCCGCATATCATCTCAATACAAGAAATGATTATACAATCATCAAAGCTATTTGGGGATAAGCTTGCCTTAGAAGATTTAAAGGAAACTCCTATAAATAAAGCATCCTACTCATCATTAATGAAGTACATTTCGAAATTTGGAAAGGCACTTGAAAAAATCGGTGTACCTAAAAAAAGTCATATTGCAATAATAGGTGAAAATCGTGTTCAATGGGGAATCGCTTACCTAACGTGCATGTGTTTTGATCATGTTGCGGTCCCGATTGATGCCAGATTGAGTACAAATGAGATTCTAAACATCATTCATGAATCGGATGCAAATGTTATAATTTTCTCCGAAACATTCGAGCCTATGTTGCGCGATGAACGCCACACTCTAAAACACCTAAAACATTACATCAGCATGGATCTCTCAAGCAAGAAAGACGGCTTTTATTCTATGAATGAATTAATTAGCAATTCCAAAGAATTTGAAATTGACCAGCTACCTGCCATAAACCCAAACGATCTTGCGGTAATTATCTTTACCTCTGGCACTCTCGGTAGAGCAAAAGGAGTAATGCTAAGTCAGAAAAACCTGGCATCTAATCTTATGGCAATGACCAGTATGATTGAAATAGAACCAGAGGATCGATTTCTATCTGTTCTGCCAATTCACCATACCTACGAATGTACTTGCGGATTCCTTTGCCCATTATACAGGGGCTCATCCGTTCACTATGCCAGATCTTTAAAGACTATTGTGGACGATTTGCAACAAACAAAAGCTACCATCATGCTTGGTGTCCCTCTTATGTACGATAAGATGTTCAAACGAATATATAAAGCTATAAAAGAAAAGAGAATCACTTCATTAATAGTACCACCTCTTATTAAAATAACAAACTACATAGAACGGTTCGGATGGAAGGGAGCCAAGAAACTTGTTTTCTCGGAAATCCATAAAAGATTTGGTGGACATATTCGTCTATTCATAGCAGGCGGAGCAGCACCTGATCCAATGGTTGCAAAAGGGCTAAGAGAACTTGGATTTAATTTTTTGCAAGGTTATGGATTGACTGAAACATCACCAATATTAACTCTGAATCAGCTCGAAAACTTTAAGGATGAATCGGCAGGGCTTCCGCTACCTGGAATTGAAATCAAGATTAATCAACCTAATGAAGAAGGCATCGGCGAAATATACGCTAAAGGTCCAAACGTAATGCTTGGCTTCTACAAAAACGAAAAAGCAACTAAAGATGCTTTTGATAACGGCTGGTTTAAAACAGGTGACATCGGCTATATCGACGAGGATGGATTTTTACATATATGTGGACGTAAGAAAAATGTAATAATATCACGCAGTGGAAAGAATGTATATCCTGAAGAAATTGAAGATATGCTAAATCGAAGTCCCTTTATCCAGGAAAGCCTGGTGTATGGTGAAGAAGACCCTAAACTGGACGAGATAATATCTGCACAAATTGTGGTCGATGCAGAGGCTTTCATTGAACTTTCAGAAGCAAGAGGTATTCCAATAACCCCTGAGTTAATTAATGAGGTTATTTCAAAAGAAATCAAAAAAATTAATTCTGAACTTCCTAACTTCAAACAAATAAGAAAATTTACGATTCGGGAAGAAGAGTTTGAAAAAACAACAACACAAAAAATTAAGCGATACCTGGTCACAACAAAATGAGTGTAAGTAACAATTGAAATCAAGAAAAAGAAAATCCAAAGAATTTAACTTACCACAGTTTTGCGATTTTAGTTGCAAATACGCTTCTTTTCCACCAAAGGAACTGGTAGGCGATTGCAGAAGAGAAATAGCAGTTTATTGCAAATTCCTAAAACGTAATAATAATAAAAACAATCTATGCTTATTGAAAAAGTCATGAAATCGATCTTACTACATGCTGTAATATACATAATAGTAACAACTACACTAATTTTTTCCAAAGACACCATTAATATCTCGAATGCAGTTATGAATGAAATCAATAAATGCCCAGAATTACAAATACAGGACCTGTATAAACTTGCTTACCAGGCTTCAATGGGTAATAAGCATATACTTACAGATACCTCACTCGCTTATCAATATTTGATCGAAGAAATTAATGCAATAGATGCAGATTCAACCGAACCTCTTATTGAATATTTGACATCAGATAGTGCAATAGCAAGAGTTAATCTTCGCCCTTTTAAATCTGCAAAACTTGATCCTGAATTGCTATTTGAGGCTATGGTAAAGAGTGCTGAAGAACACATACCTTCCATTGAACTCTTGCGTCAATTTCTGAACGATATAGAAAGCCTGGCAATGAAAAACAAAATTCCTTTTGAGCCAAAAGCAATAAAAATGTATTTCGAACAGATGGAAAAACAAAATTTTCCAATTATGCATCATTCAAACACAATGATGAATTCATGCAAACCTGCATATAGAGTAATTATTTCTAAATATTTCCATACCAAGTAACATTCAAATGGAAAATGAGCTCGATAAAATCGCCGAGAGTTATGTAAAACTTGTGCTTGCAATTGGCTCTTATGACAAAGATTACGTTGATGCTTTTTATGGGCCAACCAGATTGCAAGAGGAAATCAAAAACCAACAACCAACTCTGCAACAAATCAAAATAAAAGCTCAGGAGCTACTGGAACAACTTAGCGCAATTAACGCCACAATAGTAGATGAGCTACTTAAACTGCGTCATAAATATCTTACCAAACAAATCAGCTCCTTAATATCCCATGTTTCATCCCTACTTGGAAACAGGCTATCGTTCGATGAAGAAGCCTATGCATACTATGACACAAAGCCACCACGACTCTCAGAAGAATTTTTCAGGGAGCTTTTGAATAAACTGGATACATTAATTCCCGGAAAAGAGCCCCTACCCTTGCGATTCAATAAGTATCATGATTTATTCATAATACCGCGCGGGAGTATCGATAAAGTTTTTACAATTGCAATACAAGAATGCAAAACAAGAACAAAGAAATATATCGATCTGCCTACAAACGAAACTTTTCATCTTGAGCTTGTTAATAATAAGCCATGGAGCGGGTACAACTGGTACAAAGGAAACTGCGAAAGTCTGATACAAATAAACACAGACTTACCTATCTTCATAGAACGGGCTATAGATTTATCCGCACACGAAGGCTATCCCGGGCACCATGTCTATAATTGCCTGCTGGAAACAGAGCTGGTACACAAGCGCGGATGGATTGAATTCACGGTATATGCACTGTTCAGTCCACAGTCACTGATAGCCGAAGGAACAGCCAATTACGGAATTGAGGTTGTATTCCCCGACAACGACAGACTTGAATTCGAGCGGGATGTATTGTTTCCTTTAGCAGGAATTGACAAATCTCTAGCAGAAGACTTTCAGCAGGTTCAAATAATATTATCCAAACTTAGCTATGCTGAGATTGAAGCTGCAAGATATTTTCTGGATGGAATTTTTAATGCTAAACAGACCATCGACTGGCTTATGGAATACACACTTATATCTTTTGAAAAATCCAAACAAAGAGTAAATTTCTTCGAAAAATATAGAAGCTATGTGATAAATTATAGTGTGGGAAAAGATAAAATTTCGAATTACATAGAACACCAATTAGGGCAAAACACTAATACTGAAGCCCGCTGGGAGCAATTCAAAAAACTTTTAGTTTTGCCAGAAATTGCGTAAGAAGAAGGCCTACTTTATAAGCATTTCCTTTAGTCACCTTACCGCCACCATATCTCTCGTTCGCTAGCTGTCACAACCTGCCGGCCTGGCCAAAGCTTGCGGCTATCTTATGATTGACTTTCTTTGGTGACAACGTGCTTTTTCCCCGAGGCAGGGATGCGCCAGATACTATTTTTCTTTAAACGGTTACTTCGAGTGTCTAAGTAACCAACCTCAGGTAACCTATTGAAGTTCTCTAAGCCAGCAATTAAAGAGGTTATCGAAGTCAGCATATAAAGAGGTTACTCGAAACAAGTTGGACAGTAGCCGCAGACTTTGCCTAGGGCATGACATAGCCACAGTCTGCGACATTAGCCCTTTGAGGTATGCCCGTTATGAGGGAGCTCAGCTCTCGAATCATCCGATGAATATCAGTTCATGAGCAGTGACAAAGTCATCCCTCAGGGGAGTTCCTTCACAGCTTGACTAAAGTTTCTATACTCGCAATCTATCACAATTCAATGGTTTAGCGAAAACCTGCCGCCACCTTGCCCTAAAAGTTTTCTATTTAAAGAAAGATTGAGTAAATTCTTAAAATTACAAGTTCATTTCATCAGACATGGATAAATTGTAAAATATTTAATTATGAGCACTGGCTTACGAGCAAAAAAAGAAACACAGCCTAAACTTGATAGATTCTTAAGGGAAGTTCAATACCGCATGTCTAAAGTCGAAGATGTGGAAATTCCAGAACTATCTTCATTTGGGAACATGCATTCAGTACCAAGATATATCGGAGAATTCTGGACCTCAAGACAAAGGCAAGCATCCTCGCTTCATGAGGTTTCTTATCGTGCATGCTTTAAGCCACATTTGCCTCGTTTTTTTATTGAGCTCCTAACAAAAGAGAACGAAACCATTTATGATCCTTTCAGCGGCAGGGGAACAACCATTCTCGAAGCAGCTCTTTTAAATAGAAAAATAATATCGAATGATGTCAATCCATTGAGCACCATACTCACAAAACCTCGTCTATTCCCACCAACAATTAAGGAAATAGAAAAAAGGCTACAAGAAATTCCAATTAACGAGAAAGCAGAAGCAGATATAGACCTTTCAATGTTCTTCCATCCTAAAACTGAAGCTGAAATTGTCTCATTAAGAGAATACCTTATAGAACGCAACGAAAAAGGCAATGAAGACTATGTAGATAGCTGGATACGAATGGTTGCTACAAACAGATTAACTGGACATTCAAAAGGATTCTTCTCTATATATACTCTTCCGCCTAATCAGGCTATATCACCAGAAAGACAGAAAAAAATTAACGAGAAATTGAATCAGAAACCCGAATATCGAAATACGTACAAAATCATATTAAAAAAGTCAGAATCTTTACTGAAAGATATAACTGAAAAAGAAAGAGAGCTATTGAAAAACATAGGAGCAACTGCAATCTTCCTTGAGGAAGATGCAAGGGAAACAAAGGATATTCCGGTGAACTCAGTCAATCTGACTATTACATCCCCCCCCTTCTTGAATGTAGTCGATTACGTGCAAGATAACTGGCTAAGATGCTGGTTCAACAATATTGATGCAAAAACAATAGCAAATAGAATTACCATGGCAAGTTCTCTGGATGAATGGTCGGCAGTAATGCTCGGCGTATTTAGAGAATTATATCGTATTACAAAACCACGTGGATTCCTTGCATTTGAAGTGGGTGAAGTTAAGAACAAAAAAATTTTTCTGGATGAACATGTTGTACCACTGGGAGTGAAAGCTGGATTTACGTGCATCTGTATAGTCGTGAACAAACAAAAGTTTACAAAAACAGCAAAAATATGGGGAATTGACAACAACGAAAAGGGAACTAATACAAACCGCATTGTCCTTTTCCGAAAAGGCTAAATCCTACTGCTTAACACCTTAAGATTTATAGTGATTTTGAAAATTGTTTTCTTAAATTAATACTATCATGAACAAGAAAGATCTCAACAAAATTAAAAATATTATAAAAACAGCACTCAAAGAAGATATTGGGAGTGGAGACATAACAACTAAATGGACTATTCCCAGTAATGTCTATATAGAAGGTGAGTTCATAGCTAAAGATGAAGGAATAATAGGTGGACTCGAAGTAGCTAAAGAAACATTCAAATTGTTATCTTCAAAAACAAAGTTCTTACCGCTTGTCAAAGAAGGAACTTACGTTAAAAAAGGTACTATATTGGCAAGAGTTAAAGGCAGAGCACATGATATATTGCCAGCTGAACGCACAGCATTAAATTTTATGCAAAGAATGTCTGGCATTGCAACTGCTACCAAAGCTTATGTGCAAGCGGTGAAGAATACCAAGGCAATAATAATGGATACAAGAAAAACAGCACCTGGCTTGCGTTTGCTTGATAAATGGGCTGTAAGAATAGGCGGAGGTAAAAATCATCGCTTTGGTCTTTTCGATATGGTGCTAATTAAAGAAAACCATATAGAATCAGCAGGTGGAATTACAAATGCAGTCAAGCGAGTTCGTCAAAAAGGCAAAAAAGTAGAAATAGAGGTTGAGGTTAAAAACCTCGACGAACTCCGAGAAGCTCTGGAACTAAATGTGAATAGAATTTTGTTAGATAATATGACTATCGAACAGCTTCGCGAAGCAGTCTCTATTACAAATGGCAAAGTTAAACTTGAGGCTTCGGGGAACATAACATTGAAAAACGTCGCTGAAATAGCTTCAACAGGCGTTGACATGATATCCATTGGCAGTTTGACCCATTCAGTAAAAGCACTGGATATAAGTTTTCTGGTAAAAAAATAATCAAGTAATTTTGATTTTATACTGGGTCTATTGGCTTGAAAAATGATGAAAATAACATCTATGGATAGTTTTTAGCTATGGAAGAATGCTTAAAATGTGACGTCCTCGTTATTGGATGTGGGATAGCAGGTGGAATTACCGCCTTAAAACTTGGGCAAGCCGGGTTGAACGTAGTCGTAATTACCAGAGCTTCCGATTCACTTGAATCTAACACCTTCTATGCACAAGGTGGAATTATATACAAAGGAGAAAAAGACTCTCCCGAGCTTCTTGCGAAAGATATTATAAATGCTGGGGCAGGCCATTGTTATCCACCTGCAGTTGAATTGCTCGCAAACGAAGGACCAAAATTAGTGGAAAAAATTCTACTTAATGAACTAAACATACCGTTTGATAAGAAGCCGGACGGGGATTTTAACTTGGCTCTTGAAGGCGGACATTCTATACCAAGAATATTACATTCGACTGATCACACTGGCAACGTAATTCAAAATTACATTATAAATGCAATCAAATCCAATCCGAACATAACTTTGTTGCCCAACACAACAGCAGTGGATCTATTAACCCCAGCTCATCATTCTTTAAATAGATTATCGATATATGAACCTCTTTCGTGTTGCGGGGCCTATGCACTGGATAGAAACTCAGGATTGGTAAGGCGCATATTATCTCGGGTTACAGTCCTTGCAACAGGCGGTATAGGCCAGTTGTTTTTGCAGAGCACAAATCCTCCGGGCGCTCGGGGAGATGGTCTTGCAATGGCTTATAGAGCTGGTGCCAGAGTAATTAATTGCGAATTTGTCCAGTTCCACCCTACCGCTTTTTACAAGCAAGGTGCTCCGTCATTCTTGATTACCGAAGCAATGCGCGGTGCAGGCGCACAGCTCCTCGATATAAACAAGAAGCCTTTTATGCATAAATACGATCCTCAGTGGAAAGACCTCGCACCAAGAGATGTTGTCGCAAGAAGCATACACCAGGAAATGCTTTCCAGCAATTCACCGCATGTATATCTGGATATTTCTGCAAAACTCCCAATTGATAAAATTAAAGAGCAATTTCCAAATATTTACGAACAATGTCTCCAATATGGAATAGACATTACCAAAGAGCCTATCCCTGTTGTGCCAGCTGCACATTATTTCTGTGGTGGAGTTTGGGTGGACCTGTGGGGGCGTACAACTTTAAATCATTTATATGCCGTAGGTGAAGTTTCCTGCACAGGTCTGCATGGTGCAAATCGACTTGCCAGCACATCTTTGCTTGAAGGATTGGTCTGGGGATATCGTGCAGCTCAAGATATAATTAGCGGTATAAACAACCATCCTGCCCCAAATTCTAACGAAATTCCACCATGGGAAGAAACTGGAATAGAAACACCAGACTCCGCACTAATCAGCCAGGACATGAGTGTAATCAAGCATATTATGTGGAACTACACAGGATTGATTAGAACTACAGAAAGATTACAGCGTGCAATGAGAGAATTAAGGCACCTCGAATCAGAAATTGAACGCTTTTACCGTGCTGTAAAGCTAACAGATGGAATTATTGGACTTCGTAACGCTGTACGATCTGCTATTATAGTTACAACCGCTGCATGGGAAAATAAGGCTAGCATCGGATGTCATTATAGAATATAAATTTTCCTTCTTAACCTCTTTATTTATTGATAAGTTTTTATTAGCGTTCATTTAATTACCAAAATGGAGATTTTTCAATGTATAGACCTCAAATAACAGTGTTAGATTGCACAATCAGGGATGGTGGTTTAATGAACAAGTCCCAGTTTTCACTGGATTGCGTAAGAGCAGTTTATAAAGCTGTCTGCGAATCTGGAGTGCAAATAATCGAGCTCGGCTACCGAAATAGTAAGAAACTATTTGATCCAGCACAATACGGACCATGGAGATTTTGCGACGATGAAATGATTAAAAAAGTAGTCGGAGACCATAAATACCCAGACACAAAAATAGCCATTATGATGGATGCACACAAAAGTTCAAGCGACGACCTTTTGCCAAAAGAAAAAAGCGTAGTCGACATTGTACGTTGTGCCACTTATGTCAAGGATGTGGACAAAGCCATCAAAATCGTCAACGATGCAAATGCAAAAGGTTACGATACAACCATAAATATAATGTCTATCTCCACTGCTCCTGAACGAGAACTTAATGAAGCTCTTCAACAAATAAAAGAAGAAACAAAAATAAAAGCTTGTTATATTGTAGATAGCTACGGAAATTTATACTCCGAAGATGTAGACTACTTTGTATCAAAATTCCAGAAGTTCCTACCCGGAATTGAGATCGGTGTGCATATGCATAACAATCAGCAACTGGCATTCGCAAATACAATAGAAGGCATTATTAGAGGAGCAAATTATCTGGATGGAACTCTCTATGGGCTAGGTCGAGGAGCAGGCAATTGCTGTTTGGAACTATTGCTTGGTTTCCTCAAAAATCCAAAGTTCAATATTAGGCCACTGTTGGATGTTATAGCAACCCACATTTTGCCTTTGCAAAAAGAATTGAAATGGGGTTATTCAATCCCTTACATGATAACAGGCATACTTAACAGACATCCTGAGGAAGCAATTAAGTTGATGAATTTGCCCGATGAAGACCCATCAAAACTTAATTTTCGAGCATTCTATGAACGAATGGCTGAACCAGAAACATAAAGGATTGAAAACATCCATAACGTATGTATATTAATAGATTCACAAACAACATCTTGGAACTGTTACTAACAACAAAGAGCGAATCTAAACACACGTAGCATTGGTTCATTGCTAAGCAAAAATTAGATACCAAAAAATCTAGAACGGTAAAAACCAATAATGGAGGTTATACTATGGGAGGTTATACTATGGGGGGTAAAAAACTTCATTCTAATTACAATTTTTTCTATAATTTTTTCTTCTACTGCATCCAGCTTCAATCCGCCTAAATTTAAGGATGGTGACATCATTTTCCAGACCAATACCTCCCTGCAAGGTAAAATGATGGAGTCCGCAACAAAATTCAAATACAATCATGCAGGAGTGATTTTCTATATTAAAAACAAACCCTATGTATTTGAATGCTACAGCAATGTAACATTTACTCCACTAGATAAATGGATTAGACGTGGTGCATGGAAGAAATACATAGTAAAAAGGCTCAAAGAAAGGGATAATTACATAACTCCGCTTTCACTTTCCGTAATGAAAAAAAACGCAATTGAGCTTAAGGATAAACATTACGATTATTACTTTGAATGGTCTGATGCTAAAATGTATAATGCAGAGCTAATTTGGAAATTATTTTACAATTCATTAGGAATTAAACTATGCGAATTGCAGATCCTAAGCGATTTCGATATTAATTCTCCCTTAATAAAACCAAAGCTAAAAGCAAGATTTGGAAAGCACATACCGTATAATGAAAAAGTTGTATCAATAGAAAAGATTTTTAACTCAAGTTTACTGATTACAGTTAACTAAAATTGAAGGCATACAGTTTCTATCAGAAAATAGTCTGCAAAGGGTTCAATAATATTAATTCCGAATTTAGCGAAATACCAAAACACAAAACTGAAATAAATTAAATCAGTTTTTCATCATCTCCACAAACTGTGCAAAGAGGTAATCACTATCGTGAGGTCCTGGAGAAGCCTCTGGATGGTACTGGACAGAAAACAACGGCAGTGAACGATGGCGTAACCCTTCATTGGTATTATCATATAAGTTTAGATGTGTAATTTCTATGCAATTTGGATTTAGAGTATCAGGATCTACGGCAAATCCATGGTTTTGTGATGTTATTTCTATCGCACCAGTAATCAAATTTTTTACTGGATGATTTGCGCCTCTATGACCGAATTTTAGTTTGTACGTTTTCCCCCCTAAAGCATGAGCCAGCAATTGATGTCCAAGGCAAATCCCAAAGATTGGTTTCTTGCCAATCAATTTCTTTAAATTCTCTATAGCATAACGCACCGCTGCCGGGTCACCAGGTCCATTAGAAAGGAAAATACCATCAGGATTCATTTCTAAAACTTTTTCCGCCGGGTATTGTGCAGGCAATACTGTTAAATCACATCCATAGGCTGCAAGTCTTCGCAAAATATTATGTTTTACTCCGTAATCATATACAACCACATTATATCTTCTTTCGTTGTCTATATTTGAAAGCGGAGGCAGCGCAAATTGAGTTCTATCTATTTCATTCCACTTATATGGCTTGTCGATTGTAACTCGGCTTGCCAGGTCTAATCCAAGCATTTGAGGTGTCTTTTTCACTTTTTTCAATAAACTATCATCATCAAGATCAGTAGTTGAAATAATTCCACGCATAGCACCAACTGATCGGATAATCTTTGTCAACATTCTTGTATCAATTCCCTCAATCCCTATAATATTGTATCTTGAAAGCCACTCAGCAAGGCTCTCTGTTGCCCTAAAATTGCTTGCACGTTTACTTGCTTCCTTAACCACGACCCCTGCTACCTGAGGCTTTATGGATTCATAGTCATCTGGATTCACTCCGTAATTACCAATTAAAGGATAGGTCATTGTTACTATTTGCCCAGCGTACGATGGATCAGTGAATATTTCCTGATAACCGGTCATACTGGTATTAAACACTACCTCACCTGAGGTCTCGCCTGTAGCACCAAACGACTCCCCTTCAAAAACAGTACTATTTTCTAACATTAACTTAGCTTTCATGCTGCCTATAAATTTAAGCAAAAATTAAACTTTTAACAATTTAAAGCATTATTACTACACTAGATGCACTCAATGTGCACCAAAAACCACAATACGAAGTAATAAACTTATTTAATAAATTAAGGCCCAAATCATTCAAAATTACCATTAAAAACTGTTTGTGAATCATAATCAATGTAGAAAAAAACAAGAATGAACAACTTGAGCAGTGAAGATGCAAAAGAAAGAAATTCATTAGTCCAAATCAAGAAAAAGCTATTTGTTATTGTTCTACTAACTTTTATCCTACTTTGAATATGTAAAAAGTTATTACATGTAGCTTCTAAGATTTTTATACTGCATGCAGGATATCTTCAAGATGTCCAAAGGCACTGAATTTTACAAAACCCTCCGCTGCTTGGACAACAACTTATACAAGAAGTCACAACCACGCCTGATTCATTTGAGAGCTTTTCAAAAAATCTCACGAATTCATGTTATTTGGCGTTTTCATCCAAAGATACGGTGCATTAATTTCCCCAAAAACAGCCAATCCTTTTTTCTTTAAGTACATCACGTATTATCCACATATTGTCCTGGCATTTCCAAGATAATAGTTTGCCAATTGCATACACTCTTCTCTGCCTTCTTTTGATAATGCTGAAATTCCACCTCCCTGAGTAATATTTGAAGCACTATTAAAGAAAGTGGTTTGCCGACGCTACCATAAGCCATTCGCCTCTCCAGGTATTCAGTCTTCAAATATCAATGTTTTAGGAACAATGGTACAATCTAAATGCTCATGTGTAAAACCAGCAATCTTTGAAAAACTATTGATTTCGATCACACACACCTTCGCATCGTTTATTTCATAGATTGTGTAAGGAAGCCCTGACTTTCTTATAAAGTTTGCATAAGCTGCATCATAAATAATAACAGTTCTATAATGTTTCGCACAAAGCACAAACTCTTCCAATTGCGAATGTGTAGCTACAGCTACCGTTAGGCTATTTGGACCCAAAGATAATAATACCCTCTTTCTCTTTCAATGATGGAGAAAAGAAACTATTTTGTACAGTATAAGGCATATAAATTATTCTTTCATATCCTTGTTTTGTTTTATTGTTACCTCCTATTCTTCCTGCAATAATATTCGTATATACATACACAGTAAACATTTGGTCATGCACTGCAATAACACTATCAGTAGAAAATATTGATTGAATATTTCCCAGTTCTGGCTTGGCACCATAGCTTATAAAAATTTAATCTAGTGATAATTCAACCCCATAACCCGTATAGATTTCTCGACTCCCTAATTTTTTTATTGCTGTATAAAGCCCCCGTAATATTGAATCAGGAATGGCTTCAGTCGTATTACCGATACAGAGCCTGTAAAACTTCCGATTGGAATTCCATTCTAAAAAGGAGCAAACCCTCCTGTCTATCTCAGGGAAAAGAAAACCTGCTATGAGTTTGTCATAATTATTATTTCTCAATAAAAATTTCGTTGTCCACTGTTCCTTGACAAACACGTGTAACAGGTCCTGCCATCCTAATTGTGAAATCGGTATTAATATGAATTTGAAGGTCACCACCGGGCATCTTAACAATCACATCAGAATCGCATAAACCCAATCGGTGTGCAACTGCAGCAGCAGCACAACTGCTAGAACCTGAAGCTAATGTATAGCCAGCGCCGCGTTCCCATATTTCAATATGAATATGTTTTCTATCAATAACCTCCAAAAACTGTACGTTCGTTCTATTAGGAAAATTCGAATGCGTTTCAATTATAGGTCCGATTTTTCGAGCTAATTCCTCGTTTACATTTTCACCGACAATAACACAGTGTGGATTACCTATTGTTGCAGCGCAATATGTATAAAGATGACCCCCTATATTTATTGTCTCGTTTATCACTTCTCTGTGCGGGCCAACTACCGGAATTAATTCGCTGTCAAATGATACTTTCCCCATATCAATTTCGATCCAGCGGCCTTCTTTCGATATAGCAACGTTAACTATTCCTCCCTTTGTCCATATACGGAGAATCGATTTTTTTGACAAGCCACTGTCCCAAAGATATCGGGAAAAGATGCGCAAACCATTACCACTTTTTTCCGCCTCAGATCCGTCCGGATTAAAAATTCTAACTCCAAATTCTGCATCCTTCGGGTCAACCTCTACTGGACCAAAAAGAACGCCATCGGAGCCTACACCAAAATTACGGTTACATATTTTACGAATTTCTTCAACCCGTAGTTCTCGTCCCAATTCAGATGGGTTTATCACAATGTAATCATTGCCAAGACCATGATATTTGATAAATTTCATATTTTTATCCTGCCAACATTGAACATTATATAGCTTTTACACGGTCCTTATGATACGTAACAAAGAATTTACAAATATATTAACTCTTAGATCTCGAAGCAAGATCCAATTATAGTAAATATCTTACTTATAAGCTTCCTTGTGAATATTTTTCATTGCCCTTCCTGAAGGGTCAATCATACGCTTTAATTCTTCATCCCAAGCAAGTGCTTCGGGTGTACTGCATGCTACAGATGGCACAGAAGGCACACAAGACGCTGCTAAATCGGATGGGAAACATTCATTAAATATAGAACGGTAATAGTACTCTTCTTTCGTTGTTGGAGTATTAATTGGAAATTTGTATTTAGCATTTGCGAGTTGTTCATCAGTTATAGTTTCATTCGATAATTTTTTCAGTGTATCGATCCAGTTGTAACCTACTCCATCCGAGAATTGTTCTTTTTGCCGCCACACTGTACAATCAGGCGACAGGTCTTCGAATGCCTTCATTAATACCCACTTTTCAATTTGCTTATCCTTAGGTCTTTTATCTTCAGGATTTACTCTCATTGCAATGTCCAAAAATTCTTTATCAAGATAAGGAACTCTGCCTTCACCCCCAAGCCGCCAAAGATTTATTGGCTCTCAAGCAATCATAAAAATGTAATCTACTAAACCTGCGAGCCGTTTCTTCATGAAAGGCTTTGGCATTAGTTGCCTTATGGAAGTATAAATACCCACCAAAAACTTCATCAGCACTTTCACCAGATAGCACCATTTTAATGCCCATCGATTTTATTACTCTCGCCATCAAATACATCGGCATGGTTGTTTGCTTGATTGAGGTTCTACAATATTTGAACGATGAATCAGGCGAACATTTGTTTTTTCACATAAAAAAAACGCGATTGATTATTTCATTTTTAAAAATATAAACCTTATTATCTTGATTTTTCTTATTATTCTACAATAAGCCGATTAACGTATCAATGCAACAAAGCAACAGTATCTTATAAGAGTGCAGAAAAAAAATTACCGCATGCAGAATGAAAATAAAATGATTGAATCCATACTAAGTTCTAACTATATTATAAAGATTCTATAAAAAAGGATCATAGCAATTGCCTAAGCGAAACGATATCCACTCTATACTAATTATTGGTTCGGGTCCCATCATTATTGGTCAAGCGTGTGAATTTGATTACTCAGGCACCCAGGCTTGTCGCGTTCTGAAAGACGAAGGCTATCGTGTTATTCTTATAAACAGTAATCCGGCAACAATCATGACAGATCCAGAATTTGCAGACGCAACTTATATTGAACCAATCACACCAGATTTCGTAACAAAAATAATAGAACGTGAAGAACCCGACGTCATATTACCAACGATGGGTGGGCAAACTGCCTTAAATGTAGCGGTAGCTCTTGCAGAAGCTGGAACACTCGAAAAATACGGCGTCGAGCTTATTGGTGCAAAAGTTGAAGCAATTAAGAAAGCCGAGGACCGCAAACTGTTCCGCAACGCAATGAATAAAATAGGCCTGCAAACGCCGAAAGGCGAGTTTGTACACTCTATGGAAGAAGCTTTGGCTGTTGCAAAAAGTATAGGCTTCCCTCTCATAATACGGCCATCATTTACTTTGGGTGGGACAGGCGGCGGAATCGCATACAACCTTGAAGAATTTCGTGAAAAGGTAAAACACGGACTTATAAACAGCCCAATAAATCAAGTCCTAATTGAAGAATCGGTAATTGGATGGAAAGAATATGAACTTGAGGTAATGCGCGACCTTAAGGATAACGTGGTAATCATTTGCTCTATAGAAAATTTCGACC
>Ga0207433_10004285_pt1 | contig 26390 bp, 26 predicted proteins | sample YelNatPaOPGAMG01_FD_187559 | JGI IMG/M metagenome (GOLD analysis project Ga0207433, IMG submission 187559) | Hot spring thermophilic microbial communities from Obsidian Pool, Yellowstone National Park, USA - OP-RAMG-01 (SPAdes) (version 3) | ecosystem: Environmental > Aquatic > Thermal springs... | reverse complement strand
CCTTATCCATTGCTACAAGAGGGGTGCGTAATTCATGGGTTATATTTGATATAAATTTGGATTTTAATTCATCCAATTCTTTCTGCTTTGTGATATCGCTTAAAACAGAAACTATACCAACGGTCTTACCATCTTCATTTTCAATTACTGCGGTGCTTGCCTTTATAATTTTTTTGGTCTCTTCTTTTGAACTTAATAATTCTATCTCTTTTTCTCTTGACTCAGGAGTACTTTTTACTAAAGATATTAGTTGCTCATCTTTTAAATTTTCTAAAAGGGGCTTTCCTATTTTTTTCTCTTTTGAAATTCCTAAAAGTTTCTCTGCAGAAGGATTCATCATTATTACTTTACCATTTGAATCAACAACAACTAAACCCTCTGCTATACTATGGATAATAGACTCTGTTTGTTTTTTTTCTAAAACAACTTTTTTATATTTTTCCCACGCAATCTCTTCGCTTTTAGTCTTTTCATTTATAATCTTCTCATATTTAAACGCAATCTCTTTGGTTTGATTTTCTATCTGTTTTTTAATCTCACTCCCAAATATTTTAGTAAATTTTTCATTTAATATTTTTGCTTTCTCTTCATCAGAGATTACCTCTTTTACTGCATTATATATTTTATCGTCAAAATCTTTTATATATAAAGAATCTTCTGTTTTTTTCTCTTTTGCTTTAACGTAAATAGAAATATTTGTAAAACTAACCAATAAAATTCCAATTATTATACTTATAATTCCAGCAATAATATATAGTATTAATGTAGTCTCCATTATAATTAATATTACTACAAAAATATATACAATCAATATTAATTTTATAGTAATTTAATGATAAAATAGTAATATATTAATTATGGATACAGAAATTATAAACACAAAAAAAATATTATCCGAAACAAATATCTCTATTGGAGATTATGCAATAAATCCATATAGAGGGTGTGAATTTAATTGTGCATATTGCTATTCCAAAAAAAATAAGAATTTAAATAAATTTTCAAAAATAGGTATAAAAATAAATGCTCCGGAGATATTAGTAAGAGAATTGCATTATAAAAATCCAAAAAGGGTAATTTTAGGTTCTATCACCGAATGTTTTCAATATAAAGAATTGGAATATAAATTAACTGAAAAAATTATAAAAATTCTAAATAAATTTAATATACCATATACTATTTTAACAAAATCCAACTTAATAGAAAAATATTTGGATTTAATAGCAGAAAATAAAGAAAATGAGATTTACTTTACATTTAACTTCTTTTCTAATAAAATAATAAGGACTTTGGAAAAAAATAGTCCATTAGTTTCAGAAAGAATAGAAATTATAAAAAAAATATTAGAAAAAAATATAAAATTAAGAATTCATATCGGACCTTTTATACCTTATCTTTCATCCTTTGAAAATATTATTAAAAATTTACCAGAAGGTATAAAGGAAATAAACGTAGAACTATATAACAGCAAAATGGGTAATTTAGAAGATTTAACTAAAAAAATCCAAAGATTTAGTAAAGATTTAAGCAAAAAAATATTGGATATATATAAAGATAAAGAAAATTACTTAAATTTTTCAAAAAATTTAGAAGAAGAAATAAAAAAATACAAAGAAAAAGGCTATAAATTCTGTTATATTGTCCCGGAATTTGATAGTTTTTATAATAATATTGATTATAATAAATTCATATAATGCCTTTTTTTAGTGTAATCATACCAACATATAACAGGGATTTATTTTTAAATATAGCAATTAGATCTGTAATGGAACAAACCTTTAGGGATTATGAATTAATAGTTGTGGATGATGGTTCAACTGATAATACAAAAAAGATAATAGAAAAATATATGTTAGAAAAATCCTCAAAATTAAAATATATATATCAAAAAAATAGAGGTCCGGCAGCAAGTAGAAATACCGGTATAAAAAATTCAAATGGCTTATATATATGTTTTTTAGACTCTGATGATAGGTTTAGACAAAATAAATTAGAAATTACATATGATTACATAAAAAGATATCCGAAATATAAAATATTCCATACGGAAGAAATATGGTATAAAAACTCAAACCTCCTTCCACAAAAAAAACATCATAAAAAACCAAACGGATGGATATTCAAAAATGCAGTAAAAATCTGCTCAATAAGCATATCTACAGTAGCCATACATAGAGATGTATTTAGTGATGTTGGACTTTTTGATGAAAATTTATTAGCCTGCGAAGATTATGATTTTTGGCTGCGCGTAACTTCCAAATATCCGGTTAAACTCATACCACATTATCTAACAATAAAAGAGGGGGGACATCCTGACCAGCAATCATTTAAATTTGAGGTTATGGATAGATTTAGAATATACGCTTTAAAAAAGATATTAGAAAATAACTCCCTTACTAAGGAAAATTATAATTATGCATTAGAAACTTTAATAGAAAAATGTAATATAGTAATAAATGGCGCCTTAAAAAGAAAAAAATATAATGAAGCAAAAGAATATAGCCTTTTAATTAATCAATTTAAAAATGTTTGATAATCTAAAAAAACTTATAGAAGAAAATTTTTGCTTCTCCCCAAATAAAAACCAATTAACTGAAATAGAAAGATTGATATTTGAAATTACAAGACGTCAAAATACAAACTTAGAAGAGATTTTAAAGTATTTGAAGAATGATCCGGAAATTAAAAAATATTCCGGAAGGAATGTATTTTTCGGGATAAAAAATTCTTTAATAAAAAGACGTTTCCCCCTTACATCCTCTAAAGAAAAAATAGACACAAAAAAAATTTTTCTTAACAGACTACCAAAAGTTTTAGAAGATGATTTTAAAACAAAAAAAGATTTTGTTCCAGAGATATTGTTTGTAGAAAAAAGTATAAAAAGTAGTTATTTAATTGAGAATTTTAAAAAAATCTATCCGGAAGTAAAAATTGAGGAATTAAATTTTTATAATGAATATATACAGAAAAATAAATTTTCAATAAAAGAATTAAAAAGACCTTTGGTATTTTTAATAAAAGAAAAAAATGACTTCCTAAAACCCTGCCCCTGCACTAAAAAAGTTGTTGGTTGCGGTTATTGGATATTAAATGTAGCCTTTGGTTGTCCTTATGATTGCTCCTATTGTTTCTTACAATGCTATAGTAATTTTCCCGGTATAATTATTGCTGAAAATTTAGAAGATTTTTTTTTAGAGATTGATAATTTATACAAAAAAATTAAAAGACCAATTAGATTAGGAACTGGGGAATTTTCTGATTCTTTGGCTTTGGATCATATTACAGAATATTCAAAAAAATTTATTGAATATTTCAAAGATAAAAATATTCTTTTTGAATTAAAAACAAAAAGTAAAAATATAGAAAATCTATTAAATACAAAACCAATAGAAAATATAATAATCTCCTGGTCATTAAATCCTCAAATTATTATAGATACAGAAGAACTATCAACTGCTTCTTTAGAAGAGAGAATAAAATCAGCTTATTTATTGCAAAAGGCTGGATATAAATTGGCTTTTCATTTTGACCCAATTATATATGTAGATAATTGGGAATTTCTTTATAAAGAGGTTATTTATAAATTATATAAAAATCTAAAACCACCGTTTAGTTGGATAAGTTTAGGCACTCTTCGCTCACATAGAAAATTAAAAACAATTGTTGAGCAGAGATTTCCTAAAAGCAATATATTTTATGGAGAATTATTTATATCAGAAGATAAAAAGCTTAGATATCCAGACTTTTTAAGAAAAGATATATATAGTAAAATGTTAAACTATATAAGAGAATATGATGCGCAGACTCCAATCTATCTATGCATGGAAGACTTACAAATATGGCAGGTTATGGACAAAAAGATTTTGTCTTCTTCTGAACTTGAAAGGTATCTATTAAGAATCTAATAATATTTCTCTATCTTACAATTATTATAATAATTATTAATTATTTCTTTATAATTTAAACCATTATTTGCCATATAAATAGCACCTTCCTGTGACAACCCAGAACAATGCCCAAAACCGGCTCCAAAGAAAAACAACATCTTGGGTTTATGTTCTTTTGAAAATTTAATCTCAACCTTAAAAGCTAAACTTTTTAATTTATCAAAATAATCCCTTATCTGATCTTTTACATATTTAGTTCTACCTTTAGATGTAATTACTTCTATCTCATCATAATGGAAACAATCTCCTTTTTTAGTTGGGATAATTTTTTTTAATTCTTCTAAATTATAACCAAATGCAATATAAAAATCTTCTAAATCATATATTCTTGCCCATCTAAAATTACTTGTTTCTTTATATAAACCTTCCGGAAGTATAGAAAACCAAAGTTCCTCTTCATAGCCAGATTTATATATTTTTTCTGTTTCAAATTTATTTAATAGATACCCCTCATTAAAAAATCTATCAGATCTTAAACAACCACCGGAATTTGTATGATAAAATGAATAAATCAAATTTCCATTAAAAGTTAAAACCTCTCCAAATGTAGAATCAACTGCCTTATTTGTATTTGGGTTTTCAGATAAAAAACCTTTATATACTTGACAATGTATATCAGAACATACATCAAATCCTTCTTCTTTATGTCTATGTAAACTTTTTATTGCTACAGTCCTCGCAAGTAAAGCCTGAGCTTTTAATGCTTCGGGTGGAGAATTTGGATTAATCTCAGCAGGTACTACCCCATATAGATATTCCTCAATACTTAAAATATTTATCAAAACTAATTTATCTTTTAACAATTCTATCTTAAAATCACCTCTATAAGCCATATCAATTGTCTTCTGCCAAAAGTTATCTTTACCATAAGAAACATCAAATATATAAAATGGAAAATTATCTGATTTAATATAAACTGGAAGACTAAATTTAGAAATAATCGTGCCTTCTTTGTAATCAATTAAAAAAAGAAATTTATTTTTTAAAGATAATGTGTATATTTTTTCTTTTTTACACTCATATTTTTTATTTTTATCAGAGATTATAAAATCTCCACCGCAAAAAAAACTAATCTTATCTAAATTCTTTGCAATACCCACACTTATTGTTGGGATACCTATCTTTTTTCTATAAGATTTTAATCTAACGGAGAGCCTAGATTTTTCTTTTTTTTCTTTTTCTTTTAAAAAAAATTCTTCTCCTAATCTATTTTTTATAAGATTATAAAGAATTTTTATACTTTTATTTTCCGGATAAAAACTAAAAGCCTTATCTATATAACTATATGCGCTTTTGTAATCACCTAATTTATAAAAACAATCGGCTAAGTAATAATTTATAAGTCTTACACTTTTATCTAAGTTTAAGACCTCTAAAAAATAATCCTTTGCTTTTGTATAATCTTTTTTTTTATAATAAATCTTAGCAATCCTATATAAAGCAATTGTATTTTTTTTAGAATCTATTGATTTTAAATAATTTAGTAAGGCTAAATTTTCATTGTTTAAATCTTCAAATATTAATCCTAAATATAAATATACTCTCCAATCCTTTTCTTTTATTCTACTAAAAATCTTATATGCTTTATAGTCTTCTCCATTAAGATAATATAATTTACCAAGAAAAATTTTAAAATCTAAGGAAGAATCATCTCTATACAAGAGCTCAACAGTCTCTATGGCTTTTTGGTATTCAATTTTTTCTTTAAAATTTATAGCCAAATCCAACTGATTATTTAAAGGATAAGAAGAAAATAAAAAAAAAGAGAAGAGGAAAAAGAAAAGGAAATTCTTCATTTAAAAATTAAAAACCCAAAAATATTATTCAATTACTTTAAATACTTTATCATTCTCGTGAACTTTACCTATTACTTTTATACCAACCTCGCTACCCTTTTGAGCTTCTTCTATTTCTTTATGTTCTAACTGCATAGAATCCACTGTCTGGATAAAATCGTCATGCTGACCTTTTATATGTATTTTATCGCCAACTTTCAATGTATCTTTTAATTTAATTATACCTACTGAAATCTTACCAAAATAATGTGTAATTACTCCAATTTCTCTCTCCTCCATAAAAACCTCCTTTTTAAGATAATTTATCCTCCCCAACAACAGGGATTTTATATCTCTTTGCTAAAGAAAGGAATTTATCTTTTTCTAAAATTAAAACTCTGTTTTTTTCCAAAACCAAAGCAGAGGCTTTTATTTTTTTTAAAAGTTTAATTGTAGAGATTCCAACAACAGGAACATCAAAACGCATATCCTGATTAGGTCTACTAAATTTCAAAACACAACAATTATCTTTTGCTATTTTATATGCACGTTTTATAGTGTTATTTGTTCCCTCTATAGCCTCCAAAGCGATAACCGCTCTGTTTTTAACTACAATAGTCTGACCTATATCTAACTTTGCAAAATCTGAAATTATTCTTTTACCAAATTCTATATCTTTTTTTACTTCTTGGGGTATATCTAAATTGTTCATAATTCCGTAATCTGCAAGATATTCTTTAAGATAGTATGTAGAATCTATAAAATTAAAACCTAAATTTTCTAAATAAGATACAATTTTTCCGAATACCCCATGGGGTCTAAAATCTGTATCCTTTAAAAATTTTTTCATCTCATTAGATATTCTAAATACATATCTTGGATTAATCTGACCAGCCATTATACACTGCTGTGGTTTTTCTTTTAATAATATGTTAGATAAACCCTCTAAATCTCCAACCTCAAGCCAATATATTTTATCAGAATATTTAATTATATGTTTTGAAGTTTCACCCCTAAAACATATAGAGACAATAAAATAATTAAACTTTTTTTTGATCTCTTTTGCTAAAATTATAGGGAAAAGATATCTACCTGAAACAATGGCAATTTTCATTCTCTTTGCTCGTTAGGTTGTTTAGAAACTACCCAGCTACATTGTTTTGTAATGTCTCTATCCAAATCCAAATGTGATAAGAAATTACCTAAACTTATTATGAGATTATTACTTTTATATAATTTTGTATCCATATTACTCTATCATATCCAATGAATGGACCCAACAAAGTCCTTCGGATTTTTGCTTTAGCAAAAGTTGGGTGCATTCTCTTTGCTCGTTAGGTTGTTTAGAAACTACCCAGCTACATTGTTTTGTAATGTCTCTATCCAAATCCAAATGTGATAAGAAATTACCTAAACTTATTATGAGATTATTACTTTTATATAATTTTGTATCCATATTACTCTATCATATCCAATGAATGGACCCAACAAAGTCCTTCGGATTTTTGCTTTAGCAAAAGTTGGGTGCATTCTCTTTATGCGTTTAGTTGTTAGGAATCGCACAGTAATTTATCTTGCTATTCCTCTTTTAGAATTAGAGACAAAATCTAAAAGTTTTTTTATTTCTTCTGTCTCTTCTAATTCTTCTCTTATTTTTTCTTTGGCTTTATCAAAAGGATGGTTTTGAAAAAACAAAATTTTAAATGCTTTCCTTAAAGAATTTATTTTATCGGAAGGAAACTTTGCACGCCTTAATCCAACTAAATTAATTGATTTTACTCCTGCAGGATGTCCATCACACATTGAATATGGCGGAATATCCTGAACCACTTTAGACAACCCACCTATTATTGAATAACTACCAACCCTACAATATTGATGTATTGCCACCAAACCACCTATAACTACATTATTTTCTATCTCTACATAACCGGCTAAAGTAGCAGCATTTGCCAATATATTATTATCACCGATTATGCAATCGTGGGCTATATGAGAATATGCCATAATAAGGTTGTTATTTCCTATTATTGTCTTTGAATTTTTTTCTGTCCCGGGATTAATTGTAACAAATTCACGAATTCTATTATTTTTTCCAATAATTAAAAAAGTCTTTTCTCCTTTATACTTTAAATCCTGTGGTATATTACCAACAACTGCATATTGAAATATATGACAATTCTCTCCAATCTCGGTATAACCTAAAATTTGCGCAAAGGACTCAATTATAGTTCCGCTTTTTATCTTTACATTATCTCCTATTACTGCATAAGGTCCAATAGTTATATTGTCTTGTAAATAAGCGTTTTTACTAACTATTGCGGTTGGATGAATTTTATTTGCCATAATCAATCTCCAACAGTAAACATAAGATCAGCCTCTGCTACTAATTTTTCATCAACAAAGGCTTCACCATGTAATAATGCAACTTTTGATTTAATCTTTACAACAGAAACATCGATTAAAAGTTGATCCCCTGGTACAACGGTTTTTCTAAATTTTGCATTATTTATAGACATAAAGTAAGCATACTTAATCTTCTGATCAGAAAAAGTAAGAACTAAAACACCCCCTACCTGAGCCATTGCTTCTAAAATCAAAACCCCGGGCATTATTGGTTTATCAGGAAAATGACCCTGAAAGAAATTCTCATTAAAACTTACATTTTTTATACCAACTGCTTTTTTACCCTTTTCTAAATATATAACTCTATCAACCAATAAAAATGGGTATCTATGTGGCAATATATCCATTATCTCTTCTATATCAATAGTTTTTTTATCCTGTATAGATATTTTAGATCTTAAAGATAATATATTTTTCTTATATCTATATAATTTTTGGAGTAATCTGTAATTTAAATTATGTCCACTTCTAATAGCTATTATATGCGCCTTAATTGGACCAATGATATATAGATCGCCTATTAAATCTAAAACCTTGTGTTTGACAAATTCATCAGAAACCCTTAATTTATTATTAATCACCTCTTTTTCTGAAACTACTAATGTATTATTATAATCTGCACCTTTTCCTAAACCTAATTTTAAAAGAGAATCCACCTCATCTTCTGTACAAAATGTTCTTGCTAAAAATATATCTTTACATGAATCAAAATTTTCAGGCTCAATCTCTAAATATTCTAATCCAATCAAAGGGTTATCATATTTAAGAAGATATGAAATTTTAAAAGAAGAACTTGGCAAAGCTATCAATTTAGAAAAATTATCTTCAACCCAAATTGGTTCTTTAACTATTAAATATTCTTTATCATAATCCTGTTCAACTATTCCTGCTTCTTTTATTTTATCTACAAAAATTTTACTACTACCGTCTAAACCTGGTATTTCTTCTCCCCATATATTTATCTGTAAATTATCAATACCTAAAATACTTAAAGCTGACATAAGATGTTCTATTGTATGTATATATACACCATTTATGCCTATTGAGGTTCTCCTTAAAAATTCATTTGGACCTACTAAATTTGTAAAATCTACCTTTATAGCAGGTGCTTTTTCAATATCTTTTCTTAAAAAAACTATTCCTGTGTTGGGTAAAGCAGGTAAAAGTTCTATTTTTGAAAAACTACCCGTATGTAGACCAACGCCCTCTATATAAACCTTTGAAGCAATTGTCTTTTGCTTAATCATTTTTAGATTTCTTAATCTCTTCTATCTCCTTTTCCAACTCTTTTAATCGCTTATAAATAATTGGCAATTTATCCATTAATGCAATTATACGTTTTGCCTCATTGTGGTCTCTTGCTGGAGAACCAAAAACTTTACTATTTTTTGGCAAATCTTTTGTAACACCTGATTGAGCCATTACAATGCTATTGTCTCCAATATTTATATGACCGACTAATCCAACTTGTCCGGCTAAAATTACATTATCTCCCAAAGTAGTGCTTCCAGATATTCCAACCTGTGAAACAATAATACAATTTTTTCCAATTTTAACATTATGGGCAATCTGGACAAGATTATCTATCTTTGTTCCTTTCCCTATTATTGTCTTATCAAAACGCGCCCTATCTATAGTAACATTTGCACCAATTTCAACATCATCTTCAATTAATACAGTCCCAACCTGAGGAATTTTTTGATTCACTCCATCAACTAAAACATAACCAAAACCATCACTGCCTATAACAGTCCCTGAATGAATAATTACCCTGTCTTTTATTATAACATTTTCCCTTATAACAACAGAAGGGTATATCAAACAATCTTTTCCTATCTTCACAGAATGACCTATATAACAATTCGGATAAATAGTTGTATTTTCTCCTATATAAGCATCATCTTCTATTATAGAATACGCACCAATATTTACATTTTTTCCAATCTTTGCTTTGTCTGATATAATAGCAGTTGGATGTATTCCTTTTGGATAATATGTATCTACCCTATTTAAAATGTTAATTATTTTAGAAAATGCAATTGATGGATTATCTACCTTAATAATGGTTTTTGTTTTTGAGGTTGTATTTCTATCCACGATAACACAGGATGCTTTTGTAGTCTCTAAAAAACTACTATATTTTGGATTCGCCAAAAATGTTATATCCCCCTCCTGCGCTTCTTTTATGCCTGATATGCCTGAAATTAAAATATTAGAATCCCCTATAATATCACCGTCAATTAATTTAGCTATATCTTTTACAGTAATGCTCATTATTTTTTATATTTTTCCTTTAATAACTTCATTATATCAGATGTTACATCCAAAGAATTATTACCGAATAAGACCGCCTCTCCATTTAAAATAACATCAAAATTATTGGTTTTTGCATAATTGTTTATAACTTCTTTTATATCCTCTAATATCTCTTTTAATTTCTCATCTCTTTCTTTTTTTAAATCTAAAAATGACTTTCTACGCATCTCTTCAAAATCTTTTGCCAATTTTTCCAAATTTTCTTTTTCTTTTTCCTTTTCTTTATCCTTTAATAGATTAACTTTTTTTTGCAATTTTTCTATCTCCTGCATCTTCTTTTTTAACTCTTCTTCTTTTTCGCTTCTTTTTTTCTCAATTACTTCCTGATAATCTTTTGTCTTCTGATACTCATCATAAACTTTTAAAAAATCAACATAACCTATTTTCAGTTCTTTTGAGAATGCATTTAAAGAAAATAGAACTAAAATTAAAAAACTAACTAAAATTAAAAATTTTTTCATATGGCCTCCTTAAAATTCCCTGCTTACGCTAAAATGAAACTTACCTCTTTTCTTTTCCTTCCCGGGTTCTCTATCCAACGGTATACCGTAATCAACTTTAACCGGACCTATTGGTGTTTTTACTCTTATTCCAAAACCATAGCTTGATTTTAAATCTCCGCTTAAAAAATCATCCTTGTCTTTCCAAACATTTCCGGTATCAAAAAATACTGCTAATTTAAAAAAATCTAAAAGTGGATAAATGTATTCTATATTCCCTATAAATAAAGCCTCACCTCCTATTGGATCATTTGTTCTTAAATCAACCGGACCAACTTTTCTTTCGTTATAACCCCTTATAGATTCTGCACCGCCAGCAAAAAATCTTTCATAAATTGGTATTTTTTCAGTATCCTCTAAGGTATCTGCTATTCCAACTCTTGTCCTTAACTCTAAAACTGATTTATTTAACATTGGAATAAATATACTAAATCTACTAAAATATTTTATAAAATCTCTATCTCCTCCAAAAGGACCACCGGTAAATTGAAAAGTATTAGGAAAATAAATACCACTCAAAGGACTAAATACATTATCTCTTGTATCACAAGTCAAAGAAAATTCTACCGAATTTAATCTTGTTTTCCCTTCTTCATCTTTTAATTCATTAGTTACATCCTCAACAATATCTGTAATCTTTATATTATCTATCCTAAAAGCAATTTGACCTTTCAAATAATCATTAAACTCTCTACCAAATCTTATAGCACCACCTGTTACATCTTCTCTATAAGCATAACCTACATCTTCCTCCCTGCTATGACCTTTTTTATAAACATCAAAACCAAAAGAAACAGGCACATCAAATATCCAAGGATTAGTAAAACTTAACTGATAAAAATTAGTTATACTACCAAGGCTAGCATAAAGTGATAAATCCTGACCTGCACCGGTAAAAGTAGAAAAATTCTTATAATCAAAATTTCTCTGCCTTAATTCTATAAATCCAATAAATTCATTTATAGAACTATAACCTCCACCAAAACTAAAATAACCGGTTTTTGCTTCTTTTACGTCTACAACTAAATTAACCTTATCTTTTTGTTCAGATGGCTCTGTCAAAAAACGAATCTCTTCAAAAAAACCTAAATTTTCAAGCCTTTCTTTACTCTTTTTTACTTTTTTACCATCATATTTTTCATCAGGGTATATTCGCAACTCTCTTCTAATAACCTTATCTTCTGTCTTTGTATTTCCTCTTATATCTATTTTATCAACATAGGCAATATTATTTTCTGTAATATTGTATGTTATATCTACCTTATCGGTCTTTGGATTTAAAAAAATTGAATAATCTATATTACAAAATATATAACCTCTCTCTACATATAATTCCTTTATTTTAGAGGAAACCTCATACACAAAATCTTCACTAAAATTTTCTTTTAACTTTATTACTTTTTTAATCTCCTCCAATTGAACATTTTTATTACCATTTATTTTTATTTCACCAACATAATAATGTTTACCTTCCTCTATGTTAATCTCTAAAACTACACCTTTATCTTCGTAATTAATTTTATAATCCACTTTTACGTCGCTAAAACCAGAAGATTTATAAAAATCTGTAATCCTATTTATATCATCTTTAAAAACCTCATCATTAAACTTACTCCAATTAAATAACCAATTTCTTTTTGTCTTCATTAATTTGATTATTCTTCTTTTTGAAAATGTTTTATTACCTTTTATCTCTACATCCAATATTTTTATAGGTCTATTTTCATTTATTATAAATTTTAAATCCGCCTCATTTTTGTCTTCATAAACTTTAAGATCATAGTTCACTTCTATCTTACTAAATCCTCTTTTTTTATATAAATCTTTTATTTTAATAGTAGCCTGCTTAACTAAATACTCGTCAACAAATGTACCTTCTTTTAAATCTATAGATTGTATAATCCTATCTTTTCTAATAACTCTTGAACCTTCGATTATAATCTTTTTTAAAGTAAGTTTTTCTTTCAATATAAAATTCAAAACTATTCCTTCCGGAGTCTTTTCTTTCTCTATATCAACCTTATCAAAAAAACCAGTAGCATACAGATTTTTTACATCTTCATTTATAATATCTTCGCTAAAAAGTTGGCCTGCCCTTGTCTTTATTTTTGAAATTATAGTTGCTTCACTCACTTTTTTATTTCCTTTTATAACTATTTTAGAAATTACCTCTTCCTCTGCAAAAACATTCCATAGATTTAAAAAAAATATTAAAAAAATAAAATATTTTAATTTTTTCATAAATCTCCTTATTTTTCAACTAATTCTTCTCTTATTTTAGATAAATTTACAAACTTCATATATTCTTTTATAAAACCTAAAAAAACACTTCCGGTAGGACCATTTCGCTGTTTAGCTATAATTACCTCTGCAACTCCTTTATTTTCCTCTGTTGGATTATAATATTCCTCCCTTAACAATAAAACTACCAAATCAGCATCTTGTTCAATCGCGCCCGACTCTCTTAAATCTGAAAGTTGTGGTCTGTGATCTGAACGTGTCTCAACTGCCCTTGAAAGTTGACTTACTGCAATAAGTGGGACATTTAATTCTTTTGCCAAAGATTTAAGCGCCTGAGAAATTTGAGAAATCTCCTGCTGTCTACTTTCTTGACGTTGTAAAGACCTAATCATTTGAAGATAATCTACAATAATAAGTTTAATATCGTGATGGGCTTTAAGTCTTCTCGCTTTTGCTTTAAGTTCAAAAATACTTATTGCAGGAGTATCATCTATATAAATAGGAGCTTCAGAAAGTTTTCCAGCAGCAGCTGTTAAAATCGGCCAATCATTTGGAGAAAGAAAACCTGTCCTTAACTTATTTACATCAACCTTTGCTTCAGCACATAAAAATCTTTGCATAAGTTGTTCTTTTGACATCTCCAAACTAAAAAATGCAACAGGAATTTTTTCTTCAACCGCAACATACGCGGCTATTGATATAGCGAACGCGCTTTTACCCATCGAAGGTCTACCGGCAACTATTATTAAGTCAGAATTTTGTAAACCTGCAGTCTTAATGTCAAAATCTGTAAAACCAGTGGGTATACCGGTTATATGCGACTTCTTATGGTATAAAGACTCTATCAATTCTATACCATCCTTAATAAGTTCCTTTATATGGACGTAGCCTCCCTCTATCCTTTTATCTGTTATCTCAAATATTAATTTCTCGGCTTTGTCTAAAATAACACTTACGTCTTCATTCTCTTTATAGACTAAATCTACTATTGACGTTGCATTTTTAATTAAGCTCCTTAATATACTTTTTTCTTTTACTATTTTAGCATAATAAATTGCATTTGCAGATGTTGGAACAAAATCAACCAAAGTTGTAAGATAACTTGTGCCACCAACTTTTTCTAAAAGTTTCTTTCTATCAAGTTCTTCAGAAACTGTTAATATATCAATCTTTTTTCTTTCATCAAATAAATTTACCATAACTGAAAAAATTATACTATGTTCTTCTTTGTAAAAAGAACTCTCATCTAATACTTCCAATATTTCGGGTAAAACATTTTCATCTAAAAGAATAGCGCCCAATGTAGCCATCTCAGCTTCAATATTTTGAGGTGGGATTTTATCTAAATTATTCATTTTTTTACTACCCAGACTCTAAGCCTTGCAATAATCTCAGGATGGAGTTTTATATTTATATTATAAATACCGAGTTTTTTTATAGGCTCTTCTAATTGTATCTTATCTTTTTCTAATTCGATACCTTCTTCCTTAAGTTCTTTTAAAATTAAAGACTCATTTATAGAACCATATAATTCATCATCATTTTTTACTTCAGCACTTATTGTAATTGAAAGTTTTTCTATCTTCTCTTTAAGTTCAAGATATTTTTTCTTCTCCAATTCTTCTAATTTTAACCTTTGTTTTTTTATATTTTCAAACCTCTCTAAATTTTCTTTTGTTGCTTCTAATGCTAATCCTTTTGGAATCAAAAAATTTCTTGCATAACCATCTTTTACATCTACTATACTACCCTCTTTGAATTTCTCAATTTTTTTAATTATTAAAACCTTCATCTTATATATGGAATTAAACTTAAAAACCTCGCTCTTTTTATTTCTCTTGCCAATTTTCTCTGATGTTTAGCGCAATTTCCACTGACTCTGCAAGAAACTATTTTTCCTTTTAATGAAATATACTGAAGAAGCAGATCTACATTTTTATAATCTATTTCTTTTTCCAAATTCTTCTTACAAAATATACAAAATTTTTTAAACCTTTGACCTTGTGTATTTTTTTTATCTTGCATAAAACACCAACCTTTCTAATTTTCCTCTATTTTTTCCTGATCCTCTTCAATATTAGGTATATTTAAATCAACAGGTTCTTCTCCTAAATCTATCTCTGCAACTTCCTCTTTTGTGGCCCTTGGCATAAATTGGATTCGTGTAGCCCTGACTTCTATTGTATTTCTACTCTTGCCATCAGCATCTTTCCAACTTCTGCTCTGGAGTCTGCCTTCAATCAAAACTAAACGGCCTTTCTGTAAATATTGATTGCAAGTTTCAGCCATTTGTCCCCAAGCTATAACATTTATAAAACAGGTATCTTGTTGAGCCTGACCGTTCTTATCTTTATAAGGAGTATTTACTGCTATCCTTAAAGTAGAAACAGGTGTACCTTGTGGTGTATATCTTAATTCCGGATCTTTTGTCAAATTTCCAATTAAAAATACTCTATTAAAACTAACCATCCTACCCCCTTTTTATAATAATATTCCTTAATATTCTCTCTTCTAATCTCATTGCCTCCTTTAAATGAGGTAACTTTTCTGTATCTAATAAAAATTCTATAAGCCAAAAAAGTCCTTTATTGAATTTCTTTTTTTCTGCACCCCTTGATCTTATAAAATAACAAAACTCCCTATCCTTTGCCCAAACCTTTGATTCTAAAGTTTTTCCTCCTAAAGAATCTATTTTTTTTGTAATTTTATCAAAAATTTCCTGAAATTCTTTCTCTTCCAAATCAGGTCTAATTATTATCATACTCTCGTATTTTCTTTCCATACCTACTCCTTTAATTAATAAATTTGTTATTGTAATTTGTCATAACATATTTAATACCGCATCTTATCCAATCAAAAGTAGCCTTTTTTGCTATATCCAATATTATGGGCAGTTTTTTTTCTTCATCTAAACTAAACTTTGATAAAACATAATCTTTAAAATCTATATCCTTTGATTTTGAAATACCTATACGCAATCTATTAAATTCTTTACCTATAACTTCGATTATAGATTCCAAACCATTATGGCCACCGCTTGAACCCTTTTCTTTAAAACGGATAAAACCAAAATCTAAATTTAGATCATCACAAATAACCAATATATCTTTGTTTAAAAGTTTATAGCCTTCTAAAATCTTCTTTATACATAAACCAGAATTGTTCATAAAAGTCTGTGGTTTTACAAATATTACCTCTTCATCCTCTATTAAGGTATTTGCAATCTTTGCAGAAAAATTTATTTTATTTTTAAATTTAATATTTTTTTCTTTAGCACAAAAATCAACTACCATATATCCTAAATTATGCCTTGTATTGTAATAATCCCTACCTGGATTGCCTAAACCAAAAATAGCCTTCACTCCTTTTTCTCTTCTTTATCTTTTTTCTCTTCTTTCTCTCCTTTTTCTTCTTCTTCTTTGGTTTCAACCTCTTCTTCTTTCTTTTCTTTTATAACCTCAGGCCCTTCTGGTTGAACCTCAGCAGTTGTAGTAACTAACTCCTCCTCTACTTTTTCAACTATTGTAACAATAGTTGCACCAGAAGGAGTCAATATCTTTAAAGTATCTTTTAATTTTATATCTTTTGCATGGATTGACCTTCCGATAGTTAAATCTGTAATATCTAATTCTATTTTTTCAGGTATATCCAAAGGTAAACCTTCTATATCTAAGCTCCAAAGTATCTGCTGTAATATCCCACCATCTTTTATTCCTTTTGCTTCACCTTTAAGAACTATAGGGACAGAAACCTTTATCTTTTCTTCTAAAGAAACTTTAATGAAATCAATGTGTATAACGCTTTCATCAAGTGGGTGGTATTGAACATCTTTAATTAGAACAGGTATTGTAGATTTTTTTTCTTTTTCTTGAATCTCCATATCTATTATAGAGTTCTTAGAAAAGTTTATAGATTTTAATATCTTTTGACTTTCAAGCGGCAATTTTAATGCTAAATTTATATCTTTTCCATAAACAATTGCTGGTAAAAGTTTTTGTCTTCTTTCCTTTTTTGATATTTCTTTTCCGGTTCTATCTCTTAGATAACCTTTAATTTTTACTCTTTCCATAAAAATCTCCTTTAATTAAAAAGTACACTTATAGATTGCTCAAAATGAATCCTTTTTATAGCCTCTGCGAATAATTCTGCAGTACTTACAACTTTTATTTTTTTACTTTGTTTTTCTTTTGGAAGTTGTATAGAATCTGTTATGACAATTGAATCAATACAAGATTCATTAATATTTTCTACAGCATTGCCGGATAATACTCCGTGAGTTATGGCTGCATAAATTTTTTTTGCACCTGCATTTTTTAAAGCCTTTGCTGCTTCAATTATAGAACTACCCGTAGCTATAATATCATCCACTAAAATAACATTTTTATCTTTCACCTCGCCCAATATATTCATAACCTCTGTAGATTCAGGTGTATTCCTTCTTTTATCCACAATAGCAAGACCTGCGGAAAATTTCTTTGCATAAGCCCTTGCCATTTTTATTCCACCAACATCCGGAGAAACTACAACAAGATCTTTTATATTTAATTTTTTAAAATAATCATTAAAAACTCCAATCCCATAGAGATGATCCAAAGGTATATCAAAAAAACCCTGAACCTGACCCGCATGCAAATCTAAAGTCAATACTCTATTTGTACCTGCAACAGTCAAAAGATTAGCAACAAGTTTTGCGGTTATTGGAACCCTGGGTTGATCTTTTCTATCCTGCCTCGCATAACCAAAATATGGTATAACAGCTGTAATCCTTTGCGCAGAAGCCCTTTTTAAAGCATCTATAATAATCAAAAGCTCCATAAGATTTTCATTTACAGGAGGACAGGTAGATTGAATAATAAATACATCTTTACCTCTAACATTTTCCTCTATCTTTACCCTCACCTCTCCATCGCTAAATCTTGAGACTAAAATTTTTCCTTCTTCTACTTTCAAATGTTTACAAATCTTTTCTGCCAAAGATTTATTAGAATTGCCGCTAAATATAATTAACTTATCCATATTAACTTACCTTTTTTAAAAATTTAGCAGGGACACCCGCCACAACAGTATTTGGCTTAACATTTTTAGTCACAACGCTTCCTGCTCCTGTTAAAGATTTTTTCCCTATTTTTACAGGAGCAACTAAAATAGTATCGGAACCAATAAATGCCTCTTTATCAATTATAGTCTTATTTTTCTTTTTGCCATCAAAATTAGCAGTTACTGTGCCTGCTCCTATGTTGACATTATCCTTTATCACTGTATCCCCTAAATAACCAAAATGTTTAGCCTTTACATTTTTACCTATTTTACATCTAACTAATTCTAAAAAATTTCCAACTTGCGTATTAGAAGAAATTCTTGTGCCTTCTCTTATATGTATAAAAGGACCTATAGAGCAATTTTTACCAATTATAACATTTTTTTCAATAAAGGTAAAGGGATAAATTACTGTATCTTTTCCTATTTTTACTCCTTCTTGAATAAATACTGAATCTTTATCTAAAAAATATACTCCATTATTAATAAATTGATTTATTAAACGTTTTCTAATTATATTCTCTGCAAAAATTAAATCATCTCTTGTATTTATGCCAAAAATCTCTTCAGGTTCCGTTGAAGAAAAGCTTCTAATTTTAAAACCTTCTCTATATATTATAGAAATAATATCTGTTAAAAAATATTCTTTTTTTTTGGGATTAATCTGTATTTTTTTTAAATTATCCTCTAAAACCTCTTTATTAAATATATAAATCCCGCTATTTACTTCTATATCTCTTTCTTTACTATCCAACTGCTCTTCTATGCCCATAATTTCTTGGTTATCATCTCTTATTATTTTTCCAAGTTGATTAGGATAACTTAATTTAGAGGTTATAATGCTACATACTGAATTTCCTTCTAAATAATCCTTGATAAAATAAAGTAAAGTATCTTTTTTTAGAAGAGGGGTATCCGCGCATAATATTAAAACATTTTCAAATTTTATCTTCTCTAAAGCTACTTTTACTGCATCTGCCGTTCCTAAAAGTTCTTTTTGATATGCAAATTCTATGTTTTCTTTTGGAAAAAATTCATCTAAATTCTTTTTTATATCCTCTGATTTATACCCAACTACTACAATTATCTGTTTTATATAATGTTTTAGAGAAATTAATGTCTTAATAGGGTAATAGATCATTGGCATACCGCATATTTTATGCAATACTTTTGGGATGTTAGAATACATCCTTTTACCTTTACCCGCTGCTAAAACTATAACGCTAAATTCTTTCATTGTAATAAAATTATATAATTTTAAATAATTAAATCAAGGACTTTATCCTAAGTATATATCTATGAAATCTACTTTTTTCTCTCTTATCTTTAAACTTAAAGGTTCTTGAATAATATCTGAGTTTATAACAAAGCTTTCATTGTTATCTTTTATAACTATCTTTTCTATCTTGGAGGAACTAAAAAAAGTATCAAGCCTTTTAGGATTATGGTATGTAACCAATATAGAAGAAAAGAGACTAAAACTAAATGTATTTTCTTCTAAAATAACTTCTTTATTTTTAAAATTTATTACTCTTTTATCTTTTGTAAATAATTTAGACTCTAATATAGGGGAAAACTTAATGCAAAACTTATTATTTTCATCTACAAAAAATGGCCTGTTTCCTAAACACAAAATCATCCATATATTAAGAATTTCAACTGTTGAACCGCTTAATCTTGCAACAAAACCTTTTCCCCATAAATTTTTATCTTCATTGGCACTACTTACAATAAAAGATGAATTTTCAACAGGGTTTCTTCCATAAATTTCTGGTTTTAAAAAACAAACTGCACAATTATAGAAATCATTGTAAAATTCTTTATAAAGTCCAGCCTTAAGAGTAGCCAAAAGATATTTATACTCCATATGCAGCCAAATTGACTCATTCTCAAGCCAACCTCTTGGAAATATTCTGCTTCTTCCTATTGTAAGTGGTTCTTTTTCTAAATTTGCATTTAATCTATACATCTTTAATTCTCTATCAAATAGCTCTGAATTTTTAATAGCAAAATATATATCTTTTTCTTTTTGGACATTTAATCCATCAACGTTTGCCTCTAAAAATATATTCAACGGTTTTGTATTATAATCCAATATCTTAATTCCATTTCTTATAACTTTATATTTTTTAATCTCCCTCATAAAATATGTATAATAAACACCTTTTATCTTTGCTTTCTTTATGCCAATGTCTATTTTTTTTATTACATTTTCTAAAAATCTTTTTATTTTTAAAAAACTAACCTTTTCTTTTTTGCCGCTTATACAAAAAAATGTATTTTTTCTAAAATCTTCTTTTATACAATTCGCTTTATCCCAGAAAATAAAATCTCTTCTTTTATCTTTTGAAGATAAATATTGACTAACTAATTTATCTAAAGAATTTAAAAAACTTAATATCTCTTTTGAAAGTTCTATATCTTCTTTTAATTTATCTATTAAATCCAAAACTAAATTACAAGCCCTTTTAAGCTGAAAGGTCTCACAAACTGATGATCCAAAAATAGCAGGGAGACCATTTAAAGAATCGCACCAACCCGGTTTATCTGCCTCCATATCTATACCTATTCCATCTAAATCAAATGTTGCAATCTTATTTAAAATTAAAGATAAAAGTTTTTCTATAAGGTTTGTCTTATATATAGTGTTATCTTTCTTCCTTAAGAAATTTTTATACCTTTTTCTTTTATCAATTAAAGGTTTCTTTAAGTTGTCAGCCTCAACGCTATTAAGTTGAAGTATTTCGTTGTCTTTTAAAACATATCTTTTTTTTCTATCTACAACTTTATATTCATCATCCCAAAAACAGTATTCAGGGGTTAACACTAAATCTTTTACTTTATCAGGATAAAAATATAAAAAGTTCTCTATCAAATCCAAATTATAATGCCAATGATCAATCCAATAACCTTCACCAAAATTGGCAACCGGCTCTTTATTGGATAATTTCAAAAGTTTATCTGCAACCTCTTTTGGATTTTTTAAAAGTATTCCAATCTCTTTTAAATATTTAAAAAACTCTCCCAAATAAAATCCATCAACGAGCAACTTTATAATTTTATCATCTTTTTTAATATCAAACTCTTCCAAAATATTCAAAGCATCTTTTTTTGATAAAAACAGTTTTTCTCCTTTAATTACAAGCGGATTATAACCATCTATCTTTATAAAATTTAAAAAATAAACAACATTTTTTTTATATAAAAATGGATTAAAAAATAAATCAATCCTTCTATTCTGATTTATATCCCTATAATTAGCTTCGCCTTCACTAAAATAAGAAGGTAAAAGTTTAAATTTATTATAATCCCTTTCTAAATCCCCATGTTTTCTTGAAAAAACATAATAAATCTCTTTTGTATCAAATCTAAAAGGAAAACCTCCTCTTAAAACATTATCTAAATAACTACAAGAAATATAATGATTAAACAGATTAATATCTGAGACACAAAAAGCATTATTTTTTATCTCCTCTATTAAATTTTCGTTTTCAATCTCCTTTTTTTCAATAAAATCCCTATCTATATTTTTTATAAAATCTAAAATTATATTCTCCTTAAAAGATGCTCCAAAAATACTATAAAATCTCTTTTCTTCTTGTGGTTTTATATTGCATAAAAAATAACTAAAAGAAGAGGGGGTTTTACCCATTAAAACTTCTTTTTTTTGTGGAGTAAATTTTTCATTTAAAAACATAACAGGCGATGTAAAAGATAAATTGTAAGAAAATATAATCTCTGGGTCTATTATTAATTGTGGAAATACTTTTTTATTTTCATCATATAAAAAAGAATAATTAAAATTAGCTCCCTCAATATATCTTGTCTTTGATGTATCCTTTGGGTCAACTATTAGTCTAAAAAAAGCTATATTATCTTTAATATAGGCGCGCATCCAAGCCTCTACTGTTCTTGATAGATCTTTCAAAAAAAGATTAGCTGTTCCAAATGGAATTACCTTGCAAAGTCCATCTAATGCTTCTAAATTAATATCAGAAGAAGAAATATTTTTGATAGATAATTTCCTTATCAATGCTCCAAGAGGTGAATTTGGTAATGTAAAATATTTAACAGTGATTTCTAAACCTAAATTGAGATTTCTTTCAAAGATTTCAAAAGAAGAACTTCTTATTCTCATCTCTTCTTCTCTATTAAAAGTAGAGATTTTGAAGGGTTCATAAACTTTACCATTTATTTTTAAAAATGTTCTAAATCCAATAGATTCCACTAATAAGAAAGCCTTATTTGCAGGAAAGAATTCTAAAAAAGAGTGATCCTTGTCTTTTATACCAAAACTGATTATTCCCTGATTTCTATTAACATAAAATACCCAAAGGGGTATACCATAAAGCCCTGCAATACCCGGAAGAAAATTAGAGAAAGCAAATTTTTTATTATAATTTTTTATTATAAAAGTACCGTCTTCTTTAAAAATATAATCTTTATCGCTCATAAAGCTCTTTAAGCGAATTTATTACTATTTTTTCTTTATATTTTTTTACATCACTTAATTTACTTGAACCGCCTTTTACAAAAACAGCATCAATTTTTGCTCTTCTTGCTGTCTCTAAATCTATATCCATATCTCCAATATATACGGCATCTTTTTTGCTTAAAGAGAATCTTTTTAAAATATTATTTAAAATTTTAGGAGATGGTTTATGACTGTTTATTTCGTCAGCGCACAAGACCATATCAAAATATTTTCTGATAGATAATTTCTTTAAAATTAAAATAGTAAAGGCTTTTGGCCTATTTGAAGCGACTGCTATTATTTTTTTATTTTTTTTAAAAAAATTCAAAAGACTTAAAGCATCTTTTTTAAGTTTTGCATATTTAAAAATAGATTTTTTATGATGATTGCGATAAATTTTTAAAGCCTTTTTTATATCTTTTTCTTCAAAAAAAGTATTTATAAAATTTTTATCTCCCCTGCCTACGCTTTCTTTTACTTTTTTATATGAAACTTTCGGATAGCCTAATTTCTTTCTTGTATAATTTAAACTATCCTCTATTGCCCTATAGGCATCAACCAATGTTCCATCCAAATCAAAAATAAAAATTTTCTTTGAGTATATAAGTCTTTTTTTTGGATTTTGCATCAGACTGTTTGAAAAACATAAAATTTTTTATTATATAATGCGTTTTGTTTAAACCTAATTGTAATAAAATTTACTAAACTTATTATGAAATTATTACTTATAATTAATTTTGCATCCATCACTCTATCCTATCCAATAAATTGAACCAACAATTGCCTTTAGGCTATTTACTAACACAAAATTGATTCATTATTGGATTTAAGAGGTAAAATGAAGGCAACAATAAAAGCCTTCTAATAAAACTTTGCGGGGGACCGATTTGAACGGCCGACCTCAAGGTTATGAGCCTTGCGAGCTACCTGACTGCTCCACCCCGCTAAATTTTTGTATTTTATCATTCTATTCTTTTATGTCAATTACTATTTCGTTCTCTTTAACAAAACCTAAATTTTCTCTTACAAATTTCTCATAAGATATATTTTTATCAATTCTTTTTTTTGCTTCTAAACTTTTTATCTCTTCTTCTAAATTAACTATCTGACTTTTAAGTTTTAAATTTGCCCTTTTTAAAGAAATTAATTTAAAATAATTTGGGATATAAAATATTAAAAATATAATCAGTACTAAAAGAATTTTAAGGCTTAAATTTAAAAATTTTAGAGCCATATTTTGCCTTCTCTTTTAAAGCCTCCTCAATCCTTAACAATTCATTATATTTTGCAACCCTTTCACTTCTTGAAAGTGAACCTGTCTTTATCTGACCACAGCCACATCCAACAGCAAGATGAGAAATAAAAGTATCCTCTGTCTCACCTGACCTATGAGAAATAATTGCTGTATACTTATTTGATAAAGCTAAATTTATAACCTCTAAAGTCTCTGACACAGTACCTATTTGATTTAACTTTATAAGTATAGAATTTGTTATATTTTGTTCTATCCCCTTCTTTAATCTATCTTTGTTTGTAACAAATAAATCGTCTCCAACAATCTGAATTTTTTTACCTAAAACTTCTGTCAATTTTTTAAATCCATCCCAGTCATCCTCTGCTAAACCATCTTCCAAAGAGACAATGGGATATTTATTAACTAAATTAACATAAAAATCTATTAATTCTTTTGAAGTTATTTTTTTTCCTTCAAACATATAAAATCCATCTTTAAAGAAACTACTTGAAGCAGAATCCAGTGCAATTGCAATGTGTTTTCCTGCTTTGTATCCGGCTTTTTCTATTGCCTCCAATATTAATTTTATAGCCTCTTCGTTATTGTCTAATTTTGGAGAAAAACCACCTTCATCTCCAACAGCGGTTGATAGTTTTCTTTCTTTTAAAATTGCTTTTAAATTAAAGAAAACCTCTACAGCTGCCTGAAGTGCTCTTTTAAATGTATCAAACCCTAAAGGCACTATCATAAACTCCTGAATATCTAAATTATTATCTGCGTGAAGTCCGCCATTTATTATATTCATTAGCGGAACAGGAAGATAAATTTCTTTTGTTTTAGTTAATTTACTTATATACTTATAAAGTGGCATTTTATTTGAATTTGCCAAAGCCCTTGTAAGAGCCAAAGAAACAGCCAAAATTGCATTTGCTCCTAATTTTGATTTATTAGGTGTTCCGTCAAGTTCAACTAAAATCTTATCTATTTTTTTTACGTCCGCCTCTAAATTTTTTATCTTTGGAAATATGATATTCTCTATATTACTTATAGCATTTAATACACCTTTTCCAAGATACCTATTCTTATCATTATCTCTTAATTCTAAAGCCTCATATTCTCCCTTTGAAGCTCCGGAAGGAACAATCGCTCTTCCAAAATCTCCTGTATCTAAAACCAAATCCACCTCAACTGTCGGGTTCCCTCTTGAATCAAGAACCTCTCTTGCAAATACTTTTTTTATCTTAGGCATATCTACTCCTTTCTTTAATGTTTATAATAACCAAAAAACTCTGCACTATCTATTATATGATCTTTTATTAAAGAGTTAAACTTTTTATAATCTATATAATTATCCTCTATTTTTATATAATCATCTAAAGCATAAATTCTAAAATAATACCTATGGGGACTTCCCTTTGGCGGACAAGGACCGTTATAGCCAATCTTTCCAAAATCATTTATACCCTGAATTATACCATCTTCTAATTTAAAGATTTTTGGCAGGTTTTTCTCTAACTTTCTATAATCTTTTGGTATATTTAAAACTATCCAATGTACCCATAGACCAACCGGTGCATCAGGATCTACGCAAACAATAGCAAAACTCTTAGTATTTTGTGGCGGGTCTTCCCAAAAAATAGCAGGTGAATAATCTACTGAATCACAAGTGTATTCTTTTGGAATAAAATCTTTTTCTTTAAAAGCATCTGTATAGATTCTAAAGGCAAAACAATTTATAGATAGAAAAAATAATAAAATAAAAAATACAAAAAACTTCATACTCACCTCCAACTTAAAACTTAGATTTATTTGTTATGGGTAAAATTATATCAATATTAAAAGTTTTATCACTAACTTTAATAGGAATAGGCAATTGTCTTCTTTTGTATTCACTTTTATAAACCATATCTATTACTTTTTTAACTATTTTTTCTTTATAACCTAATTTATTTATATCCTTATAAGTAAAATTGCCAAAAATATATAATTTTAAAATTGAATCAAGAATAGAATACTCTGGCAATTTATCCGTATCTTTCTGGTTAAACCTTAATTCAGCAGATGGTGCTCTTTCAATAACTGATTTTGGTATAATCTGTTTATCTTTATTTATATAATCTGCCAATCTATATATATCGGTCTTAAATACATCTCCTAAAACACTTAAAGCACCTATTGAATCTCCATAAAGCGTAGAATAACCGCAGGAAATTTCACTTTTATTAGAAGTATTAAGAACAAGATATTTAAATTTATTTGAAAAAGCCATAAGTAAATTAGCCCTTATCCTTGCCTGAATATTCTCTATTGTTTCATCTATATTTGAGATATCTAATTTTAACAAAGAAAGATAACTTTTAAAGATTTTTTCTATATTTATTATAGAATATTTTATTCCTAAATTTTCGCATATTTTTTTTGCATCTCTAACGCTTAAAGACGAAGTAAACCTTGAAGGCA
>Ga0207433_10004276_pt1 | contig 26420 bp, 20 predicted proteins | sample YelNatPaOPGAMG01_FD_187559 | JGI IMG/M metagenome (GOLD analysis project Ga0207433, IMG submission 187559) | Hot spring thermophilic microbial communities from Obsidian Pool, Yellowstone National Park, USA - OP-RAMG-01 (SPAdes) (version 3) | ecosystem: Environmental > Aquatic > Thermal springs... | reverse complement strand
GATGATCCAGGCGCGACCGACGCTCAAGGCAGACGCAAGGAGCGCCCTGGCCTCGATGCCCGCGCTTGCGGCATCGAGATCGAGCGCCCGGGCCATCCTGTCGGCAGCCAGCTTCAGGGCTTGGGCCACGGTCAACCCAGCCTGACCTCTTCCGACATCGCCGCAAGCATGTCGGCCTGATGCTGCGCCATCAGCGCGCCGGTCAGCTCGAACAGGTCGCCGTCCATGATTTCGTCGATCTTGTAGAGGGTCAGGTTGATCCTGTGGTCGGTGACCCGACCCTGCGGAAAATTGTAAGTCCTGATGCGCTCGGAGCGGTCTCCGCTGCCCACCAGTGATTTTCTTGCAGCGGCCTGTTGCGACTGCTGCTCGGCCACCTGCCTGTCCCTGATTCTCGCAGCCAGAACCGACATCGCCTGGGCCTTGTTCTTATGCTGGGAACGGTCATCCTGACATTCCACGACCACCCCCGTGGGAAGGTGCGTGATCCTGACCGCAGAATCGGTCTTGTTGATGTGCTGTCCTCCGGCGCCACTGGCCCTGAAGGTGTCGATTCTGAGATCGGCCGGATTCAGCACCACATCGTCTACGGCGTCGACTTCGGGGAGAATCGCAACCGTGCAGGCCGAAGTGTGGATCCGGCCCTGGGTTTCCGTCGCGGGGACGCGCTGCACGCGATGCGCCCCGGATTCGAACTTGAGCTTGGAATAGGCGCCATGCCCGACGATCTTGGCGATGATTTCCTTGTATCCGCCCGCTTCGCTGGGGCTTTGCGAAATGATCTCGACCCCCCAGCGGTTTCGCTCCGCGAAACGGCTGTACATCCTGAAAAGGTCTCCCGCAAAAAGCGCCGACTCGTCTCCGCCTGTCCCTGCCCGGATTTCCAGGAAAAGGTTGCGCTCGTCGTTGGCATCCTTCGGCAGCAGCAGCTTCTGAAGCTCAGATGAAATCCTGACGAGCCTTTCCTTCCCCTCCCGCAACTCGGCCTCGCCGAATTCCCGCATCAAAGGGTCGCCGACCATGTCCTGGGCAGTTGCGATGTCTTCCTCGCATTTTTCGTATTCGCCGTAAAGCGCAACGACGGGAGCGATTTCCGCATGCTCGCGGCTGAGCTTCCTGTAGTTGTCCAGGTTGCTGGTTGCCGATTCGCTGGAAAGCAGGCGATCAAGCTCGACAAGTCGCTCGCGCAGCCGGGCGAGCTTGGCCGCGATGGTTTTGTTCATTCAGAGGAATGGAGATGGTACAGGCGATTGACGAGATCGACCAGATCGTCCCGCTCTGCCGCATTGGCATGGTTCAGCGCATGACTGGGAACATGCAGGAACTTGTTCGTGAGGCCCACGCTGAGGGCTTCCAGAACCTGCTGAGGATCGACTCCCTTCGCCAGCATGCGCAGCGCCCGGTCCAGCTCGTGCCTGCGATGGCGCTCGCCATGATCGCGCAAGGCGCGGATCGTCGGGACGATTTCGCGGGATTCGAGCCAGTCCATGAAATTGGCGACATTCGAGTCGATGATCACCTCGGCCTGGGCAACCGCGCTTTGCCTGGAATTGAGCCCTTCCCTGACCACTCCTGCCAAGTCGTCGACGGTATAAAGGAACACGTCGTCAAGTTCTGAAACTTCCGGCTCAATATCCCGCGGCACGGCAAGGTCGACCATGAAAATCGGCCTGTGCCTGCGCGCCTTGATCGCGCGCTCGACCATGCCCTTGCCGAGAATCGGCAGCTGACTCGCGGTGGACGTGACGATGATGTCGTTTTCCGCCAGATGTTCGGGGAGCTCGTTCAGGGTGATGCCCTGGCCGTTGAAACGGGAAGCCAGCTGCTTGGCTCGCTCCAGCGTGCGGTTGGCGACCGTGATCTTCTTCGGATTGTGCGCGGAAAAATGCATCGCATTCAGCTCGATCATCTCGCCCGCGCCGATGAAGAGGACATTCTGGTCGGCAATCGAGGGGAAAATGCGCTCGGCCAGCCGCACTGCGGCAGCTGCCATCGACACCGAGCTCGACCCGATCGAGGTCTGGCTTCTGACTTCCTTGGCGACGGAAAAAGTTCTCTGGAACAGTTTGTGCAGCAGAAAGCCCAACGTGCCGGCCTGTTCGGCGGAATTCACCGCCTGCTTGAACTGCCCCAGTATCTGCGGCTCGCCGATGACCATCGAATCCAGCCCGCTCGCGACCCTGAAGGCATGCTTGACCGCCTCCCCGCGCGGGAAAGTGTAAACGTAGGGGGCGATGTACTGCGTTTTCAGATGATGATAGTCTGCAAGCCAGTCTATCGCTGGCGCAGGATCCTGAGCATTGCAGTAGATTTCGGTCCTGTTGCAGGTCGATATGATCGCAGCTTCCCTGACCTTGCAACTGTCGACGAGATCGCGCAGCGCCCCTTCCATGGAATCGGGCTGGAATGCGACCTTTTCGCGTACGTCAACGGGCGCAGTCTGATGATTGATGCCAAAAGCATGTAGCTGCATGTCAGATCAAGAGCCTAGATCGAATCCGAAGGGTGGTCATTATATCATGTACCGCAAATTATCAAGCGCATGCGCTATTCTGCTGCACTTCGCGCCGCGCATCAAGCAGCGAAGCCTGCTCCAAGCCTTCGATACCCAATCCGGCCCGCAAGTTCAGTCAGCTCCTGTCCTGAGGCCCAAGCACTTCCCTGAGCTGCGATTCCAGCAGCGCCTTCCAGCCGGGAGACAGGGGGGCGGACCCGTCCCGCAGCGGTTTTCCCCATACCGGATTGGGGAAATGGCGGTCGCCCGAAAAGCGGGGGATGACATGCCAGTGCAGATGGGGGGTCACGTTCCCGAGGCTTGCGAGATTGATCTTGTCGGGATGCAGCGCGGATCTTGCCGCCTGCTCCACCGAAAAAACGACCTTCATCAGGGCAATGCGCTCCTCTTCAGGAAGATCGCTCATCTCGGCGACATGGCGCTGCAGAATGACCCTGCAGAACCCGGGATAGTCCTCATCCATGACGAGCACCACCCGGCAAAGTCCGTTCTGCCAGACGAGGTCGCCTCCCGTTTCTTCGCACAGTTCGCACATCAGAGCAGTACCCGCTCAATCCCGCCATTGTTGGCTTTTGCCACATAATCCGCCATCCAGTTTTCCCCCAAAAGGTGGCGCGCCATTTCGACGACGATATAATCCGCCTCGATGCCGGCATCCTCATTGTAGCGTGACAATCCCTGGAGGCAGGACGGGCAGGAAGTGAGCAGCTTGACGGGCTGGCTCTTTCCGATCTGACCGACCTTTTTCAGGATTTCTTCCTGCTTCCTGAATCTCACCTGGGTCGAAATGTCGGGGCGAGTCACCGCGAGCGTTCCCGCCTCCCCGCAGCAGCGCTCGCTCAGGACGACATCCTGCCCGACCAGCTGCTTCGCCACACCCAGCGGCTCGTAAGTCTTCATCGGCGTATGGCAGGGATCGTGGTACATGTAGCGCACGCCCTGCAGCCCGTCCATCCTGACTCCCTTCTCGAGCAGGTATTCGTGGATGTCGAGCAGCCTGCAGTCCGGAAAGATCTTCCCGAACTCGTATTTCTGCAACTGATCCATGCAGGTTCCGCAGGACACGATCACCGTCTTGATGTCCAGGTAATTCAAGGTGTTGGCCAGGCGATGGAAAAGCACCCGGTTCCTGGTCACGATCTCCTGCCCCTTGTCGCCCTCGCCTGCGGAGGTCTGGGGATAGCCGCAGCACAGGTATCCCGGGGGAAGCACGGTCTGGACCCCGATTTCGAAAAGCATCGCCTGGGTGGCAAGCCCGACCTGACCGAAGAGCCGCTCCGATCCGCATCCGGGGAAATAGAACACGGCGTCCGTTTCCTCGCCCACCTTCGCCTTGTCCCGTATCACCGGAACGACGGTATCGTTTTCGATGTCGAGCAGCGCGCGCGAAGTCTTCTTGGGCAGATTGCCCGGCATCGGCTTGTTGAGGAAATGGATCACCTGAGCCTGCAGCTTCGGCCGCCCCACCGACGAAGCGGGATGCGCCATCTGACTCTGGATCAACCCCAGCTTCTTCGCAGCCGCGTGGCCCATGCGCTGCAGCTTGTAGCCCCACTCGATCATGAACTTGCGGGTCATGGCAATCGCCTCTGGATCGGTCGCAGTGAGAAAGAACATCGCCGCAGTCGTACCCCAGCTCGCCTTCTTTTTCCCCATCTTCCTGAGGAAATTGCGCATCATGATCGAAACGTCGCCGAAATCGATCTTGACCGGACAGGGATTGGCGCATTTGTGGCAGACGGTGCAGTGATCCGCCACATCGCAAAATTCGTCGAAATGCCGGAACGAAATCCCTCTCCTGGTCTGCTCTTCGTAAAGGAAAGCCTCGACCAGAAGGCTGGTCCCCAGAATCTTGTTCCTCGGACTGTAGAGCAGGTTGGCCCGCGGCACATGGGTATTGCAGACCGGCTTGCATTTTCCGCAGCGCATGCAGTCCTTGATCGAATCCGAGATCTTGCCGATCTCGCTCTGTTCGAGGATCAGGCTTTCCAGTTCGAGAAGATTGAAGCTGGGCGTATAGGCATCCCCGAGATCGGCCCCGTGCATCAGCTTGCCCTTGTTGAATCGCCCATGGGGATCGACCTTCGCCTTGTAGGCAGCGAACGCCTCGAGTTCCTGCGGCTCCAGGAACTCGATCTTGGTGATGCCTATGCCATGCTCCCCGGAGATCACGCCGCCCAGCGATTTTGCGAGCGCCATGATTCTCGCGACCGCCTCGTTCGCCTGCTGCAGCATCAAGTAATCGTCCGAGTTGACCGGGATGTTGGTATGCACGTTGCCGTCTCCGGCATGCATGTGGAGCGCGACGAAAACGCGCGATTTCAGCACCTTGCCGTGCACGGCGTCGCATTCCTCCAGAATCTTCTGGTAGACCCTGCCCGAGAAAATCTGATGCAGCTTCGCGCGGATTTCGCTTTTCCACGAAACCCTGATGCCGTGCGACTGCAATGCCCTGAACACCGATTCGCCTTCTTCGGCCGGCTCATCCAGGTTTTCCAGCATGAAGCGCCAGCGTCCTTTCGCCTCTTCCAGGAGCGCCCTGGCCTGCCCGACCCGGTTGCCGAGCAGCTCTTCAGAATCGATTTTCTCGTCGTCCTGAACCAGGGGAAGATCTCCCTGGAAGAAGGCGTCCAGGGCATCGAGAAGGCTCAATTTGTTCCTGATCGAGAGCTCGATATTGATCCGTTCTATGCCGTCCGAGTAGTCTCCCAGGCGGGGCAGCGGAATCACCACGTCCTCGTTGATCTTGAACGCATTGGTGTGCTTTGCGATGGCGGCGGTGCGCGCACGATCCAGCCAGAATTTCTTTCTCGCCTCCGGGGTCACGGCGATCGATCCTTCCCCTCCGCGCAAATTGGCTATCTTCACCACATGGGACGCGGCGATCGCGATTTCATCCTCGTCGTCGCCGACGATATCGGCGATCAATACCATTTTCGGCAGCACGGTTCGGGACTTCGTCGAATAGCCCACCGCCTTCAGATAGCGCGCGTCCAGATGCTCCAGCCCCGCGAGGGTCGCTTCCTGGTGGGCATCGAGATAATCCTTGATTTCGACAATCGCAGGCACCGCCTCCCGGATTTCGGAGAAGAATTCCAGGCAGACCGTCCGGGTATGCTTCGGCATTTTGTGCAGAATGAACCGGGCGGATGTGATGATGCCGTCGCACCCTTCCTTCTGTATCCCTGGAAGGCCCGAAAGGAACTTGTCGGTCACGTCCTTGCCGAGACCTTCCTTCCTGAATTTCTTCCCCTCGATTTCGAGCACTTCCGGCTCGTGCAACAGCGTCTTTCCGTCCCGGGCAAAACGGCTTATCCTGAATTTCGCGGTTTTGATATCGTGTATCTTCCCCAGATTGTGATCCAGCCGTTCGACGAGAAGCCAGTTCGCATCCGGGGTGACCATTTTCCAGGAAGCGAGGTTGTCTAGCGCGGTTCCCCACAGCACTGCTTTCTTCCCTCCCGCATTCATGGCGACGTTTCCGCCTATGCAGGAAGCGTCCGCAGAAGTCGGGTCGACCGCGAAGACATAGCCGCCCTCTTCTGCGCTGTCCATCACGCGGCGGGTCACCACGCCCGCCCCGCAGTGGAGGGTGGGGACGGAAAAATCCAGTCCGGGAAGGGCGAGATGCTCGATCGGGCCGAGGGTTTCCAGCTTTTCGGTGTTGAGCACGGCGGAATGCTTGGTGAGCGGAATTGCCCCGCCCGTGTAGCCTGTGCCGCCCCCCCTCGGGATCATGGTGAGGCCCAGTTCGATGCAGGCGCCGACAAGCTGGGCGACCTCTTCCTCGGCATCGGGACTGATCACCACGAAAGGATATTCGACCCGCCAGTCGGTGGCATCGGTGACATGGGAAACTCTTGCCAGGCCGTCGAACGCGATGTTGTCGCGCCGCGTGAACCTGGAAAGCAGGCGAGCTGCCCGACGCCTGAGTTTCAGGGTCTCCTCGAATTCGGATTCGAACGCGTTCACCGCCTGGTGCGCCCTGGCGAGCAAAAATTTGACCTTCTCGTTCTCCTGTCGCCGCTCCTCGATCGCGGAAAGCCTGTGCCTCAGCGCGCCGACCAGCGCCTTTCGCCTTTCGCGGTTGGAAAGCAGGTCATCCTGGAGATAGGGGTTTCTCGAAACCACCCAGATGTCGCCGAGCACTTCGTAAAGCATGCGCGCAGAGCGCCCCGTCTTCCGCTCCGATCTCAGCTCGTTCAGGACGCCCCACGCTTCCCCGCCGAGGATCCTGATGACGATTTCGCGATCGGAAAAGGAAGTATAGTTGTAGGGAATCTCCCGAAGTCTAGCGCTCATGGCCGTTCCGACACCTACTTCTTCGGCATGTAAAGATCGGTGATGCTGCCGATGGCGATTTCGGAGGCGAACATCGCAGTTTCGGAAAGCGTCGGATGGGGGTGTATCGTGAGCGCGATGTCTTCCGCATCCGCCCCCATTTCGAGGGCAAGCACCATTTCGGCGATCAATTCGCCGGCATTGGTGCCGACCATGGCCGCCCCGAGGAGTTTTCCGGAGTCCTTGGCAAAAACAAGCTTGGTCATGCCTTCGCTTCGCCCCGTCGAAAGCGAGCGCCCGCTCGCAGCCCAGGGAAAGACCGCCTTGTCGTACTCGACGCCCTGCTGCTTCGCCTCCTTCTCGGTCAGCCCCATCCAGGCCACTTCAGGGTCGGTATAGGCCACCGAAGGAATGGTGAGTGCATCGAAATGCGCCTTGTGCCCGGATATCACTTCAGCCGCGATCTTGGCTTCATAAGTCGCCTTGTGCGCCAGCATGGGCTCACCGACGATGTCGCCGATGGCAAAAATGTTCGGCACATTCGTCCTGCATTGCCCGTCCACTGGAATGAAACCCCGCTCGTCGACAACAACGCCCGCATTCTCCGCGCCTACCGCTTTGCCGTTGGGGCGCCGCCCCACGGCCATGAGGATCTTGTCGAAAAGCTGCGGCTCGGGCGCCTTTTCACCCTCGAAATGGACCCTGATGCCCTCGGCGAGCGGTTCCATCTTCGTCACCCTGGTCTTGAGCAGGATCGCTTCGTAGCGAGACTCGATGTGCTTGTGCAGGGGCTTAACGATATCCTTGTCCGCCCCCGGAATGAGGGAATCCATCAACTCGACGACCGTGATTTTCGCTCCCAGCGCGCTGTACACGGCAGCCATTTCAAGCCCGATGATGCCGCCGCCCACCACCAGCATTCTTTCCGGAATCGATTCCAGCGCAAGCGCCCCAGTGGAATCGATGATTCTCGGGTCCTCGTAGGGGAATCCGGGAATTTTCGCGACGCTCGACCCTGCCGCGATAATCGCCGAATCGAAGGAAATCGTCGAAATGCCTTCGGCTGTCGCAACCTCGATCGAATTGCCCGAGACGAACCTTCCTTCCCCCCTCACCACTTTCACCTTCCGCTGCTTCGCGAGCCCGGAAAGCCCCCTGGTCAATTTCCCGACCACTTCGTTTTTCCAGCTTCGCACGGCATCGATATCGACAGCCGGCTTGCCGAAAGTCACGCCGTGGCTGCCGACTTCTTCAGCCTCGGTGATGACTTTGGCGACATGCAGCAGCGCCTTGGAAGGAATGCATCCCACGTTGAGGCAGACTCCGCCGAGCTTCTCGTGGCGCTCGATCAGAATCACGCTCTTTCCCAGGTCCGCTGCGCGGAAAGCCGCCGTATATCCGCCGGGGCCTGCGCCCAGAACCACCACGTCTGCATGCAGGTCGGAGCGCTCCGCGCCAGGCGCAGGGGCTGCCGCCGCCGATGCATCGGCAGATTCGGTTTCCATGAAAAGCAGGCGGGAGCCCTCGGAAACGAGGTCCCCGACCTTGACCGATATTTCGCGCACGATGCCTGCGAAGGGGGCGGGAACGTCGATCGTGGCCTTGTCCGATTCGAGCGTGACGAGGGTCGCATCCTTCTCCAGCCGATCCCCTGATTTCACCGCCACCTCGATAATGGCGACGTCCTTGAAATTGCCGATTCCCGGCACCTTGACTTCCAGTTTTCTGCTCATTCGATTCTCCTTGTCACGTCCTCACCTGCCCGTCTCCGAGGACGATGAATTTCTGGCTGGTCAGCCCTTCCAGGCCGACCGGTCCGCGCGCATGAATCTTGTCGGTGGAAATGCCGATCTCGGCGCCGAGACCGTATTCGAACCCGTCGGCAAATCGCGTCGATGCATTCACCATGACCGAACTCGAATCGACCTCCCTGAGGAAGCGGCGCGCTTTCGAATAATCCTCGGTGACGATGGCGTCGGTATGCTGGGAACCGTAGCGGTTGATGTGCTCCATCGCCTCGTCCAGGTCCTTCACGATGCGAACGCTCAGGATGGGGGCGAGATATTCCGTCTTCCAGTCCTCTTCCGTCGCCGCGGTCATTTGCGCAACGATGCGCCTGGCGGCCTCGTCCCCCCTCAGCTCGACGCCCTTCTGCAGATAGATCGAGCAGAGCGGGGGCAGTATCCTGTCTGCCACGCCGGACGCGACGAGCAGCGTCTCCATCGTGTTGCAGGTGCCGTAGCGCTGCGTCTTGGCATTGTCGGCTATTCTCAGCGCCTTGTCGAAATCGGCGCTGTCGTCGATATAGACATGGCACACCCCGTGAAGATGCTTGATGACCGGGATCGTCGCCTCGCCCGAGATGCGCTCGATCAGCCCTTTTCCGCCCCTCGGGACGATCACGTCGACATGATCCTTCATCGTGATCAGTTCGCCGACGGCGGCGCGGTCAGGGGTTGCGATCACCTGAACTGCCGACTCGGGAAGCCCCGCAGTGCGCAGTCCTTCGTGGACCAGGGCTGCGATCGCCTGGTTGCAGTGCAGCGCCTCGGAGCCGCCGCGCAGGATCGCGGCATTGCCCGACTTCAGGCAAAGTCCGGCGGCATCTGCGGTCACGTTGGGGCGAGCCTCGTAAATGATGCCGATCACACCCAGGGGAACGCGCATCCTGCCGACCTGGATGCCGGAAGGACGGAATTTCATGTCGCTGATCTCGCCTATGGGATCGGGAAGGGAGGCGATCTGCAGCAATCCCTCGCTCATTCCGGCAATGCCTTTCCTGGACAGGGTCAATCGATCGATGAGCGCGGGCTCCAGCCCTCTCTTTTTCGCTCCCTCCAGATCCATGGCATTGGCTTCCAGAAGGCGATCAGCCTCGCGCGAGACGGCCTCCGCGATCGCTTCCAGCGCGCGGTTCTTGGCTGCCGTATCCGCCCGCGCCATCAGCCTGGATGCCGCTCTCGCCTCCCTGCCGACGCCATCCATGTAGCTTTTGATGTCCATAGAAGAACCCCGCAAAATCGTTCATTTTATCCGTTTTTGGGCCTGGCGGCGAAATTCAGGCCAAGCTGCAGCAGTTCGTCCCAGACATCCCCCTTGCGCAAGCCTTTGATCATCTGGTCTATATGGGCGGCCTTGAGCAGCATTTGCTCCAGGAATCCTAGGCCGACCCGCCTGCTTGCTTTCAGGACAAGCGCCTGCCGCGCACCCCATATGCGTGCGTCCCTCAGCACCTGCGCCTGCGGGAGTCCCCGCTTCATCCCGGCAGCCACCCTGAGAAGCGCCCTGATTTCATCGGCCAGATGCCAAAGCACCAGGGGCTCGGCAACTCCTTCGCCTTCCAGGGCCTCCAGTATCTTCGCGTAGCGCGCGACATCCGGGGCCAGCATGGCTTCGCCGAGCTGGAAGATGTCGTAGCGCGCGACATCCAGAACAGCCTTCTTCGCATCGGCAAAGGAAATTTTTCCGGGGGGGTGGAGGAGGCCGAGCTTGCTGATTTCCTGGTGTGCCGCCAGCAGGTTTCCTTCCACGCAATCGGCAATGAATTGCAGCGTTTCGATATCGGCCTGCTGGTTCTGCCGGGCAAGCCTTCGGGAAATCCATTGCGGCAGCTCTCCCCTTTCAATCGAATTTGCCGAAACCGCAACGCCATATCGATCGAGCGCCTCGAACCATTTCGAAGCCATGCCCTGCCTGTCGAGCTTCCCCATGCTGACCAGGGTGAGCACGTCGGGCTGCAATGCCTCGCAATAGGACTGCAGCGCCTGACTGCCTTCCGCGCCGACCTTGCCGGAAGGAATCCTGAGGTCGACGAGCTTCTTCGAACAGAACAGGGAAAGGCTTCTCGAAGCATCAAGCAACGCATTCCAGTCGAAGCCCTGCTCGACAGTCAGGATGTCGCGCTCGAGAAAGCCTTCTCTTCTGGCTGCCGCGCGGATCGAATCCGCAGCCTCCGCGAGCAGAAGGGGGGAATCGCCGTGAAGCACGTAAAGGCGCTGCAGCCCTTTTTCCAGATGGGCCTCCAGCCTGCCCGAATCAATTTTCATCAGGCTGCACTGCGGCAAGGCGCCGGATGATCTGGTCGACCGCATCGCTTTGCATGTTGTTATTCAGCAGCACGGCTTCGCTTTCCTTCGCCAGAATTTCGGAAATGTCGTAGCTCAGCAACCGGGTCAGGAACAGCTCGCTTCTCGGAATCCGCACTTCTCCCTTGTCGTCCAGCAGGCGGAAAGCCACCTTGTAGCGCAGCTGGTATTCCCGCACCTGCCCGGTGGCATCCAGAGAAAGGATGATCCTGTCATTCGTCGCACTCAGAATCTCCAGTCTCCAGGAGGACTTGGTCGGCTTGTCGACCACGCGCGCTTCGCTGCCCGACTCGATGGAACGCTTCAGTTCAGCGGCAAGGGGAGTCCCTGCAGGCGAAATCGCGATGCTTTCGAAAGGAAACTCTTCCTGCCCGCGCAGATGGAATCCGCAGGAAGCGAGCAGGAGGATCAGAAAAATCGGGACAAGTTTGCGCATTTTCACACCACGATGTTGACGAGGCGCCCGGGCACCACGATGATCTTCCTGATCGCCTGATCGCCTATGAATTTTTCGACATGGGCTCTCGCCGCCGCCTCGATGGATTCCCTGTCGGCCTCTTTCGCCACCTTCATGGCCCCCCTGAGCTTGCCGTTCACCTGGATGACGAGCTCGATTTCGTCCTGAACCAGCGCCGCCTGATCGGATTCCGGCCAGGCTTCCTGCAGGATGTCGACGCCATCCCTGAGCTCCCGCCAGAGCACCTGGCAAACATGCGGCACGATCGGGGAGAGCATCAGCACGATTTTCTCCAGCGCTTCCTGCATCACGCCTCTGCCAGCCGGGCTTTGATCCCCGCATCGGGAAAGGGCATTCATCAGCTCCATGACCGCGGCAATGGCGGTATTGAAAGTCTGCCGCCGCCCGTAGTCGTCGCCCACCTTCTCCAGCGTGGCATGCACCAGCCGGCGAATCTCCCTGAGTTCCGGATTGAGATCCCCTGCCTCGTAGGCCGGCACGACGCCGGTCTCCACATGCTCATGGACCATTTTCCACAATCTCTTGAGGAAGCGGAAAGCCCCCTCCACCCCGGCATCCGACCATTCCAGAGACTGCTCAGGAGGGGACGCGAACATCATGAAAAGCCGCGCCGTATCCGCCCCGTATTCGTCTATCAGGCCCTGGGGGTCGACCGTATTGCCCTTGGATTTAGACATCTTGGCCCCGTCTTTCAGCACCATCCCCTGGGTCAGGAGCTTCGAAAAAGGCTCGTCGTTCTTCAACAGCCCCACGTCCCGCATCAGCTTGTTGAAGAAGCGCGCATAAAGCAGATGCAGAATCGCATGCTCGATCCCGCCGATATACTGGTCCACCGGAAGCCAGTAATGGGCGCGCTCGTCCACCATGCCCGACTCGCAGTCGTGGCTCGCATAGCGCGCGAAATACCAGGAAGATTCCACGAAGGTATCCATGGTGTCGGTTTCGCGCATGGCATCCCTGCCGCATTTCGGGCAGATCGTCTCGTAAAACTCCGGCATCTTCTTGAGCGGCGAGCCCGCGCCGTTAAATGCCACCTTCTCCGGCAAAACGACGGGAAGATTGGCTTCCGGAACGGGAACGTCCCCGCAATCCGCGCAGTGGATGATGGGGATGGGACAGCCCCAGTAGCGCTGCCTCGAAATTCCCCAGTCCCTCAGGCGGTATTGGATGCGCTTGCCGCCGAAGCCGAGCGCCTGGAGCACCAGGGCGATTTTTTCGAAAGCCTCCTCGGAAGTCCTTCCCGAAAAATCCTCGGAGTCGAACAAAATGCCCTTTTCGGTAAAGGCGGCTTCCAGGGGGAGCACGAGTTCTCCCTGGACCGGCTTGATCACCGGCCTGACCGGGAGGCCGTATTGCTTCGCGAATTCGAAGTCCCGTTCGTCGTGGGCGGGAACTGCCATCACGGCGCCCTCGCCGTAGCCCATCAGCACGTAATTGGCGACCCACACCGGAACGGGCTTTGCCGTCAGGGGATGCTCCACATGGCGCCCGGTGAACATGCCTTTCTTTTCCTGGGTGGCAATGTCGGCTTCGGCCACCCCGCCTCTCCTGCATTCCTCGATGAAAGCGGAAAGCGCCGGGTTTTCCCTTGCCGCATCCAGCGCCAGGGGATGCTCCGCGGCCACCGCAAGATAGGTCACGCCCATCAGCGTGTCGGGTCTCGTGGTGAACACCTTCAGAGGTTCCCCGCCGGGCATCGGGAAATGCACTTCGACCCCGACGCTTTTGCCGATCCAGTTCCTCTGCATCGTCTTGACCTGGGCAGGCCAGTCGAGGGCATCCAGGTCCGCAAGAAGCTCCTCGGCATAGGCAGTGATCTTCATGAAATACATCGGTATTTCGCGCTTCTCGACGAGCGCCCCGGAGCGCCAGCCGCGCCCGTCGATCACCTGCTCGTTGGCGAGAACGGTCTGGTCCACGGGATCCCAGTTCACCGGCGCGGTTTTCTTGTAGATCACGCCCTTTTCGAACAGCCTGGTGAAAAGCCACTGCTCCCACCGGTAATATTCCGGCCTGCAGGTGGCGATTTCCCTCGACCAGTCGACCGCCAGCCCCAGGCTCTTGAGCTGCGCCCGCATGGTATCGATGTTCTGGTAGGTCCAGTCGGCGGGCAGCACATTGCGCTGCATCGCGGCGTTTTCCGCAGGCAGGCCGAAAGCATCCCAGCCCATGGGCTGCAGCACGTTGAAGCCCTTCATCCTGTGGAATCTGGAAAGCACATCGCCTATCGTGTAATTGCGCACATGCCCCATGTGGAGCTTGCCCGAAGGATAGGGAAACATGGAAAGGCAGTAGTATTTCGGCTTTTCGCTGTTCTCGACTGCGCGATAGGCGCCCGACTTTTCCCATTCCGCCTGGATTTGCGCTTCGATGCTGGATGGCTGGTATTGCGACTGCATAAGATCCTAATATCGTTTATGTTCCGAACTCCGGATTATACCTCGCAAGCAGCGCTTTAGGACGGATGCCCTGTCTTAAATTGTCACATTCTGTTAAAGTAATGGGATTCAAAGGTTTCAATCAGTCCAGGAGATAAAATCATGTCGAAAAGACACCCTGTCATCGCCGTAACCGGCTCATCTGGCGCAGGCACCACCACGGTCAAACGCGCTTTCGAGAACGTCTTCCGCCGCGAGCATATCAATGCGGCCGTTATCGAAGGGGACAGCCTGCACAGCATGGACCGCAAGGCATTTCGCGCAGCGGTCGCCAATGCCGAGAAGAACGGCACCCAGGCGCCCAGCCATTTCGGCCCCGAGGCCAACCATTTCGACAAGATCGCGGAAACCTTCGAAACCTATGGAAAGAAGGGCACCTGCAAAAGGCGCTATTACATCCACAGCGATGAAGAAGCCCGCGACCACAACGCACGCCTCGGCACCAGCCTGAACCCCGGCGAATTCACGCCCTGGGAAGACATCCCGGAAGGCTCCGACCTTCTTTTCTACGAAGGGCTGCACGGCCTCGTGAAAACCGACAGCGTGGATGCTGCGCAGCATGTCGACCTCGGCGTGGGCGTCGTGCCCATCGTCAATCTCGAGTGGATACAGAAGATCCACAGGGATGCCGCAGAGCGCGGCTACTCGGCGGAAGCCACCGTGGATACGATCCTGCGCCGCATGCCGGACTACATCAACCACATCACGCCGCAGTTCTCGCAAACGCACATCAATTTCCAGCGCGTGCCGACCGTGGACACTTCCAACCCGTTCATCGCGCGCGACATCCCCACCCTGGACGAAAGCTTCGTGGTGGTGCGCTTCCGCGATCCGCACGGCGTGGATTTCCCGTACCTGCTCAACATGATCCACGATTCCTTCATGTCCCGCCCCAACACCCTGGTGGTGCCCGGCGGCAAGATGAGCTTCGCCCTGGAAGTGATTCTGGCGCCCATCATGCACGACATGATCCAGAACAAGAAGTAACCGGTTTCAGGGGAGCAGGATCCCGCTCCCCTTTTCCCAGGAAATCATGGACATCCTTGCCGGATTGAATCCGGAGCAAATCGAAGCAGTCACTCTCCCTCACCGTTCCGCCCTGATCCTTGCAGGCGCGGGAAGCGGCAAGACACGAGTCCTCACCTCCCGCATCGCCCACCTGATCCAGAAACAGGGGGCCTCCCCCCACGAAATTCTCGCAGTCACCTTCACCAACAAGGCGGCGCGGGAGATGACGGCGCGCATTTCGGCGATGCTGCCGATCAACATCAGGGGCATGTGGATCGGCACCTTCCACGGCCTGTGCAACAGGATGCTGCGCGCCCATCACCGGGAAGCCGGGCTTCCCGAGACCTTCCAGATCATGGACAGCGCGGACCAGCTTGCCATGGTCAAGCGCGTCATCAGGAGCCTCAACCTGGACGACGAGAAATATCCCCCGAAGCAGCTGCAGCATTTCATCAACGGCAGCAAGGAGGAAGGGCTGAGGCCGCACGATGTATCCGTCTACGACACCTTCACGCGCACCCAGCAGGAAATCTTCTCCGCCTATGAAGCGCAATGCAACCGGGAAGGCGTGGTCGATTTCGCCGAACTCCTGCTCAGATCCTTCGAGCTCCTGAAGCGCAACGAAATTCTGCGGGAGCATTACCAGACGCGCTTCAGGCACCTGCTGATAGACGAGTTTCAGGACACGAACCGCCTCCAGTACCAGTGGCTCAAGCTTCTCGCAGGAAAGGATTCGGCGATTTTCGCGGTCGGCGACGACGACCAGTCCATTTATGCATTTCGCGGGGCGGACACCGGCAACATGCGCGAACTTGAGCGGGATTTCCATATCAAGAACATCATCAAGCTGGAGCAGAATTACCGCTCCCACGGCAACATCCTCGATGCGGCCAATGCGTTGATCCGGCACAACGCCTCCCGGCTGGGCAAGAATCTCTGGACCAGCGACGCCAGGGGCGAGAAACTGCGCTTCTACCAGGCGCCCACCGACCTTCAGGAAGCCGAATACATCGTGGAGGAAATCAGGGCGCTGCATTCGGGCGGCATGCCGCTCAACGATATCGCCCTGCTTTACCGCTCCAACGCCCAGTCGCGGGTGCTGGAACATGCGCTTTTCAATGCCTCCCTGTCCTATCGCGTGTATGGGGGATTACGCTTCTTCGAACGGCAGGAGATCAAGCATGCGCTCGCCTACCTGAGGCTGGTCCACAATCCGGACGACGACGGCGCGCTCTTGCGGGTGATCAATTTCCCGGCCAGGGGAATCGGGGCCAAGACGATCGAGTCGCTCCAGGCGACTGCCGGCGGGGGAAGTCTTTGGGCTGCAGCCAGGGGAAAGGGCAGGAAAATCGACGATTTCATCCGCCTCATCGAAGCCATGCAGCGGGAATGCCATGGCGCTACGCTCGCCGAGACGGTCGAAACCGTGATCGAGATGAGCGGCCTCAAATCGCATTATCTGCAAGAGAAGGACGGCGAAGACCGGCTGGAGAATCTGGACGAACTCGTCAATGCGGCGGCCCTCTTCGAATCCGAAGGAGACCCCCTGGTCGAATTTCTCTCCCATGCTGCACTGGAAGCCGGGGAGCGCCAGAGCGGCGAAGGTTCGGATGCGGTCCAGCTCATGACGGTGCATTCCGCGAAGGGCCTGGAATTTCACGCGGTATTCGTCAGCGGACTGGAGGAAGGGCTGTTTCCCCACAGCAACAGCAGGAATGAAGCCGGGGGCATCGAGGAGGAGCGGCGCCTGATGTACGTCGCGCTCACCCGCGCAAGGAGAAGGCTCTACCTCAGCTGCGCGCAAAGCAGGATGCTGCACGGCCAGACGAATTACAACATTCCTTCGCGCTTTCTGAAGGAAATCCCGGAGGAGCTGATCCAGCCCATCGGCATCGCCGAATTCGGAGATGCGCCAGCGCCGTTTTCCGACAAGGCATCCCCCTGGCGGATCGGGGCGAATGTCTTCCACCCCAAGTTCGGGGAAGGCGTGGTCCTCGCCTGCGAAGGAGCCGAGCAGGTTCAGGTCAACTTCAGAAGGGCGGGGATGAAGTGGCTGGCGCTGGAATATGCCAATCTGATCGCGATCTAGCAGGAAAAACTACTTCTTCCTGGAGCGAGGATGCGCTGCGTCGTAAACCCTGGCGAGATGCTGGAAATCCAGATGGGTGTAAACCTGGGTGGTCGAGATGCTGGCATGTCCCAGCATCTCCTGCACTGCACGCAGATCTCCGCTCGACTGCAGCACATGGGATGCGAAGGAATGCCGCAGCATGTGGGGATGAATATGCCCCGGCATGCCCTGCTTCACGCCCCATGAACTGATGCGGTACTGGATGGCGCGCTGGCTGATGGGGCGGCCGTTTCTGTTCAGGAAAAGCGCTTCCTCCCCTTCCCTGGCCAGATTCTTCCGCACTTCCAGCCATTTTTCGATCGCTGCAATCGCCACGCGCCCCACCGGAACCACCCGGGTCTTGTTTCCCTTGCCTGTCACGCGCACCGTTCCCTCGCCGAAATCGATGTCGCCGCCGGCCAGATGCTTCAGCTCGGAAAGCCGCAGCCCCGAGGAATAGAACAGTTCGAACATGGCCTTGTCGCGCAGGCTCAACACGTCTTCCGCATCATTGGCAAGGAACCTGTTCGCTTCGTCCGGGGAAAGCGCTTCGGGAAGATTCCTGGGGGACTTCGGCGGGCGCAGGCCCGCTGCCGGATTATGGGTGTGCCCGTGGTCGCGCACCAGATAATTGAAGTAGCTGCGCCATGCAGAAAGCGTCCGGGCAAGGCTTCTTCCGCTCAAGCCCCCGGCGTGCAACCTGGCGACGAAGTGGCGCAGATGGTGGATCCTGATGTCTTCGAGAGGAGTATCCTGTGCAAGACCGAGCAGCAGGCCCACATCCCTCAGGTAATTTTCGCAAGTCAATCGGCTCAGGCGCCGCTCGTTCAGCAGGTGCGACCTGTAGCCCTCAAGATGCATGTCAGAAGCGGGAAAGCGCAGCCGCCACCCACTCGCCTATGCGCTTCAGGTGCAGCGTGCCGATGTCCGGGGCGAAGCGCTGCGGGTCCTCGGAAGCCAGCACCAGCAACCCCTTCGCCTTTTCGCCGGGGAGCGGCACCAGGGCGAAGGAGCGCAGATGCTCCCCCGCTTCCCCGAACCAGGACAGCAGCCCGGGAGCGGCATGGTGCCCGCAATGGGGTTGGGTCAGACTCTCCGCAATCTCGATCTCGCTCGCATCGACCGGCGAAAATTCCGGAAGATCGGCGCCCGAATCCATTCCCCATACCCTGAGCGCGACATGGGGGACTTCGAAATCCTCGCGCAGATTGTTTTCCAGAACATAGAGCAAAGCCTCCATGGAGCGGGCTTTCAGCAGGGCAAGCGACAGCCTGTGCATTTTTTCGCCGATGTCGTCGTTTTCCTCGCCGAACCGGATCAGTTCCCGCAGCTTGGTCTCGATCAGCCGGTTCTTCTCGCGCAAGGTAATCAGCTGCCTTTCCCCGATGGGAATCGCCCTGCCGTCGTGCGGATGGGGCACGTAGATGCTCGCCAGAAGATCGGCATAGTGTTCGGCAAACCCCGGGTTTTGCTGCAAATATTGTGCGACTTCCTCTGCTGTCATCATGCCTTCCTCAGTTCGATTTCGCCTTCATAAACGCTGACGGCAGGACCCGTCATCCAGACCGGATGGCCTTCGCCCTCCCAGCGCACGACAAGCTCCCCGCCGCGCGTACTCACCCTGACCGCATTGTCGAGCAGCCCCCGCGCAATCCCGGCGACCACCGCCGCGCAGGCGCCCGTGCCACAGGCGAGCGTCTCGCCTGCCCCCCGCTCGTAAACCCGCAAGCGGATGGATTTCCTGTCCAAAATCTGCATGAATCCCGCGTTCACCCGCTTCGGAAAACGGGGATGGGATTCGATCGATGCGCCCTGAACCGTTACCGGAGCCGAATCGACGTCGTGCACCACCTGCACCGCATGCGGGTTTCCCATGGAAAGGGCGCTGATCTCCAGCTCCTTTCCGTCCACGTCCAGCGCATAGGTAAGCGCCTTCTTATCGGCCAGAAAAGGAATTTCGTTCGGCTCGAATTTCGGCTCGCCCATGTTCACGGTGACCTGCCCGTCCTGCTCCAGCCTGGGGGCAATCATGCCGCCCAGCGTTTCCACCAGGATTTCGCGCTTTCCGGTGAGCTTCTTGTCGTGAACGAAGCGCACGAAGCATCTCGCTCCGTTTCCGCATTGCTCGACTTCGCCGCCGTCCGCATTGAAAATACGGTATCTGAAATCGGCCTCCATTCCGGAAGGTTTTTCGACGACCAGAATCTGGTCGCAGCCTACGCCGAAATGCCTGTCGGCGAGAAACCTGATCTGCCGGGAATCCAGTTCGATCTTCCTGGAAAAGGCATCGATCACCACGAAATCGTTGCCAAGTCCCTGCATTTTCGTGAACTCGAGTTTCATTTCAGGCTACCACGACCCTGGCATACTTGCGCTTTCCGATCTGCAACACGGCAGAGCTCCCCCGCTCCAGCCTGAGCGCCTTGTCGCTGACCTTTTCTCCGTCGAGTTTCACGCCGCCCTGCCCTATCATCCTGATCGCCTCCGAAGTGCTCGAAGTGAGGCCCGCCTGCTTGAGCACCTGGATCAGGGGAATTTCCCCGTCGACAGACTCGATCGTGAATTCGGCGATGTCTTCCGGAATCGCCCCGCCCCTGAATCTCGCCTCGAAATCCTCGAGCGCGGCCTCCGCCGCGTGCCTGTCGTGGAAGCGGGCGATGATTTCCTGCGCGAACATCACCTTGATGTCGCGGGGGTTGCGCCCTTCCCCGACCTCCCGGCGCCACGCGGCAATGGTTTGCGCCGATTCGAACGAGAGCAGTTCCAGATAGCGCCACATCAACTCGTCGGAGATGGACATCAGTTTGCCGAAAATCTCCGCGGGCGCCTCGCTGATGCCGACGTAATTGCCGAGCGACTTGGACATCTTGTTCACGCCGTCGAGGCCTTCCAGAAGCGGCATGGTCAGAATGCACTGCGGAGCCTGCCCGTAATGCTTTTGCAATTCCCTGCCCATCAACAGGTTGAATTTCTGGTCGGTACCGCCGATTTCGAGGTCAGCCTGCAAGGCAACCGAATCGTAACCCTGAACCAGCGGGTAGAGAAATTCGTGGATGGCGATAGGCTGGTTGGCCTTGTAACGCTTGCCGAAGTCGTCCCGTTCCAGCATCCTCGCCACGGTGGAAGTGGAGGCCAGCCGGATCATGCCGGCAGAGCCCAGTCCGTCCATCCAGCTCGAATTGAACACCACTTCCGTGCGCTCGGGATTCAGCACCTTGAACACCTGGTCCGCATAGGATTTCGCATTCTCCAGGATCTGCTCCCTGGAAAGCGGCGGCCTGGTCGCGTTCTTTCCCGTCGGATCGCCGATCATGCCCGTGAAATCTCCGATCAGAAAAAGGGCCTGGTGCCCCAGATCCTGCAATTGCCTCAGCTTGTTGAGAAGCACGGTATGCCCGAGATGCAGGTCTGGCGCAGTGGGGTCGAACCCCGCCTTGATCCGCAAGGAAGCCTTCGAGGCGAGCTTTTGCGCGAATTCTTCCTCGACCAGAAGTTCGTCGCATCCTCTTTTGATGATCGCCATGGCTTCGGCCGGCGTCGCCTGTATCGTTTTGTCCAAAATTCAATTCACCGAAAAAGTCATATTTCTGTTATTTTTCTGATATCATGCGCCTAATTAGGAAGAAACGGGACCCCAATGCAGCGCTTTAAAGACCTAATTCTAACGCAAAAACCGCTGATCCTTGAACGAAAAATCAAACTGCGCTGGCTGGTTGGCGCATCCAGCATTCCCCTTTTCGGCATCATCGCAGCATTCGGCATTGCCCCGAGTTCGCGTCTCGACAATGTCCCGCTTCAGACCGTGGTCGAAAACGTCAAGCTTCCCGATTTCTCGGGGCAGGATCAGAGCCTGGTTTTCTGGCGCGAGGAGAAGATTCAGCGGGGAGACACCGTCGGCACATTGCTTTCCAGGCTGAAAGTGGTGGATCCCGAAGCCGCCAGCTTCCTGCGCAATCCGAAAAATTCCCATTCCCTCTACCAGCTGACTCCCGGCAGGACGGTCCAGGCGAAAACCGACCAGAACGGACTCCTGATCTCGTTGCGCTATCTGGATGCCGCAGGCGACGAGCTCACGGTAGAGCGCACTGCCCAGGGATTGCAATCGAAGGAGCAGTCGGCCTATCTCGAAACGCGCGTCCTGATGAAATCCGCCGCCATCGGCAGCTCCCTGTTCGCCGCAACGGACAGCGTCGGATTGCCCGATGCCGTCGCGACCCAGATCGCCGACATGTTCGCCTCCGACATCGACTTCCACAAGGACCTGCGCAGGGGCGACCACTTCACCGTGGTCTACGAAATGCTCTACAGCAATGGCGAACCCGTCAAGGTGGGGCGCATCCTGGCTGCGGAATTCGTCAACCAGGGCAAGAGCCATCGCGCCATCTACTTCCAGACCCCTGGCGGAAACGGAGGCTACTACACGCCAGAAGGAAAAAGCCTGAGAAAAGCCTTCCTGCGCTGCCCGCTGCCGTTTTCCAGGGTCACTTCCGGCTTCACCACGGCCCGGTTCCATCCGTTCCTGCTGAAGTGGCGGGCGCACAAGGGGGTCGACTTCGGCGCGCCCATAGGCACGCCCGTCAGGGCGACCGCAGACGGGCGGGTTGAATTCAGGGGCGTCCAGCGCGGCTACGGCAATGTGATCGTCCTTCAGCATCAGGGCCGCTTCTCCACTGCCTACGGCCACCTTTCCCGTTTCGCCAAGGGACTGCACAAGGGCGAAAAGATCAGCCAGGGCGAAATCATCGGCTATGTCGGCATGACGGGATGGGCGACCGGCCCTCATCTGCATTACGAATTCCGGGTCAACGACAAGCCGGTCGATCCCCTCAAGGTCGTATTGCCGGGCGCAAAACCGCTCGGCGCGCAATATGCCAGCGCCTTCCGCACCGAAGCCAGGCCCCTGGCAGAGAGGCTGAACCTGATGCGCAGCGTCAACCTCGCCAACCTGGATTGACCGGGAATCCGATTACAGGTTCTGCCCCGGCCGAATACCATATCGGCCTGATGTCCGGCACCAGCCTCGACGGCGCGGATGCGGTTCTGGCCGATTTTCGCGCCGACAAGCCTGAAATCCTGGGTCACGCCCATCTTCCCTATCCCGGCAGCCTGCGCGAGAAACTGCTGGAACTTCACCGAAGCTCCGGCGGCGAGATCGAAAAAGCCGAACTGATTGCAATAACGCTCTCCCGACTTTACGCGCAGTGCGTTGCGATGCTGCTGGAAAATTCCGGCGTCCCGAAACAGGCCATCGCCGCCATCGGCTGCCACGGACAGACCATCCGCCACAGGCCCGAATCCGGCTACTCGGTGCAGCTCGTCAATTCCCCCCTGCTTGCCGAACTCACCGGAATTACCGTGGTCTCGAATTTCAGGAACAGGGATATCGCCGCGGGAGGCCAGGGCGCCCCGCTCGTCCCAGCATTTCATGCCGCGATGCTGCGCAGTCCGAAAGTGCACCGGGCAATCCTGAATCTGGGCGGAATCGCCAATCTCACCGACCTGCCCGTAGAGGGCCCCGTCACCGGATTCGACTGCGGTCCGGCGAACATGCTGATGGATGCGTGGATCGAATCGAATCTCGGAAAGACCTACGACGAAAGCGGAAACTGGGCGTCGTCGGGTAAAGTCATCGATGACCTGCTGGAATCCCTCATGCAGGACGGGTATTTCAGGCAGGCGCCCCCGAAAAGCACCGGGCGGGACAGATTCAATCTCGAATGGCTGAAAGGCCGCCTCAGGGGAGGCGAAGATCCTGCCGACGTGCAGGCGACACTGCTCCAATTGACTGCCCGATCGATCGCGGAAGCGATCCGGGCCCATTGCGCAGGCTGCCGGGAAATCTACCTGTGCGGCGGCGGCGCATACAATGCCCTGCTGAGGCAAACCCTGAAAGGCCTGCTGCCGGGCATTTCATTCGCCCTGACGGACGAGCTGGGAATCGATGCCTGCCACATGGAAGCGGCGGCCTTCGCCTGGCTGGCGAGGCAGGCCATGATGGGGCTACCCGGAAACCTGCCTGAGGTTACCGGGGCAAGGGGGAAAAGAATCCTCGGGGCGATCCACCCCGCGTAACTCAGACCGAGAAGGAGGAGCCGCAACCGCAGGTGGACTGGGCGTTCGGGTTCTTGATGATGAACTGGGCGCCTTCCAGCCCTTCCTGATAGTCGATTTCCGCGCCGACCAGATACTGGAAGCTCATCGGATCGATCAGCAGCTGCACGCCGTTCTTCGACATCATCGTGTCGTCCTCGTTGACGCTTTCATCGAAAGTGAAACCGTACTGGAAGCCGGAGCACCCGCCCCCCGTCACGAAAACCCTCAGTTTCAGCTCATCGTTGCCTTCTTCCTCGATCAACTGCTTCACCTTGTTCGCCGCGCTGTCGGTGAAGATCAGTGGCGTTTCGGTCATGGCGTTCATAATATTTCTCCAGGTAATTTTGTCCCATTATGCGATTCTGTCAAAGCCCGGTCAACTGGCATGTATTCCAGAATATGACCATGCCGGAATCCAGGAGTTGCAATTTGAGGTATAATCCCACACCTATCCGCACAGACCCTCCCCATTCACAATTCTCATGAACGTATTTTACGAGGAAGACGGCGCATTCAAGGCGGGTTCCGTCCTCGCCGACAACACCACCTCGTTGCAAGTCGAGTCCACCCACGGCAAGCGCAGCAAAATCAAGGCGGCTTCCGTGCTCATCCGTTTCCAGAAACCCGATCTTTCGGGATTCATGGAGGCCGCACAACAGGTGGCTGACGGAATCGCTCCCGACTTCCTCTGGGAATGCTGTTCGGGCGAGGAATTCTCGTTCGATGCATTGAGCGAGGAGTATTTCGGTCACGCGCCTTCCCCCCTGGAAAGCGCGGGAGTGCTCATCAGGCTGCACCATTCCCCCATGTATTTCTACAAGAAGGGGAAGGGGAAATACAAGGCCGCCCCGCCGGACGCGCTGAAAGCCGCTCTGGCGAGCCAGGAGAAAAAGCGCAGGCAGGCCGAGTTGCAGGCGAGTCTTGCCGGGGAGCTCGAAAATCGCCGGCTTCCGGACGAATTCGTTCCGATACTGCCTAGCCTGCTGTACGACCCAGACAAAAACAGCATCGCCTACAAGGCGCTCGCTCAGGCTTGCGAGGCATCCGGACTCTCTGCCGCCCGCCTGCTCGAAGAATGCGGTGCCCTGCCTTCCAGCCACGACTACCATCTGAACCGCTTCCTTTTCGAGCATTTCCCGAAAGGCATTCCGGTTCCGGAAACGTGCGGGATTCCCGAATTGCCGGATCTGCCCATGGGAGACGCGAAAGCTTTCAGCATAGACGATGCGGCCACGACCGAAATCGACGACGCATTTTCGGTCTCATTCCCGGAAAACGGAAACCTGCGCATCGGCATCCATATCGCCGCGCCAGCCCTCGGCATCCCGGTGGGCTCCGACATCGATCTTCATGCGCTCAAGATGCTTTCGACCATCTACATCCCGGGGCGGAAATTCACCATGCTCCCGGAAGAAGGGATCGACGCCTTCACCCTTTCCGAAAACGCGATCTGCCCTGTCGCCTCCCTATATGTCGAGGTGGATGAGAACCTCGAGGTGATTGCCACGCGCAACGCACTGGAACGGATAGCGATCGTCTCCAATCTCAGACACGAGACCATGGCATCCGACAGGCGCTTCGAAAAGGAGATGGGGATCCTCCTCGATTTCGCCAGCAAGCTGGAGTCCGCAAGGGGAAAGGCCGGCAATACGAACCAGGTCGACTACAATTTCCATGTCGAAAACGACCGCGTTACAATCAGCGAGAGAAAGCGCGGCTCCCCCCTCGACAAGGTCGTCTCGGAACTCATGATCTACGCCAACACGGAATGGGCGAGGCAGCTCTCCGAAAAGGGATTGCCTGCGATCTACCGTTCGCAGAACAACGGCAAGGTGCGCCAGGACACCAAACCCGCTCCTCACCAGGGGCTGGGCGTTTCCCAGTACGCCTGGACCACTTCCCCCCTGCGCCGCTATGTCGATCTCGTCAACCAGAGGCAGCTGGTTGCGATGATCAACGGAACCGATCCCGCCTACGAAAAGGGGGGCGATCAGGTCCCGGTCATCATGCGCGACTTCGACCAGGCTTACGAAATCTACAACGGCTTCCAGCGCACCATGGAGCGCTACTGGTGCCTGAGGTGGCTGCTGCAGGAGAACGTTTCTTCGGCAAGCGGAACCGTCCAGCGCGAAAACTGGGTCAAGCTCGACAAGCTCCCCCTCTCCTGCAAGGTGCCCTCCCTTCCCGAAATGGCGCCGGGCAGCCAGGTCATGCTGGAGATTTCGCATGTCGACCTTCTCGAACTCGGCTTCAACGCCAGATTCACGGAGAGAATCTGAGCAATGAGCGCGCGGCTGAGAGTCGGCATCTCCACGCTGATATCGGTTCTGCTGCACGCATTCCTGCTTTTCGGCATCGGATTCGAGGTTTCCCGAATGCTGAAGCACGCCGCCCCTCCGCTCGAAATCATCCTGGTCAACAGCAAGACTGCGCACAAGCCCGTCAAGGCCGATGCCCTGGCGCAGGCGAATCTTGCCGGAGGCGGGAACGTCGCCGAGAAAAGGCGCGCAAAGTCCCCCCTCCCCCCCGTGGACACGAAGGAAGTGCGCTCGGATGAAGTGGAGGCACGGCAGGAGCAGCTTTCCCAGCTGGAGCGCGAGTCGAAGCATCTGCTGGCTGCGATAAAGGACAGCGAAACCGTGCAAAGCGACAAAAGAATCGCCGACACGCACGACCTCGCCCAGAAAAGCCTCGAAATCGCCCGCATCGAAGCGCAAATCGACAACGACATGGATGCCTACCAGAAAATCCCGAAGGAAACCGATGTCTCGCCTTCCACCCGGGAATACCGCTTTGCCCGCTACGTCGAAGACTGGCGGATCAAGGTGGAGCGAATCGGCAGCCTGAATTTCCCGGAGGAAGCCAAGAGAAGGCAGATCTTCGGCAGTCTCCTGCTCAACGTCTGCATCAAGCCGGACGGCTCGCTCGACAGGGTGGAGATCGTCCGCCCTTCCGGACACGGGATTCTCGACGATGCGGCCATCCGCATCGCCAGGCTTGCAGCCCCCTATGCACCGCTGCCGAAAGACATCCGCAAGGACACCGACATCCTCTGCATCTACCGTACCTGGATGTTCACGAGATCAAACGAAATGGTGAGCAAATGACCGACCGTTATGCCGTCATCGGAAACCCAATCGCCCACAGCAAATCCCCCCTGATTCATGCCGAATTCGCGAAACAGACGAATCAGGACATGGCCTACGAGGCGATCCTCGCGCCGCTGGAGGGCTTCAGGAAAACTGTCGAAGGATTGCGAATGGCCGGTTACAAGGGATGCAACGTCACCGTGCCTTTTAAATTCGAGGCGTTTTTGTGCGCCACTTCAAAGAGCGAGCGCGCCGAAACCGCAAAAGCGGTCAACACCCTGAGCTTCGCAGGGGGCGCGGTATTTGGAGACAATACCGACGGC